>Ga0210406_10001148_pt1 | contig 33529 bp, 27 predicted proteins | sample IncBWC30MmetaG_FD_155454 | JGI IMG/M metagenome (GOLD analysis project Ga0210406, IMG submission 155454) | Forest soil microbial communities from Barre Woods Harvard Forest LTER site, Petersham, Massachusetts, United States - Inc-BW-C-30-M | ecosystem: Environmental > Terrestrial > Soil >... | reverse complement strand
AAGGCTGCATGACGCCCAACTGCCCACCATCTTCGTCAATCACCCGGACTTCGCGAGCTCGAATCCGTTCATTGATGCGGATACGGTCCGCTTGCCGGAAATTCCTCTCAGCGATAAAACCCCCTAGGAAAAAGAAAGGCACCCGGCGAACCGGGTCGCACCCCGTGTTAGTAGCAGGTCCCTACAGGCCAACATCAAGGAGGGACGGACTTCAAATTATAGCACGCTAAGAAGATGGAGCAAGAGGTGGTTGAAGAGTGGAGCGGTGGAGTTTTTGGTGCCGGGGTGAATCAGGAATACACCTCGAGATTACCGTTAGGCCCTGAAATTACCGCGCGAAGACGGGCCCGCTCCCCTTGTTTGACCGGGAGATCGAGGCTCAACATCTTCAGCTTTGCAGTGAGCCTCACGGGGTCGGGAGTTTCCGCGGTGAAGCTGACAAGCGCGCAGCCTTTTGGAGCGTCAACCGATGGGTGGACGGAATCCTGGCTCCATTCGATGAAGAACGGCAAGAGGCCGGAGTCAGTGTCCGCAAGCGACACTGTCTGCCATTTCAGGAGTTGCCCGTCAGGGCGCTTGCGCGATCCTGGAGTGGGTCCTTCGAACTTGATTCCCGCGGCACGGAGCTTTTCGGCAAACGCGGAAACGCTGCCCGGATGGGCGGCCCAACCCACTAAGCGAGGTTTGGCCAGGGAATGCAAGCCAGTGGCCAGGAGATTTTTCACTCCTGGTTGCGCCGGATCAGGCGCGATGATTTCCAGATAACGGCGCTCACCGAGAGAAAGAAGCGCATTCTGCGTGCCACGGCCGGGATGCACGCCGCCAAACGATGCGCGCACACCGGTGTGACGTTCAACGAAATTAATACCTTCCTGCAAATCGCGCGAGCCGAGAAGAATGTGGTCGAGCAAGGATGGACTCTCGCTTTCCGCCAGGAGCATGGAAGGGGCCGCAATGGCGCCGCTTATCAGAATCAGAAAAAGCCGTCGTGAAACGGATCCGGACATCGCTGGTCTCCAAGATCGGTGCGACTTACAGAAAACTCGCCGCGCCACGAGCTAGAGAATCGTGCGGTTGGTGATTTCCTGCTGTAGCGAGGCGACGACGTCGCCGATGGGTCGCGGCCCCAGGTCGCCCTTGCTGCGATGGCGGACGCTTACGGTGCCGGCCTCGGCTTCCTTGGGGCCGACGACGAGCATGTAGGGAATTTTTTGCATCTGAGCGTCGCGGATTTTCGCGGGTAGTTTTTCGTTGCGGTCGTCCAGATGCACGCGAATGCCGTGACTTTTCAACGTTTCGTGAACGTGTTTCGCATAGTCCGCTACTTTTTCGCTAACCGGGCAGATTTCCACCTGCGTTGGCGCAAGCCATAGCGGAAATGCGCCGGCGTAGTGCTCGATCAGAATGCCGAAGAAGCGTTCGACGGAGCCGAGCAGCGCGCGATGCACCATCAAGGGCTGGTGACGAGCGCCGTCTTCGCCGACAAATTCGAGGCCGAAGCGCGCGGGGAGATTGAAATCGAACTGAACGGTGGTCAGCTGCCAGGGACGGCCGATGGCGTCAATCAGCTTGACGTCAATTTTGGGGCCGTAGAATGCACCTTCGCCTGCCATTTTCTTATAGGGAATTTTCATGCGGGTCATCACCCTGGCGAGAGCATCTGAAGCGTGTTGCCAATCTTCCGCCTTCCCGGGGTAATTTTCCGGGTGTCTGGGATCCCAGTCCGAGAGTTCAACTTCGAATTTGTCGAAGCCAAAATTTTTCATGACCGCGAACGCAAAATCCATGCAAGCTTCGACTTCGGACTCGATCTGCGACGGCATGCAGAAAATGTGCGCGTCGTCCTGGGTGAATCCGCGCACGCGCAGGAGGCCGTGAAGAACACCGCTGCGCTCGTAGCGATAAACAGTGCCAAGTTCGGCGAGCCGCACAGGGAGATCGCGGTAACTGCGCAATTTGGATTTATAGATGAGAATATGGCCCGGGCAGTTCATTGGCTTCAACTGGTAATCCGCTTTTTCGACCTCTATCGCGCCAAACATATTTTCCTTGTAGAAATTGGCGTGCCCGGAAGTCTTCCACAGGTCCAGAAGCATAATGTGCGGGGTGAAGACCATGTCGTAGCCGCGCTGCTGCAGTTCGTCACGCAGCCAGTTTTCCACGATCGTGCGAATCAAGCCGCCTTTGGGATGCCAGAAGATCAGGCCGGGGCCCGCCGCTTCCTGAATGCTGAAAAGATCAAGCTCCGCGCCAAGTCTCCGGTGATCGCGGCGCTTGGCTTCCTCGATGCGGTGCAGGTATTCGTCGAGCTCTTTTTGGGTGTAAAAAGCGAGAGCATAGATGCGCTGGAGTTGCGCATTTCCTTCCTGACCCTTCCAATATGCCCCCGCAACGTTGGTGAGCTTGAAGGCCTGGATGCGCTTGGTGGAGGGGATGTGTGGCCCGCGGCAAAAATCGATGAACTTGCCCGTGGTGTAAAAGGAGACCATCGGCTCGTCGGCCTTTTCCTCGACGAGTTCGCACTTGAAGATCTGATTGGAATCCTTGTAGAGCTTCAATGCCTCGGGCTTGGGCAAGAGCTTGCGTTCGTTCTTTAAGTCCTGGGCAGCAAGCTCGCGCATCTTCTTTTCGATCTTCTCGAGATCTTCCATGGTGAAAGGCTGCTCGCGCAGGAATTCGTAGAAAAAACCGTTCTCAACTGGCGGGCCGATGCCAAGCTTTACGTTGGGATATAACTCCGTCACCGCGGCGGCCAGCAGGTGCGCGGCGGAGTGGCGGAAGACGTAGAGCGCGTCGGGATCTTTTTCCGTCAGGATGCGAAGCTTGACGTCCTGCTCCAACGGCCGGCGAAGGTCATACAGCAGGCCGCCGTCGGGATCAGGGTCAACGGAATTCGAAAAAATGCCGGTCTTTGAGCTGGCGCCATTGCCGCCGGTGGCATAAACCTTGGCAACCAGCGCGGCTTCAGCAAGCCGGGGGGAGATGGATTTGGCGATTTCGACGGGCGTGACACCTTTTGGAAAGTCCTTCACGCTGCCGTCGGGTAGGGTTACGTGGATCTGGTCCATGAGAGTCGTCCTGACCTGCAAACAAAACTGCAGAGATTGTAACTAAGTAGAGTATCGGCGGGTGGAGGATGGGTCAAGCTGAAGCATGCTTTTGGAGCAATCAGAGGAACACGACGCCGGGAAGATTGGAAAAGTGCGCGTCTGATGTAACGAGTTGCGCGTTGTGGCGCTGGGCCGTGGCGTAGATGATTGCGTCGGCCATCGGCAAGTGATTATCCAGACTAGTCCTTGCTGCTAGGATCGAAAGTTCCAGGTCGAGGGCAATTAGGCGATTGCCAAAGCCGAACGCTTGAGAAAGGAAATTTTCAGCAAGGGTTTTTCCATGCTCACGGGATACCTTTTTGTAGACCTCGAATACTATGACGGACGGAAGGAGTAAATATTCCGGGAAATCCAGATAGCGAGCAAAACTATCCGCCTTGGGGCCAGCGCCCATGTACTCAACCCATCCGGAAGAATCGACAATTACCAGCTTAGAATCGCTCGGTGTGGTCACGATCCTCATCCTTCCATTGCATGCCCTTTGCGATGCCGCGGAGCTCTTTGATCGAGCGGGGGCGATGTAGTCGGATTGACTTATCCAAAATGTATATCTGGAGCTCTTCTCCTGGCTTCAGCTGCAAGACCTCGCGAACTCTCTTTGGGATGACAACTTGAAATTTCGGCGAGACTTTGACGGTTCCATGCTCTTTCTCCTGGTACAAACTATCGAGGAGGAAGTGGTATGTCAATAGTACGATAGATTAGAATTATGTAATACCTATGTACGACAAAAAGTGTATCGATAAGAGTAGCGTATGCTGAGCCTTTAGAGTCCTGCGATCGCTCCTCCAGCCAAATTGAAAACCTGTCTTGCCGGATTCTTCAATCAAAAGGCATTGGGTGTCGATTAAGCGTTGGGCGGACATTCGGGGGAAGTGGGTTTCCGGCGAGAAGGAAGTTACAATCTTTTACCACGCATAACTACAATTTAACTAGAGGGAGCGGCATGAAATCATTATTCGGGTCCGTCTATATTCTGAGCGCCTTGCTTCTGGGTGCAACTCTTGCTGCGCAAACAGCAAGCTCCGTCAAGGGAGCGGACGAACGCTTTAGAGCGGACATTCTGGTGGTGGTGGCGCACCCGGATGATGAGGGGGCGGTGACACCGTACTTGGCGCGGGCGATTTATGATTTGCACAAGCGCGTGGCGGTGGTGTACGGCACGCACGGCGGCAGCGGAGCGAACAACTATGGCCGAGAGCACGCGACCGGCTTGGGGGACATTCGGGAGATGGAGGCGCGCGAGGCCTGCGCCCGGATGGGAATCAAGAACGTGTGGTTTCTGGAGGGGAAAGATACCGCTTCGCAAAATGTCCTGAATTCGCTGGCAAATTGGGGACACGGAGCAAATCTTGAAAAGCTTGTGGAACTGGTCCGGCTGACTCGGCCGGAGGTGATCATTACCTCCTTGCCGGGAGTTTTTATTGGAGAAAACCACGGCGATCACCAGGCGGCCGGCGTTCTGGCTACCGAGGCTTTTGACCTTGCGGGAGATCTGGTGGTGTTTCCTTCGCAGCTTGCAGGAGCGTCGGCGCACCGGGAAATTTATCTAGAGAACCTTCAAGCTTGGCAAGTGAAGAAGATTTATTACTTCCCCGACGCGAACGATGAAAAGCAATTTTCGGGCACGGGTCCGGCCTATTCGATAAGGGAGGTTTCCCCGTCACAGAAAAAGCCGTACTGGCGGATCGCGCTGGACGCAGCGACGACACACCTGACGCAATACCCAGCTGACATCGAGAGAATTCAGAAGATGAGTGACACCGAAGTCGAAAAGATGATGAGTGACCCGGACGGAGCGTGGTGGACTGACCCGGAGACCCTCGTTTTTGGCAAGTCCTACTACTTGAGTAAGACGGCGGACGATGTCTTTTCGAATCTGGAGGGCGAAGCAAACCGCTGCCTGGGGCGTTTGGAAAAAGTGCAACGCCTATCGGCGGGGACGACTGTAAAACTGGGAGGGCCCTGGGGCTACTATCAATCCTTCCGTGAAGCGCATTGCCTTGGATCCTTGCGCTTTGCGGACCCACCGGAAATCGCGGTGATGGCTGGTGCGCAGGTTTATGTTCCGCTCACGATCATGCATGCCGGCAATAAGACGCTCAAGCTTCAGTTAAAGGTGGAGGCACCGAAAGGCTGGAAAGTGACCAGCGGCGAAGGCGAAATTGCGTTACCCGCGGAAGCAAGCAGCGAAATGCGGGTGGAAGTAGAGACCCCCATGTTGGCAGCAAGTGAATTGAAAGCGAACGGCTCTCAGGAAATCATCGTGCACGCGCTCGTGGACGGTGTCCCCGCAGCCGACATCAAGCTGCGGGTGCAGTTGCGGTCACACGCTTTGCCACAATAAATCATTTTTTCGGGCGCCCGGCTTCCAGTTGCTCCCAGAGGGCATCGGGAAGCATGCCCAGGTCGTTGAATTCCCCGGCACCCCGCAGCCACTGAGCGCCGTCAATCACGACGCACTCTCCATTGATGTATTCCGCCATGTCGCTCAGCAGAAACGCGGCGAGGTTGGTCAGCTCTTCATGTTTGCCGAAGCGCTTCATGGGGTGTTTGCTGATGGCGTGCTCTTCATACTGTTTCGAAGGCATCAGACGGGACCACGCGCCTTCGGTGGGAAACGGGCCGGGGGCAATGGCATTCACTCGAATGTGATATTTCGCCCATTCGACCGCGAGCGATGTGGTCAGAGCGAGCACACCTGCTTTTGCGCAAGCGGAGGGAACCACATAGCCGCTGCCACAATTTGCTGCCGCGTAGGTGGTGGTGATATTGAGAATGTTCCCGCCAAGTTTTTTTTCGATGCGGCGTTTTGCGAACGCCTCCGTGCAATGAAACGTGCCGTTCAGGACGATGCCCACGACCGCATTGAAAGCGTTCGGAGAAAGCTTCTCCGTCCGCGCCATAAAATTCCCGGCGGCATTGTTGATCAGGGTATCGATTTCGCCGAATTGCGCCTCGGCAGCGGAAAATGCGGCCTCGACGGCGGCGTAATCGCGCACGTCGCAAGTGGCGTATGCCGCTGCGCCGCCATCGCGATGGATGTCATCACAGGTGGATTTGAGCGGTTCCTCGCGACGGCCCACGACGAACAGGTGTGCGCCCAATTTGGCAAAGTGGATGGCCATCGAGCGCCCCAGCCCGCTGCCACCGCCCGTGAGTAAAATGGCGCGATCCTTCAGAAGGTCGGGTTGAAACATGGCGCACCACCTTTCGAAATGGAAACAGCATTGTAGCAGCGCCCAGCGTTGAAATTATGCCAGTCGCCCGAAAGCTCAAATTGGCAAGATTAGGAGAGGGTGGAAGAACTATTGAGCGGGACCTATGGTGGCGGGAATGGGCCGGCCGAGGGCCTTCGCGTACTCAGTTTCGTACACGGCATTGCCGGGGAACTCCTCGGTAAGTTCCTTCAAGTTCTTGATGGCCAGCGCAGTTTTTTTCTCGCGGCGAGCGGAGAGGGCCAGCAGGATTTGGGCAAAGGGTTTCAGGTAATTGCCGTTATCGGCTGTCTTTTCCACTTTTGACATACCCAACGTTTTATCCCCGTGAACCCCGCCAAACCACAGAAAAAATCGCGCGGATCCGGACAACGAACCGATAACGTAATAGGCGATGCCAGGAGCAACGTAAACGTCGTAGGCATCCGGATACTCGCTGAGAAGAAGTTCGGCGTTGGTGTTGGCTTCTTTCATGTGCTTCAAACCGTCGTAATGCTTTTTCAGAAGCATGCTGTCGGCATCGGCCTGCATGCCGGCAGCGAGAGTCATTGCGTAGAGCCCCTCCGGGTCGCGCTTGTTCTGCTTCAGGTGCTGAGCCGCCAGTACGCGCGCCTTCGCGGTCGCATCCTCGAACCCCTTGATGCGGCCGGGATCGGGAGTGCCAGTGATGCCTCCAAGAAAGAGCTTGTCATCCAGGAAATAATCGCTGGTGAGCACCCGCTGCCGGTAGAACTCCTCGAATAAATAGCTCGCTGCGATGGAAACCTGGCCAAACGGCTCCGTCGGATTCTTGGCCGCCCATTCCTCAAAGATTAAGCGTGCTTCCGGAAACTTTTGCTCGTAAAGAAGTTGAAAACCGTTTTTCAGTTCGGGAACAGAACTGAAAGCCGGAGTTGCCAGTTGCTTGACGGTTTGGCCGCCGCAGGAAGGCGCGGGAAGAAAGATTGCGCCCAGAGTGACACCCGCAAGCAAAGCTTTGAGATAGCGCATGGTTGTTCAGCCTCAGAACAGGCCCGGCAGAAAGCGTGGCTTACCGGACATCGCGTCGCGGTAATGGGCATCCGAAAAGAGGACCTTTTCCTCCGTCACAAGTCGCTGCGAGAGTACCAAAATATGGGCGGCGGAACCAACCACGGCAGTGATCCAGGCGGTGTGAATCAGAGGCAGGACCAGCATCTCGACGAACACCGCCGCGTAGTTCGGATGCCGCACATAGCGAAAAGGGCCGGAAGTAATTACGCCGAGTCCGGTGGAGTTCATTACCTGCACGTTCCAGTGATCCCCGAGCGTGCGAATTACCCACCAGCGCACGGCATTGGCGGCAAGAAAAAGCGGGAAGCACACCGCCGCAAGGATGGGAATGAAAGGACGCTTCAGGAAGACGACTTCGCACGCAGCACCTACAAGAACGCCGGTATGAAGCACGACCATCCAGCGAAAGCGCGGCTCGTCCACCTTGGAAGCCCCGCGGGCGATCATTTCCTGCTGATGACGCCGGGAAATGCGCAGTTCGTAAAGTCGCAACACCGCGACGATGCAAAGAAGAACGAGGTAGGCGATTACACTTAGTTCCATTGCAGTAACAAAAATTCTGCGCTGAAGCCCGGGCCGAACGCGGCGGCGAGGGCGTGTTCGCCGGCTTTCAGCGGGCGCTTTTCCAGCCACTCCTGAAGAATAAAGAGGATGGTGGCGCTGGAAAGGTTGCCGACGTTCCCGAGGATGTCCCAGGAAGGCTGGGTGTCGCACTTGCAGAGGCCGAGTTCCTGTTCAACCGTGCCCAGCAGGCGCGCGCCGCCCGGATGCAGAATCCATCCTTTAATGTCTTCACGCTTCTTACCGCTGCGATCCAGAAACCCGTGAACGAGTTCCTTGATCCGGGCGCCAATCATTTCCGGAACGTCTTTGGCGAGAATGATGTGGAAGCCGGAGTCGCGCAGATCAAATCCCATTGCGCCAAGCGAGTCTGGAAACGTGTAGGTCTCCGTGACCAGGATTTGCGGACCGGGTCGTTTCTGCCCGGTGACGATTACCGCGGCGGCGCCGTCTCCGAATAGAATCGAAGAAATCAGGTTCGCCTGGGTAATATCTTTCCGCTGGAAGGTAAGCGAGGGAAGTTCGACGGCGATAATTAGCACGTTACTGCCGGGATTCGACGCGATAAAATCGGCGGCACGGGAAAGTCCCATGGCGCCGGCCGCGCACCCCAGCTCTGTGAACGGCATGCGCCGCACGTTGGAGCGAAAGCCCATCAGTTTAATCAGGTGGGCATCGAGAGAGGGGATCATGAATCCGGTGCAGGAAACGGTGATAATCAGGTCGATGTCCTCGGCACGCATGCCGGCGCGCTCGAGGCACTTCTCGGCGGCTTCACGGCCGAGTTTAACGGCGTGCTCGATGTACTCGTTGTTGGTCTTGGCGAGGGCACGCGGCTCAATGGTGTAATCAATGGGGAAAATCGAATGGCGGTTGTGAACCTGGGCGTTGTCCACGATAGCCATCATGGCCTCGACGCGGCGTTCCGGCACTTCGAAAACGCGGCCAAAGTAATATTTAACGTCGTCGCGGGTGATCTTGTAGGGCGGGAGAGCAGTGGCGGTAGCGGCGATGGTAGGATGCGGCTTGTGGCCGTTAGGGGAACTGAGGTCCGAAATGTTCACAGACACCGTCCTGAGAGATACAAGAATTAAACGCAACCTGCAATATTCACGGGCGAGCAACAAAACCACGAGGTGCTCGGAACAAAATGCAATGTGAAGGTTACTTTACATCAAATTGAGTCGTAGGGGAAACGACAGGCGGCGATGATGAATCCAAAGAGGATACAGGCACTTTCGTTGGTATTTTTCAGCTTCTTCTGTTTTTTTGCGATGAACTTGCCGGGAGTCGCGCAGGAGAAGGCCACTCCGTTGCTCGTTGTAATTTCCGTGGACGGCTTGCGGCCGGATTACGTCACGGCCGCGGATGCTCACGGAGCAAAGGTGCCCCAATTAAGGAGATTTCTTCACGAAGGCACTTTTGCGGAAGGCGTCACTGGTGTGATTCCCACGGTGACTTATCCCAGCCACACGACGTTGATGACCGGCGTGTGGCCGGCGAAGCACGGGATCGTGGCGAACCTGACGTTTGATCCGCTACAGGTGAACCATCAGGGCTGGTACTGGTATGCCGAAGACATTCGCGTGCCGACCTTGTGGGATGCCGCCTCTGCCGCAGGCCGAACGACCGCAAGCATTCAGTGGCCGGTCACGGTCGGCGCCAAGATTAACTGGAACATTCCCGAGTTCTGGCGCGCCGGCACCTTTGAAGATGCGAAGTTGCTTCGCGTGGTTTCCACGCCGGGGTTGCTGGCGGAGGCGAAAGCGGCGATTGGCGAGTATCGCGGCGGGATCGACGCCACGCCTGAGAGCGATGAAGTGCGCGGAAAGTACGCCGTGTGGATACTCGAGAATAAACGGCCCGGTTTGCTGACGCTGCACCTGATCGCGCTGGATCACATCGAGCACGAGGCGCAACCCTTCAGCCCCAAGGCCATCGCGGTCCTGGAGCGGCTGGACGCGGTGATTGGAAAAGTGCGGGAGGCTGCGGAACGCGTTGCGCCAGGACGCGCGTTTGTCGCCGTGGTTTCCGATCACGGGTTCACAAAGTATGACCAGCAACTGAACCTTTTTACCGCGTTTCGAAAAGCGAATCTCTTTTCCGTGAATGACAGAGGAAACATTTCCGATTGGCGGGCGATGCCGTGGGAAACGGGCGGCTCAGCGGCCATTGTCCTGAAGAATCCCAGGGATGCCCTGACACTGGCAACAGTGCGCACGCTGCTGACAAAATTGGCAGCCGACCCAGCAAACGGTATTGATCGCGTGCTGGAGGGGGACGAACTGCACCGCAGGGGTGGGTACCCGAGCGCTTCGTTTTTTGTCGGGCTAAAACCCGGATGGCGCACGGGTTCCGCGTTGAGCGGGCCGGTCGTTTCCTCGGTGAAGGCCGGCGGCACACACGGAGAGTTGCCGGATCTTCCGGATTTACGCGCGGCCTTTTTTCTGGTGGGCCCAGGCGTGCCCGCTGAGAAAAATCTGGGCATGATTGATATGCGGGACGTTGCGCCGACCCTTGCTAAAGAAGCTGGTTTGGCGCTGCCCACCGCTGATGGGGAAGCTCAGTTGCCGTAATTAACCGCTTTACTTTACCTGAAACGCCTTAGCTTGCGGCTTCCTGGCTGGCGCGGATTTCCTGCCAGCGGCGCGGGCGCTTGCTGTATTGCAGGACTTTCTTGCGCAAGCGGATGGACTTTGGCGTAATCTCGACGAACTCGTCGTCGGCAATGAATTCGATGGCCTGTTCCAGGCTAAGTTGCCGGTGCGGGATCAAGCGAATGGCTTCGTCAGCCGAGGAAGAACGCATGTTGGTAAGCTTCTTTTCCTTGGTGACGTTCACTTCCATGTCCTGCTCGCGGGAATTTTCGCCGACTACCATGCCTTCGTAAACTTCGATCGTCGGGCCGATGAAGAGTTCGCCGCGTTCCTGCAAGCCCCACAACGCGTATGCTGTCGAAACGCCTGCGCGATCCGCGACGAGCGCTCCCGTCGGGCGCAGCGCCATGTCACCGCCATATTCCATCCAACCTTCAAATATGGAGTGAATCAGGGCGGTTCCGCGCGTGTCGGTAAGCAACTGGCTGCGCAGGCCGATCAATCCGCGCGAAGGAATTTTAAAGTCGAGGCGGACGCGGCCGGAGCCGTGATTGCTCATTTTGAGCATTTCGCCGCGGCGGCTGCCAATGGTTTCCATGATGATGCCGATGAAATTCTCCGGAATGTCGATCACCAGGCGCTCGACCGGCTCGAGCTTCTTGCCGTTTTCGTTGCGCACCACGATTTCCGGCTTGCCAACCATCAGTTCGAAGCCTTCGCGGCGCATCGTTTCGATCAGGATGGCGAGCTGCAATTCGCCGCGGCCGAGCACGCGGAAGGATTCCGGCGTGTCCGTGTCTTCAACGCGGATGGAAACGTTAGTGAGAAGTTCTTTGGCCAGGCGGTCGCGAAGATCGCGCGACGTGAGGTAAGAGCCTTCGCGGCCGGAAAGTGGGCCAGAGTTGACGCTGAAAATCATGGCCAGCGTGGGCTCGTCGATGGTCAGAGGCTCCAGCGGCGAAGGGTTTTCGAGCGAAGTGATGCTTTCCCCGATCTGAATGCCTTCGACCCCGGCGATTGCAACGATGTCGCCCGCAACGACGGTTTCGGCCTCATCGCGTTCGAGTCCCCGGAAGGTGTAGAGTTTGGTGATTTTGGTCGAGGTGAGCTTGCCGTCGAGCTTACTGATGCCGACCTCTTCGCCGCGATTCAGTGTGCCGTTGAAGACGCGGCAGATCGCCAGGCGGCCGAGGAATTCGGAGTAGTCGAGGTTTGTGACTTGCAACTGCAGGACGCCGGCAGGATCGCCCGTGGGTGCAGGGATTTTGTTCACAATCGCTTCGAAGAGTGGAAGTAGATCCTTGGAATCGTCGCCAATCTTGCGATGCGCCACGCCGGCGCGCGCGTTGGTGTAGACGATCGGAAAGTCGAGTTGATCCTCGGCGGCGTCGAGATCAATGAAAAGATCGTAGATTTCGTTCAGGACTTCCTCAGGCCGCGCGTCCGGGCGGTCGATTTTGTTCAGAACCACTACGGGTGGAAGCTTGGCCGCGAGCGCCTTCTGAAGAACGTAGCGCGTCTGCGGGAGCGGGCCTTCGCTGGCGTCGACGAGCAGCACCACGCCGTCTACCATGCGGAGGGCGCGTTCGACTTCGCCGCCGAAATCGCTGTGGCCCGGTGTGTCGACGATATTGATCTTGGTGTCGTGGAAAAACAGGGCCGTGTTCTTGGCGAGGATGGTAATGCCGCGCTCGCGCTCCAGGTCGTTGGAGTCCATGACGCGCTCGACGACTTCCTGGTTGGCGCGGAAAATGCCGCTCTGCCGGAGCATGGTGTCCACCAACGTGGTTTTGCCGTGGTCGACGTGGGCGATGATGGCGATGTTGCGAATCTCTTTGGTCATGTTGGTAAAATCGTGTTCAGACAAAAATAGCTGCTGAAACAACCAGCAGCCCGGACGAACCCTTTCTTCATCAATTCAGGTGCGGTGCTATGAACCTCTATTTTAGCAGAGGAATGCTCTGCCACCAATGGGCCTTTCTCTCCTATGATATGCTCGCGACGTTTTGTTGATTACCCTGGGGGCTTGCCTGCGTATGAGAACTTTGCGGAGTGTTTCTTTAGTTTTGGCTCTGGTGTGGTTCATTCTGCCCACGGCTCAAGGGCAAGGGGCGGCACGGCCGGAGCTTCCGGCGCAGTTCGAGAAAAAAGAAGTGATGATCACGATGCGGGATGGCGTGAAACTCCATGCTGAGATTTACACACCGAAGAATTCCAAGGAGGCGCTGCCGATTTTTCTGGAGCGTACGCCTTATGGGATTTCCGCTGAGGACAAAGGCTACAGCCCAAAGCTTTACCGTTATTCCCATATGTTTGCGGACGGCTACATCTTCGTGTTTCAAGACATTCGCGGCCGGTACGGCTCCGAGGGCCAGTTTGTGATGAACCGGCCGGTGCACGACGCCGGCAACCCCAAGGGCGTGGACGAAAGCACCGACACCTACGACACAATCGAGTGGCTGGTGAAAAACGTGCCGAATAACAACGGTCGCGTGGGCGCGGCGGGAATTTCCTACGGAGGATTTCTGGCGGCGATGGCGCTGGTGAATCCGCACCCGGCGCTGAAAGCGGTCTCCGAGCAGGCTTGCATGGGAGACGCCTGGCTGGGCGACGACTTTTTTCATAACGGCGCGTTCCGGCTGAGCTACGGCTACGAATACGCCACGGAGATGGAAACCACAAAGGAAAATTTCAAATTGAAGTTTGACCGCGATGATTTGTACGACTGGTATCTCCACGTGGGGCCGCTCTCGAACATTAATAAGGATTACCTGCACGGTAAAATTCCTACTTGGAACAATTTTGTCGAGCACCCAGCGTATGACGACTTCTGGAAGCAAAAATCACTCACGCACGCCTTGCACCAGGCTACGGTGCCCAATTTGAATGTCGCTGGCTGGTGGGACCAGGAGGATTTTTACGGCCCGATGGCCACCTACGCGAATCTCGAGAAAAACGACGCGGCGCACATGAACTATCTGGTGGTTGGCCCGTGGAATCACGGCGGCTGGGCGCGCAGCCCAGGCAACTGGCTGGGGCAGATTCCATTTGCCAGTAACACGGGCGAGTATTTTCGAGAAAAGGTAGAGGCGCCGTGGTTCGCCTATTGGCTGCATGACAAGGGCGAGTTGCCACTGAAAGAAGCGCTGTTGTTTCAGACCGGAAGCAATGCCTGGACGCGCTTCGATTCCTGGCCTCCGCGTGACGCGCAGCAAAAGAGTCTGTACTTTGGCGTTGACAGAAAATTAAGCTTTGACACACCGAACACCGAGGCGGCCGAAGCGTTTGACTCCTACATCAGCGACCCGGCAAACCCTGTGCCCTACCGCAACCGGCCCGTGGACGAAACGTATCCCTCCGATCACCCCGGCCGCTGGTACACCTGGCTGGTGCAGGACCAGGGCTTTGTTGAGAAACGACCCGACGTGTTGAGCTGGAAGACCGACGTGCTGCAGGAAGACGTAACGCTCACCGGCCAAGTGACCGCGAAACTGTTTGCAGCAACGACGGGATCGGATAGCGACTGGGTGGTGAAGTTGATCGACGTGTACCCCGACAAACCCGACACGGAGTGGAACTTGTCAAGCTACGAACTGATGATTGCCGACGAAATTTTCCGCGGGCGCTATCGCAATTCTTATGAGAAGCCGGAAGCGATTGTGCCGGGCGAGATTACGCCGTTCACCATCGACTTGCACACCGCGGATCACGTCTTCAAAAAAGGCCACCGCATCATGGTGCAGGTGCAAAGCACGTGGTTTCCGCTCTACGACCGGAACCCGCAAAAGTTTGTGCCCAACATTTTCGAAGCGAAGGAATCGGACTACCAGAAAGCCACACAGAAAATTTACCGCTCGCAGAAATATCCATCGCACGTGGAGATTTCCGTGCCCGGCGGCGCTGCTCACTAAACCTTTCGTTCTGACCGTTGGCTAGTGCTGAGGGACTGGAATCTCTCCAGCGTGGAATTCCGTCCACGGCCCCGCGGGCATATCGCGCAGATAGGGTTCCTGCCAGGCATAGTCCGGATGCGCCGTGAGAAAAGGCTTGGCGTAAAAGGTCTCCCCGCAGGGATGCCCCATCCGGGCAACGAAACGAAGTTGCTGCGCCATCGTTGAATCGCTCGCCTTGCCCTGCACCGCGCCGCCCGGATAATTCTGTCCCCAGGCCCAGATGGCGACCCCGCGGGTGGAAGCGTCCACGTGGCCGCAAAGTGTGCGCTCGTTTGCCTCTTCTTTCTTTTGGAACGAATCAAAGTGGTCGCCAAGCATCTGTTTAGCAAGCTCAACATCCAGCTTGCCTTTGTTTTCGTTCAGCAACTGCTCCCAGCGCACGCGGCGCGCATTGGGTGAAGTTTCGAGATTGTTCGGGTCAAACTGCGGTGTGTCTTGCTTCATCACCTTGGGGTCTCGCGCCCAGTTGGAGCCGGCAAACACGCCATCTTTCGCGCGCCACAGCTTGTACGCCTTTAACCCCAATTCAAGTTGCGCCACTTCGTTCGTTTTGCGGTCGCCAATCAGCCAATCGTTGGCGTAACCACCATTGTTTCCATCCAGCATGATTTTCGTGTACTCATCAATCGACCCCGCGTACTGCAGCGCCTTGCGCGCGCGAACGAATTCCGCTTTTCCATTCGGATCCCAGCCTTCGAACTGACTGATGGTTGTCTCCGTGACCATCAAGCCATCGCTATTAATTCCGAAATCGTCATCGCTGGCGATCACGCCGGGAATGCCATCCATCAACATGCGAAAGCCGTTCTTCGGCTCGATATCGAAGATAATTCGCCAGCGCTCGCCGTTCATGTAATTCGTCCAGTTGTTGTGCGCGATCACGATCTTTCCGTCTTTCGTCCAGCTTCCGGTGGCCACGAACGCGCTGCAATTTCCCGGGCTCTTCAGATTCGGAGGATTGGCAGCCTTCTCGCGCTTGTTCAGCCAGGGCACGTAATAGTCGGGCAATTCTTCAAATGCGTTCATCGCCACAATGTCGTAAACGTCGAGATTCGAGTCGGTGCGCGCATTCAGTCCTTCCACGATTCCCTGAAGTTCCTGCTGGTACTCCGTATCAATTTTTGGCCACAGCATCGTGCGCGCGGTTTCGCGGAAGAACGCCCAGTCACGCTTTGTGGAGTGCGTCATGCTCGTGCTGATGGCGGGAAAAGCGTCCGAGATTTCCGGAGCGAGCAGAAACCCGTGCTGAAAGCCGAGGCTTGCGGGGTCGCCCTCAAGGTGGACGTACACCCAGCCGCCCTGCTCGTAACGGTAAGCGCCCTTGAGACGCGGATCGTTGGAGGCCGATCGCTCGCGATTCGCCGCCAGCGTCGCGTTCTGATCGTTCTTAGCGTTCTCTGCGTCGTTATTGGAGCGCCCGGCGACCCACAAGAGTCCAGTCCCGAGCAAAAGCACGCTGAGAGCGACAATGCGACGAATTCCATCCGACATGAGGGCTTTCTCCTTGGTCTTGTAGCGCCAAATTCGCAGAGCTAAGAACTGGCCTAAGAATACATCGGTTCATCGCTGAACGCAGGCGAGCAAAAATCATAACTCGGATTTCCGTCCTTCCGGTGACCAAAGCAAAGAATCTCTGATACATTCGAAAAATGCTGACGGCGATAACACGTAAAGTTAGTTCTTTTCTGACAAATTGCGAACTGAGCTTTATCGAACGCGAACCGATTGATATGGAAAAGGCGCGAGCACAACATCACGCCTACGAAGCTCTACTCGAAAGACTGGGCGCGAAAGTGATTTCCTTGCCGGAAGAGCGGGATCTGCCGGACTCCATGTTCGTCGAAGACCCGGGGATCGTGCTCGACGAGGTCGCGGTAATTTGCCCTTTGGGTACAGAGACACGGCGCAGGGAAGCCGCCTCCCTTGCGGCCGCCCTCGAACCGTTTCGAAAATTGGCGCATGTAAAATTACCGGGCATGCTGGAGGGTGGCGACGTCCTCCGCGTGGGTAAAAAGATTTTCGCGGGCTTGACGCAGCGATCGAATGCCGAGGGCATACGGCAGTTGGCGGTAATCACTGAGCATTACGGATACGATTTGACAGCCGTGCCGGTGACGGGCTGCCTTCACCTGAAGTCCGCAGTGACGTATCTCGGCCGGAATACACTCCTCGGAAACCGCGGGTGGTTTCACTGGAAACGATTCGAAGGATTTGACTGGGTGGATGTGGATGCCGCGGAGCCTCACGCGGGGAATGCATTAGCTGTCGGCGAATCAATCGTGTTTCCCGCCTCGTTTCCGAAGACACGCGCGCGAATCGAAGCCAAAGGATTCCGTGTCGAGCCGTTGGACATTTCAGAATTGCAAAAGGCGGAATCGGGCCTCACATGTTCCAGCCTGCTGTTCGACGCGGCGATCTAAAAGAATGAGCCAGCTCGATAAAAGAGGTGGCGACAGCATCACCGCCGACTGCTTTCCTCCCTGCAGACCTCCACAACTAAGCGTTTTGTTTACTTACAGTTAGAGAATAAATAACTTCTCTTAGGGGAGGCGGATTCCCTTTTCACCGCATTGTTTCCACGAATTTCCAATTTGCTCTCCCAATTCGTGCCGCTCGTGATATCTTGGAGAATATGTTGGCTAGCGAATCGAAGCGAATTAGGACTGCGACGAAGCCGTCGATTACGACCAGCACTACGTCCACTAAGAGAGCTTCGGGCGACGGGAGAAACAGCTAGCCAGCGAGAAAAAGTTTCTATCCCACCCCCGAAGCGAACCGGGCGGTGGGTTTTTTCGTTTAGCCCCCTCCCGAGTGACTCCGGCGGAACAATCAGATGAGGAGCCGCGAAGATGAGTCCGGAACTACAGGAAAAGATCGTGAACGCCGATCATGAACCCGCGCCTGGCCGAGGTGCGCGGTGAGCCGCCGCGCGGATGGCAGGAAGTGGCGCGCCGGAGTTTTGGGCGCAACCGGAGTGGTCGGGCAGCGACTGGTGAAGCTGCTCGCGGATCATCCCTGGTTTGAACTGACCGCCGTGGCGGCTTCGGAGCGTTCTTCTGGAAAGACCTATGCCGAAGCGGCGCACTGGCACCTGGAAGGTCCGGTTCCTGAGACAGCGCGCAAGCTGGTCGTGAAAGATCTGGATCCGAATCTCGACTGCGATTTTGTTTTTTCCGCGCTGGATTCTTCCGTCGCTGGAAAAGCCGAAGAGGATTTTGCGCGCACCGGATATCCGGTGGTAAGCAATTCAAGAAATCACCGCATGGACGCGGACGTGCCGCTGCTAATTCCGGAGGTGAATGCCTCTCACGTCGATTCCATTCGTGTCCAACAGAAAAATCGAGGCTATGACAACGGCTTCATCGTGACCAATCCGAACTGTTCGACGGCGGGCCTTGTTCTGGTCTTGAAACCGCTGGCGGATGCCTTCGGTCTGGAAAAGATTTTTGTGGTTACCTTGCAGGCCGCCTCCGGCGCAGGCTATCCGGGCGTCCCTTCGCTGGATATTCTCGGCAACGTTGTGCCCTTCATCAGCGGCGAAGAAGAAAAGATGGAAGCAGAGCCGCAAAAGCTGCTCGGCAAATGGGACGGCTCACGATTTGTCGAAGCGGGGCTCGGCATCAGCGCGCATTGCAACCGCGTGCCGGTCAGCGATGGCCATCTCGAGTGCGTTTCGCTCCGGCTGAAGAAAACAGCGACGCTTGACGAAGTTCGTGAAGCACTGCGAACGTTTGAAGTTTCGCCAGAGCTGGCCTCCCTGCCAACCGGGCTGAAGCATCCCATCGTCGTGCAGGATGAAGAGGACCGGCCGCAACCACGCAAAGACGTGAATGCCGGCCACGGCATGGCCGCAGTAGTAGGCCGCGTGCGCGAATGCCCGCTACTCGACTTGAAGCTAACCCTGTTGTCTCACAATCTGGTGCGCGGCGCGGCCGGAGCGGCTTTGCTGAATGCGGAATTGCTTGCAGCGCGAGGATTTCTAAAATCGCGTGTGTTGGCCGGTGCGCAGAGCGCCGAGCCTGTCGCTCACTAAAGGTTCATAGCTACCGCGCAAAGTAATAGCGCACCAGGTGGAAGAAAATCGGCGCGGCGAAGCACAGCGAGTCGATGCGGTCCAGAATGCCGCCATGCCGCTCGACCACCGCGCCAAAATCCTTGATGCCGATGTCGCGCTTGATCGCGCTCATCACCAACCCGCCGGAGAATCCCAGAATGCATATGATGAACGAGATGCCGGCCGACTGCAGCGGCGTGAACGGCGTGGCCCACCACAACAGAGTGCCCAACGCGGTGGCGCTCACCAGCCCACCAAGGCAACCTTCCCAGGTCTTATCGGGGCTTACGCGCCAGGCAATTTTGTGCCTGCCAATCAGCTTGCCCCAGAAGTACTGCAAGAGATCGTTCATCTGATCCACAATTCCCAGGTATAGCAATAACCGCGCATCGTGACCCTCAAATCCAGGGATTTTCAGCAGTAGCAACGCGGGCGCGTGACTCAGGCAATAGCCGCAGACCATCAGGCCGAACTGGATCTTTGCGGCCCGCTCCAGAAAATGGGCAGTGTCTCCGGCGACGGCGATGCTTGTGGGGATGAAAATGCACGCCAGAACAGGAATCATAATCGCAAAGACGATGTACCACTGAAAGCCCAGCACGCAATACTGCAGCGGCATGATGACGAAGAAGCTCCAGAATAGCGTGCGATGGTCGCCGCGGCGCGTGGGAACCAGGGTCAGATATTCGCGCAGCGCGAGAAAGGAAAGGATTCCGAACAGCACCAGCGAACCGATGCGCCCCAGCACCAGGGAAAGCATAAACACCAAGCACATTTTCCACCAGGCGGCAATCTGGGCATTGAAGTTGTCAATGGTGGAACGACTGATATTCGAGCTGTTGCGTCGCTTGAGGGCGCGGCCGATGACCGTCAGAATCACCAGCAGGCAGAGCACCCCGCCAAAAAGCCACATCAATATCGAATCGTGAATCGCTGTCAGCATCAGGCGGGCCCAATCCGGCGCAGACTGCTGACAGCGTCGCGTGCGCGTTCCAGGAAGGCATCCTTGTTCTCGTGAGGTTCCACCTGAATGGGTTTCCCGAAGGTCAGCAGACTTAGCATGGGCACGGGAAGATATTCGCCTTTGGGCAAAATCCGATTCATGTTTTCCAGATGCGCGGGGACCAGTTCAACGTCGGGCCGTCGCAACGCTATGTGGTAGAGCCCTCCCCGAAATTCGCCGACTTTTTCTCCGCTGCCCCGTGTGCCCTCTGGAAAGAGGATAAGCGAATTTCGATCGCCCAGAGCCGCGCTCATATCTTCGATCAAAGAGCGCCCCACAAATTTGGTTTCGTCGTGAGATTTTGTCCTGGACGTCGCTCCGCGCTCCACCAGGACAGCCTTGAATACATTTTCCGCAAGATAATGCCGCAAGGGCGTTTCTTCCCAGTAGTCTTTCGCGGCGATGGGCCGCGTGTGAGCGCGGATTTCCGAAGGCAAGGCGGACCAGAGGACCACGAAATCCAGATGGCTGGTGTGATTTGCGAAATAGATTCGTTGCCGGACGTCAGGTTCGCAACCTGCCCACTGCACCTGCACGCCGGTAATGCCCCGGGCAACAGCGGCCAGCAAGCTTGCTATCGGATGGATTCCGTCGCTCATTAAGCGTTCCGACCCTGTAGCTCGTGCGCGAGCATTCCATCGATCGCGCAAGATTGAATGCTAGGTGATGACTTCAGTGCGCAATTCGCGGCCTTCGGCGTAGCGCTCCATCAGGCCAGTCATCCGCCGGCACCAGACTTCAAGCGGCTGCGGCCCACCGAAGGAAATCAAAATCGCCACGACGCTTTCGGTTGACGATGTAACCATTGTCCTCTCGGAATCGCTCGTCGGACTGCCATGAGGACCCGCGGCATCGCAGAACACGGGCAGGTCTTCCAGGTTGAGATCAAATTTTCCGATTCCCTTGTAAGTCTCGCCGCTGCGTCCCACGCGAAAAACAATATCGCCCTGCACCTTAGCGAGGTCATAGAGACCGATCGGCAACCTGCTCTCCACTGACACCAAATTAATGATGTCCACCACGCAATTGATGCTTGGGAAGTGTTTCCCACTGATGATGCGGCGAAGCAGCGCCTCCGCGGATCCGCGATAGCGCGCGGGATCCTTGCCCAGCGCCCGATAACCAGCGCGCGTGGCGGAAATCGCCGGCGCGTCGAGGATTGCGCGAGGATCGGCATTTTTCAGGATACCGCCTTCACACAAATCCATTTCGCCAAGAAGTTCCAGCGATGAATCACCAGTGCGTAAATGGGCGGTGACGCAGCCGAGCGCTACGGACGGGCATTTTTTCTTCAAACCCGGATCGATTGTCAGCTTCATGGCCGGGCGCTCCGGGGTTTCAATCGCGCGCCGAAATGCCGCAAAAACGCCGCCTGGTGAACCACGTCATATCCGGGAATCGCTTCGCGGCGGCGCCAGACATCGAGAATCACCTCGACAACGTATTCGATGTGGCTTTGCGTATACACGCGGCGGGGGATCGCCAGCCGCACCAGATCCATGCGCGCATGTTCGCCAAACATCAGCGTGCCGATTTCAACGGAGCGAATTCCGCCCTCGAGATAAAGCTCATTCGCAAGCGCGACTCCAGGGAATTGCGCGGGCGGAATGTGCGGAAGAAAGGCGCGCGCGTCGAGATAAATCGCGTGTCCCCCGGGAGGTTGCACGATCGGCACCCCCTCCGCCGCGATATGATTTCCGAGAAACGCCGTGGAAGCGATGCGGTAGTGCAGGTAGTCCTCTTCCAACGCCTCATTCAACCCCACGGCAATCGCTTCCAGATCGCGTCCGGCCAGGCCGCCATAGGTGGGAAATCCCTCCGTCAAAATCAACAGGTCTTTTTGCTGCTGCGCGATGGAATCGTCATTGGTACACAGGAAGCCGCCAATGTTTGCCAGTCCATCTTTTTTTGCGGACATCGTGCAACCATCGGCATAGGAAAACAGTTCCCGCGCGATCTCCTTGGGCGATTTTCCGGCATAACCCGGTTCGCGCAGCTTTACGAAATACGAATTCTCCGCAAAGCGGCACGCGTCAATATATAAAGGGATCGCGTGCTTATTGCAGATCTGTTTTACCTCGCGGATATTTGCCATCGAGACAGGCTGGCCGCCTCCGGAATTGTTCGTCACTGTCAGCATCACCAGAGGGATTTTCTTTGCTCCCTCGCGCTCGATCACCTCGGCAAGCCTCGCCGTGTCCATATTCCCTTTGAACGGATGAATTTGTGAAGGCTCCTTCGCCTCGGGAATCGGCAGATCGAGCGCCTGCGCGCCGACGAATTCGCAGTTGGCACGCGTGGTATCGAAGTGGGTGTTGTTGGGAACAATGTCGCCCTTCTTGCACATCACATTGAAGAGAATGCGCTCCGCCGCGCGGCCCTGGTGCGTTGGAATTACATGGCGGAAGCCGAAAATTGCCTGGATTGAATCGCGAAACCTCGCAAAGCTCGGTGAGCCAGCATACGATTCGTCCCCGCGCATCATTGCCGCCCACTGCTCCGTGGACATAGCCGACGTGCCGGAGTCCGTCAGCAAGTCGATCAGTATTGCTTCCGAAGCGACAAGAAAAAGGTTGTAACCGGCGGCTTCAATAAGCCGCTGCCGTTCTTCGCGCGTGGTGGTACGAATCGGTTCAACACTCTTGATGCGAAATGGTTCAATAATCGGTCGCTTGGACATGCTAAAGGTCGAGTCCCCTTGCAGACACTACCACAACTTGAAGACTCCATTTGGCGCGACGAATGGATATTGACGCGCTACGCGCCGAAGCTTTCTTAGACTCCCCCGGAAAGATTATTTTTTCAGGGAACGGATGTATCCGACCAGATCTTTCACCTGATCTGGCGTCAATGTTTTGTAAGCAGGCATCTTCCCCTTGCCATTGATGATGCCGTTGCTCAGATCGGCGTCACTCTTCTTCTGAAAATCGGCCGTGGTCATGTCGGGTGTTTTCAGGATTTCCTTGCCTTTGCCGTCGGCCCCGTGGCATCCGGCGCACTTCGCCTTAAACGCCGCTTCGCCCGATGCCGTATCGGCTTTCGCCGGCGCGCTAAGCAGGCTTGTGCCCACAAAGAGCGTTCCGACCAACGTCAGCGTGCCAAGTCGCTTCATTTTTGTCTGCATGTTGTCGCTTCTCCCTGACGAATTTTTCAAGATCACGGCAAATTCCTGCCGCACCGTTGCCGTACAAAATCGCGAACCCGCTGAAAGTGCGAGCCGTTGTCCAGGAAATTTCGTGACGCATAAACATCCTGGGACGCCGCGGTCGCATTCCCGTGACATACGTAATAGTCCCAAAAGCTCTTTCCGTCCAGCGATTTACGAACCGGCAGGCCCAACCACCATCGCCACGGCAGCGAAATGGAATTCCGTAGAAAGTAATCAGACGAATGCAATTCTATCTCTGGCTAGGGCACTCAATCCCCAAGACTTATTTGATACGAACCATTCACTTCCTCCGTCAAGTTTGACTACCAATGCTTTTGTAACTGGCATATACTTAGATCTCTACCCACCCTATAGCAATAGACCCAAACCCAGCTCAATTTAATCGCGAAGGAGCATAGATATGAATAAGCTCTGGGTATCGCTCGTCGCGGGCCTGCTGGTTGTTACAACCACTCCCGCCGCCGACAACAAGAAAGAAGTGGAACGCGTAGAGAATTCTGGCACGGTGATTTCGGAAATCCTGGATATTCCGGACGATATCCCGCAGTCCCTGCTGGATAAATCGGAGTGCGTCATTGTACTCCCCAGCGTTCTGAAAGCCGCCTTCATCGTTGGCGCTAGCTACGGGCGGGGCGTCATGACCTGCCGCACCGGGGAAAAATTCAATGGACCCTGGGGCCCACCGACGATGGTCGCCCTCGAAGGAGGGAGCTTTGGTCTGCAGATTGGCGGCCAGGCTACCGACTTCGTGCTCCTGCTCATGAGCCCTCGCAGCGCCGAAAGCGTCCTGTCGACAAAAGTAAAACTTGGGGCGGATGCCTCCGCAGCCGCAGGGCCGAAGGGCAGGGACGCCTCCGCTGAAACCGATGCCGCCATGAGGGCGGAAATCCTCAGCTATTCGCGCGCCCGTGGCGTCTTCGCGGGTATTTCCCTTGAAGGCTCGACGCTGCGACCGGACAACGAGGCCAACGCCAAGCTCTACGGCAGCGAAGTCCCCGCGAAGGACATTGTCCTCAAGGGAGTCGTCGCGCCTCCACCCGCCGCCGGCAAGCTGCTCGCAACGCTGAACAAGAAATCCCCAAAGAGCAACTCGGCCGACTAACCCTATCCGTTGGCGGCACGGCGCTTCACGGCACGCGTCTTGCCGGCTCGTTTCGAAACTCTCACGAACCCCATTCCTGGGCGTCACCCGACGCCCAGGAAATTTTTTTTACTGTTCGGTATTCGCCCGCCGCTACAAGCCCTCGACAAATAAAGTCGTGCTTACCTCAGAGTTGCGAGTTTAACCAACTCATCACTAATTTTCCCGTCTCCGCTCCGCCGCCCATATGCCCGCCCTCGGGATAAACGCGCGCTGACTTCGGCTCGCCACTTTCCAACAGCAGGTAAAGGTCCTGAATCGTGATCCAGGGATCCTTGGTGCCGTTTACGACTAGTAAGGGCGCGGAGGGTTTGTCGAGCCAACCTTGGGTCTTCAACGAAAGCGTGGGCGCCTGTTTTCGCAGCTCATCAATATCTTTGACGTGATGCGCGTAAACCATCGAATCCAGGAATGGTCACAGATACAATTTGTCTTCCTGCAAGTGCTGCAGCCAGGGCTCTTGAAACGTGTAGTGGACCGGTCCGCCCCACTCCACGGCCGCCCGGATACGCTTGCTCTCCACGTACGCCATCTTGCCCGCCCAATAGCCGCCGTAGCTGCGGCCCACGATTCCCAGGCGATCCCCATCAATGTCATCTCGCTTCTTCCAAGTCAACGAACGGACTTTTGGCGCGGCGAGAACTGATTCGACAACGGAACCACAAAGCCCTTGCCATGCACCATTGTGAGCTGTATAAAACAAGTAACCTCTCCACGGTACTGTCCAGTGACCACGGATCGCAGTAATTCGAGCGGTTCCGGGACAACCACCGCGTCAACAATTCGATCCCCCTTCCTGAGACTTACGACTCTCTTTGGCTGATCTAATGCCGACCCGCGCCGCAAAGTTTCGGCTGGAATCCCGGAACTGGCGTCTTAAACGCTTTGCTGTTCGAAAGGCCTTCTCTTGAATCGAAAGATTCTGTTCGTGGACGATGAACCGGCTGCCTTGGGTCTATACAGGCAAATGCTGCAAGGCGAATTTGACATCTCGACTGCTGTTGGCGGCGAAGACGGCATAGCGATGCTCCGCAATCTTGGTCCCTTTGCAATCGTTATTTCCGATATGCAAATGCCTGGCATGGACGGAGCGCAATTCCTGAAGCTCGTGCGCCAACTTGCCCCAAAAACAATCAGGTTGTTATTAACGGGCCGCGTCGATCTTAACGGCGCGGTAACCGCGGTCAACGAAGGCGGCGTCTTCCGCTTTCTTATGAAGCCTTGCGAACAATCAGTCCTGACGGAGGCGATTACGACAGGGCTGGCTTGTTACCATCAACGAAAAGAAGAGCGCGTGCGAATAGAGCTACCGGTATATCTATGGCGGTCCGACTTAGGTTTGAAACTTCAGTCGGCTCATACCGTGGATATCTCCAACTCAGGAGCACGGCTTGCCGGCCTGGAAGGACTGCTCGAACTCGGTGAAATTCTCAATATCGAATGCGGTGAGCGGAAGGCGCCATTCCGAGTGGTCTGGACGGGTGCGCAGGGTACTGCCACCGAAGGTCAGGCGGGCCTTGAGTGTATTGCAGCAGATCCAGACTTCTGGAAAATCGATCTAAGTCAAGCGCAGGATGGTGAAGCGTTGATGCATGCAAGGGTCGTGCAACGCGGACTCCTGCCCCAGGAAAAACCGCCTTTAAGGTCCTTCGATTACGTCGGCCACTGCATGCAGGCTCGCATGGTAGGAGGGGACTACTACGATTTTCTCGATCTGGGTCCGGGAGAGGTTGGGTTTGTGCTAGCGGACGTTTCAGGCAAGGGCATCCCGGCCGCGCTGCTTATGGCAAGTTTGCAAGGAAGCCTTCATAGCCGGAATAGCACGGGCTCGAGGGATCTTCCCGAGTTACTCGCTTCGCTGAATCTCCATCTCTTCAAGCACAGCGCGAACCAGCGATATGTGACCTTGTTTTTCGGGCATTACAGCGATGCCACTCGAACCCTGCACTACGTCAATTGTGGGCATAACCCTCCTGTACTGCTCCGCCAGGGAGGGCTTTTTGAAAGACTTGAGGCGACCGCCACTGTCCTTGGTCTGTTCTCGGAATGGGAGTGTTCCGTCGCCACAGTTCAGTTGGAGATCGGAGACGTCTTGTGCATGTATACCGACGGAGTTACGGAGACAACGGGCCATAGTGTGGAAGATTTCGGCGAAGATCGTCTCTTGGAAACACTGACCAAGAATCGGAACCTTGAGGCCGCGCACATATTGCGGAATGTACTAGATGCGGTGGAACAGTTCAGGTTAGGCAAGCAAGCAGACGATCTGACGTTGGTAATCGGACGTGCTCGGTAGCATTGTGGAGTCCAGGTCGAACAAGAGGCAATCCAATCTCCTCACCGGACCGAGTAGATTTCTTCTACCTGTTTCAGAAAGAAACCTTCGGTTGATGATGGCACAAGGCTGCTAGCGTTCCCAATATTCACTTGTTTGAGAGTGGAATATCCCATTAATTTTCAATATCTTACGTGCGAACCAGTGACGAAAAGAGGGCAGCTGGATGGTTGGCTTCGTGCAGAAGTAGATCGGAAGGCTCAGGGGACCACGCGTGGTGTAAACATCGGCCACGGGAATATTTGGCGATCGCGCGAAAGAGTGGACTCCTACGGGTGATTGTTGCACCTGCATCTACCAAAATCTAAGGACTATCCGAGAGACGCACCACCGAGCCCCGTTCGGGTGAACTTCCGCCGGCTCGAACGGCAGGAGTGGTGGCTCTGGGCCGCGGCAATTATCATCACTTTGCTCCTGACGATTGGGCTGGCGTCATTTCTACTTCCCAGCGCGACCTTTCATCAAGATTCCTACTTGCAAGCTGTGCTGCCGCAGGCCATCCGAGGTCTGGTGGGCCTGATTTTTCTCTTCGACCTGTACACGATTTATCAGCATCTTCTGATTCACCGGATCCGCAAAGAACTAGTGGAACGGGACGAGTTGTTCCACCTGATTAGCGAGAACGCCGCCGACATGATTGCGATCGTGGATATGGAGGGGAAGCGGATTTTCAACAGTCTTTCCTATCAGAAGGTGTTGGGGTATTCGCCCGAAGAATTGCAGGCTTCCTCAGCATTCGAACAAATTCACCCCGATGATCGCGAATGCGTCAGGAGCGCGGCCGAGGACGCGCGGCGCTCGGGGATTGGAAAAACGCTGGAGTACCGTCTTCGCCACAAGAACGGAACCTGGCTGGCATTGGAATCCACTTCGAGCGTCATTCACAACGTAAATGGGGAGCCGGAAAAACTTGTGATCGTGAACCGCAATATCACGGAGCGAAAAAGAACCGAGGAAGCTCTGCGCCGCTCCGAGGCGGATTTTCGCTCGGTGGTGGAAGACGCGCCCTACGGAATATATCGTGCAAGCATCGCCGGCCGATTTTTGCAAGTCAATCCGGCGCTCCAGAAAATGCTGGGTTACGAGCTGGAGGAGGAGCTTCTGGGAAGAGATCTGGCAACGGACATCTTCCGGCACAACGGCGAATACAAGCGGCTGGCCGAAATCCTGAGCCGCACAGAAGAAATCAAGGATATGGAGATGGAGTGGAAGAAACATGACGACACGCCGATCACGGTGCGGTGTTCGGGCCGCCGCATCAACGATGAAAACGGGGTCGCGGCGTATTTCGAAGTGTTTGCAGAGGATGTGACAGAAAAACGAGTGCTCGAACGGCAACTGAGAACGGCGCAAAAGATGGAAGCAATTGGACGCCTATCAGGGGGCATCGCGCACGACTTCAACAATCATCTCGGTGTAATTATCGGCTACAGTAGATTGCTGAAGCGTCAGTTGGGGGAAAACAATGCTCTATGTGAGCATGCCCTGGAAATCGAAAAGGCGGGACAGCGAGCCGCTTCATTGACAAAGCAGTTGCTGGCGTTCAGCCGTCAGCAGGTCTTGACACCGGCTGTTCTCAGCCTTAACACCCTCGTCCTGGATATGGAAAAAATGCTTCCGCGGCTTCTAGGCGAGGACATCGAAGTATCACTGGTTCAGGATGCAGAGCTTGGGAATGTGAAAGCGGACCAGGGCCAGATCGAACAGGTGATCATGAACCTGGCCGTCAACGCGCGTGACGCGATGCCGGCGGGCGGCAAACTGAAGATCCAGACGGCCAACGCGGTGCTAGATCAAACATACACGCGGAACCATCCGGGTTCGAAAGCCGGGGACTACGTGATGCTCGCAGTATCCGACACCGGAACTGGCATGGACGCCGGAACACTAGCGCATATGTTCGAGCCATTCTTCACCACCAAAGAACGGGGCAAAGGAACGGGACTTGGACTTGCAACTGTGTACGGCATCGTGAAACAGAGCAACGGATATATCTCCGTGGAGAGTTCCCCGGGAAAAGGATCGTCTTTTCAAATTTATCTCCAACGTTATGAGGGACAGCCGACAGCGGAAGCACAAACAGACGACCGCGCCGAAAACTTGCGTGGTTCAGAAAGTATTTTGTTGGCGGAAGACTCCGAGTCGTTGAGAAAACTTGCGCAGAGCAATCTTGAATCAGCCGGATTCCATGTGCTGTCAGCGCACAGCGGGGAAGAAGCTCTGGAAATCGCAAGACGACATGGACGCACTTTTGATCTTCTGCTGACCGATGTGGTGATGCCCGGCATGAACGGCCGCGTTCTGGCAGAACAGTTGTTGCCGGGCCAGCCAGGAATGAAAGTGCTTTACATGTCGGGCTATACCGACAGTTTTATTGCGGGTCACGGAGTTCTGGAGCCTGGAACCAACCTCCTACACAAGCCATTCACAGAAGATGTTCTTATCCGGAAGGTCCGCGAGGTGCTCGATGGCGGGAAGCAGCCATCCTCCATGAAACTTGCAGCTGAACTTGCGGGGAGCAATGTCCGCTCCGGTCAGTAGGAGGAACTTGGCGATGGGAAAAGTGTTGCTAGTGGACGACGATGAAGCCTTGCGGCGTCTGATGCGCCTTGAGCTAAGCGGCGCCTTTGAGGTAATCGACTCGGGTCAGCCGGAACAGGGTTTGGCTCTCGCGCTCGAGCACAAGCCCGACGCCATCTTGTTGGATCTTCGCATGCCTAAATACTCCGGCTATGAACTCCTTCAAACGTTCACGGCACTCAGCCACACTCAGAAGATCCCGGTGATTATCGTAAGTGGTGAGGCAGGTGGACAAACAAAGGAACATTGCAAGCAGCTCGGCGCAGCCGATTATTTCGAGAAGCCGATCGACTTCGAGGCGCTGCGGGCACGCCTCCAGCAAATCGCCAAGAATGGCCGGTATGTTCCCCGAGCCGAAGTGCGTGTGCGGTTGCGTATCGTCCTGAAGCTGCGAGGCGCCGACAGTCAGGGAAAGAGGTTTGAAGAGATCGTGACCACTGAGAACGTGAGCCTGAGCGGCTTCCTGTGTGGCTGCACCGCGGATCTCCCCGTCGATTCCATTCTAGACGTCTATCTCGCGAGCGCAGGGGAAGACCGCGTGGGCAAAGCCAAAATTGTTCATTCGAGCGAGAAAGGTCCGCCCCTTCGGCACTATGGATGCCGCTTCACTGAGAAGACTGGGCCCTGGGTGCTTCAATAAAAAGTGAGGTGGACATTCTGATGAACAAGGCCGATCAAGTTCTCAGGGGAGGAACAGACAGAACTGTCGCCGAGGGTTCACCAGGTTGCCAGGCTCCTGCACGCGTTCTTGTCGTCGACGACGAATCTGCTGCTTGCAAACTCCTGTCACTCATCCTCGGGCCTCCCGAGTTTCAGTGCACCACCGCCAACAATGGCGAGGAAGCACTCGTGGCTCTCCAACGCGGGCAATTCGACGCGGTCATTTCCGACCTCCATATGCCTGGCATCAGTGGCATGGAACTGCTCGCCGAAGTGCGCCGCTGCTACCCGCACCTGGCGTTTTTGGTCACTACGGGCGTGGATGATGTGGACGTCGGTGTGCAAGCGATGCGCTGCGGGGCGGACGACTATCTCGTCAAACCGCTCCTTGAAGGCGCCGTCCTGGCAAGCATCCAAAGCGCACTGCACAAGCGGGAACTCGAAAAACAAGTCGAAAATTACCGCCAACATCTTGAAGAAATGGTCGCGGAGCGTACGGCACAACTGCAAGGCGCACTCGAGCAGATCGAACGCAGTTATGAAGACACGCTGCAAGCTCTTGGCGTGGCGATCGATCTACGCGACGATGAAACGGCCGGCCATTCCCGGCGTGTCTGCCGTTACTCTCTCGAGATTGCAAGGGCCATGGGCTGGCCGGACAAGCAACTGGAAAGTCTTGCGAGAGGAGCTTATCTGCATGATATCGGGAAGCTCGGAATCCCCGATGGGATTCTGCTCAAGCCGGGACCGCTCACCGAGGACGAACGGAAATTCATGCAGCAGCATGTGCAGATCGGGTTCGATGTCGTCAAGGACATCCCTTTTCTGGTCGACGCAGCGGAAATCATCCTCATGCACCACGAGCGCTACGACGGCGGAGGCTATCCGCGCGGGCTCAAAGGAGAAGAGATTCTTCCAGGCGCTCGGATCTTCGCCGTGGCGGACACTCTCGATGCCATTACATCCGACAGGCCCTACCGGCGTGCCTCTTCGTTCGAGTCCGCGCGTGAAACGATTCGCCGTCTGTCCGGAAGTCAATTTGACCCGCAAGTCCTAAACGTATTCCTGAATATTCGCGAAGACATTTGGCAGACGATCGCAAAAAATCAGCGGCAGATTGCTGGACTCTCACAACAGCTGCGCCGGAACAGCGGCATTCGTCGCCTCGGTCTCGGCGTAATCCCTTAGCAACCATATTGCTTGCAAATTGTCTTCCGGCGGGCCTATCGGACGTTCGCGGATGCAAGCCCTTTGCGCTTTAGCGGTCTCCAAACGTTGTCGCCACGCAAGTACTGCCAAAGGCCCTGCAGCCGCCAGATCATATGCAGCTGGCGGTAGGGAAAGTGTTCCAGAAAGCAGTAAGTCACGAGCCGCGCTACATCTTGCCAGTCGTTGTACCGTTTGTAGGTGATTTCCTCCTGCAAGACCGAGCCGATAGAAATTACCGTCGCAAACGCATAGCCGAACAGCAGGAACTGCACAAAGAATTCGTGGCTCAGCACACCTAAGCAGGCGGCGAGAATGATGGTTGCGATTCCGCCGATTTCGATTACGGGGGCGAATAGCTCAAACAGCCACAAGTACGGAAGAGCCAGCCATCCGATCCTGCCGTAACGCCGCTTGAAGAGCATGTCCCGGTTGGCCCAGAGCACGTCCAGCAATCCTTTCTGCCAGCGCGCTCGCTGCCTTCCCAACGATTTCAAATCGGAAGGGACTTCCGTCCAGCACATTGGATCCGGAACGAACTGAATTTGATAGTCCGCCCCTTGCTCCAGAAGATGGCGGTGTAAACGTGCCACCAGATCAAAATCTTCACCAATGGCGCTTGGCCGATAGCCGCCCACTGCACGTACCAACTCCGTTCGAAACACGCCGAAAGCGCCGGAAATAATCATCAGCATGTTTCCTTGGCCCCACGCCTCTCTGCCAATCAAGAAAGCACGGAGATACTCAATTACCTGAATCACCTCAATGCTCTTGCGCGGCAGACGCACACGCCGCAGGTGCCCCGCTGCGATCTCCGATCCGTTTAATACGCGGATGATTCCGCCGACCGCTACAACGCGCTTGGGATCCTCCAGGATGGGCACCATGATACGCAGCAGCGCGTCGCGCTCGAGGATCGAGTCCGCATCGACAATGCAAACGTAAGGCGAGGTCGCCGCATTCAAACCTGCATTCACGGCATCGGCCTTGCTTCCTCCCGGTTCTTTGTCAAAGACCAACAGTCTTGAGTCCACGTCGCTCCGGTACAATCCCCGTACCGGTGCGCACTTTGCTTGTGGGACGTACACCGACCGGACAGGCCGGAGGTGGAACTCCTCCCTCATCTCTTCGAGGGTCCGATCTTCTGAGCCGTCGTTGACCACGATCACCTCAAGTTGCGGGTAATCCAGCTCCAGAAGGTTTCTCACGGCAAGGCGGATGGAGCTTTCTTCGTTATGCGCAGGCGCAATTACCGTGATCGGCGGCGCCATAGGTGTTTCTTTAATCCAATTCAAGCGGCGGCTTTCCAGTCTCCGTTGATGGGCCGCAGTCGTCTTCAGTGCCACGATTAACATCACCAGATAGACCAGATTGCTGGCCAGGTAGTACCAGAAAAGCGCGTGGTTCGAAATATCGAGAAACCGAATCATCGCGGGGCCACTAGATTCTTTGGGAGACTCTCCGCAGTTGCAGGCTCTGCTGCACCCAGTGTCCCCGCCTGCAGTATACTCACCAGGCGCTTCTTCTCTTCTTCGCTGATTCGCGAGTTCTCTTGAAGTTCGACCTCAAATTTTTCCCGCAAGTCTGCATTCTCGAGAGCTGTAAAGTAGGCGTGCAGACCATAGCGGTCATGCGCCGCTACCACTTGTTCGAAGATCGCAACCATGTCGGTCTTGAGCCCCACTAGCGCTTCCGCGGCGCGCAACCTCACCAGGCGGTTCGAATCTGTCAGCCCTCGCAACAACGACGGAATCGCGCGGCGATCGGATTGCTTGCCTAAGCTTACGATTGCGCGCAGGCGCACGAACCAGATGGGGTCCCGCGCCAATTGGTTAAGGACGTCAAACGCGAGGCCCGATTGCGACTGTGACATTGCCCGTGCCGCCGCAGCTCGCAATTCATCGAGGTCGTCTCCCACGAATTGCAACAGGTCCATACCCAGCGATGGAGTCGCCACCTCGCCGAGCACGCGTCCAAGCACTTCGCGCAGGCGGCCTTCCGCATTTTGCACGTAGGGAAGCAGCAACTGGGGGCGCTCCGCGCAGCACTGGACGAGTGCGCTTTGCAACGGCAGTGCCGGCACAGTCAGCCCCTTTTCTCCCAGCCATGCGAGTATCTCCTCCGCGGCCTGGGGACAGGCCATTCGTCCCAATCCTCGGAGCGCCGCTAACCGTGTTTCCAGATCGGGGTCCCGCAAACCTTCCGCAAGAGCTGGAATACCTTCCGGCGCGCGCGTACGTCCCAGGGCCACCAGCGACCGCGTCTTCCGCCAACCGGTTAGTTGTCGGGCTTCAAAGATGCGTTTTTCGATCAGCCCACTGGTCCGCAGAAATCTCAGCAATCGTGCCGATTCCTCTGGCCCCGCGGCTTCAAAGGCATCCAATGCAATTGTCTCGACAATCCGCCGGTCGAAAGCTTTTCTGCGCCATGTCTCGTACGGAATTTCGCCGGAAATGAGCGCGCCCCATCTCTGACGCAATTCGTAAACGCGCGCATCGCGTTTCGCGAAATACCATTTCCGGTAAGCGCGCCGAATCAGAGTGAACGCGAGCAACAGTCCGTCGGCCACAATAGCCGCGAAAATGGCCTTCAGAACGAACGCCGACGGGCCGAGCCTCCACAGCCGTTCAAAAATGGATGCCATAGGTAAGCCCAAAGGCTGTGTCCGTTCTGTCTCGCGTGCGTTTCTGAAGCGAGCCGTAACCCGTTATGTCCTGCCGTGAGGACACCTGGAACCGCAATCCGCCGCCGTAGGTTTGCGAGGCAAAACGGCCGAGCTGATCTACTTGCGCGAAGTCCTCCGTGCCGGCCGCAAAGAAAACGTTACCGGAGAGCCGTTTCGCACCCCAACCCGCTAGTGGAAATCCCAAGCGCGAGATTCCGGATGGGCGCCATTCGGATTGCGTCCCC
>Ga0210406_10001147_pt1 | contig 33552 bp, 37 predicted proteins | sample IncBWC30MmetaG_FD_155454 | JGI IMG/M metagenome (GOLD analysis project Ga0210406, IMG submission 155454) | Forest soil microbial communities from Barre Woods Harvard Forest LTER site, Petersham, Massachusetts, United States - Inc-BW-C-30-M | ecosystem: Environmental > Terrestrial > Soil >... | reverse complement strand
GTGGGAGGCGCTGACCAAAGGATTGCCACAAAGCGACTGTTATGTGAATGTGCTGCGCGACGCCATGGCGGTGGATTCGCTCGACAAGTGCGGCGTCTACTTTGGAACAACGGGCGGGCAGGTTTACGCATCTGCGGATGCGGGCGACAGCTGGAACCCGATCGTTCGGGATTTGCCCGCGGTGTTGTCGGTCGAGGTGCAGACGCTGCCATGATTCGCGTTGTCCTTCCGCCGCACCTGCGCGCCCTGGCGCATCTTGAAAACGAAGCGACGCTCGAGGTGGCCGCTCCGGTCACCTTGGGCGCGGTGCTGGACGCGTTGGAGGGCCGGTATCCGATGCTGCGGGGCACGATCCGCGATCATGTCACTCAGCAGCGGCGGCCCTTCCTGCGCTACTTCGCGTGCGAACAGGATATGTCGCATGATCCTGCGGATACGCCCCTTCCCGAGGCCGTGGTAGCGGGAAAGGAACCGCTGATCGTGTTGGGCGCCATTGCCGGCGGCTAGGGTCTTCGCCTTAAAAAATAAAAAAATCGGTAAACGTGTCGATTTCGGCGGGCCCCGTTCGTCGTGAGCATAGAAGGCGGGTTCGGGCGATGCTCACGGCCGCGATCCGGCCGCCAACCAAAAATCAAGGAGATACGACGATGCGAGTCATGGTGATTGTGAAGGCGGACAACAGTTCGGAGGCTGGCATTCTTCCCGGCAAAGAGATCCTGGAAAAGATGGGCAAATACAACGACGAACTGGTGAAGGCGGGCGTCATGCTGGCAGGGGAAGGGCTGCAGGCAAGTTCCAAGGGTAAGCGCGTGAAGTTCTCAGGCGACAAGCGGACCATCACCGATGGACCGTTCGCGGAGGCGAAAGAACTGATCGCCGGCTTCTGGCTGTGGCAGGTGCGCTCGATGGATGAGGCGGTGGAATGGCTGAAGCGCGCGCCCTTTGATGGGGGAACGGAAGTTGAGATCCGGCGCGTGTTTGAGGCTGAGGATTTCGGAGAGAACCTGACTCCTGAACTCCGCGAACAGGATGCCCGGCTCCGCGAGCAGACGTCAAAGAAGCAGGCATCATGATGAGGACAGAATTAAGGGCGACGGGTGGCCGTGTTTTGTTGAGCGCGTCGCCATGTTCCTCCGGGACCTTAGCACCATCGGTCTGTCTCTGTGTCCTGTGCGGGGAGTGTTCGTCAGCGTCGCAACCCGACCGCCCGGTGAGTGTCGTGACAATAAAAAAAGCTATGACGGATGTCGAGAGCAGCATGGTTCATTCGTCGTGACAGTAGAAGGGAAGCGCGGCGATGAATTGCCGACCGACCTTCAACGAATCTAATTTGAAAGAGGAGAAGATCATGAAATTCCTATCTATCTACAAGTCAAACAAGCCCGAAGGCGTTCCTCCGACCCAGAAAGAAATGGAGGAGATGGGCAAGTACGTGGAGAAAATGCTGAAGTCCGGCGTGGTGCTGGCGACCGAAGGATGCCTGCCCAGCGCGCTCGGCGCCAAACTACGGCTCTCCAACGGCAAGTTCACTGTGACTGATGGACCCTTCACCGAGGCGAAGGAAATCGTCGGCGGCTTTGCTGTGATGCAGGCGAACTCCAAAGCAGAAATCATCGAGCATGTAAAAGACTTCATGAAGTTGGCAGGCGATGGCGAATGCGAAATCCGACGGGTGTTTGACGGACATGAGGGCTAGAATCCCGGGAAACAGGCCACTCGTCGAAACAGGTTGGAAAAGAGCGAAATCATGCGATTCATGATGCTGATGATTCCTAAAGGCTACGAGCAGGCGAAGCCGGGCACCATGCCGGACGCCAAGGCGGTGGCCGCCATGATGAAGTACAACGAGGAACTGCAGAAGGCGGGCGTGCTGCTCGCGCTCGAAGGGTTGCATCCACCTTCTGCCGGCGCGCGGGTTTCGTTTGCCGGCGGCACGCCGAAGGTCACCGATGGACCCTTCGCGGAAGCGAAAGAGGTGGTCGGGGGGTTCTGGATGATCCAGGTGAACTCGAAGCAAGAAGCGATCGACTGGGCGAAGCGGTGTCCTGGTTCGGAGAACGAGACCATCGAAATCCGCCAGGTCCAGGAGATGGCCGACTTCACTCCGGAAGTGCAGGAAGCGGCCGCAGGGTTCGCGGAGATGCACGCTGAAGCGCAGAAGCGGAAGACCGCGTAAATCGCCCTCCCCCGGACGCCCACCCTTGCGCATTGCTGACGTAAGGGTGGGACTCTGCACCTGAAGATCTGGGGATCGCTCACCTGCTCATCCCGGAGAGTTTTATCGGGAGAGCTCACATATCCAGTTGACTTCCCATGTCTTTCCGCCGTCTGACGAAAAAGACTGTTCCATTCGCGATGATTTAGGTGAAATGTCGAGCCAGACATAGCGCACAAGGACTGCGCGGCCTTCCCAAGTTTGCTGGTTGTAGAATTCGCCTCGCTTGCCGTTAAACTGGCCCACGACAGGCGGAAGATCGAGAGTACCTTTGTCGAGATCCACCAGGTAAATACTCCACTGGCGCGATTCGGGATTATAGAGTCGGAGCGTTTGCGCCTTTATACGGAGCTTGTGATCGGGACTGGAAACGTCGAACTCTTCGAAATTAGCGTTGCTGTCGAGAAGGTTTTTATGATTCGAGATGCCGTCCTACTCGACCCAAACATTCGAACCCTTCAAGCGCTCGGGAGTCGACGAACATGTGCTTTCCAATTACCGATGAGAAAATCGAAATCGTGAGATCCGTCTGCCTGCGTAGGCGTTGATCCCTTGGCCGAGACCTGCGAATTCGGAAATCCCAAAAGTGCTTGAATGTCGCCGATAAAGAGTGTCGCACTCATGACCGTCAGCAGGATGCATCCAAGTCGAATCGATTTCATGCCTGCCATGCTCTCATGCGTGTGAGAACAAGCGCAACGTTGCAGATGATTAGGAAACCAATGCTTCTCAATTGAGAAGGTACTTCGGATTCGGTGGTGGAAACTTGGAAACTGGAGTCTAGTCGATAACTTCCAGTTTACCCGTCATCGGGGAATTACCGCGGTTCGATTCAGACAAGTCAACTTATCGGTACGATCGGGTGCAAACGAGATCGCCGACTGTCAATAAGATCTTCCCTCAAGCTAACGGGGTTTCGTGATCGGCTGCTTCCCGTCATTTTCCGCGCCAGATGGCTGGTCGCTTCTGAAGAAACGCGTCAATCCCTTCCGCGGCATCTTGCAAAAGCATATTGCACGCCATGACCTTGCTGGCGACGTCATAGGCCGCCCCGAGAGGACGGTCGATCTGGCTGTAGAACGATTGCTTGCCGAAGCGGATCGCGGCGGAACTTCGGGACAGAATGATGTCGGTGAATCGCCCGATTTCCGCGTCAAGTCTGCTTTCGGGAACGACACGGTTCACGAGTCCCCACGACAGTGCGGTCGCGGCGTCGATGGGCTCGCCGGTCAGCAGCATCTCCATAGCGCGCTTCCGGCCGATGTTTCGCACTACACCCACCGCCGGCGTCGAGCAAAACACACCGATGTTGACTCCCGGCATTGCGAACGTGGCCGTTTCGGCTGCTACCGCAAGGTCGCACATCGAGACGAGCTGGCAACCCGCGGCGGTAGCGATGCCATGAACGCGAGCAATCACCGGCTGGGGGATCTCGGTGAGGGCGAGCATCATCCGGCCGCAGGCGTCGAACAGGCCTTGCTGCCAGCTCTTGTCCCCGGAGTGAGCGCGCATCTCCTTGAGGTCATGACCCGCGCAGAAGCCCTTTCCCTCAGCGGCGAGGATTAAAACCCGTACCGAGGGGTCGCTTGCGATGGCATCCAACTCCGCCTGAATGGCAGCGATCATCTGGTGCGAGAGCGGATTGAATCGCTCCGGACGGTTCAGGGTGAGAGTTGCGATTCCGTTCGCGACTGTTGAGAGGACGAACGGTTGCTTCACTGCCAAAGTAGCGTCAGTGCGCACACTGGTCATGCTTGTTTAGAACGCTTTCGGATCGAGACGATTTCACGAAAAACCTTAAACCTTTTGCAAATCTTCGAACTGGTTCCGACAATTGAACGATACGCCGCGTGGAATCAATCGCCTTTCGTGGGCCTGCCGTTCCAAATCCTCGCGGAAGTCAGGATGGGCGAGTGCGATGATCGCATTCGCCCGTTCCGCCACGCACTTGCCCTTCAAATTGACCATGCCGAACTCTGTGACCACATACATCACGTCCGAGCGCGGTGTTGTCACGATGTTGCCGGGCGTAAGGTTGAACACGATGCGGCTGCGCCGCTCCCCTCGCTTTTCGTAAGTGGACGAAAGGCAGATGAACGACTTGCCTCCCTTGGAAGCGTACGCCCCGCGCACGAATTGCAGTTGCCCTCCCGTGCCGCTGATGTGGCGGTGACCGTCTGATTCCGAAGCCACCTGGCCCTGCAAATCAATCTGTGTGGTGTTATTGATGGACACCACCTTATCGTTTTGCATGATCATGTGCGGCGAGTTTGTGTAATCCACCTGATGGCAGTACATGTCCGGGTTGCGGTTGGTGGTGGCGTAAAGGGCGAGTGATCCCAGCGCGAAGGTATAAACTACCTTGCCCGGGTCCAGTGTTTTCCGCGATCCGGTTACAAGGCCAGATCGATAAAGCAGCCCGAGACCATCGGTCAGCATCTCGGTGTGGATTCCCAAATCCTTCACTCCGCTTTCCAGTAACAGGCAGCATGCGGCGTTGGGCATGCCGCCAATTCCGATCTGAAGACAGGAGCCATCCTCAACTTCGGCGGCAATGCGCCGGGCCACTATGCGGTCAATGTCGCTCGGTTCCGGATTGGGTAGCTCCGCAAACGGTTGATGATCGCCCTCAATGATGAAATCGACCTCGCTAAGATGCACGCCGTTGTCTTTCCCGAAGACGTATGGCATCTCACGATTGATCTCCAGGATTACCAGCTTCGCCTGTTCGATCACGGCACGCTGCCAGAGACTCGTCGGGCCAAAGTTGAAGAAGCCACCGTCATCCATCGGGCAAGTTTTGAGGATGGCAATGTCAACGGGATCGAGAAAACGCCGGTAATAATCCGGCACCTCGCCCAGATTTAGCGGCGTGTAGTTGCAACGGCCGGCGTCGTGCTTTCTGCGTTCGTAGGCGGAAAAATGCCAACTGAAAAGGTGGAAATGCTTGCCTTCAGGATCCTCTTCGATCACAGCCCGCGGACGCATTGAGAGGCAGGAGCGGATCTTGACGTTGTGCAGTTCTTCTTTCCGCGCAGCCAACGCCTTGTCGAAAACATCGGGCTCGCAGTTCGTTGCACCGTAGTCCAGCCACATCCCGGATTTCACCAGGCTGGCAGCGTGTTCCGGTGAGATCGTTTCCCCAGGCATGGAAGAAGCCTCAATCAAGTGCGTCGCGGTCTCGAAGAGTCTATAACGAAATCGGTCGGGATCTGAGCGCGAATCTTGTAACAGTCAGTACCGACCAAACTCCCTATCGCCATTAACTCCCGGATTGTCGGCTAACCGGACATGTGGACAATCGCGAATCGGCACTTGTACGGCAAGTGCGTTATTCAAGCATCTGGATTACTTCCGGTATGCGATACGTCCCCGGCCGGCTCACTTCCGCATGTTTTCGTCTAGAAAGGCAAACACGTCGGGCTCCCAAAGGTTCAGGCCAAGATGGAGGAAGTCGTGCCCATCGTCCACCGTTTGGCCGATGGGCGGATAGATTTTCAAGCGATGCGGCTTCCCGATGTGCTCGCGGCGGGCGTCCAGCACCTTGCCGGACGATAGGGAGTAATCGTTCTCGGCGTGAATGAAGAAAACCGGCTCCTCGACATGGTCAATGGCCGTCAGGAGCCGCGCTCGCAGCTCCGGAGAACGATCGAAGCTATACCCAGCTCCGGAAAAGACTACCACCGCTCGCAGGTTCGGTTCACGTTCGGCCAATAGCACCGTGAGCGAACCTCCAAACGAGTGCCCGATCACGGCGACATTCCGCGCATCGACGTACGGCAGCGCTCGCAGGAATTTGAGTCCCGAGAGGGCGTCGTCCATTTCTCGGTTTTCCAATAACTGCAACTGCAGCGCATTGCGCGCCTCCTGCCCGTGTTTGGCGGCTTCGCTGTTCATCAGGTCGACGGCATTAGTACCCTGGTCCGCGGAAAGCCCGACACCGCGTCGGAATAAGTAAAGGAATACATAGCCATGGCGCGCGAAGACGGGGCCGAGTTTTTCGGCATTCTGTTCGTAGGGTCCGAGGCGTTCCAGATCTTCGCGGGTACGGCCGCTGCCGTGATTCAGCAGAATGCCGGGGAACGGTTCGCGGCCCTTCGGGCGCCACAGCATCGCGTGCAGGGTAGCCGACCCACTATGGACGACTACGATTTCAGGCCCGCCAGACGCTTGGCCCCAGGCCACCGGGGCCGCGAGTGTTAGAACAAGCGGCACAAGGACGAGCGCGGACAGCTTTGTCATTTGGCAATCCCCAATTACTGGATACCTGGTTGCCGTCGACTGTCGGAACGGGTCCAGTATATCCTCGTCGCTTCTATGGCTTGACGGCGATTGACTGGGAGCGCAAAATGCGCTGCGTTCGATCGTCTGATCTCTGATTCCCGGGATTCTTACTGCCAGGAGCGTAGCATGCCTGTTCCACAGGGAGATCTCAGCCTTCTTCAGCATCCGGTCGCGCAGGAGCTTCTCGCCTCGAAGATTCCGGCGCGCCTCGCGTACATCTGGACGGATGGCACTCCGCGGGTGGTGCCCATCTGGTTTCACTGGGACGGCCGCGAACTGGTCATGGGTACTCCACCCAAGGCTCCGAAGCTGAAAGCGCTCGCCCGCAATCCGAAGGTCTCGCTCACCATCGACGACGAGAACTTCCCGCACCGGGTGCTGCTGATCCGCGGCAGCGCGCGCTTGACGACGGTCGACGGGATCGTTCCGGAATACGCAGCGGCGGCAGAGCGTTATTTTGGCGCGGAGCGCGGCCAGGCCTGGATCGACCAGTTGAGGAAGATGGTGCCGGGCATGGTGCGCATCGCCATCACTCCTGAATGGGTCGGCATCATCGATTTCAAAACGCGCTTTCCAAGCGCGCTGGCTGGTTGAGAAGGCACACCGGAACACACCGGACAATCTAAGATCCGCGTCGCGCCTCGGCGTCGGCGAGCCACCCTCGACGCAGGTTCTCGGCGGGGATGGAGGAGAGGTACGGCTTGATGTCGAGAATGGGCGTGCCTTCCAGCATGTCGATTCCACGCACGCTCAGCCGCGACCCTTCGCGGCCGAGCAATTCGACTACCGTCAAGCCGATCGCATTCGGGCGCCGCGGAGAGCGGGTCGCGAAGACGCCGTGCGTGCGGTTGTCGCTCGGCGGACTGGCCGTCAATTCGAATCCCTGTGCGCGGTCAAAGAGCCAGAGCACGTAGAGATGGGAGAAGCCTTCGATATCGGCGAGGCCGGCCGCGTATTCCGGAAGAATCTCTAGTGCGCCTTCGGCTTCGTGTTTCGCTCCCAGTCCCTTGGGAACGTCTTTGGGTTCATGGTACGGACTTCTCACGTATCCAATCGCTTGCATGGAATACAAAGTGAATCTCCTCTCCTTGATTGTGATACAGGACGAGTCGCAGAGGCAGACTTTGTTATTCCGAAATTCGCGCCGCGGTGACAATCGAAACGCCTGAGGGGTGTATCTTTTCGAGCGCGAAATTCATTCCGTGAGGTAAGCATGCCTGTTCCGCGCGGGAAAGCTGCCGATACCGACAAAGTTGCGCTTTATGACAAGCTGATCGCGACCATGCCGAAACTCGAGCGCAAGGGCGCGGCCAACCCTTATACCGCTTTGAACGGAAACATGTTCACCCTGCTGTACCAGTCGAAGGCATTGGCGATCCGGCTGCGCGAGGAGGAACGAGAGAAGTTCATCAAGAAGTACAAGGCCTCTCTGTTCGAAGCCTATGGGGCGGTCATGAAAGAGTATGTCGTGGTGCCCGACGCGTTGCTCTCCAACACGAAAGAACTGCAGAAATATCTGGCGAAGAGTTACGAATATGCGAAGACCTTGAAGCCCAAGGCCACCAAGAAGCGGTGAGCAGCGATCGACGCGGCTGGCAGAAGTGGGGCTTTGGGGTCTCGCCTCTTCAGCCGCCTCCCGTGCGATAGTATGAATCCAGTCATCATCACCGCGGGAGTGTGCGCCCTTCATGAGGCTTGTCCGAAACTTGCTGTTCCTGTCCGTGGTTGCGCTTTCATCGCTTGCTCCGGCGCAGCCCGTCCTTCCGAAGAAACATCTTCTCGTTCTAGGCCAGGAGAAGGGGTACCGGCATGAGGCTGTTTCGCATGCCATGGCCACCATTGAGCGTCTGGGGAACGAGACCGGCCTTTGGGATACGACCATCCGCACTGACACGGAAGTTCTCACCAAGAAGAAGCTCGAATACAACGCAAAGAATCTGAATGACTTCGATGCTGTCCTGTTTTACACGGGCGGAGAGTTGCCGATGGACGCGTCGCAGAAAGCGGACCTCTTGTCGTTTGTCCACGACGACGGCAAAGGTTTCATTGGCGTGCACAGCGCCACCATCACGTTTACGGAGTGGCCCGAATATGGCGAGATGATTGGCGGATACTTTGATGAGCATCCCTGGGGGACCTTTCAGGCGCCGATCCTGGTCGAAGACCCGAGCTTCCCGGGCATGCAGCAGTGGCCGCGCGCGTTTGTGTTGAACGATGAAATTTATCAACTGAAGGATTATTCACGGGACAGGGTTCGCGTGCTCATGCGGCTCGATCCGGGCAAGCTTGATTTGGCGAATCCCAAGGTCCATCGCGCGGACCGGGACTTTGCGGTGACGTGGGCGCGGAAGTATGGCAAGGGGCGGGTGTTCTACTCGAACCTCGGACACGTGAGAGAGAATTGGGACGATCCGAAGTTCCAGCAGATGTACGTGGAAGGGATCAAGTGGGCGATGGGCCTGGTGGATGGGGACGCGACCCCACGGCCCTTGCCGAAGCAATAAGGCGCGGCGGTCTGGAGGTTCGTGTCGTTTGCGCGTGAAAGTACGAAGACAATGGGTCTCGTGGTTCGTATCAGGGCGCGCCTTCAGGCGCGCCGTAAAAGCATCTTCCTTGATGCGCCTTTAGGCGCTGTCCGTCGATGAGGTCAGATCCGAAATGATCACCCGAAGATCATTCACGAAGGTACTTGCCGCGAGCGCGGCTCTGGCTGCGTTGCCCCTCCATGCACAAACTGGGTTGAACATCGGGATCGGGACCTACAGCTATCACAATCTCTCTATCGACGACATGATTGTGCAGCTCAAGGCTCTGCGCATTGCGCAGATCGAGATGTCCCGCGGGGAGTTCATGCTGTTCAGCAAGCCGGAAGAGAGCCTGTTCCGCTCAACCAAAGAGAAACTCGACCACGCCGGCATCCAGTGCGTTTCTTATTACACCGCGACGATCAAGGACCGTCAGGATCTCGACAACGCGGTGCGTTTTGCGAAGGCGATTGGAGCGCATAACATCACGGGCGATGCCACGGGTCCAATTCTCGGCGAAATCGATCAGCGCTGTACGAAGGAAGGGCTCACATTTGGCATTCACAATCACTACTTCCCGGGGCAGAAGTTTCCATATGAGAGTCCGGATGATGTTTTGAACGCGCTGACGAAGCTATCATCGACCGTCGGATCTACGGCCGACGTCGGACAGTTCACATCCTGTGGTTACGATCCGGTGGAGGCGATCCGCAAGCTGGGCCCGCGATTGAAGCTTGTTCATCTCAAGGACATTCAGGCCCGCGATGGAGAGGTCAATGTGTTGCTGGGCACCGGGATCGCGAAGATTCCCGAGGTCATGGTGGAACTCCGGCGTCAGAAATTCACTGGCCTGGTGGCGGTCGAGTACGAGAAGGAAGGGCCGGTCGAAGACGACATGCGGCAGGAAGTAGAGTATGCCCGTAGGCTCGCGGGGTGAAGCAACCTCCGGGTGGCGGCATAGAGTTCATCTCTTCATGCAACTCGAGCAGTCGAGACTGGGCGTCGGCAGATGAGAAGCAATGCATAGGGCTGTGGCGATCATCTTGATTGTTGCGAGTGCATTAGCCATAGCTGCGATGGGTGCATTGCGCTACGCAACTGTCCATTCCGCATCCACGTTGCACAAAGCGCAAATGCTCTTGGAGAAGGACATCGAGTCTCATCTGCCACCGAGCTCAGCACTCCCATCAGTTGTGGAATTCTTGAATCAAAGATCAATGCGCCACACAGATCTTGAACGCATGGATGGTGCTATGGCTGCCTACTATGGTTCGGAGCGAATTGTTGAGGCCAGAAGTGCAGAGACGGACACAGGCATCTACCCTTTGGGCAGTTGTTCATTCTCGATCATTTTCCGGTTTGACAAGGATGGGACCCTTCAGGGGTACAGTGACAAGCCGTCGTGCAAGGGGATATTTTAAAACGTGGCAGAATCTGTATCGGGACTCAAGCAATGAAAGTAATGTTAAAAATCCTGCTCTTGCTGTGCGTGACGCTTGCCGCCTACGCCGACGACGCGCATCCCATCCTCGCGCTCGGTTCGCCGGCGCCGAATTTCGAATTGCCGGGTGTCGACGGCAAGACTCACAAACTTGCCGACTATGACGCCAGCCCCGTGCTCGTGGTGGTGTTCACCTGCAATCACTGTCCGATCGCGCAGATGTACGAGCAGCGCATTGCACAGCTGGCGGCCGACTACAAAGACCGCGGCGTTGCCGTGGTCGCCGTCGAACCGAACGATCCGGCTGCGATCCGCATCGACGAACTGGACTCCTCCGACATGAGCGACAGTCTCGAGGAGATGAAAATGCGCACGCAGTATAAGAACCTGACCTATCCCTACCTGTACGACGGCGAGACCCAGTCGGTGACTCGCGCTTACGGGCCCCAGGCCACGCCGCACGTATTCGTCTTCGACCGCGAGCGGCGGCTGCGCTATGAAGGCCGCATGGATAACAGCTACCGCGTCGAACAGGTGAAGTCCCGCGAGGCGCGCGACGCAATCGATGCGCTGCTCGCTCATCGCGACCCTGCGGTGCAGCACACGGGCGTCTTCGGGTGCTCGACGAAGTGGAAGGAGAAGCAAGTCGCGCGCGACGAAGCGCTGCGGAAGATTGAAGCGCGGCCGGTGCGCCTGGAGATGGCGTCGGCCGAAGACTTGAAGAAACTGCGGGCGAACGCCACCGACAAGATGGTGTTGGTGAGTTTCTGGGCGACCTGGTGTGGTTCATGCATCCACGAATTTCCGGATATGCAGGATACGTTTCGGATGTATTCAGTGCGCGACCTGGAACTGGTGACGGTGGCGGCCAATCTGCCCGATGAGAAGCCCAGCGTGCAGCGCATCCTCGACAAGATGCACGCCACCAGCCGCAACCTGCTGTTCAGTGCCGATGACACGGCCGCGATGCAGGCGGCTTTCGATCCCGCGTGGCAATCGGCTGTCCCTTACACCGTGCTGATTGCTCCCGGTGGCAAAGTGCTGTATCAGAAGCAAGGCGAAGTTGACATACTGGAATTGCGCCGCGCCATTCTCGCGAATTTGCCGGCTGAGTATGAGGGCTTCAACAAGTACTGGGCGGCTGGTACGAGACCTTAACCTCCAAGAGCTTTTAACCGCAAAGGTCGCCAAGAATACGCAAAGGACGCAAAGAGGGGCAAAGGCACTAGCGGCTCCTGAGAAATCATTGCTTTTCTTTGCGTCCTTCGCGCACCCTTAGCGTCCTTTGCGGTTAAGAGCTCTTTCGCTCGCCCCGTCCCCAACTTGCACTCTCACTCCGAAAATGTTGTGATCGCTGGCGTGACTGCCACCGATATCCATGGCGCTATCGACGCGGTGTGGCGGATTGAATCCGCGAAGCTCATTGCCGGGTTGACGCGCGTGGTCCGCGACGTGGGGTTGGCGGAGGATCTTGCGCAGGAGGCGCTGCTTGTCGCGCTCGAGGAATGGCCACGCTCGGGCGTGCCCGAAAACCCGGGCGCATGGCTGATGTCAACGGCGAAGCACCGGGCCATCGATCAGCTCCGACGCCGCAGCATGCTCGACCGGAAGCACGAGGAACTGGGCCGCGAGGTCGCGGTGCGCGAGATGGAAGTGCCCGATCTGGAGGGCGCGCTCGACGCCACACTGGATGCGGGAACTGGCGCTCGTATCGCCACCCAGCCCGATAGTGACGACGACCTGCTGCGCCTCGTCTTCATGACCTGCCATCCGGTGCTTTCGACGGAAGGACGGGTCGCACTCACACTGCGCTTGCTGGGAGGGCTGACCACGGACGAGATCGCGCGCGCCTTCCTGGTGGGGGAGCCGACCATTGCCCAGCGCATTGTTCGTGCCAAGCGCACTCTAGCGGAAAAGAAAATTCCGTTTGAAACTCCGCGTGCCGGCGAGTTGGCGGCGCGGTTGGCTTCGGTTCTTGCAGTCATCTACCTGATTTTCAACGAAGGATATTCGGCCACCGCCGGGGACGACTGGATGCGCCCCGCTCTGTGCGATGACGCGCTGCGCCTGGGCCGCATTCTTGCCGAACTCATGCCGAAGGAGTCCGAGGTGCACGGTCTGGTTGCGCTGATGGAAATTCAGGCGTCGCGTGCGCAGGCTCGCGTCGGCCCCGGCGGAGAGCCCGTGCTGTTGCTCGAACAAAACCGCGCGCATTGGGATCAATTGCTCATCGGCCGCGGTCTGGCGTCGCTCAAGCGAGCGGAAGAGCAAGGGGGAGCGCGCGGCGTCTACACTCTGCAGGGTGCGATTGCGGCCTGCCATGCCCGTGCGCGCACGCCGGAACAGACGGACTGGGCGCGGATCGTGGAACTCTACGGGGAACTGGCCCGGCTGTCGCCATCGCCGATTGTGGAACTGAACCGCGCGGTGGCGATCTCCATGGCCTCAGGCCCAGCTGCGGCCCTCAATGTGGTCGACGAACTCATGAGCGAGCCTGCCCTCAAGGACTATCACCTGCTGCCCAGCGTGCGCGGCGATTTCCTTAGCAAGCTCGGGCGATTGCAGGAAGCGGCAAAAGAATTCGAGCGGGCCGCCTTGCTGACCCGCAATACGCGGGAGCGGGACCTGCTGATGGAGCGCGCGGCCGCCTGTGCCCGGGGGGAAGTGCCTTCCCGTTGAAGTCGAAGGCAACCGCAAGAGCCTTTAACCGCAACGTGCGCGAAGCTTCCGCAAAGAGCGCTAAAGAGCAGACGATCTCTTAGCGTCCTTCGCGGAATCCTTAGCGACCTTAGCGGTTAAAGGCTTTTGCTTTCGCGGCGAGTATCCCGTGGGGCCGCCTGAGCGATGAGGGTACCAAGAACGGCACTTCCGACCCGGCGCGTGCCCTCTAGAATGGCAACAAAGGTTTTAGCGCGCGCCACGATTTTCGACTCCAGGAGAAGTACGCATGGCGGCCAGGCAGGTCATCCTTTATTTTGAAGACCAGAAAGACGCTCTCCGTTTCGCGCTCGCGGCAGGATCGGTAATGTCGGGCGGCGAGACGATGACGGACGAGCAACGGAACCTGATCCAGGAGACGCAACGCGCCAGTCGCGTCTTGCTCGACGAGCCGGTCAACACTGCGGCTGTGCCCGAAGCGGCGCGCTGAGCCTGGTCGATTCGCGCGCACCGCGGCGCCTCTGGTGGCGCGGGAGTCAGTCGGCGGCGCTGCGCCGCACCGTGTACATTTCCGCCAAATATTGAATTTCGGGAACGCCGACCACTCCGGCTTGGCGCATCTTCTCGCGCAGTTCCTCAGACGCCATATAGCGCCTGGCGCCCTCGATGTCCTCCCAGTCAAACAACAGAGTGAGGTCGTTGGGGTGGCCAGCCGTGCGGAAGATGCGGCAGCTGCACTCGCCGCCATGGTGGCGAAAATCGAGAGCGGCGTCGAATACCGAACGCCAGTTGTTGTAGTCGGCGACCTGATGATGGACGAGCACTTGAATCATGATGGACTCCTGCGTCCACGATGCGGGAAGGTGTGGCGAGGCGCAAGCGCACGGATCACAATTCGGGAATGTAGTTCCAAAATGGGAAAAGGCGGACGGTGACTAGTGCCGGGGCGACAGAATGGTCAGGATTTCCTGCAGGCCCTGGCGGATCTGGCGGAGGTCGGCCGGCGATCCGGTCATGAACGGCAGAGCGACTTGCTTCTTATCGCCCTTGACCTCGTCGCGCAGATGCTGGCGCGCGCCGGCGATCGTGTAACCCTCTTCATACAGTAATTGCTTGATGCGCACGACGCCTTCGACGTCGCGGCGCCGATACATGCGCTGGCCGGTGCTGCTTTTGACAGGTTTGAGCTGCGGGAACTCGGTTTCCCAGAAACGCAGGACGTACGCGGGCAGGCGGCACAGGCGGGCGACTTCGCCGATCCGGAAATAAAGCTTTTCGGGAATGAGAATTTCGTGGGACTTTCCGGATTTTCCGTTGGTTTTCTTTTTAGGACTCATGTGGCCTGTGGGTCGTGCACCCTGGGAATTGGCAGGAAGGCCAGAAATTCTTGCCAAAGCCGTTTCTAGCAGAATGCGCGCCCGCGAACAACCCCAATTCGTGCCATAGGGCCACGAGTGGCTGATAGTCGTTGGCTGGTGGCAAGCGATTTCACATCGGCTGTCGGCGTTTGGCCTGTGGAGTAGCCGCCCGAAGATTGTTCGTTCTGCCGGACAATGCCCCCGGGAGTTGTCAATACCGAAGCACTTCGTTCTTTAGTCAGCGAGCGGCGGGTGAGCACAAGCCACTACGAGCCACTCGCCACAAGCTACAAGCCATCAGCCAAAACAAAAAAGCCTCGCTGGAGGTGCTTCTCCACCGAGGCCTTTCTTGAAAATCCCTTGGGTCTTTGCGAGGTTTCGTCTCGCTGACGGTTAGTGTTTCTTTTTCTTCTTCGCAGCCTTTTTCTTGGTTGCCATGAAGTGTTTCCTCCGTGAACTTTTTTCCCTTGCAAGGTGTTCGGTTGGGCGCGTCGCCTTTCCGATGCAGCCCAACTTGTGGTATGGGCCCACCTGTTAATACAAGATATTGCGGCAGTGTTACAGACCTGTCAACAGAATTCTTGCTTTCTGGAGACTCCCGCGATTGCTCTCGCTCGTGGCCGCCTTCAAGTACACTGCTCGCGCACGAGCCTCTCGATGAAACGCGATCCCATCGAACTTGAGATTTTTAAAAATCTCTATCACTCGATTGCCGAGGAGATGGGCGCCGCCTTGCGACGCACGGCCTTCTCTCCGAACATCAAGGAGCGCCGCGACTACTCCTGCGCAGTGTTTGACGCGTGCGGCGAAGTGATTGCCATGGGCGATCACATGCCCGTCCACCTGGGATCGATGCCCATGTCGGTGCGCGCGGCCATCGCGCACGCTGAACTCGAGCCCGGCGACATGGTGATGTTGAACGATCCGTTTGCCGGCGGTACGCACTTGCCCGACATCACGCTGGTCGCGCCGGTGTTTGCAAAAAAGGTGCGGGTCAAGCGCGGCACGCGGGCGGCGCCCGATTTTTACGTTGCATCGCGCGCGCACCACGCCGATGTCGGCGGAACGTATCCGGGATCGATGGGACTGTGCCGGGAGATTTACCAGGAAGGCTTTCGCATTCCTCCGGTAAAGATCCTGCGTGCTGGTGAGATGGATCGCGACGTGCTCGATCTGCTGCTGGCCAACGTGCGCACGCCTAGAGAACGCGAAGGCGATCTGGGCGCGCAGATTGCGGCCTGCCACACCGGCGCGGCACGCTTGCGCGAAATTTGCGGTCGCTACGGACTTGAAAAAGTCCGCCGGGCCGCTGCCGACTTGCTCGATTATTCCGATGAAATCATGTGTGGATTTCTGAGCACTGTTCCGGCCGGCGTTTACCGGGCGGAGGACTTTCTCGACAACGACGGCGTGAGTGACCATTCCGTGAAGATCGTGGTGGAGGTCAGGATCCGATCCGCTCGAGCCGCAGCGTCCCGCCGGCGGCGTGCAGGAGTGCGTGCGGCACACCATCGAACACCCTTGGTGGTGGTGGATTTCTCCGGCAGCGATCCGCAGGTCGAAGGCAGTGTTAACGCGGTGGAAGCGATTACGTACTCCGCCTGCTTCTACGTGTTTCGCTGCCTGGTACAAGAGGACGTCCCGGCGACGGCGGGCCTGATGCGATCGATTGAAGTAGTTGCGCCCGCCGGAACCGTGGTCAACGCGCGTCCGCCGGCAGCGGTTGCCGGTGGAAACGTAGAAACCTCGCAGCGCATCGTGGATGTGCTTTTGCGCGCCTTGGCCGGTGCGGTTCCGGAGCGCATTCCGGCGGCCGCCTCGGGCACCATGAACAACCTAACCATCGGCGGAATGGATCCGCGAACCGGGGAGTCCTTCGCCTATTACGAAACCATTGCTGGTGGGATGGGAGCGCGGCCCACGAAAGGCGGCGTTTCCGGCGTGCACACGCACATGACGAACTCCCTGAACACTCCTGCGGAAGCTCTGGAGTACGCGTATCCCTTGCGAGTTCGGAAGTACGGCTTGCGTCGCGGCAGTGGCGGCGTGGGCCAGCATAGCGGGGGAGATGGCGTGGTGCGCGATATTGAAGTTCTCACCAATGCGGAAGTCACGCTGCTTGCGGACCGGCGAACGCGCGGGCCGTGGGGTTTGCAAGGGGGCGGAGAAGGCGCGCCGGGCAAAGCGAGCGTCGAAGGCGCTGACGGCAAACATCGCGAGCTGCCCGGAAAAGTCAACGTACGCCTGAAGAAGGGGGAGCGCATACGCATTGAATCCCCGGGTGCGGGCGGGTGGGGCAGGAAAGATTTGTAGAGGTTCCAAACTGCGAGCACAAAGGAGTCCGATCAATGCATGTGATCAAGTCTGTCAAAGTCCTCTCGGTCGCCAAAATCATGGGCGCCGTCTATGCAGCAATCGGACTTCTCTTCCTGCCGTTTATCTTGCTGATGAGTTTGGCTGGGTCTCTGGTGCCCCGCCAAGAGGGGCAAGGCACTCTCGGACTGATTTTCAGTTTGTTTTTCGGATTGTTTGCGCCTGTAATTTACGGCGTGGTGGGCTTCATCCTGGGGGCAATGAGCGCGTTTCTTTACAACCTGTTCGCAAAATGGGTCGGAGGAATTGAGGTGCAGGTACAAGCGGTGGATCCGGCGCGAGTCATGGGCTAGCTCGCTAATTGAATCATGCATCACGGCGAGCGGTATCATTGATTACATGGATACTATCGCTTCGCATTACCTCGACGAAATCCGCCGGCAGCTTCGCGGGCACAAGCGGCTTGTGGAAGGCGCACTGGCGCAATTGAAGGACGAAGACTTCTTCGTCACGCTCGATCCTGAATCCAATTCCATTGCCATTCTGATCAAGCACGTTACCGGCAACATGCGGTCGCGGTTTACCGACTTCCTCACCTCTGATGGGGAGAAGCCGGACCGTCATCGCGACCAGGAATTCGAACTCTCCGACAAAACGACGCGCGCAGAATTGATGAACTGGTGGGAGAACGGCTGGAGCGTTGTTTTTCGGGCGCTCGACTCTCTAACACCCGATGACGTTATGCGCACGATACATATCCGGCGGGAGCCCCATACGGTTGTGCAGGCGCTCAACCGGGCGATGGCTCACTACGCGACGCACCTCGGCCAGATGGTGTTTCTGGCGAAGCATTTCCGCTCGAACGAATGGAAGACATTGAGCGTGCCGCGCGGGAAATCGGAGGAGTTCAATCGCATGTCGCTCGAAGAGCGGCGCAAAGCTGGACACCCGTTGGGCCCCTCGCTGCCCCCGAAACAAGCCTGAGTCCGCCGCCAGCGCGCTAGTGGGAAGTGCCGTAGTACCGGTAGTGTCCCGTAACCTTCCAGTTGAAAATAACGTCGTCCATGTGCGGACCCTGGCCGATGTTGTGAACGATCATGTAGCGGCCGCTCGGTCCCTTTTGATCCACAATGATGCCGATGTGCGGAACGCCTCCGCCCAGATCCCAGGTGACGAGATCGCCTGGGTGATAGTCGGAGGGCGTAGTCGTAGTGGGCAGCACTTCTCCGTGGCGCTGGAAGAAGACCATCAGGTTCGGGACGCGGCGGTGGTCGATGTTCGGGTCGGGATGCCGCAACAGCCAATTCCATTTCCGCGGAGACGCGGAGTAGTTGGCCGCCATGTCTTCGTGCACTTCTTTCTGCAGGTCAACGCCGATCGCGCGGTACGAGCGGATGACTTCATCCGTACAGACGCCTGTGTCGGGGCTCACATCTCCGCCGGGATACGGGATGCGAACATAGGCTGGGTCGTAACGCACCGCATGGTGCGTGCGCTCAATCGCGGCTGCGACCAGCTTGCGGAGAAAATCCTGGCGAGAGTTGGAGGCATTCGCAGCGGGTGGGGTTTGCAAGCGCGCCAGGCACGCGATGCCCATAAACAGCAGCGTCACCAGGAAAGCCCTCATCGGGTGACAGAATCCGGATCTCATCGTTGTGGCGGGGGATGATGAATTGTAGGCTTGAGCGCAGGAGACTACAACCGCCGATGTTAGAATCAAGAGTTTGCATTGATCGTGCGATGTTCATAAGGCAGCAATCATGACGAATACCATGCTGGCGGTGGTCAAACCGGAGGCCGCTCCCGGCGCCGATGTCCGCCAAGTCAAAATTCCTACCTACGGCCGCACCGATGTTCTGGTGAAAGTCAAAGTTGCCTCCATCTGCGGAACCGATCTGCATATTTATGAGTGGGACCGCTGGGCGCAGGGACGAATCCACCCGCCGCTGGTGCCCGGCCATGAATTCTGCGGAGAAGTGGTGGCGTTTGGCGATGAAGTGACGAGCGTAAAAGAAGGCGACTTCGTTTCCGCGGAAATGCACGTGGCCTGCGGGAAATGCCTGCAATGCCGCACGGGCGAAGCGCACATCTGTCAGAACGTGAAGATCATTGGCGTTGATGCTGACGGTGCCTTCGCCGAGTACGTCGTGATCCCCGAATCGAACATCTGGAAACTCGATCCCGGCATTCCGCAGGAGTACGCGTCCATTCTTGATCCGCTGGGCAACGCCGTGCATACCGTGCTCGCGGGTGAGATCGCGGGCAAGAGCGTGGCCATCACGGGCTGCGGGCCGATTGGACTCTTTGCTATCGCGGTGGCACAGGCCGTTGGAGCGGCGCAAATTTTTGCCATCGAAGTGAATGAGCACCGCCGCAACGTGGCGCGCCAGATGAAGGCCGATTTCACTCTGGACCCTTCGAAAGACGACGTGAACTCAATCGTCATGGAACAAACCGGGGGAGCCGGCGTCGACGTGGTGCTCGAAATGGCGGGACATCCGAGTGCGATTCGAACAGCGTTCGACATTATTCGCCGTGGCGGCAGAATTTCCCTTCTCGGACTGACCTCCAAACCTGTCTCCCTCAATTTCTCCGAAGACATCATCTTTAAAGGGCTTACCATTCAAGGCATCAACGGCCGCCGCATGTATCAGACTTGGTACCAGATGACCGCACTGTTGAAAGCCGGCAAACTGGATCTGCACCCGGTCATCACCGACCGCATCCCGATGAAAGATTTTTCGAAGGCGATGGAGCGGTTGAAGACCGGAGAGGCGAGCAAGATTCTGGTGTATCCCAACGGGACGAAGTAGGAAAATGCTGTGTACTTGAGGGTCGTTTCATGTATGGATTGTCGAAGGATGCGGAATCGTACCTATCGTTTTTGATTGGCAAGGAAATCTGTCAGGTAGCAATAGGGTCGTATGATGTGCAATTCCATGTAAACTGCAGCGCGCCGGGAACATTGCAGCTTGGCTTTTCGAATGGTGATCGAATGGAGATATTCGAAGATGAGCGTTACGAATCATTCAGTATCCACGATGGTGAGAATCACGAGATCCTAGTTTGAGCGCTGGTTATGTTCCCTACCCTCGGGGTTCAATCCGAAAGTCGTAGCAACCCGCCTCGGTATCGCGCACGTGCAGGTACTTCACCTCGGCATTCTCAAACAGGCGCGCGATAAGCGGTTCGACTTTGCCATTCTCTATTCGGTCTTCACTCACCAGGTGCCGTTCTGCTCCATAAGCAACCAACGTCAGCCGATGGCTGCGAAGGTCTTCGGGAAATCCCGCATCGTCTCGAAACCGCTCGCATTGCCCTTCATGAATGAAGATCGGCCCCGGTAACGGCAGCGGCTCAATGTCGTGAAATGGATCGTACGTAAACAGAATCCTGCGATCTTTCCCGGCCTGAAAATCCCGCAAACAATGACGGCATGGACCATAGCCGGTAGCCACTTCCGCATGCGCGGGATGACCATAGCCGGGCGAGCGCATGGTTGATCGGACGCGGTCGGCAATCTTGGTGGGAATGGCGGCGATGCGGAAGGAATGTGGCATGGGCCCTCGCTTAAGAGTGGACGAATTGCCCAATCAGATTCGCAGAGGCCGAACATGCGAGCTATCCGAAGCTTGCTGCCAAACCGAAACTAGCGCTTTTCTTTCGGCTGGGGCGTGATGGGAGTGGGTGGGGCGGAGGTTTCGCTGGTCATCTTCTTTTGGGCGCTCTGCTTCTTCTCGCGAGAGGCCTGCGATTGGCGATCCGAGTAGGTCAGCTTGCGGTCTTTTGGCATGAGTCATCATTCTACACGGCGAGATTCTAGATGGCAGAGATCCGCGCCAGGGTGCGCGAACTTAGGGCGGATACGAAGTGCCTAAAGTTCCCGTCGACAGTATTAGACTATTAGGTCGATCCGCACTCTGCCCCGGTCGGCTTGCGGACGACTTTCTTCGAGGTCGCGATGCCAATAGCTACCCGCACGAATCCTCTTTCCTACCTCACTGACCAGATCAACGAACTCAAAGCCAAAGGCACCCACTTCAACCTGCGTGTGCTTGAAGACGAGCAGGCTCCGGAGTGCACGTTCGATGGCAAGAAGGTCATCAACCTTGCCTCCAACAATTACCTTGGCCTGACCACGCACCCCAAGCTGCGCGAAGCCGCGCTGGAAGCGACGCGCAAGTACGGCGTCGGCTCGGGGGCGGTGCGGACCATCGCCGGGACGATGAAGATTCACATGGAGCTCGAGGAAAAGATCGCGCGCTTCAAGAATGTAGAAGCTTGCGTGGTCTTTCAGTCGGGCTTCGCGGCCAATGCAGGGACGGTCTCAGCGGTGCTTGGGAAAGACGATTTCATCATTTCCGACCAGCTAAATCACGCGTCGATCATCGACGGTGCCCGTCTTTCGCGCGCGAAGATACTCGTGTTCAATCACAAGAACCTCGCGCATGCGGAAGAGCAACTGGCCAGCATCAAGGATCAGCCCGGCCGCAGGTTGCTCATCACCGACGGAGTCTTTTCGATGGACGGCGACATCGGTCCGCTGCCCGGACTGTGCGACCTTGCGGAGAAGTACGGCGCCATCATGATGGTCGACGACGCGCATGCGTCAGGCGTGCTGGGCCGCGCCGGGCGCGGCACCGTCGACCATTTCAGCGTGCATGGCCGCGTCGACATCCAGGTGGGGACACTCTCGAAGGCCATCGGCGCACTGGGCGGTTACGTGTGCGGCACGCGCGACCTCATCGACTATCTCTACCATCGTGCGCGGCCATTCCTGTTCTCGACCTCGCATCCGCCGTCAGTCGCCGCTACGTGCATCGCCGCGTTCGATGTGCTTCAGGACGAGCCCGAGCGCATCGAGAATCTGTGGGAGAACACGCGCTTCTGGAAGAAAGAGCTTGACCTGCTCGGTTTCGACATCGGCGGCAAGACCACGCCGGCCAGCGAAACGCCCATCACGCCCATCATCATCGGCGACGGTGCGCGAACCATGGAGTTTTCGCGAGAGCTGTTTAAGGAAGGCGTGCTCGGCACCGGCATCGCGTTCCCCACGGTTCCCGAGGGCAAAGCTCGCATCCGCACCATCATGACCGCCACACACACTGAAGAAGAACTGGAGCAGGCGCTGGAGGTTTTGAAGAAAGTCGGGAAGAGGATGGGAATCCTGGGGTAAGAACTGCATTTTCATTTCCGACGGAGCGGCGAGACGCCCGTCCCTCCAGGTCACGACTCCTCAAATACGAACCGGTCGCTCACGACAAAATTCAGAATCGAGCACGTAGCAATCGTTAGAATGTTTGCGGCAAAATAGTTCAGGTGTGCTCCGCCGACCAGAACCTTCATCACCAACACGTTCCCGAGAATCGAAAACAATCCCGTTGTCAGGTTGAACTTCGCAAAGCGCGTCCACGAGCTGCCGCTAATTCGGTCGGCCCACGTGAACCTCTCATGCCAGAAATAATTGTGGATGACTGCCGCCTCGACCGCCAAAGCCGTGGCCGCAAGGTAGTCCAATCGCAACCCTGACTCGAACAGGGTCAAGGCCGCTAGTTGCACCACAATGCCGCCGGCGCCGACCGCGTTAAATTTCAGCCACCGAATGCCTGTGAGCGAAGCGCTCATCGAATCCGCTCCTCGCGATAGAGGCGATAGCCGTTTTTTAAGGTAAAGAAGACGATCATCAACGTCATGCCGGCCAGTCCAATGGCTCCGCCGATGTCGAACAGGCGGTAGTGGGCGTGCAGCACGATGGGCCAGCGCAGCAGGGCAAGGTTCCCGACCGCCAGCAGCAGACGCACCTCCGTGGGGCCAAAGTTCCAGAACGACAAATGAAATTCTCCCAACGTATAGGTCGCCAGATAGGACTGGATGGAAAGCACGAGGAAGGCGACGAGCAACCCGATCGCGATCCACGGATGCATGTAGCCAGAGAGAGCTAGGCCGCCCATCATCGCAACAGCGCCAAAACTGTCGACCATATGATCGACGTAAAAACCGTAGCGCGGGCGTTGCTGCAGTCGAACGCGGGCGAGCGTGCCATCGAGGGAGTCGCCCAGCCAGTTCACCGCTAGGCATCCAATCACCGCGAGCAGGTAATACTTATTCCATCGCGAGAGGGCGTAGAACACCCCCGCCATGATCTGCCCCACCAAACCGAGGACGGTCAGATGGTCGGAGTTGATCCAGGCCGGCGTCCGCTCGGCCATCCAGATGAGCGTCTTTTTCTCGACGGTCGCCAGGAAACTTGCCTGCACCCGCTTCGTGTTTGTAACCGACGTGCCCACGCGCCGAATGTCCCTCAGAACTCCCGGATTCGCCTGCTCACAGTAATCCACCAGCGGACTCGCCATATCGCTGCCTCCTGCCCTCGATCGCCACATTCAGGCAATCCGATGCAGGCGGCAATGCACAGGCGGTCGCGCAGGCCACAAACCTCGATCATCAGCTAAGCGATTGCAATAAAGGTAGATAGAAGTCGATATCAACCGTGCGCTGATCTGCTTTCAAAAGGGGCGAAGCTACGTCTTACTCAGGGACTACGCAGACCTTCATTGTACAAGAGCAGCGCATGCCCTCCAGAATCGCGCCCGCCCTGCTGACTTGCCTGCTGTTATGTCTACCCAGTGCCGCCAGTGACAGCGACCCCGCTTTGTCGCCCGATGGCAAGACGGTCGTCTTCATGTCGGACCGCGACGGCGATATCGAAATCTACACTGCAAGTCCGGACGGCACTCACGTGCGGCGCCTGACCCATTCCCCAGGACGGGATGCTCATCCCGCTTTTTCGCGCGACGGCAAGAAAATCGCCTTCCAGTCGCCTCGCGGAGATCGCCAGCCCCAGGTTTATGTCATGAGTGCCGACGGCTCGAATCAGACCCGGCTCACCGATATGGCAGGATTTTCCGGCGTCCCGGACTGGTCGCCGGATGACCGCCGAATTATTTTTCAAGCCAACCTGAACCCGACGCTCGATCCAGCGCGCTGGCAAATCTTTGTGATGAATTCCGACGGCAGCAACGTCCGGCAGATTACTCACGACACATTCAACGACCAGGTGCCGAAGTGGTCGCCCGACGGCAAGAGAATCCTATTCTTCTCCGATAAGACCGGGCGCAACCAGATCTACACGATGCGGCCTGACGGTTCCGACTGGCAGCCTGTGCTCACCAGTTCGCGGGATGATCACGCGGCCTCGTGGTCCCACGATGGGCAGCGCATCTTGTTCACGTCTGACGCAGGTCACGGTCTGGATATCTACACGTTCGACTTGCGGACGAAAGAACTGAAGCAGCTGACCACCAACGCTCCGGGGCATGGCGTCCCGTACTGGTCGGCAGACGAGAAGGTAATCCTTTTCACCCGTTACGAAGGCGAACAAAGCGACATCCACGTCATGAATTCCGATGGATCAAATCAGAAGGAGGCCCCGTTCTGAGGTTTTGCAGGCAAAAGCCTCCCGCGGACCCTCCGAAAGATATGAGAGTTGAAACGATGGAGCGACGGGCGACCCCGCCCGTCGGCCCTTTCGCAGGATATAAATGACGAAGGCGGGGACACCCATTGAAGGACAACGCAGGTTGTCGGACAGGAGTGTCCGACCCACACTTTGTCGACTGGGAAGTTTGAAATGACTTGCGTTACGGTTCCAACCCAGTCTGTTCGGCGAGCGGCTTCTGCACTGCCGGAACTCCACTTCGTCGGCGCATCGTCTGTGGTAAATCGGATCGCAAGATCCACAAGCCTGCAGCGACCGCTCCTGCCCACGTGATCGTGCTCAAAGCAAGCGATTCGAGATCTGCCGCTCGGCTTCCTCGCAACGGAATGAAATGGCCCACTTGCCACGCGATGCCTCCGGCCGCGGCTGCTACGAAGATCGACTTGCCCAATTCCAGCCAGGGTAAATCGGAGAGCGATACCAGTTTCCGCCGATGCAGCAGGAGCGCTGCAACGATCGTATTCGCCACGATTCCGATATCAGACGCGATCGCCAACCCCACCACCGAGAACGAATGAAACAACCACCGATACATCTCAATGGACGCCAGCGTCACCAGCGTGCACGCCACCATCGGCGTTAACGTGTCGCCCGCCGCATAAAAAGCGCGCGCATACAATCCCTGTGCCGCCCAGAATGCCAGCGACAGCGAGAACCAGAAGAAGTACAGCGCCGTCTCCTGGGAATCTCCAAACGAAAAACGTCCGCGCCGGTAAACCAGGTCGATGAGCGGTAAGGCAGCAACCATCATCAATGCCGAGCACAGAAACGAGAGTGCCGAGATGCGATAAACCGACGCATTCACGGTCTCGCCGAACTCCTTCATCCGCTTCTCGCCGAAGAGTCTCGCAAAGAAGGGCAGAGACGCCTGCCCCGTGGCCTGTCCCAGCACCGCGATCGGCACGGCGAACAGCCGCTTCGCGTAGTTGAGTCTCGCAATGTCGCCCACGCCGCTCGAGGCGAAGTAGCGGAGAATCCAGTCGTCGGCGGTCACCAGCGATACGCCCAGCATCAACGGGATCGATAGACGCACCCATTCACGGAAGGCCGGATTGTTCAGATCGAACGACGGACGATATCCCGTTCCTATGCGTGCCACGCCGATCGCGTTCATCAGGAATGGCCCGATGATCGCACCCGCCAATGCACCCCAGGCCAAAGAGGCAATGCCCAACTGCTTCCCAGCGACAATCCCTCCCAGAATGATGAACACGTTGTAGAGCAGCGGCCCGAAACTGGGGAAGAGAAACATGCGATGCGACAGAAGCACCGCGCCCACCACACCACCAACATAGAAGAAGATCTGCGCCGGCAGCAGAATTCGAGTGAGGGACACGCACAGCTTCATCTGCTCGGGCGAAAACCCGTGGAACATCCAGCCGACGAATTGGGGTGTGAAGATCTCGGCGGCCAGAATGCCAACCATGAACACCGTGGTCATCACCGTGATGATCACCGAGAACGTCTTCTGCGCATCCGCTTCGCGCTTTTCGGCTAGAAAACGCGTGTAGATGGAAATGAAGGTGATCGAGGCCGTGCCGCCCGCAAGGATGTAGTTGAGCCAGTCCGGTAGCGTGAATGCGGCGACATAGGCGTCGGTCTGGCCGCCCGCCCCGAACGCATACGCGATGTAGGCTTCGCGCAGATAGCCGATCACGCGCGAGAGCATGACTGTGCTCATCAGCAGGATGGTCGCGGAGAAAGCCGTGTGCTGGTGCGACGGTCGCAGGTTGCGCAGAATGCGGTTCAGCATGGATGGCGGAGGTCGTCTTCAGCCTATCAAAAGCGGACTGCGAACCACGCCCGCACGTACCAAATCACAAAACGTTGGTCACTTCATCGGATGTGTGAAAAACTTGATCGGGGACTTGGTGTACACTGTGTTGCCTCAGGTCAATCCCCGTTCATGGCGTTGGAAACCGCGCTGGACTGGCCATTCAGTGCGCCGACATATTTTTTGCCGAATATTCACCCGGCGTTAACCTCTGCCGCCCCTCGTCGCAATTATTCTGCGCCCTCGTCTCCAAAGACTCCCAACTTCAATCAGGAGGATCCTGTTGTATGCGACTCCCTCGTTTTGTGAATGGCCTGTTCGGCTTGCTGCTGGCGGGTGCGGTATCTGCTTCGGCTGCCGTGTGTCCGCTGAATGCCAACGGCGCGACCGTTCAACACGTGATCTACGTGCAGTTCGATAACACGCATTTCACGCGCGACAATCCCAACGTTCCTTCCGACCTGGAACAGATGCCGCATCTGCTGAATTTCATCCGCGGCAATGGTACGTTGATCTCGAACCACCACACGCCCCTCATCTCGCACACGGCCACCGACATCCTTACCGCCATCACGGGTGTGTACGGCGACCGCCACGGCGTGCCCGTCGCCAACAGCTTCCGTTACTTCAAGCCTGACGGGACTTCCAGCCTGGGCGTTTCGTTCGCCTACTGGACCGATCCGCTGTTCGATCCCACTACGTCAGCTCCCACCGACACGAAGTTCAATATGCTGACCGCCGATGGCAAGAATGCACCCGCGCCCTGGGTGTCGTTCACGCGAGCTGGCTGCAACTTTGGCGCGGTGGCCACAGCCAACACCATCCTTGAGAATATTCAGACCGACATCCCGACGGTGTTCGGCGTCGGATCACCACAAGCACAGGAAGTGGCCACGAATTCGGGGCAGGCGTTCGCCGATTTCGTCGGCATCGGCGTGCATTGCGGGGCGGGCGACGCATTGTGCAGCGCGGCCAACGGAGGCGAACCTGACCTGCTTCCCGACGAACCCGGCGGATACCCCGGCTTCAACGGACTCTTCGGTCACGTTTATGTCGCACCGCAGATCAGCCCCAGCGGTCCGCTCACTGATCTGAACGGTGACGTGATCAAAGACGCCACCGGGCATATCGGATTCCCCGGCTTCGATGGGATGGCCGCGAAGGTTTCCCTCTCTTACGTAGCGGCGTTGCAGGAACACGGTGTCCCCGTCACCTACGCTTACATCTCCGATGCGCACGACAATCACCCCAGCGGTCCCGCCTTTGGACCCGGCTCCGCGGGATACGTTGCCGCGCTGGCCGCCTACGACGACGCGTTCAACAAGTTCTTTGCGCGCCTCGCGGCCGACGGCATAACCCGCGACAACACTTTGTTCGTATTCACTGCAGACGAAGGCGATCACTTTGTGGGCGGTCCGCCTTCCCCGGCGAATTGCGACGGAGTGACCGTTCCCTGTACCTATGCGCAGATTGGTGAAGTCAGCACCAATTTGGCTGGACTGCTGGCAACCGAGGCGGGCGTCACTACGCCCTTCACAGTTCATTCTGACGATGCGCCCACAATCTACATCACTGGCAATCCGTCGCGGACAGATCCCGTTACCCGCAACTTCGAGCACGGACTCGCTGTCCTCACTGCCCTGAACCCGATCACCACCAACACCGACACGCTCACTCAGTTCATGGCTGATCCGGTGGAAATGAAGCTTTTGCACATGGTCACGGCCGATCCCGCACGGACGCCAACTGTGACCATGTTCGCGAACCCCGACTACTTCCTGTTCGCGGGCGCGCCGAACTGCAACTCGCCGTGCGTGACCGAGAGTCCTGCCTTCGCCTGGAACCATGGGGATGTGCAGAAGGAGATCACCACCACTTGGCTCGGCATGGTCGGCCCCGGAGTAAGAAGGCAGGGCGTCGATCGTGACACCTGGTCCGATCACACCGACATCCGGCCCACGATTCTTTCGCTGGTTGGATTGCTCGACGACTACTCGCACGACGGACGTGTCTTGTCCGAAGTCATGCGCAGCGGGTCTTTGCCCAGCGGCATCCGCCGGAATCCTCTAGCGTTCACGCTACTGGCTCAGGCCTACAAGCAACTGAACGCTCCGGTGGGGCAGTTTGGCCGGGCCACACTGGCAACGTCCACCAAGGCGCTCGCGGGGGATGACCGGACGTATAACCGTTTGGAGAATCGGCTGGAGGCTTTGGGAAGTCAGCGCGACGCGCTGGCAGCTCAGATCATTCAGAAGTTGGAAGCGGCCGAGTTCAGCAATCAACCGCTGGATTGGCCATCGACGTTCGGTCTGTTGGCCCAGGCGAACCGCCTGATCGAACGCGCGGGCGGAGACTAAAAACTGCGATAACCACAGAGGACACAGGGTCACAGAGGATGGATTCCTCCGTGAAACTCCGTGCCCTCTGTGGTTGGTCTTGAAGTTTTAGTGCGACACTCGCGCTTGCGGTTCTTTCCAGCGTTGCTGCCCGATACTGTCCTTTCCTTCCTCGATCAGATAAAACTTGTCTACATCCAGATTGCGGAACATCTGCCTCTGACCGCTCGGCCACGATACTTCAACGGTTTCCATTCGGCTCGCTTTTCCCAGGCCGAAGTTCGCGCGTAGGTCGCTTTGCGAGAGATAGCTTCCCCCGCCTGCGATTTCGCGAATCTGCGAGATTCCTCCGGCAACCACGCGCACCCGCGCGCCCAGAGCGTCCCGATTGCTCTTGGTTCCTACCAGCTTGAAATTCACGAAATGGTTTCCGTTCTCCCCGCTGTTGTGTAACAGCAAGGGAGGATCGCCATTGTTCCCGACCACCAGATCCATGAATCCGTCGTTGTCAAAATCAGCGAAGGCCACTCCGCGTCCAACATAGCGCTTCTGAAATCCGCTGCCCGCCTGCTTTGAGACTTCCGTAAACTTGCCGGCGCCCTCGTTGTGAAAGAGCGTGTTGGTCTGCTTGTAATGTATGTCGGGCGTGACCTGCTCGACTTCCGGATACACGTGTCCATTGGCGATAAAAATATCGAGCCAGCCGTCGTTGTCGTAGTCGAAGAAGCCGCCGCCGAAGCTGAGCACTTCGCGTGTGGGCACCGTGATTCCTGCTGGGCCACTCACTTCATCGAAGTAGCCTTTGCCGCTGTTGTGCCAGAGGTGATCTGACGATTTCTGGAAATCGGAAATGTAAAGATCGAGCCAGCCATCGTTGTCGTAGTCGCCGAGCGAGATGCACATCGCTGCCATGATCTGCCCCTGTCCCGCGACCGCCATGCCGGCGGGCAGTCCCTGTTCGGTGAAGGTTCCGTTGTGCTCGTTGTGGTAGAGATAGGCGTAGAGTCCGTCGTTCGCAACGAAAATGTCGGGCCACCCATCGTTGTCGTAGTCGGCCGCGCCAACGGAGAGATTCTTGCCGTCGGGCTGATAAAGCTTTGCCGGCTTTGTCACATTCGTGAACGTGCCATCGCCATTGTTGTGGTAGAGAACGTCGGGACTGCCCTTGTACGCGCTGGGCGGACAGCTGCTTTTCACTCCGCCGAGGTCGCAATAACGCTTCGCATCCGGACCCAGCGCCACGTACCCACCGACATACAAGTCCAGCTTGCCGTCGCGGTCATAGTCGAAGAAAGTCGCGCCCGCATGGAACAGCGTGCCGAATTCCATGCCCGCGACACCGGCTTTGTCAGTGACGTCAGTGAAGGTGCCATTCCCGTTGTTGTGGTAAAGAACGTTGCGCCCGAACTGCGTGACGTAGAGATCGGGAAAGCCGTCATTGTCGTAATCGCCCCACACGCAGCCCAGTCCATAGCCGGTGCCGGGAACGTTCGCCTTGTCGGTCACGTCTGTAAAGGTGCCGTCGCCATTGTTGCGGTAGAGGGCATTGCGAACGGAAATTCCACGGTTGTAGAGATCGCGCCCATTGACGAAGTAGATGTCCTGCCATCCGTCGCCATCAAAGTCGGCGACACACACCCCAGGGCCGAACTCTTCGCGATTGATGGAGACACCTTCGTTTCCTTTGAAATGGACGAATTTGATTCCGGACTGAGACGTTACGTCGGTGAACTGGATGGGTTTGCCGGTCTGTGCTTGCAGGCAGGAGCAGAGCGAAGAAACGAAGAGAATGCCTGCCAATAAACCACGACACTGCCTATCGCGGGAGCCCCTGCCCATGCCACCGCAGCTTAACTCAGAGACTGAGAAGTGAACAGGCTTCCCTCTACGTTCCTCTCCTTCAAGCCGCTCGCAGGCGCTCGGCGATGTCGAGATGCCCCTTTTCATCGGCGACCTGGTCGGGAGTGCGGCCGTCATCATTTTTCGCGTTGGGGTTGGCTCCGTACTTCAGCAGCAACTCGACCATCGGCTGGTCGCCGTGCTGGGCGGCGGCATGCAGGGCTGTCCATCCCTTCTGCTGGCGCGCGTTGACGGGAGCTCCGTGCTCCAGCAGAGCGCGCGCGATGGCGAGATTGCGCGCGGCAGCCGCCGAGTGCAAAGGCTGTACCTGCATGGGATTATTTGCCGCGGCTGCGGCGTCTGCGTGATGCTCGAGCAGGACGCGCGCGACATGGTCTTCCCCGAAGAAGGCCGCGAAATGCAAAGCGGTGAATCCGTCGGCGGAGCGCTCGAAAGCCATTCGCGGGTCACGGGTCACCATATCTTCCACCAGGTCGGCTCTTCCGAGGCTCGCGGCTTCGAAGATGTCGAGTTCCGGTCGTGCTCGGCGCAGCAGCTCAGCCATATCTTTGCGCTGCCGGTACAGGGCCTGCATCAGCGCCGAAACGCCGCTGGCATCGCGGGCAGATCCCAGCGAGCGGTCCGCCGCCAGCAATTCTTTCAATCGGTCTGCATTGCCCGATTCGATCGCTTCGATAACATCCGCGTTTAGAGCCACGTCCGAGCCTCCGCGCGATTTACCGCCCCCGCGCACGGCCCATCATAGCCAATCCGTGCGAAAAGCTCATCACAGGGGAACCGCACGTTTCCTTGCGAGCTGCCGCCCTCAGCGATTGCCAACGAGCGTCCACCGTTACCTGCGTTACCATACGACGTGATGGACATCACACCACGTCCCCGAGACCCGTTCTAGCCTGTGATGTACAGCGGTTCCGCGAGCCAATCTTCCGGAAACCTCACCTCCTCGAAAACGGCCCGCGGGACCGCACCGGAGCGCGTAGTGGGTAAAGCGATTGGGAATCGGGCTACCCGGCCTCCCACACGGGTTCAACTCCCGACGCTCCGGCCAATTTTCGAGAAGACTGGGCCATTAAGCAGGCTTGGTCTCCGGCTCGCACCAAGGAGGCTCCTATGTGGAGAACCCTGCTTCTGGTTTGTGCTTTGTTGCCGCTCGGCTTCGTGGTTTCAGCGCAGGATAAGCAACCCACTGCGAAGTCCGCGTCAGGTAGCCCCATCAACACGATTCCGGTGGATGCCGCCAAGCGCGAGAATCCCGTAAAGCCCACGGAAGAATCGCTGGCGCGCGGTAAGAAGCAATACGGGTACGATTGCGCCATGTGCCACGGCAAGAACGGCGATGGCAAGGGCGACGTAGCTGTCGACATGAAGCTTGCGATGAATGACGAAACCAATCCCTCCGTACTCAAGAACCGCACGGATGGTGAACTTTTCTACATCATTCAGAAAGGCAAGGACCAGATGCCGCCCGAAGGCACGCGGGTTAAGGACGAAGCCATCTGGGACATGGTGAACTACGTCCGATCGCTCGCCAAGAAGACGGCAGGGGAACCTGCAGCCGACAAAGGGCCCAACTAGCGTCGATTCGGACATCTCGCACAACTGCGAGAAAGTTCACGGGCTGAAGAAGATAGAAACTTCGTCGCGTCGCTCGATCGTCGTCTGCACGACAATCACTTCTCCCATAGTGCACAACTGAGTTCAACTGGTTGTACTCCCCGCGTGTGCAGTGCCTCGCTTTCGCACGCATCTTATCTGGAGTGCTGATTGCGCTTCAAGTTGCAGTTGACTGTCAGGCGCGCGAGTTGTTCCGCGATCGCGGAAGTTTCGGTCGGGGAATAAATCTCGTGCGGCTCAGTTATCCCTCATGAGCGCCGCACAAAAAAAGAGGAACGGTGCTTCAGGAGGAAGTATGAAAAAGACTTTTGTGTTGTGTGCTTTTGTGTCGAGCATGATGTTAACCAGCGTGTTCGCAACCACAAATAATGATTTCCAATCGGCGACCGTAGTCAGCGTGGAGCAGGGAGCAACCTCAGCGGCCACGGACAGCAGTTCGTCGGATGCTCCGCTGCGCGATGCCAGTTACTCGTATGCCATCGGCATCAAGCTGGGCGACGTCATCTATCAAACCGCCTACCAATCGGCATTTGAAGATGTCGTGCCGGTATTTGCCGCCAATCAAGCTGTTCAAGCGACGCGTAAGGGCAACGTGATGTATGTGACCCTGCCGGGCAATCGCACGGTGCCCATGGCAATCGAAGGCAGTACGTCGGCAAAGGGGAGCAGCTTCAGCAACTGACCTTCGGCTGGCAACATCGCCGCAGGCGGCCCCCCTTTTGCAGTTGCAGGGTGGGCCGCTTGAATCTTGTATCGGCAGATCGCGAATTTGAAGGGAAGCTTTAGCGCTACTGACTGTCTTTGGGCGGATTTTCAGGCCAGTAGCCTACTCGTACCTCAGCCTCGGACAATTGTTCAGGCGTCATCTGGCCAGCAAGTACCTTCAGCATGCGCTCACCATCCGGGCCGCCCGCTCGCTTCGAGAGCGCGTACCACATGTAGGCGCTGACATAGTCGCGCGGCCCATCGGGGTTCTCGTAGAAGTGCTCGCCCATTTTGAATTGGGCTTCGGGAATGTTCCAATCCGCGGCTCTTTTCAGAAACCACATCGCGAGTTGCTCGTCTTGCGGCACGCCTGCACCGTCTCGATACGCCTTGTAGAGCGCCCACTCTGCTTTCGGATCGGAAGCGTCGGATCGCTGCCACAGGTCGCCAATCTTCTGATACTGTTCGCCCTTCAGGCGAAACATTATCTTCGCTACCACTTCGACTTCTACCGGTTGATCGTCCTTCATGGCGGGTTTGAGTCGCCACGTGCGAACCGTTTCCAGCGCCCTTTCATCCAACGTGTCGTCCAGCTTCCGAACAACTTTCAGATCATGGGGGATGCCGTCGGTTCCGACGATCATCGAGATCCACGACGAGCCCTGGATTCCCGCATGGCGGGCCTCCGCCGGGTACTTCGGATCTGGTGTGCGGACAGGGCGGGGAGGGGTTACATCGGCGTCTTTCAACGAGGCCAGCGTCGATGAGTTCGGGGTCTCTGTGGAGTCTTGTGCAGCGGCACACACGCAGAGGGCGAACAAAACAGCTGCGAGGAAAATATCCAAAGGCTTGGCTATCACGAACACCTCCGCTCGTGAAAAAAGCATAGCACTGGCTTTTGGCGGTGTAAAAGGGGCCGGAGGGGGCCATCGACGCCCGCCGTCGGGCCCGTCTTGGGTTCGCAGAACGAA
>Ga0210406_10001146_pt1 | contig 33552 bp, 35 predicted proteins | sample IncBWC30MmetaG_FD_155454 | JGI IMG/M metagenome (GOLD analysis project Ga0210406, IMG submission 155454) | Forest soil microbial communities from Barre Woods Harvard Forest LTER site, Petersham, Massachusetts, United States - Inc-BW-C-30-M | ecosystem: Environmental > Terrestrial > Soil >... | reverse complement strand
CGCGAGACCGACCCGGAGAAGCAACGGGTTTTGATGCGCGATTTCGAGAAATACGTCCTCGACACCGAGGCACACGACATCTTCCTGCTGTGGTGGTACCGGATGGTGCCCTATCACGCATATGTGAAAGGCTGGAAGATCAGTCCAAGTCATTATCTCAACCAGGATTTGGCTACGGTCTGGCTCGATAAGTAAGAACGGGGAGGCTGGGGTGAAAATCACAACATCTATAACGGCGGCACTGCTCGCCGCTGTGGCGCTCAGCGGTCCGGCTGCGGCCGAGGAAGAGCCAAAACGCGGCGGGACCTTGACCTATATGATCCCGGCCGACGCGCCGCCGAGCTTTGACGCGCATCGTGAGGAGACCTATGCGACGATCCACTCGGCAGCGCCCTTTTACAGCGTGCTGATCCGCGCCAACCCGTACAATCCGGGCAAAACGGACGATCTCGTCTGCGATCTGTGCACAGTCATGCCAAAGCCGAGCGATGACGGCAAAACTTACACCTTCAAGATCCGCGAGGGGGTCAAATTCACCGACGGCTCGCCATTGACAGCCGAAGATATCGCGGCGAGCTGGAACGAGATCATCTTCCCGCCGCAGGGTGTCATCAGCCTCCGGCAGAGTAATTTTGTCATGGTCGACAAGGTCGAAGCTCCCGATCCAACGACCGTGGTCTTCCGCCTAAAATTCGCCACCGACGCGTTTCTGCCGGCATTGGCCGACCCCTATGCCTGGATCTACAAAAAGGCGATCCTCGATAAGGATCCGCGGTGGTACGAAAAAAACATCCTCGGCTCCGGCCCCTTCAAGTTTGTCGGCTACGATACCGGTCAATCGATCAAAGGCGAGCGCAACCCCGACTACTATCATAGGGGTTTGCCTTACCTCGACGGCTTTACCGGAATCTTTGCTGAGAAGCAGGCGGTCCGCGTCGAGGCGATCCGCGCCGACCGGGCCGCAATCGAATTTCGCGGCTTTCCGCCCGCCAGCGTCGACGAGTTGAAAAAGGCGCTTGGCGACAAGATTACGATCCAGACCAGCGATTGGAACTGCGGCGGGGTGGTGACCCCGAACCACAAGCGCAAGCCATTTGACGACGTCCGGGTGCGGCGCGCTCTGACCTTAGCCATCGACCGTTGGGGCAGCGCGCCGGAGCTGTCCAAGATCGCGATCGTACATACGGTCGGCGGCGTCACCTTCCCCGGCTCGCCGCTCGCTCCGACCAAGGAAGAGCTCCAGCAGATCGCCGGTTACTGGCCGGATATCGAGAAGTCGCGGGCCGAGGCGCGGCGCTTGCTCAAAGAAGCTGGAGCAGAGGCGCTCAGCTTCGAACTGCTCAACCGCAACGTCGATCAACCCTATAAATATTATGGAATCTGGGTCGTCGACCAGTGGAGCAAGATCGGATTGCACGTAACCCAGCGGGTAGTGCCGACCGGGCCATGGTTCGAAGCGCTACGCAGCGGCAATTTCGATGTCAGCACCGAGGGCAATTGCCAGAACATTGTCAATCCGCTCGCCGATGTCGGCAAATACCTGCCGCATTCGGTGTCCAGCTCGAACTACGGCCAGTTCGACGATCCAAAGGAAATCGAGATGTACAACCGGCAGCTGCGCGAACTCGATAAACCCAAGCAGCGGGCCGATTTGCTCGAATTCACCAAATACGTGCTCGACGATCAGGCCCATGCGATCTACCTGCTATGGTGGCAGCGGGTCGTGCCCTACCGCTCCTATGTCAAAGGCTGGAAGATCGGGCCGAGCCATTACGTCAATCAGGATCTCGGGACAGTCTGGCTCGATCAGTAGGGAGCAGCCCCAAAGAGGCCGAGATGGAACGCAAGCCGGACGCGCTCGCCACAGCTATCCGAGCTGCGCTTGCTTTTGCCGTTTTTTGCCTCGTGATGCCCCAATCGGCGTCGACCGCAGAGACGCCGAAATATGGCGGCGTACTGAGTTTCATGATTCCGGCGGATGCGCCGCCGAGCTTCGACGGTCATCGCGAGGCGACTTTTGCGACCGTTCATGCCGTGGCGCCGTTCTACAGCGTGCTTGTTCGCGTCAACCCCGCCGATCCCGCTTCCACGACCGATTTTGTTGCGATCTGTGCACGGCAATGCCGCAGCCGACCGATGACGGCAAAACCTACACATTCAAGATAAGGGACGGCGTCAAGTTCAGGGACGGCTCGATCTTGACCGCATACGACGTGGCGGCAAGTTGGAAGAAGATTATCGACCCGCGCGCAGGAATGATCAGTGCGCGCCAGAGCAATTTCATGATGGTCGACACGGTCGATGCGCCCGATCAGGCGACTGTCGTTTCCGCGTGAAGTTCGCGACGGTGGCATTTTTACCCGCACTCGTCGACCCATACGCCTTCATTTACAAAAAGGAAATCCTCGACAAGGATCCCCGTTGGTTTGAGAAGAACATCATGGGATCCGGTCCATTTCATTTCGCTTCTTATGAAACATATCAGTCAATAACCGGAATTCGTAACCCTGATTACTACCATCAAGGACTTCCTTACCTTGACGGGTTTACCGGCATCTTCGCCGCCAAGCAGGCGCTTAGGGTCAGTGCTATCCGCAGCGATCGCGCAGCGATCGAGTTTCGTGGATTTCCCCCGGCCACCCGCGACGAGCTCGCCACCGCCCTTGGCGACAAGATCGCAGTGCAGGAGAGCGACTGGAATTGCGGGGCTTTGGTGACCCCGAACCACAAGCGAAAGCCATTTGACGACGCTCGTGTCCGCCGCGCATTGACATTTGCGATAGATCGCTTGCGTGGCGCCCCCGCCCCGTCGAGAATCTCCATGATGCATACGGTCGGCGATATCGTCTTCCCCGGCTCCACTCTCGCTGCAGACGAGGAAGAACTGCAACAGCTTGCCGGCTATTGGCCGGATATCGAGAATCGCGGGTCGAGGCGAGGCGTCTATTGCGGGAGGCCGGGGCCGAGGGGCTCAGCTTTGTCCTGTTGAACCGGAATATCGACCAGCCCTACAAGTTCAACGGCACCTGGGTCATCGACGAATTCGCCAAGATTGGGCTCCACGTAACCCAGCGTGTTTTGCCGACTGGCCCGTATGCCGAGGCTCTGCGCAGTGGCGATTTCGACCTAACCATCGATGGTGATTGCCAGAACGTCGTCAACCCGTTACTCGATGTCGGCAAATATTTGCCGCATTCGGTCTCCGCCGTTAACTTCGGAAACTACGATGACGAGCCGGAGATCGATTTATACAACACAATGCTGCGAGAAACCGACTTCAGCCGGCAGCGAGCTCTGATGCGCGAGTACGAAAAGCATGTGCTCGACACCCAAGCACACGAGATATTTCTGCTATGGCGCTATCGGATCGTCCCTTACCGGAGTTATGTCAAGGGCTGGAAGATCAGCCCGAGCCATTACGTAAATCAGGATTTGGCGACGATCTGGCTCGACAAGTAAATGCAATGCCGCCGCAGCCGCGGATCGGCCATGGTCCCAGGCGGCATCGCGTTCGCATTGGGACATAGTCGCACCCGAACGCGAGCAATCTCGATAATGCTGGCCGGGCTCGCTCTCGCGGTCGTGGCCAAGCCGAGCGTCGGACAGCAGACAGCGCCCGATCCCGCGGTCTGGACCGTGCCCGAGATCGGCGCGTTGCCGAATGACGCTCACGGTTGCCTGGTGCGCCGCGGCCGCGATCTGATCACCGCCACCTATGCCCTATCGGCCCGCTGGTCGCCAATCCCGCCAAACGCTACACAGGCAACAATCTGGCGTGCGCGAGTTGTCATCTGCAGGCCGCAACCAAGATGTTCGGGCTGCCGCTGTTCGGTCTAGCCGGTGACTACCCGCGCTACAACGCCCGTTCCGGCACCGAGATCACGCTGGTGGAACGCCTCAACGCATGCATGACGCGCAGCATGAACGGGCGACCGTTGCCTGCGAATTCGCCGGAGATGACGGCGATCGTGGCCTATCTTCAATTCCTGTCGACCGGCGTGCCGCCGGGGAAGAGCCTGCCCGGACTCGGCTCCGACGACATGCCGGAACTGGACCGTGCCGCCAATCCAGCGCGCGGCCAGCACGTCTATGCCGAGAGCTGCGCCGCTTGCCACAATGCTGACGGCTCAGGCTTTCCCCGGATCTGGCTGAGCGCCAACCCGGCTACATGGTCCCGGCGCTCTGGGGACCCGACAGCTTCAACAACGGTGCCGGCATGAACCGGCTGATTGCGGCGGCCAACTTCGTCCACACCAACATGCCCGCAGGGACAGACTACCTTGCGCCACGCCTGGCGCCCGACGACGCCTGGGACGTGGCAGCCTTCATGGTGTTGCAGCCGCGCTCGCAAAAACCGGGCCTCGACAAGGATTTCCCGGATCTCCTGAGCAAGCCGGTCGATACGCCCTATGGGCCGTATGCCGACAGCTTCGCGGTTCGCGCCGATCCGCGCAATGCTGGCGCGGCTCAAGGCGGAAACACCGGGGGGCCGGATGCCATCCCGGCCGGCCGGCCCTGCCGACACGCGCTGCGTCTGTTTTCTCCGGCTTTGAACCGGCTTCCCCACCGGGACATCACCGGGCTTGACGCGGCGGCGCGTCCCCGCCTTTTCGCCGGGATGACACCGCCCTGGAAATCCGGCACGATCCCGGCGGCGCCGGCGTTCCACACGCCGCAACAAGAAGCAGCGACGCAGCGGAGGGCATATGCCATCGGGATTGTGGATTTGGACCGCCGGACTTGCCGCACTGCTGATCGCGGAGCCGGCGCCCGCCGGCGAGGCGAGCCCGGTCCGGGGCGGCACCCTGACCTATCTGATCGCGGCTGACGCGCCGCCGAGCTTTGATGCGCATCGCGAGCAAACCTTCGCGACCGTCTACTCCGCCGCTCCGTTCTACAGCGTGCTGATCCGCGTCAATCCGGACAATCCCGCCTCGCCAAGCGACTTCGCCTGCGACCTGTGCACCGAGATGCCGCGGCCGTCAGACGACGGCAAGACCTACACCTTCAAAATCCGTGACGGGGTCAAGTTCCACGACGGCTCGGCCTTGACCGCAGCCGATGTGGGGGCGAGCTGGGAGCACATCGTCCATCCCCCCGAAGGCATCCTGAGCCCGCGGGAAAGCCACTACATGATGGTTGACACGATTGAGGTGTCTGACCCGACGACCGTCGTGTTTCATCTGAAATTCGCGACCAACGCCTTTCTGCCCGCACTCGCCGACCCTTATAGCTGGATCTACAAGAAGGAAATTCTCGACAAGGATCCGCGCTGGTACGAGAAGAATATCCTGGGTTCGGGACCCTTCAAATTCGTCAGCTATGAGGTCGGCTCGACGATCAAGGGTGAGCGCAACCCCGATTATTATCACCAGGGGCTGCCCTACCTCGACGGCTTCACCGGTCTCTATGCTCCCAAGCAGGTGGTACGGGTCGATGCGATCCGCAGCGATCGCGCTGCGATCGATTTCCGCAACTTGCCGCCGGCGGCGCGCGACGAGCTCGTCAGCGCGCTCGGGGACAAGATCGTCGTTCAGGAAAGCGATCTGAACTGCGGCAATCTGATCACGCCGAACCATAACAAGAAGCCCTTCGACGACGTACGTGTCCGCCGCGCGCTCACCCTTGCCATTGACAGATGGAACGGCGCCCTCGCCCTCGCGAAAATCGCGGTTGTGCGTACCGTTGGCGGCATCGTCTTCCCGGGATCGCCGCTGGCAGCAAAAAAGAACGAGCTCGAGACCATCGCCGGCTTCTGGCCGGACATCGGAAAGTCGCGGGCCGAGGCGAAACGACTATTGAAGGAGGCTGGGGCCGAGGGGCTTTCCTTCGAGCTCCTTAACCGGGATCTCGACCAGCCGTTCAAATACCTCGGCACTTGGCTCGTGGATCAGTGGAGCAAGGTCGGTCTCACCGTAACGCAGCGGGTGCTGCCGGTCGGTCCGTGGTTCGAAGCGCTGCGCAACGGCAATTTCGAGGTCGGCGTGAACGGCAACTGCCAGAGCGTCATCAACCCGCTCATCGATGTGCAAGGGTACCTGCCGAGCTCGGTCTATGCGGGAAACTACGGAAATTTCGGCGATCCCGAGGAGGTCGATCTCTACGACAAGATGCTGCGCGAGACCGACGCGGCAAAGCAGCGATCGCTGATGCGCGCCTTCGAAAAATACGTGCTCGACGACCAGGCCCATGAGCTATTCGTGCTGTGGCAGCATCGGATCGTGCCGCACCGGTCCTATGTTAAGGGCTGGAAGATCGGCCCAAGCTTCTATGTCAATCAGGATTTGGCGACCATTTGGCTCGACAGGTAGGCGAACATGACCGTGGCCGCGATCGACGCACATCCGCTCCTTGAGGTTAAGGGGCTGCAGATGCATTTCCCGGTCACCGAAGGGATCGTCATCAACCGCAGGGTCGGCGAGGTCAAAGCCGTCGACGGCATCGACTTTTCGGTTCATCGCGGCGAGACCCTGGGACTCGTCGGCGAAAGCGGTTGCGGCAAGACCACCACCGGCCGGTGCATCCTGCGGCTCGAGCGGCCGACCGCCGGTCAGATCCTCTTTGACGGCGTCGACATCGCCAAGGCGGAGCGCAAGCACCTGCTGGCGTTGCGGCGCCGCATCCAGGTCATCTTTCAGGACCCTTACAGCTCGCTCAACCCGCGCATGAAGGTCGGCGAGATTATTGCCGAGCCGATCATGGTCCACGGCATCGAGCGCAATGGCGGACGGCGCACCGCCCGGGTCCGCGAGCTGCTCTCGGTCTGCGGCCTCGATCCGAAATTTGCCGACCGCTACCCGCACGAGATGTCCGGCGGTCAGCGCCAGCGCGTCGGGATCGCGCGGGCACTGGCGCTCGAGCCGGAGTTCATCGTCTGCGACGAGGCCGTCTCAGCACTCGACGTATCGATCCAGGCGCAGGTGATCAACTTGCTGGAGGATCTGCGCGAGCGTTTTGGCCTGACCTACTTGTTCATCGCCCACGATCTTTCGGTCGTGCGCCATCTGTGTCAGCGCGTCGCGGTCATGTATCTCGGCCGGATCGTCGAGCTCGCGGCGTGCGACGAGCTCTTCGACAACCCGCTTCACCCGTATACCCAGGCATTGCTCTCCGCGGTGCCGGTCCCCGATCCGAGCGTCGAGGCGACCCGCCAATTCCAGCCGGTCAAGGGCGAGGTGCCGAGCCCGATCAACCCGCCTTCGGGCTGCGTGTTTCATCCGCGCTGCCCGATCGCAGTCGAGAGCTGCAAGCAGGTCCGCCCGGAGTTGCGCGAGGTGCGGCCGCAGCATTGGGTCGCGTGCAGCGAGGTGCAACTATGATCCGTTTCCTGTCGAGGCTGATCGCAGCGGGTGTTACCGCGGCCTTCGCGATCCCGGTGCTGGCGGATGAACCGCCGAAACAGGGCGGGATGTTGACCTACATGATCCCCGCGGATGCGCCGCCAAGCCTCGACGGCCACCGCGAGACGACCTACGCGACCGTGCACACGGCAGCGCCCTTCTACAGCACGCTGATCCGGGTCAATCCGGAGAACCCGTCCTCGACCACCGACTTCGTCTGCGATTTGTGCGCGGCGATGCCACAGCTCCGAGATGACGGCAAGACCTACACCTTCAAGATCCGCGACGGTGTCAAATTCCACGACGGCTCGCCGTTGACCGCCGCCGATGTGGCGGCAAGTTGGAACGCGATCATCCATCCGCCCGAGGGGATGACGAGCGCGCGCGAGAGCTTCTACGTCATGGTCGACAGGGTCGAGGCGCCCGACCCGACGACGGTGGTGTTCCATCTCAAATTCGCGACCGGCGCCTTTCTGCCGGCGCTCGCCGATCCCTTTGCCTGGATCTACAAGAAGGAGATCCTCGACAAGGACCCGCGCTGGTTCGAGAAGAACATCATGGGCTCCGGCCCGTTCAAGTTCGTCGGTTACGAGATCGGCCAATCGATCAAGGGAGAGCGCAACCCCGAATACTATCGCCAGGGCTTGCCTCGTCTCGAAGGGTTCACCGGGATCTATGCCGAGAAGCAAGCGGTTCGCGTCGAGGCGATGCGCGGCGACCGCGCGGCAATGGAGTTCCGCGGGCTGCCGCCCTCGGCCCGCGATCAGCTGGTCAAGGAGCTCGGCGACAAGGTCGTGGTGCAGGAGAGCGACTGGAACTGCGGCAACCTCGTCACCCCCAATCACAAGAAGAAGCCGTTCGACGATGTTCGAGTACGCCGGGCGCTGTTGCTGGCGGTCGACCAATGGCATGGGGCGCCGGCACTCGCCAAGATCGCCAACGTTCGCACCGTGGGCGGCGTTGTCTTCCCGGGCTCGCCGCTGGCGGCAACCAAGGAGGAGCTGCAGCAGCTCGCCGGGTTCTGGCCGGACATTGAGAAATCGCGCGCCGAGGCCAAGCGCCTCTTGAAGGAGGCGGGGGCCGAGGGGGTTACGTTCGAGCTCTTAAACCGCAATGTCGACCAGCCCTATAAGTATGTCGGCACATGGCTGATCGACGAGTGGAGCAAGGTCGGGCTCCATGCGAGCCAGCGCGTGGTGCCGACGGGTCCGTGGTTCGAGGCGATGCGGAGCGGCAATTTCGATGTCGTCCTCGAAGCCAGCTGCCAGAGCGTGGTCAACCCGCTACTCGATGTGCAGAAGGCTCTTCCAGCCTCGGTCTTCACCGAGAATTACGGGAACTATGACGACCAGAAGGAAATCGATCTCTATCAGAAAATGCTGCACGAGCCCGACCCGGCCACTCAGCGCGCCTTGATGCGCGAGTTCGAGAAGCACGTGGTCGACGGCGAAGCGCACGAGTTTCCGATGCTGTGGTGGTACCGGATCATCCCCCATCGGTCGTACGTCAAGGGCTGGAAGATCAGCCCGAGCCACTACCTCAATCAGGACTTGTCCACGGTGTGGCTCGACAAGTAGGCGATTACGGAGAAAGATGCCACGCTGAGCTGGCCCGCTTGGTGGGCATGATGGGAGGAAAGAGCGGAGGCGATGTATCGATACATCGTGAAGCGGATCCTGCTGGTGATCCCGACGCTTGTCGGAGCGGCGGCACTGGTCTTTTTGCTGATGCGCCTGATCCCCGGCGACATCTGCGTCGTGCGGCTCGGCTCCGGCGGCGGCACCTTCGACGCTCGCGCGGTCGCCACCTGCCACGCCCAGCTCGGTCTCGACAGCCCAGTCTTCCTGCAGTTCGTCGATTTCGTATGGGGCTTCTTTCGCGGCGATTTTGGGACCTCGATGTGGTCGGGCAAGCCCGTCGCCTACGAAATTGCCGCGCGCTTCCCGGTCTCGCTCGAGATCTGCATCATGGCGGTGCTTATCTCCAACATCATCGCGATCCCGCTCGGCACGATCTCGGCGCTGAAACAGGACCGCCCGATCGACTTCGTGATCCGCACGATCTCGATCGCGGGTCTTGCCACACCCAATTTCTGGCTTGGGATTCTGCTGATCCTCGCCATTCTCGACATCTCGCAGGCCGCGTTCGGCACGCCGTGGATGCCGCCGATCGACTACGTCCCGATATGGCAGGATCCGTTGCGCAACCTGTCGATGGTGATCTGGCCGGCGTTGACCGTCGGCTACCGCACCTCCGCGGTGACGATGCGCATGACCCGCTCGGCGATGATCGAGGTGTTGCGCGAGGATTACATCCGCACGGCGCGGGCCAAGGGTTTGATCGAAAAGGTCATCATCAACCGGCATGCGCTGAAGAACGCGCTGTTGCCGGTTGTGACCCTGATCGGCATCGAGGCGGCGTTCCTGATAGGCGGCCTCGTCGTGACCGAGCAGGTGTTCAACCTGAACGGCATCGGCCGCCTCTTCGTGCAGTCCGTGCAGAACCAGGACTACACGATGACCCAGGCCCTGGTGATGCTGGTCGTCGCCGTCTTCGTGCTGACCAACACCGTTGTCGACCTGATCTACGCCTGGCTCGACCCCCGCATCCGCTACACCTGAGCTGCCATGACCATCGCTGCATCCCCCTCCGACATCCTCGCCGCCGGCGTCGACGACCTCCCGGAAGGCCACCGCTCGCTGTTGCAGAGGGCGCTGATCTTCTGCCGCCGCCAGCCGCTCGGCACATTTGGCTTGGTGCTCGTAGTGGTGATGGCGGTAGCCGGGATCTGCGCCGAGTGGATCGCGCCTTACAGCCCGACCGCCAACGACTTCTCGGCGATGACCGAGCCGCCGAGCTGGGCCCACTGGCTCGGTACCGACCAGTTCGGGCGCGACCTCTTATCACGCATCGTCTACGGCGCGCGCACCGCACTGATCGTCGGCTTTTCCTGCGCCATCATCGCCAGCGTCGGCGGGATGGTGCTCGGCGTCGGCAGCGCCTATTTCGGGGGCCGCCTCGACCTCTATCTGCAGGCCGTGCTCGATGTGGTGATGGCCTTCCCGCTGATCATCATGGCGCTCGCCGTCGTCGCGATCTTCGGCACCGGTATCCACAATGTTATCGTCGCGATCACGATCCCGTTGATCCCGCGTTGCGCACGCGTCTTGCGCTCGAGCGCATTGTCGATCCGCGAGGTGCCCTATATCGACGCGGCGCGCGCCTGCGGCTTTGGCCATCGCAGGATCATCCTGCGCCACATGGTGCCCAATGTGATGGCGCCGTTCCTGATCCTCTTAACCGCGTTCGTGGGTCAGGCAATCCTCGCCGAAGCCTCGCTCTCCTATCTCGGCCTCGGGGTGCAGGAGCCGGTCCCGGCCTGGGGGCTGATGCTACAGGGGGGTGCTGAGGAGTACGCCTCGACGGCACCCTGGATCGCGATCTTCCCCGGCCTCGCGATCGCGCTGACCGTGTTCGGCTTCAGCCTCTTCGGTGACGCCTTGCGCGACGCCCTCGACCCCAAAATGCGCGACCGCTAGCCCTCACCCGCCTCGCTACGCTCGGCACCCTCTTCCGCGATGTGGCGCGATGCGGGAGAGGGGCGGCCTGCCAGACAGCAACGGCAGGGTGAGGGGCAGAACCCGGCTACCGACCTACGCGCACCACCGGGTTGCGCAAGGTGCCGATCCCGGTGATCTCGATCTCGACCGTGTCGCCGTGCTTCAGATTGCGCGGCCAGCCGTCGGTGCCCATCCACACCACGTCGCCGGGATAAAGCGTCAGATATTGCGACATCCGGCTGAGGAATTTGGCGACACCGTGGATCATGTTGTTGGTGCGGAAATGGTCGGCGACCTCGCCGTTGACCTTGACGATCGTTTCGGCCTTTTCGAGATCGAAATCGGTCTCGATCCACGGCCCCATCGGCTTGAACGTGTCGGTGTTCTTGGCCCGCCACAGCGTGCGGTCGCCGCGCTGCCAAGTGCGTTCGCTCATGTCGTTGCCAATGGTCCAGCCGAGCACGACCGACAGCGCATCCTTCTCCGACAGGTATTTCGCTTGCTTCCCGATAACCGCGACGAGTTCGGCCTCGTATTGCACGAGCTCGCCAGCGTCCTTCGGGATCACGATGTTCTCGCCATGCGCGATCAGCGCGTTATTGGCGCGGTAGCCGATATCGGCATAGGGCGGCAGCTCGGGCTCGCGGCCGAGCTTCTTCGCCGCCTCGGTCACGTGTTCGGGATAGTTGAGGCCGGCGGCGTAAAAGGTGCGCGGCTCGACCGGAACCAGCAGCTTGACCGATGACAGCGGCCGCCGGATCGCCGTCCGCTCGTAACCGGCGAACGGATCGCCCTTCACCTCGGTGACCGTGTCGCCCTCGACGATCCCGTAAGCGGGATGGCCATTCGTCTCGTATCGTACCCAGCGCATCTTCCGGTCTCCTCTCGATCCGTGGCGAGGTTATCTTAATCTCCTGAGGACGGCGTGCGCCATCATCTCGCCGCCGCGGTCAGCAGCATCACGATCTCCGCGACCTGCTGGAAGGCCCCGAGGACATCGCCGGTGTACCCGCCGATGCGGCGCTGCGCCACGACACCCAGGCCAAACAGCGCCGAACCGGCCAACACGATCGCCATCGCGCCGCGTTCCGGGCCGAGTGCTGCGAGCGCTATCGTCGAGCCGATGACGAGAGCCGCGATCGCGAGCGGTAGGGAAGGCCTTCCCGCGGCGGCGCCAAGACCTTCGGCACGCACCGGCGCCAGGGTTCGCATCGCCAGCGGCAATGCAGCGCGCGAGGCGGCGTGGGCCGCGATCAGCGCAAGCCCGCCCTGAACCGCTTCGCCGATCTCGGCGAGCGCTGCCACGCGCAGCAGCACGCTCAGAACGATCGCCAGCACCCCAAAGGTCCCGTGCCGACTGTCGCGCATGATCGCAAGCCTTTGTTCGCGATCATGACCGCCGAAAAACCCGTCGGCGGTGTCGGCGAGGCCGTCCTCGTGCAAGGCGCCGGTCAAGGCGAGACCGCCGAGCACCGCCAGGAGTGCGGCCGGCCAATCCCCGAGGCGGAGCAGCTGGGCGAGCAGAAACACGAATGCGCAGACCGCGCCGATCCCAGCCCCGACCAGCGGAAAGGCCCAGGCCGCATCAGCCAGCAATCCGGCGTGGTTTACCGGTCGTGGGGCCGGAATCCTGGTGAGAAAGGCGGTGGCGGCCGCGAAGTCAGCAAACAATCTGGTAGAACTCATAACGGTGACGGTAGACCTCGCGACACGACAACAGAAGGAAATGCCATGGCTGACCCGGTTGCGGATCTCGACGAGATCCGGGCGCTGATGGCTCACCTGCCGGGGCCCGATCTCGAAGCCGGCACCGCCGCTGCACTGCGCCAAACGCAGCTGACCAAGCCGGCCGGGGCCCTCGGCCGGCTGGAGGAATTGGCGATCTGGCTCGCCACCTGGCAGGCCCGGCACCCGCCGCGGCTCGACCATCCGCGAACGCTGGTCTTCGCCGGCAACCATGGGGTTGCCGCCCGTGACGTCTCGGCCTACCCCGCTGCGGTGACGGCGCAGATGGTGCAGAACTTCATCGCCGGGGGTGCCGCGGTCAACCAGCTGTGCCGCGTCCTCGACGCCGGTCTCAAGGTCTACGAGATGAACCTCGACACACCGACCGGGGACATCGTCGTCGAGCCGGCAATGAGCGAGACGGAATGCGCCAAGGCGATGGCCTACGGAATGATGGCGGTAGAACCGGGAATCGACGCGCTGGCATTGGGCGAGATGGGCATCGGCAATACCACCGCCGCGGCGGCTCTGTGCAGCGGGCTCTTCGGCGGTGAGGCGGAGCTATGGACCGGACCTGGCACCGGGGTCGCCGGAGCCGCACTGGAGGCCAAGCGGCGCGCGGTCGCCGAGGCGGTGGCACTCCATCGTCAGTCGGCGCGCGACCCGTTCGACATGCTGCGGCGCCTCGGTGGGGTCGAGCTCGCCGCCATCACCGGAGCGGTGCTCGCCGCGCGGCTGGGCCGCGTGCCGGTCGTGCTCGACGGCTTTGCCTCGACCACTGCCGCCGCGGTGCTGTACGCGGCCGACCGGCATGCGCTCGACCATTGCGTGGTCGGGCACGTCTCGACCGAGCCCGGTCATCGACGGCTGCTGGAGCGGATCGGCCAGCGTCCGCTCCTCGATCTCGGCATGCGGCTCGGCGAAGCTTCAGGCGCGACGCTCGCCTTTGCGGTGCTGCGGGCGGCGGTCGCCTGCCACAACGGCATGGCAACGTTCTCCGAGGCCGGGGTCAGCGGCCCGAGCCGAACCGGTCCTTCCTGATCACTCGCCCATCTGCAATAACGCGCCGCGCCGGCGGGCGTCGTGGAAGGCAAAGAGAAATGCGGCCGCACCTAGGGTCACGTAGACGAGGTCGAGCGCCACCGCGGTGAACAGGTAATCGATGCGGAAGGTCTCGGAGAACAGGACCGCCCGCATTCCTTCGAACACGTAGGTCGACGGCAACACCCATGAGACGTGCTGCAGCCAGCCCGGCAGGATCGAGACCGGATAGTACACGGCACTGATCGGCGAGATTGTGAAGACGACGGTCCAGGCCAGACCCTCCGCCCCCATGCCCTGGCGCAGGATCAACCCGCAGATCGCCATGCCCAATGCCCAGCCCATGACCAGCAGCACGGCGAAGAACGCGAGAAGTGGCAGCCCCATCGAAAAGATCGAGTAGTGATAGAGTGGGATCGCCAGCAGTGCGGCCGGCAACATGCCGAACAGGACGCGGATCAGGCTCATCGACAGCAAGGACAGCACCCATTCATAAGGACGCAGCGGCGTCACGAAGAGGTGCCCGAGATTGCGTGCCCACATCTCCTCGAGAAACGACATCGAGAGGCCGAGCTGGCCGCGGAACAGCACGTCCCACAACATGACCGCAGCCAGCAGCACGCCAAAGGCGCGGAAGACATAGCTGCTGTTGACGTAGAGAAACTGGCTCATGAAACCCCAGATCAGCATCTGCAAGGTCGGCCAGTAGGTCAGCTCCAGGGTGCGCGGCCACGAGCTGCGCAGCAGATAGAGATAGCGCAGCAGCATCGCCCAGACCCGCCCGGCGGAAAACCCGCGGCCCGTCACGACACCGGCTCCAGCTCGGTCCGCGATCCCCGCGCGATGTGCAGAAAGACCTCTTCGAGGTTGGTGCGGCCATAGCGGTCGATCAGCCCCTCGGGACTACCGCGATCGACGATATGGCCGGCCTTCATCATCATGACGTCCGAGCACAGCCGCTCGACTTCACTCATATTGTGCGAGGCCATCAGGATCGTGGCGCCGGTCTGGGCGCGGTAGTCTTCGAGGTAGCTGCGCACCCAATCGCCGGTATCGGGGTCGAGCGAGGCGGTGGGCTCGTCGAGCAGCAGCAGCTCGGGCTCGTTCAAGAGCGCCTTGGCCAGCGCCACGCGGGTCTTTTGCCCGGCCGACAGCTTGCCGGCCGGACGGTCGAGGAATTCGCTGATCTGCAGATCCTCGGCGAGCCTTGCGATGCGTTCGCCGCGGCTCGGCAGGCCGTAGAGCCGCGCATAGATCAAGAGGTTCTGGCGGACGGTCAGCCGGTGCGGCAGGTCGACAAAAGGCGAGGAGAAATTCATCCGCGGCAGCACCCGATAGCGATGCCGCAACATGTCCTCGCCGAGAACCTGCACCCGGCCTGCGGTCGGCAGCAAGAGGCCGAGCAGGATCGAGAGGGTCGTCGTCTTGCCCGCACCATTGCCGCCGAGCAATGCCGCGGTGACGCCACGCCCGACGGCAAAGCTGATGCCGTCTACCGCGACGGTGCCCGAATAGTGCTTGACGAGATTTTCGACTTTGACCGCAAGTTCGACCATTGCCCCAATATGGCGCATGACCGCTCGAGCGGCCACCACGAGGCTGGCGCAAGCGCTGCATCGGCGTGGTGCGTGCTTCGAGACGCCGCCTGCGGCAGCTCCTCAGCATGAGGTACGTCGGTTGATGGCATAAACAAAATTCCTCATTCTGAGGAAGCCGCGCATCGGCTGTCTCGAGGAACGCACGGCGACTCGACAGGACGAGATTATTCGGTGACCGATACCAACCTTATTGCCCCGGGCGAGCCTTCGGGCCCGATCAGCCTGCGCACCTTGATCCTTATTCGCTGGGTGGCGATAGCGGGACAGGCCTCGACGATTCTGATCGTCCATTACGGGCTCGGCTTCAGCCTTCCCGTCGTTCCGGCACTCGCGGTCGTCGCCTCCTCGGCCCTTCTCAACCTGGTCCTGATCGTGCTCCGGCACTGGTCGCCCCGGCTCGGCGAACGCGATGCCGCCCTCTATCTCGGCTATGACACCCTGCAGCTCGCCGTTCTGCTGTTCCTCACCGGCGGGTTGCAGAATCCGTTCGCGATCCTGATGCTGGCGCCGGTCACCGTAGCCGCGACGATTCTGTCGCGCCAGGCGGTGATCGCGCTCTCAGCCCTCGCGATCGCGGTGATCAGTGTGCTCGCCCTGTGGCACAAGCCATTGCCGTGGCGCGCCGAGCCGCTGGTGTTTCCGCCCGAGCTCGTGCTCGGGATCTGGATCGCCCTCGTGCTCGCGACATTGTTTATCGGCGGCTACATCTGGAGTGTGGCGCAAGGGGCGCGCCGGCTGCGCGATGCGATGGCGGCGACCCAGCTGGCGCTGGCCCGCGAGCAGCGGGTCTCGGCAGTCGGTGCGCTCGCCGCGGCGGCGGCGCATGAGCTCGGCAGCCCGCTCGGGACGATCGCCGTCGTTGCCAAGGAGCTGGTGCGCGAGCTGCCCGAGGGCAGCCCCTATGCCGAAGATGCCGCATTGCTGTTGAGCCAATCCGAGCGCTGCCGCAAGATTCTCGCCGAGCTCGCCCACCACTCGGAAGAAGACGGCGGGTCGCCCTATACGCAGCTGCCGATCTCGGCCCTGATCGAGGCGGCGGCGTTGCCCCACCGTGATCAAGGGGTGAGGCTGATCCTCGCGACGGCCGGCGAGCCTGCAGGTGAGGAGCCGCTGGTTCGACGCAGCCCCGAGATCATGCACGGGCTCACCAACCTCATTCAAAACGCTGTCCAGTTCGCCGCGCGCGAGGTCAACATCACCACTTTCTGGGATGCGGCGACCGTCACGATCGAGATCGGCGATGACGGACCGGGGTTTCCGCTCCACCTGCTCGGGCGCCTTGGCGAGCCTTATCTTTCGACGCGCGCCGGTGTGACGGACCATATGGGGCTCGGCATCTTTATCGCGCAGACCCTGCTCGAGCGCAGCGGTGCGAGGCTCGCCTTCGACAATCTTATCGATGGCGGCGCGCATGTTGCGATTTCCTGGAATCGTGCCAATCTGGAAACTGTCGAAGGAGCCCGCCCGCCTGCGGCGGCGATGCGCGCGCGTCGCGAGCGGGCGCTGAGCCTGGGATGGCGCGCAAGGGGGTAACGGACCGAGGGGCAAATGCGATGAGTGAGAGTGAACGATCCAATCGCGCCGGCTTGGCTGAGGGGATCTCGGCAGCACTGCGCAGCCTTCCCGAATCCGAGCGTACGTTGTTGATCGTCGACGACGATGCGCCGCTGTGCCAGCGCCTCGCCCGGGCGATGGAGCGGCGCGGCTTTGTCGTCGCCACGGCGGATTCTGTCGCCGGCGGGATCGCCGCGGCGACCGATCAGCCGCCGGCCTTTGCCGTCGTCGACATGCGGCTAGGCGACGGCCGCGGGTTCGATGTCGTCAGCGCGCTGCGCCGGGCCCGCCCCGGTGCTCGCATCGTGATGCTGACCGGGTACGGCAACATTGCGACGGCCGTCGCGGCGGTCAAGGCGGGGGCGATCGACTATCTGCCAAAGCCCGCCGATGCCGACGCCGTCGAGCGCGCCCTCCTCGCCCAGGAAGATGGCACTCCCGAGCCGCCGGAAGACCCGATGTCGGCCGATCGGGTGCGCTGGGAGCACATCCAGCGCGTCTTCGAAATGTGCGACCGCAACGTCTCGGAAACCGCCCGCCGCCTCAAGATGCACCGCCGCACCCTGCAGCGCATCCTCTCCAAGCACGCGCCCCGAAGCTGAGGCGAGCAACGCGTAACCTACTTTGGCCGCGGAATACGACCAGGGATGCATCGGCGTCGTTGCGTGCTTCGAGACGCACCCTCGCGGGTGCTCCCCAGCATGAGGAAGTGATTGATAACCCCTCATTCTGAGGAGGTCGCGCCGCGGCCGTCTCGAAGAACGCACAGCGCTGATCCAGCCGATCGTCAATTTCTTCCTACTCTTGACCTCTCGAGGCGCTGCACTCGCGCGCCCGGGCAGCACTGCTCAAGGGCGCTGTCATGGGCTTCTTCGGTTTATGGGTCGCCGCCGGCACGGTCTCCCACGCGATCACGGCGACGGTACCCCGTGCTGAGCTGATGGGGGCGATCGGCCTCCTTGCCCTTGCCGCCAATCTCGCGGTTGCCGGTTTGTTGTATCGCTACCGCGCCGCCGACAGCCAGGCGATGTCGGTCTGGCTATGCACGCGCAACGACGGCATCGCCAACCTCGCCGTCATGGCCGCCGGGGCCGGTGTGTGGGTGTCGGGAAGTTCATTGCCGGACATCGCCGTGGCCGCGGTGATTGCCTCTCTCGGGCTGTCATCGGCGATGCGGATAATCCGGTAAGCGCGCGCCGAGCTGCGCCGGGAACCGGAGCTCTTCGGTGCACCTGCCGAGTAATTCGGCGTTCCAGGCTAGTGCGTGTCGCTCCGCCGCAGCCCGGATCCTATGACTGATCGACGCAGCAAAGCGAACAGGCTGCCACCCGTTGCCGCGCCGAGGAGGTAGGCAATGGCGGTCAGCAATGCGAGCGGCGCGCCGGCGCTGAACCCGAGAAAGGACATCGTGACGACCTCGAGATTCTGTACGGCAAACAAAAAGGTCGCAGCCGCAAACAGGACGATCACAATCAGATGGATCCAGCGCATAGCGGCTCCTCTCCAAATCGGAAGGGTGCGGCAGCTTGAGAAGCCGGCCGCGCCGTTGCCAAGCGCGGCAACACCGGCGCTCCGGTTGCGATGCTCAATCTGTGGCAGTCCAGTCTTGCCAGACGAGACCATCGACCCGAGCGAATTCCGACACATTCGCCGTGACCAAAGTCGTTCCGCTTCGTCGGGCTTGGGCGGCGATCAACAGGTCATAGGGGCCGATCGGGGTTCCTGCCGTCTCCAACGCGGCGCGTAGATCGCCGGCAGCCATGGCGTCTTCTTCGGCGAAAGGAACGACGGCAATATTGCCCGACAGGAAGACGCGCAGTCGCTCCGCGTTCTCGCGGCGGCGTTCGCTGCGGGCAACGCCATACCACAGCTCGTAGAGAACGATCGAGGAGACGGCAACCGAGGCCCCGCGCGAGACAACGAGCCGCAACCGGATCCGTACGCCGGGCGGGTTATTCCTGAGCAGCGCGATGACGGCGTTGGTGTCGAGGAGATAGCTCATCGAACAAATCAACGCTTGCGGGCATCGGCGGCTGGCGGCGCCCATCTTCCATAAAAGGCACGTCGGCAAAGCGGTCGAGCTCGGAGAACCAGGCATCGATATCCGTCGCCATCGGCTCGAGCAGAATCCCCGCTTCGACCCGGCGCACGCGCACGCGATCGCCCGGCAAACGGAAAGCCAAAGGCAAGCGCACGGCTTGGCTGCGACCGTGCATAAAGATTTTCGCGACGGCGGTGTCGGACATGGTCACCCGCTCTGATATGCATCGGTAATATATATCGTTGTGTATCCTCCGACAAGCCGAGCCCTTGACGTCCGTCGCCGCCTCGAACGTGGACAAGGCAGCGTGCGGTGCCCATGCTGAACCTGAACCCTTCTCCGTCGAAAGGTGGGATAGCCGTCTTTCCGAGTCGTCGATATGAGGCCGCCTGCTCTACTGGATAGGGAAAACAGTTTACTCAGCTCGTATCACGCTCGCAGATTTGTCTCGCGACCTCAAATAACGGTCGACCAGAGTCCCATGTCAGTTCTTGAAAAAGGCGAGGCTTCAAACATGTCGACTTGGAACTGTGGTGAGTGATTGATCGGGTCTACGAGCCGCTCTGTGTTACTGTCCAGTTCGAACATCACGGCGTCTTCGCTGTAGAAGCTGTAAAAATTGAAGAATTCAAACCTTTGCTTATAGGATTGCACCTGGCCACTCGCGCCGGCTTTGATTATCACGGGGAAGAGAGCTTCCCCCGAGAAGTCTCGATCGGTAACCGCCTGGAGTACAATGAACTGGTCGATGAGTGTGTAGGGATTGGGATCAGAGGTCCTGGCGAGCATCCTTGCGAGAACCCAATTAGGGCGAGGCCGTTCTGTAGGAACAACCAGTCCTAGTCGAATATTCTTAGCAATTATCGACCAGGCCGACGAGCCAGGAGTTGCTGGACGGTATTCCGGTTCAAAGGTGACCGTTATCGACTCGTGCGTTTGCGCTGCCAACCTCGCTACGCTTGGCGCTGCGTTCATCATAAGCGCCTCCTGGACGTTGGGCCGAGGTGGACCTAGAGCGCCATTTCGCCCTCGACCGTCCGGGGGATTGCGTGCTTGGCTGTAATCAGGCGTTATGGCGTTACTTGTCGAGGGATTGTTTGCTTGGCTGTCCGCGTCGAGTGTATTTTGGCGAGGCATCACATTTACTCCCCAGACGAGATGGCTCAGTTAGGCGACAGTTCAAACTGGGTGATACATTCGCCCATGCCCGATAGAATAGGTTCAAGAATTGGTCGAGTGGTGTGATATAGTTCACACTTGGAAAGGAAAGTTCATCTAGATGCCCGACGACAACCACCCAGGCGATTACGCCGGCACGATTCCGTCTCGCACCGACTATAGGGTCGTCAAGGGCGAGGTTTCGCTCGCCGTCTACCGCAAGGGATTGGACCGGGCGCCACGCCCGGTTCTCTTCCTGGTCCACGGCTCATCCAACTCGGCGCTCTCCTCGTTCGACCTCGATGTTCCGGGCGGCAGCGAATACTCGACCATGAACGCATTTGCGCGGCTCGGCTTCGACACCTGGACGATGGATCATGAGAATTACGGGCGCTCGTCGCGCACATCCGGCAATTCCGATATCGCCAGCGGCGTTGCCGATCTGGTCGCCGCAACCGAGCTCGTCATCCGCGAAACCGGGCGGAAGCGGATGCATTTCATGGGCGAGTCCTCGGGCGCGATGCGCGCTGCGGCGTTTGCGACGGCGTGCCCGGAGCGGGTCGACCGGCTGGTGTTGAACGCCTTTACCTATACCGGCCGGAACTCGCCGACCCTGGCCAAGCGCGCCGAGCAGCTCGACTATTTTCGCACCCACAACCGCCGCCTGCGCGATCGCGCGATGATCCGCAGCATCTTCACCCGCGACCATGCGGGAACGAGCGACCCTGCCGTCGCCGAGGCGCTGGCCGATGCCGAGCTCGTCTTTGGCGAGGAGGTGCCGACCGGGACCTATCTCGACATGACCGCCAACCTGCCGGTCGTCGATCCGCAAAAGGTGCTGGCGCCGGTGATGATTGTGCGCGGCGAGCATGACGGGATCGCGAGCGAGGAGGACCTGCTCGACTTCTTCCGCCAGCTCCCCAACCCCGACCGCCCAGTTCGTCGTCCTGCCGGGGCGGCGCATGCGTTGGTGTTCGGCCACAACCGGCATCAGCTCTGGCACATCGTGCACGCCTTCCTGACGATGCCGCCCCGCCGCGATCGGCAATAACGTTAGTTTTGCGGCTCTCGCATGGTTCCAGGATGCTATCGGTACCCGTCAACCGAGGGACGCCGTTGGTCGGAGAACGTGAAGCGCGATACCCAACCCGTCAAAATCGGCGAGATTGCGGGTCGCGAGGACGAGATCGCACGCCACGCAGGCGGCGGCGATCAAGGCGTCCATCGCGCCGAGCCCGCGGCCAGCCTCTAGCACTCGCGCGAGCAAATGGCCGCACGCGTCGGCGACTTCCCCGTCCACGGGCACGATGCGCCTCTCGAAGCGCGCCGGCAGCTCCTCGCGAAGCCACGCGTCGAGCCGGGTGCGGCGGCGGCCCGGAGCCAGCCTTTCGACCCCGAAGTGGATTTCGACGAGGCTGAGGAAGATGTGGTCATCCACCTCGTCGAGCCGGCGCACCACGCCGACATCGGGCCGAGGCTTGACCCATTCGGGAACGATATTGGTATCTATCAGCCAGCCTCGGCTCACAAATCGACCTCGCGCGCTCCCCCTTGCGCGCGCTCGATCTCGAGGTGCGACCCCCGCAGCGGAGACGCTGCAAAGAATTCCGCGAGAGTGTCCTTGCGCCCGGTCTTACGGGGTCTGACGCGCAACGATTGACAAATCATCACCAGTGTGGCAAATTACGAAACTCGCATGTCGTAACTCGATCGGCCGGTTACCATGGACTCGCTGCGAAGACCGCTTTTCGTCAAAAGATCGTCTATGCCTCCCTGCTGGCGGTGTCATTTCACGCTGCCTTCAGTGACTAACCATTTGATTAAACGTGTTTTTTTGGTCGGAACTGCCGCCGCGAAGCGATTTTTGTCCCTCAGCCTCCCTGAGAGCAGGGAGGAATCGATGAAAATCTCCTCCCTGCTAAGGTGCCGCGGCGCTGCAGGTCGGGCATGCCGGATCCTTGCCGATGCGGATCGAATGAAAGCGGGCACGCAACGCATCGTAGAGCAACAAGGTGCCGTCGAGGCTGTCGCCGAGCCCCAAGAGCTCCTTCAATACCTCGACCGCCTGCAGGGTGCCGAGGACGCCGGCGATGGCGCCGAGGATGCCGGCGGTCTCGCAGCGCGGGACGAGATCGGGCGGCGGCGGCTCGCGGAAGAGGCAGCGGTAGCAGGGGTGGCCCGCGCCGAGATAGGGCCGGAAGGTCGAGATCTGGCCCTCGAAGGGCGACAAGGCTGCCGCCACGAGCGGTTTTTCCAGGCGGAAGCAGAGTTCGGTCAACAGATACCGGGTGGCGAAATTGTCGCTGCCGTCGGCGACGAGATCGTAGCCGCCGATCATCGCTTCGGCATTCTCCGCGGCGAGCCGCACCGGATGGGTCGCGACGCGCACGCCGGGATTGACCGCGGCGAGGGCGGCGCGCGCGCTCTCGACCTTGAGCGCGCCGACCCGCTCGGTCGCATGGACGATCTGGCGCTGCAGGTTGGTCAGATCGACCCGGTCGGGGTCAGTGACGCCGATCGTCCCGACCCCGGCGGCCGCGAGGTAGAGCAGCAGCGGCGAGCCGAGACCGCCCGCACCGACGACGAGCACCCGCGACTGGAGCAGCCGGACCTGGCCCTCCTCGCCGACCTCGTCGAGGATCAGGTGGCGGGCGTAGCGCTCGAATTGCTCCTCGCTCAGCTCCATCGGTTTCAGATTCCGTCGAACAGTGCCGTCGTCAAGTAGCGCTCGCCGAAATCCGGCAGCACCACAACAATCGTCTTGCCGGCCATGTCCGCCCGTGCGCCCACTTCGAGTGCCGCGGCGAGTGCGGCACCGGCCGAGATCCCGACGACGAGGCCCTCGAGCCGGGCCGCCTCGCGTGCCGTCTGTATAGCGGTGTCGTTGCCGACGCGGATGATCTCGTCGATGAGGCTCGTGTCGAGGATCTCGGGGATGAAGCCCGCGCCGATGCCCTGGATGCGGTGCGGACCAGGTGGCCCGCCGGACAAGACGGCACTGTCCTCGGGCTCGACCGCGATCATCTTGAGCCCGGGCTTCCGCGGCTTGAGCACCGATCCGACGCCGGTCAGGGTGCCGCCGGTCCCGACCCCGCTGACCACGACATCGACCGCACCGCCGGTGTCGTTCCAGATTTCCTCTGCGGTGGTGCGGCGGTGGATCTCGGGGTTGGCCGGGTTACGGAATTGCTGCGGGATGAATGCGTCGGGCAGCGAGGCGACGATCTCCTCAGCCTTGGCGATGGCGCCGCGCATGCCTTGCGCGGCCGGGGTCAGCTCGAGCTCGGCACCGAGCAGCTTGAGCATCTTGCGGCGTTCTACAGACATGCTGTCGGGCATCGTCAGGATCAGCCGGTAACCCTTGGCGGCGCAGACAAAGGCGAGTGCTATCCCGGTGTTGCCCGAAGTCGGCTCGACCAGCACCGTGCCGGGCTTGATCCGGCCGGCGGCCTCGGCAGCGGCGATCATCGAGACGCCGATGCGGTCCTTGACCGAGGCGAGCGGGTTGAAGAACTCGCATTTGCCCAGGATGTCGGCCTTGGCGCCGGCATCTCGCGCCAAGCGATGGATGCGGACGAGCGGGGTGGCGCCGATCGTCTCGATGATGCTGTCATAGACGCGGCCGCGAAACTCGGCGCGCGGCGGCGCGGCTGCGATGGCGGTGTCCATCGGGTTCTTCCCACTCCTCTCAGATTTCGAAATCGCCGCACTCGGCGGTTCGGCCAGTGATGCCGGCGCGATGCGCGCGGCCGCACAGCTCCTCGAGGGTCAGCGCGTCGAGCCGCCCCATCATCTCCTCTTGCAACTCCAACCACAGCGGCCGCACGACCTGATGGCCGAGAGCGCTGCCGGCGGGGTCGCTGATCGGATCCTCGGCGGTTTCGAGCCCGCGCACCGTGCGAACGATGTCACCGAGGCTGATCCGCCGCCGCTCGCGCGCCAGACGATAGCCGCCGCTCGGGCCGCGGATCCCGAGGAGGATCTTGTGCCGGACCAGTTCCTGCAGCACCGGCTCGAGGTAGCGGCGCGGTATTCCTTCACGCTCAGTAATCTCGGACGAACGCACCGGCACCTGGCCGCCGTTGTAGGCGATGTCGAGCACCGCCTCGATCGCGAAAAGCAGTTTCTTGCTCAGCCGAATCATGTCGTCCAGGCCGCCATCCCCGTTGGTTAGGTTTGATTGTCGGGAGTGTCGCCCCGGAAGCTAATCAGGACAAGTGGCCTCGACGCCGGTCCACCCGACAGCACCCTCCGGCCGCCCTCCGCTAAGTCAGAGTGGGCTCAGCCCCGTACCCGGGCGTTACCGATTTCCTGATTCCGCACATTATCGCAACACAGAGACAATTAGAGAGGCCACAGCTACGGCAAAGGCACCGAATATGATCCAGATTTGATTCACCTCTAACCGATCTCGCCAGCGCTGTAGATGGCCCGAACGCAGTAGGCCTCTGTGCTGCTTACCGGGTCCGTTGAACGGTATGACCCCGTCCTCCACAGTTAACAGATGCAGCGAACAGAACCGATCCCCGCGTCGAAGCTTTTCCGTCCGCTTCCCATGGTTAAATGTCGTAATCAGAAGGTGGCCAGAATAGCCCGGATCAATTTTTGATGGTATATTGGCGATCCCGAGTGCTAACAGACTAACGCGCGGCAGAATCTGACCAAACAGTTTGCGCGGAAACCGTACTTCCTCCTCGGTTTGAATAATGACTGCGTTTCCCGGGAGGAGTTCTATACTCTCTTCCTCGTTCAAGGCCTGGATGATGTCATTCCGATGATCTTTGTATTTGTCGCCGACCCGAAGATCGTAGGTCGCATTGCAACTCTTCGTATCATCAAATTGCTGTATATCCGGATTCATAATGAGAACGGCCGAGCTGTCGAGCTTAAACTCTTCCTGCGTAAATACCACCGATTGATGCGGCGGCGATGTCGAGAACGGGACCACTCCCTTAGCGTTTGCCCACAATCGGCAGTTATACTCTCCTATGGTATATAGCGTAGGCCGCTATGGACAGCGAGCCAATGGGTAGGGCTTAAACTGTCTGGCTAAAGCTAATCCCTGACTATGATAGCTCGACCCGATGCCCGCACCGTAGATATGGTCCGGCGGAGCAGCCATGTTGTCGTAGCGGAGCCATCCCACTATTTGCCGATGCTCGAGCATGAACGGCACCCCATGAGAGCGAACCTCGAGCACAGCCTTGCTTCCCCCAGCGCTCCGGTCCCAGCCAAAGCCAGGATCGAAGAAGCCGGCGTAATGCACGCGATATTCGCCCGACCGCATGTGGTATGGAACCATCTCGGCGGCGGTATCTGGCGGCACACGCACCTCTTCATGAGTCGCCAAAATATAGAAATCTCCCGGATCAAGCATCAGTGTCAAATCTTTGCGCTGAAAGATAGGCTCCCAGTAATCTTCCGCATCGTAATACGCCACTTTTTCGAGATCAATTCTGTCAGTATGTTTTTTCGCGCGATATCCGATAATCTTGCTATCTGGGTCGCCCCGGAGGTCTATCGTCACAGGCACTAAACTATTATCAAGACGCTCATTGGGATTGTGGGGGAGTACCAACTCGTCGCCGAAATAACGGACCCGTAGGATGGATGATGACAAGGCTACATTGGTGTTCCTTTGGAAACGAATTTGGTTCAATGACGTCCCGGGTCTCACAACTATGCTGAAGGTCTTTGGTGCCACTTCTACATACAGCGGCCCCTTGTATCCTCGTATGGTTTGATCAAAGGTGGTCCCATAATCAGTTACCAAGCGCGTGAGAATATCGAGCCGCCCTGTCGTACTTTTCGGATTTGCGAATCCTTGTACTTGGCCCGGAAGAGCTAAAGATTCTTGCAGCGGGATAACATAGACTTGTCCAAATTCGAGCACCTGTGAATTTGACAAATCGATTTTATATGCATCCATATAATGAAGCCGGTCGAGGACCCTCGCCTCAATTCCAGGTAAGAAACTGGCACGGACGCGGTAGGCTACACTACCCAAGCGCAGGTCAAGACTCGCGGGCTGTACCTGCGCCGGCTCAAATGCGCTCGCTGCCAAGATCACGCCATCCCGTAGGAACGCGCGAATGAACTGCTCTGGTAGGATGCCGCTGACGCCGGTAGCGATCACCGGAATTCCATCCTTATCCGAGTGCGTCAATGGGCCTCCGAACAGATCCGAGTGTGTACTCAATCCCAGCCCCCCCCTTTGAGGCAAGCCTCGCGCGAACGACGCAAGCGGCCCCGCTTCTCTTCATTTCATACCCGCCGCCACGCGACAAAAGAAACGCGGTTTTTCTATCCATGGGATTATCCCCAATGTATCGACGAGTTATCCACAGGAGACGCAGCTCAAATCTTATGGTTTTGTCGCAGCTTTGAATTTATCTGGGGACAATTCTGCTTCTGGGCGTGACGTTGCCGGGCCAGGCCGAAGATGTAGTCGGTACGTTCGCCTCGCATCAGGCCATCACCTTGGGCACTAGTGTTCAGACGCATTGATAAGCTGCACAAAGCCAACGGGCCGTGTTACACGACGCAACGGACTTCTCGCTGTTTTTGCTGTTTTTGCGGCAAATTATCAGCCATCGATGTCTCATTCTCTGCGGAAAACCTGGGCCGCCGACGGTTTGGCGAACGCAAGAACAGCTGCGGCGTCCGCTGTTCTTTCGCTGTTTTCGGCTGTTTGGTTGGAAAAAAATTCTAGAACCGCAAAAGAGCACCACCGCCGGAGACAAATCCATCGCGCCGGGTGATGGACTCCGCATATTCGCAACGCTATCAGAGCAAGGGATCGTTGTCAAATAGATAAATGCCTGTTTCACACAACCTTGTTCCCACTGCCGGTCGCCACCGCGGCCGCGTGGCGTGCAGGTCGAGCCCGGTTTGAGCCCCAGGAGGGGAAACCTCAGCCCAGGCAGTCTCGGATCGAGGGTTTTGAGCTCGATTTTCACAAGTCTCGGGAGGACGTGGCCGGCAGGTGGTGGGCGATCCGATCGGCGAGCCGAGCGGCGACGTCGCGCTTGGTCATCACCGGCCAGTGCTCGATCCCGTCGGCGTCGACCAAATGGATCGTGTTGCGGTCGCCGCCAAAGGTGCCCGATCCAGGCGAGACGTCGTTGGCGAGGATCCAATCGCAGCGCTTGCGCAGGCGCTTTTGCCGAGCATTCTCGACGACATCGTCGGTCTCCGCTGCAAAGCCGATGACGAGCGCCGGCCGGTCGTTGCCGCGGTGGGCGATGGAAGCGAGGATGTCGGGATTCTCGGCGAGACGCAGCACCGGCGGGCCGCCGCCCTCTTTCTTCAGCTTGTGGCGAGCGGCGGTCTCGACGCGCCAATCGGCGACGGCCGCCGCCATCACCGCGACGTCGACCGGGAGTGCGGCCTCGCAGGCGGCGAGCATTTCCGCCGCGGTCTCGACTGGTACGAGCTTGACCCCGGCCGGTGCGACCTCTTGAGTCGGCCCGGAGACGAGCACCGTTTCGGCACCGAGTGCCGCAAGTGCCGCTGCGATCGCGTGGCCCTGCTTGCCCGAGGAGTGGTTCGAGATGTAGCGCACGGGATCGATCGGCTCGCGGGTCGGCCCGCTCGTCACCAGCGCCCGCCTTCCGGCAAGCCTCGTGTCGCCGGCCAAGACGCGCTCGATCGCGGCAACGATCTCCAAGGGCTCGGCCATCCGTCCCGAACCGACCTCGCCGCAGGCTAGCTCGCCCGAGCCGGGCCCGACGCGCTTGATGCCGCGCGCCTCGATTGTTGCCAAATTGGCCTGGGTCGCGGGATGCGCCCACATCATCAAGTTCATTGTCGGCGCGATCAGCACCGGCTTGTCCGAAGCGAGCAGCGTCGTTGTCGCAAGGTCGTCAGCCATGCCTGTCGCCATGCGCGCGATCAGATCGGCACTCGCAGGCGCGACAACGACAAGGTCGGCCTCGCGTGACAACCGGATATGGCCCATCTCGCTCTCGTCGGTCAGCGACCAGAGATCGGCATAGACCTTGTCCTCGCTCAGCGAAGCGACCGAGAGCGGCGTCACGAAATGATGCGCCGCGGCGGTCATGATGCAGCGCACCGCCGCACCCCTCTCGCGCAGTCGGCGGATCAGCTCGAGGCTCTTATAGGCGGCGATCCCGCCGGAAATGATCAGTACTATGCGCCTGTCTTGAAGCAAATCGATTCTCCGCTGCGGTCGGCCGGCGCCAGTATGCTACCGCCCGAAGAGGAGGGCGAGAGCGATCGCGATCAGTGAGGCCGTGACGAGCCACACCGGAATGAGCAGGATCGCCAGATGGCGGGCGCGCTTGGCTGCCTGGGCGGCCAAGGTCTCGGCGTGCATCACGATACCTTCGCGAGACCAGTCGCTGATCAGGGCTTCGAGGTTGCGTATCAGCCGCGGCACCCGATCGATTAGCTCGGTGAGTGTGTCGAATTGCTCGCGTAGTCTCGCCTCGGGACCACGATTGTCGCGCATCCACGCTTCGATCAGGGGCCGCGCCAGCGCCCAGATGTTGGCCTCGGGGTCGAGGCGACGGCCCAGCCCCTCGACTTGCATCATGGTTTTCTGCAGGAGCAGGAGCTGCGGCTGGGTCTCCATCTCGAACTGCTCGGTGACCTGGAAAAGCTGGGCAAGCAGGCGGGCGAACGAGATCTCTTGCAGAGGTTGGCCGAGGATCGGCTCGCCGATCGCGCGGCACGCCTGGGCGAAGGCGTCGACCGACCGCGCCGGCGCGACGTAGCCTGCAGCGAAATGGACTTCTGCCACGCGCCTATAGTCGCCCGTCAGGAATCCGAGCAGCATCTCAGCGAGGTAGAAACGGGTCGCGCGGTCGAGCCGGCCCATGATGCCAAAATCGACGACCACGATCGCGCCCGAGGGTTCAACGAACATGTTTCCAGGATGGACATCGGCATGAAAAAAGCCGTCGCGGAACACTTGGTTAAAAAACGCCGCGGCGGCCTTGACCGACAGATCTTCGATCCGATGCCCGGCGGCCGCCAGCGCCGAGCGGTCGTCGACGCGGACCCCGGAGATGCGCTCCAATGTCAACACGCTGCGGCCGGTGCGCGGCCAATCGACCCGCGGCACGCGAAAATCCGGGTCCCCGGCGAAATTCTCGGCGAGCTCGGAGGCCGCTGCTGCCTCGAAGCGCAGGTCCATCTCGAACCGCACCACGTCGGCCAACATCTGCACGACCTCGACCGGTTTCAGCCGCCGCAGCATAGGCTGAAGACGCTCGCTCAACGAGGCGAGCCACAAGAAGAGGTCGAGATCGCGCGAGAACGCCTCGATGATGCCCGGCCGCAAAACCTTGACCGCGACATCGCGCCCGTCGGTTGTCCGGGCGAAATGGACCTGGGCGATCGAAGCGGCCGCAACGGCGGTGTCGTCGAACGACGCGAACATCGTCTCGAGCGGCCGCGAGAACTCGGCCTCGATCAGCGCTCGCGCCTCGCGTCCCGGGAACGGCGGCAGTCGGTCTTGCAGGCTCGTCAGATCGAGGGTGATCTCCTCGCCAAAGAGATCGGCTCGGGTAGACAGGAGCTGGCCGAGCTTGATGAAGCTCGGCCCCAACTCGCCGAATGCCGCGGCGAGCCGCTGACCCGGGCGCGGCGCGGCGGCGGTAGCGCGGCGCGCCAGGAGGCGGCCGATCCGCACGAAGGGTGCGGCGGCAGGGAAGGCATCGAGCGGAAACAGTGCGTCGTGTCGCGCCAACGTCAGCCCGATCCGGATCAGCCGGGCGAGATTGCGTATGCTCCGCAGGAGCCCGAACCCGGCTCCGAGCGGGTCAGAGGCGCCAAGCGGAATGGAGCGCAGCGACGCCCCCCGTCAGGTTGCGGAACCTCACCAGATCAAACCCGGCGCGCTCGATCTCTGCCGAAAGCTCGCTCTGCCGCGGGAAACGCCGGATGCTTTCCACGAGATAGGTATAGGCCTCGCGATCACCCGCGACGATCTGGCCGAGGAGCGGCACGATCCGGAAGCTGTAGAGCTCGTATAGCGGCTGCAGGAGCGGTGTGATCTCGGGGGTGAATTCAAGACACAGAAAGCGCCCCCCGGGCTTAAGCACGCGCCTGGCCTCGGCCAGCGCCGCTTCGAGCCGGGTGACGTTCCGCAACCCGAAGGCGACCGTGTAAAGATCGACGCTGCGGTCCGCTGTGGGAAGCCGCTCGGCATCGGCGCACACCCACTCGATCCCCGTCAAAACTCCTTGGTCGAGAGCGCGGGCCCGTCCGATGGCGAGCATTTGCTCACTGGTGTCGCAGACAACTACTCTCCCGGGGGTCGGCGCGTCGGGGGAAGCAAGGCGTGGGAGGGCGCGCAGCCCGATGTCGCCGGTGCCGCCGGCGACATCGAGCAGAAGCTGACCGGGAAGCGGGTTCAACCAAGCGACCATTTCGGTCTTCCACCGGCGGTGGGTACCGCCGCTCATCAGATCGTTCATCAAGTCGTAGCGAGGTGCCACGCTGTCGAAAACCGCACGTACCAGCGAGGCTTTCTCGTCTTCGGGTACACGGCGTGCTCCGAAATGCACCCCGCTTGTTTCGTCATCGCTCATAGGGCAGGAAGATAACCGGATGGGGTCGCACGCGCCACGGCGCGCCGACCCCGGCGCACTCCACCAGCGGAGCGATGCCCGAGCTGCCCGAAGTCGAGACTGTCCGCCGCGGCCTGGCGTTGAAGATCAGCGGACGCCGGATCGTGCGGGCGGAGCTGCGCCGGCTTGATCTGCGTCGGCCGTTTCCGCCGGCGCTCGCCGAGCGGCTCGACGGCGCGCAGATCGGTGCCCTCGGCCGCCGCGGAAAGTACATCTTGATCGAGCTGGACGCGGACGGCGTGCTGCTGCTGCATCTCGGGATGTCCGGCCGCGTCACCGTGGGCAACGCAGCTCTACCCGCTGCCCCGCACGACCATATGGTGCTGACGCTCGACGACGACACCGTGATCCGCTTTAACGACCCGCGCCGCTTCGGCCTGATCGACTATGTCAGGCGCGGTGAGGCGGCCAGGCATCCTCTGCTCGCCAGGCTCGGTCCGGAACCGCTCGAGGCCAGCTTCGACGGCGCCTACCTCGCCAGCAAGCTCGCCGGCAAGCTGACGCCGATCAAGGCGGCGCTGCTTGATCAACGGACCGTCGCAGGGCTCGGCAACATCTATGTCTGCGAGGCGCTATACCGCGCCGGGCTGTCGCCGAAGCGCCTCGCAGCGTCGATCGGCCGAAGACAAGCGGACCGGCTGGCGGCAGCGATCAAATCGGTCCTGACCGAGGCCATTGCGGCAGGCGGCTCGTCGGTACGTGATTATGTCCAGGCCGACGGGGAACTCGGCTATTTTCAGCATCACTGGGCGGTTTATGGCCGAGAGGGCGAGCCTTGTCCGGGCTGCAATTGCGCCGAGGGCGTAAGGCGGATCGCGCAGTCCGGCCGGTCGACCTTCTATTGTGCAAAACGCCAGCGTTAGAGAGGCGAGCGATGAGCGATATTCCGGGTCATCGAAATCTTTTGGTTGAGCGGCGCGGCGCGGTTGGGATCGTCACGCTCAACCGGCCGCAGGCGCTCAACGCGCTGAATGCGGCGCTGATCTCCGAACTCGCCTCGGTACTGGATGATCTCGAGACCGACGCCGGGATCGGTGCGATCGTCTTGACCGGTGGTGAGAAGGCCTTCGCCGCTGGTGCCGACGTCAAGGAGATGGTGACAAAGAGCTACCCCGAAATCTATGTCGAGGACTTTATCACGAGCGGTTGGGAGCGGGTCGGGCAATGCCGCAAACCGGTCGTCGCGGCGGTTGCAGGGTTCGCGCTCGGCGGCGGCTGCGAGATCGCAATGATGTGCGACATCATCATCGCCGCCGATAATGCCCGGTTCGGACAGCCTGAGATTACCCTCGGCACGATACCGGGTGCGGGAGGAACGCAACGTCTCGCGCGCTTTGTGGGCAAGGCAAAGGCGATGGATTTGTGCCTGACCGGGCGAATGATGGACGCGACCGAAGCCGAACGAGCAGGGCTGGTGAGCCGCGTAGTGCCGGCGACGGAACTACTAGCCGAGGCCGTCAAAGTCGCGGAACGCGTGGCCAGCATGTCGCGGCCGATCGCAATGATGGTGAAAGAGTCGATCAACCGCGCATGGGAGACGACGTTGACTGAGGGGGTGCGTTTCGAGAGGCGGCTCTTTCATGCCACCTTTGCCACCGAGGACCGTAAGGAGGGCATGACCGCCTTCATCGAAAAGCGGAAGCCGACCTTTCGTGACGAATGAGCTCAAGGCGATCCGACGTCCGGTCACCCTGTGTTGACGGATCTGCTGCGTGCTGACATAAGACCCGTCTATTCTCGGCATGAGCGAACATGGCCAGTCATAAATCTGCGGAGAAACGTATACGCCAGATCGCCAAGCGTACTGCGATCAACCGCGCTCGCATTAGCCGCGTCAGAACGTTCGTGAAGAAAGTTGAGGCGGCGATCGCTACCGGCGACAAGGAGGCGGCGCGATCCGCTTTTCAGCTGGCCCAGCCCGAACTTCATCGGGCGATCACCAAGGGCCTGCTGCACAAGAACACGGTCTCTCGGAAGCTCTCGCGCCTCGCCACGCGCATCAACGGGCTTTGATCGCGTATCCGTGGTTGAAACATGCGACAAAGTGTCGCGAAACGACATCTCCTTTGAACCATCGGGCATTCACGGGCGCTGCGCACACGGCCTGTCGACCGTCGGCGCAGACCCGAAACCGGCGTTCTCTTTTCGATCCAGTTGCCACCCCCGCGCCACCTAACCTAAACTCGTCAGTAATGGAGCTGGAATCACGCTGTTGGCGTGTAAATACGGATGAATGTGAAGAAAATGTCATTTTCTTCACAAATAACAACAGTAATTAACCTCGCGTTGTGGCGATGCCCGTCTGGATGGGGGTGATCGCGCAGGCCAATAGTTACGGTCCGTCAGGATAAATCTTGCCGGGACAGAGCCCGTCGGCGGCGGGGCCCACTTTTGGGGGATGGGGGCGGTGGCAGAAGAACATCTAAGCGGTGAGGCTTATCCATCGGCAAAGTCTTGGAACGGGGAATGGGCCCGGGTACTGGGTCACCTCAAGGAGGAGGTTGGCGAAGCCGCCTACCGGAGCTGGCTGCAACCGACGAGTTTCTCGCGGTGCGACGGCGGTCACGCCATCGTTGCCGCGCCGACCCGCTTTCTGCGCGACTGGGTTGCGACGCATTATGCGGATCGCCTTCTTGCGCTGTGGCGGGCGGAAAATCGGACGGTCACTCGAGTCTCGGTCGTCGTGGCGGTATTGCCCAAGCGAAATGGCATCGACACTGCGAGTGGATCTGCAGAAGGGCTGGAAGGCCCTCACCCATCCTATACTCCCATGCTTGAGCCTTCCTTCGGAGCGGATATCGGCGAGGACAAGGCACAAGTCTCGGCTCTCGACCAACGCTTCACCTTCGAGAATTTTATCGTCGGTAAACCCAACGAACTGGCCCACGCCGCCGCCCGGCGCGTCGCCGAGGCTTGCGCCAACCCGGTTCACATGGT
>Ga0210406_10001145_pt1 | contig 33578 bp, 28 predicted proteins | sample IncBWC30MmetaG_FD_155454 | JGI IMG/M metagenome (GOLD analysis project Ga0210406, IMG submission 155454) | Forest soil microbial communities from Barre Woods Harvard Forest LTER site, Petersham, Massachusetts, United States - Inc-BW-C-30-M | ecosystem: Environmental > Terrestrial > Soil >... | reverse complement strand
CGACATCCATGGTCTGCCACGGCATCCTTTACACTCCCGCGCTCGCTACGCTCGCGCGGAAGTGTAAAGGATGTCCCGAGACGTTTTGTAAAGGATGTCATGAGACGGAACACAGAGGACGCGGAAAGAGTGGGGCCAGCCCGGGTGAGGAGCGGAATTCTGTTGTGGGTACTTTACTAATTAATATCTGACCAGCCCACGACTGTCCCGGAAGCATTGATGGCCGAGCTTGTACTGTTTTTGCCGCCCAGGGTTCCCAGGTCGCTAATTTGATGATTCGTGCCTCGCCAGACAACTGCGTGGCAAACGGCGTTGGTATGGTCGGTGTAGGAATACCCGGCGATTTCGTCAGATCTGTTTATTCCAAAAGAGTCGCTGTTTGCGTCGAAATCTCCCAGCGTCCCGAGATCTTGCATGCCGCCGCTCTTTGTCCAGAGAAAGGCGTGAAACGGAGAGCCACCCGTAAGAAAACTGTAGCCGACCACGTGTTCGAGGTCATTGATTCCAATCGCATCGCTAAGTTGTCCCAGAGTGCCCAGGTCTTGCATACCACCGGCCTTGGTCCAGAGGAAGGCGTGGTCATCGCCGTTGCCGGTAATCGAATTACCGGCGACCGCTCTATAAAAATTCACCGCGCTTGCGACACTTGAAGCACCACCCAGCGTTCCCAGATCCGTCATACGCCTGCTGCCAATCTTGATGAAGGCATGTGTCGCGGTATCGCCCTGGGTCGACGAGCTTCCAACAATATCGGCCTTCTGGTTTATGCCAGAGCCTTCGCTGGAAGAGCCACCAAGCGTTCCCAGGTCCTTGATCACTCCCTTCGCTGTCCAGAGAACGGCGTGTACGGTTCCGGAAGCATTGCTGGCTGAGCCTACGACCACGCCAGAATTGTCTATTCCCGACGCGAAGCTGAAATCGCCGCCAAGGGTTCCCAGGTCCTTCATTCCGCCGCTCGTCGTCCGGCGAAAGGCGTGGGGATTGCCGAGCCCGTTAACAAAGTACCCTGCCACTTGGCCAGAGGCATTGATCGCTACGGCATAACTGCTTGCCCCCAGACTACCCAAATCTTTCATGCTGGACTTCTGGCTCCAGATAAAAGCATGTTGGGTGGGCTGCTGTGCAAATGCCGGCACATCGAAAGACAGACACAACAAGGGTAGTAAGAGAGCGGAGTAGAGCTTCATGGTGAGATCCTCGCAATTGAATTCTGAACTTACGCCGGAGACGCCAGGGGGACTCGTGGCGAAAGTGTCTCCTAAATGTTCACGGCGGTCAAGAGGAAGCTCTCGCCGGGACACTCATTCACATTGACAATTGTTCTCCATTGGCGGCCCAGCCCTCATTCCAGATGGGGTTTAGATTTGCACTTCGTGAATCGGGGGTCAGCGGCCCGGCTTTAGTCGTCGTCCGCATCGGGGCCGTCTGGGGTTTCGCTGGGGTGGTTCACGAAATAGTTCTGGAAGTAGCTTGGGCCGTAGCCGGCGGGTATGGTGATTGGCGCGAAGTTTCGCGGTTGTTGGTTAGGGAAGAAATCGGACAGCGGAATATTTCCCTTCACGCTGTCGGGGGCGAAGGCATCCGCAAATGGGTATGGAGGATCGATGCTACCGATTCCCAATCCAAAATTATTTTCGATGAACGCCAGCATACTGCCGAAGTCGTGGGTGTGGACGGGATCTTCACCCTTGCCGTAAGGGGGGAGCGCTCCGGAGACGTAGCCCGCGGGGGTGTAGGCCGAGACCACGAGCAGCGGCACGCGGAATCCGTACACGTAGTTGCAACCCCACTGGTTACAGTTGTGCTGATTCAGGTTCAAGAACGGAGGAACGTGGTCGGCGAAGCCGCCCCAGTCGTCCCAGGTGATGAAGATGGCGGTGTTCTTCCAGTATCCGGCGCCGCCGTCGCAGCTAGTGCTCTGGCCGACGGCATTCACGATATTCGCGACGTAAGCGGGACCCGATCCATCGTTTTCCCCGCCGTGGTCGGACCAATGCTTGTCGGGGATCACCCAATTTACCGCGGCGAGTTGGCAACTGTTGATGTCATCGAAGATGGGATAGGGATTTGATGTAGTTTCGTACCTCATATTGCCGTAGTACTGGCCGCCGGGGAGCAGTCCGAGGCACTCGTAGTTGTTGCCACTATATCCCGCCTGGCAGAAGTGGTCGATTGCGATGGGCGCTACCCAAAGACCGTTGTCAATGTTTTCGGTTTTAGTGTCGAATTTTGGAGTGTAGTACTTCCAACTGAAGCCGTTGTAATTAAGGAGGTCGGCAAGACTGCCGTGGTTATACGGTGACGGGGCTCGTTCGTAGCACGTCCTTGAGCAATAGGGATCGCCTTGATGCAGGGAGCAGTAGATCAAGGTCTTCTCCGTCCCTGCTGGATTGATCGTGCGGGCGAATTCATTCGGTTCAGTGACGAGGGTAGTGCAGCCCGTGATGTCTCCGGCGCCCGCGAATCCCTCGGGGTTGTCGGCCACAAACCAGGTCCACTGCCCGCTGATGTCGTCGTAGGGAACCGGGGCAGATGTGCCGGCGAAGATAAATTGATGGGCGGGGAAGCTCGGTCCTTGATTGGTTTGAAACATGTAGTTGGCGAATCCATAGTTCGAGGCGATGTGAAAGTACGGCTCCACGTCCGCACGATAAACGTACGAGTAACATTCCTGCCAACCGGTAGCGGTGCCGCAGGTTCCATCCATTTGACAAGCGCCACTGCTGTTGGCGTTGCATTGGGTCAGCCAGTCGCTGTGCTGATGGCCGGGGTTTTCCTTGTCAAGAAGATGGAGGGGTTGGGAAGCTTGGCGGACGCCATAATGGTTGATGCAGTTACTGACGTCTACCCCCGGTTCGAAGGCGTCGTGCGAATTGCAACCCGAGACGGCTGATGCACCGAACAGGTTGTCGGGCGTGCGGTTTTCCTGGACCACGATGATGATGTGATCGAAGTGGTGTAAGGTTTGGGCCTGCGCCAGCGTTACCGCAAGCGCGATCGGGACAAACAGGTTTCGGGCCGCGAACCTCATGAGAACGAGCTCCCTATCGAAGAATTGATTTTCTTGGGTCGGCTGTGATTCGGTGGGGGAAAGACCTGAGTCCCAGTCACGGAAATTATCGTTCAGAAATTTCTCTTGTCAACAGAATTGTCGATTGTCGTACAGGATTTCTAACCCTAGGTCCAAGAATGGGAAATAGACACCTACCGGTGGAATGGGCCTCCCAAAACTGGTGAGAACGCTGGCCATCGTCCAGTTGTTTATTTCACTCGGAGCTTTTGAATCTGTTTCAAGTGATGGCGGCCGTGGACCCAGTGAAACTTTCGCCACTGGCGGGCGGTCAAAGGGCCGAGGATGGGATGATCGAGCACTCGCGTGCGCTTGCCGAAGCGGGCTTCGCATTGCGCAATCAGTTCGTCCATGGCGGAGATGCTGGGGCCGATTTCGCGTGTGACTTCATCCGCTGCCATGCCACGTGGCCGAGTGCGGTCCGGGGCTTTTCGTCCCTCGGGCAAGTGGCCGAGTCCGGTTACGACAAAGGCTCTCATGCGGTCCTTGACGATGGGCGTGCGCGCCAGCGGCTTTCCTGCCTGCAGGCAGCGTTCGAATCCTTTTACGGTTCCGGTATAGGTGAGATAGAGGTGTTCCAAAACTTCCGCGGTGCTCCACTTGCCATCGGGATGACGCACCAGGTCTTCAGCAGTCATGCCGAGGATGGCGGAAGTGATTGCTGCCCGTAACCTTTCTAGATACGCATCCATGAACGAACTCCGGTGCTGCTTCTAGTAGAATGAACTTCGGCATTGACGGTTGCAAAATTTCACGCTCCCCCGGATGGTGCTATGAAAAAGTTGCTGAGGGCAATGCTGGCGCTGGCAATGTTGACGATGGCAGGCTGTTCATCAGAACCTTCCAAACCTGCGCCAACCGAGAAAGCGCAACCCAAAGCGGCGGACCTGGAAACCGGCCGCTACGGCTTTCAAAAGCTGTACATCGCGGCCCGCGGCTGGCAGCGCGATGCCCAGCCGTTCCGGCTGGAGTCGCAGGTCACGCCCGACTCCAAGGGCAGGGACGGCAAGTCGGCGGTGTGGCGCGGCTCTTTTGCGTCTCCGGCAACGAAGTCGGCAAAGCCTTATGTGTGGTCGGGCACGGACGCACCGGATGCTCCTTCGCGAGGGATCTCTCCCGGCAACGAGGACACTTACAGTCCCAGCAACGCGTCCACTCAAGTCTTCGATATGGCGTTTCTGAAAGTGGACTCGGACAAGGCCTTTGAAGTTGCGCAGAAACACGGCGGCGACAAAGTGCTGGAGAAGAATCCCGACATTCCAATTCTTTATGCGCTCGAGTGGAATCGCCCCAGCAATACACTCATCTGGCACGTGATTTATGGAAACGGCCGCGATGATGCCAAGCTGATTGTGGACGTGAACGCGACCACTGAAGAGTTTATCAGGGTGGAAAAGTAGCGCGAGTAGGGTTCGTCGTACCCGCTGTCATCCTGGGCAAGTAGGTCCGGGTTCTGGCTCGCACCATCGCTATCGCGCGCAAAGAAACTGCAGATGCCTCAGTTCGTTCTGAACGACAAGGCTTTCTAAATGACAACCTGTTGGTTTCGAAGATAGCCTGACTTACGGCTTGGACTGAGTCTTTTCCGAAGCTTGATTCTTTGCTTCCGACGCCTTTACCTTTTCCAGCGCTTTGTGTGCTTCTTTGGCGAGCGGACCCTGGGGCAAGATCTTCAGATACTCCTGATAGTGCGGGATTGCCTGGTCTGGCTGATCCAATTTTTCGTAGCATTCGGCCATGCGGAAATTGGCGATTGCATCTTTCTCTTTCCAAATCAGAGCATCCTGATAGCGGGCGAGCGCGGCTCGATAGTTCTTTCGCTTGAAGTAGTAATCGCCAACCTCATCGTCTTTCATGGCGCGATACGGGTTCCAGGGGTGCATCTCCTGCACATCTGCGGGTTCGTCTTCTGGGTTGGTGTCAACCACGCCGCTGCTGGGGTGATTTTTGGCGTCATCTTTGGGGGGGCTCAAGTCGACCCGCGTATCGCGGCTGGAACTCTCGCCGGCTTCGGCTTCCCGGCTCCGGTCCGATCGCGGAGGGGCCTGGTTTTGCCCTGGCTGGTCTTGATCAGGCTGCTGTTGGGCGACTGCCCATCCTCCCAGAAAAATGGAAACGAGGACGGTTAGAACAAACCTGCGCATAGGTAGATTTTAGCGCGTTGGGGCGTAAAAAGCTGCTGGGAAGCAGCCGTTATGCTTCGTCCCGGCTGGCAAGAACGAGATTTAACAAATTGGGACGAGTGGGCTTTTCCGACTGGGAAAAAGGAACGATGGCCGGGAGCGGACTCCCGGCCATCGTGGCTGTTGCTTCGTTCTTTTCTTCAGTTACACAGAATGCTGGGATTATCTTTCGCCAATTCCAAGCAAGCCTTGCGTTGCTTCATGCGCTTCGCCGCATCGCCCAAACTCGAGCTTTCATCGATCTTAGCCCCGGACGCCGTCGATCCGTCGGCTGCAGTCGTGGACTGAGGCTGAACCGCCGATACCGACTCAACCTTTGCTGGCGCAGCCACGGGTAGTGGCACCGTCGCGGGAGCAGCTGGAACGGCCGCTGAAGCAGGAGCCTGGGAATCGGCGGGAGCTGCGATCCGGCCATGCTGACTCCAGTCTGCCGCTATTAGCTGACAGGCATCCTTGGAGGCGTTCCCCACGGTTCTCGTGGCATTGGTGCCAAGTATGTCTCCGAGCCGGTTGGCGACTTGGATTTGACTGTTAGTGCGCAGCAGGCCCCGATTTTTTTTCGACTCTCGGTTGAGCATGACGGTATAGTCGGCGTTCGACTGATTGAGCGTGACAATCACGCCAGAACACTCCTTCTGCAGGTTCTTGGTGACTTCCATGCCCTCGTCGTGAGAATCAATGGTCGAGTTCGAGCCCCATGTGCCCCAGTGCCTTCCGCCTCCTCCTGCCCCAGACGAGTTGACATCCTGGGAGCCCTTCCCTTGTACGAACACCCGTGGCTTGTCTTGCCCCACCGCCAAGCTGCTTACAAAGATCAAGACGAGAATCAACGGCCTCATAAGTCATCTCCTCCGGACCTAGTTTCCTACCAGACGAGACCGAGGCCAAGTAACCGAAGTACCTGCCGCAAATTCAATAAGATTCGCCCTGTGATCCGCACTAAAGTAGCGACACTGGCGTCCACCTCGGGACGACATTCTCCAATGAGGCTGCCCGACAACCGTTGGAGGCAAAAAAATCAGGCCGTTCCGGGGGAAGGAGCGGCCTGTGTTGGCGAAGTCCTCCGGGGAGGAGGGTAAACTTGTTTACAGGGACGGCCCCGATGGCTGGTTCGTCGCCGTTGCACCGGGCGCTCCGGTTGTGTTGGTCATCAGGCGCACGTCCACGCGGCGGTTCTTAGCCCGGCCTTCCCTGGTCTTATTGGAATCGACTGGCTTATCCTTGCCCAGGCCGATCACGTAGATCTTGTATGCCGGAATCTGACGTTCCGAGGCCAGATACTGAATGACCGCATCGGCGCGACGCTGGCTCAGTCCATAGTTGTAGTCGGAGTCGCCCACTGAATCCGTGGCGCCTTCGACGGTAAGAATGTAGCCCTTGGTGTTGGACACATCTCCGGCGAGTTGGTCCAGCGACGCCTTAGCGTCCTTGGTCAAGTTGTCTTTGTTAAAACCAAAGTGCACCGACGTCTCGTTTACGACGCGATAATTGTCGAGATTGGCTACCGCGTTCTGCAGTGAATCCACACGGTGAACGGCATTGGTAGCCAGGGTCTGCGCCTGATCTGCCTGTTGCCCGGCGGTCTGAGCCTTCTGGTCTACTTCGGCTGTCTTGGCTTGCACCTGCTGGATTCCAGACTGGGCCCGCGCGTCAACATCCTTGATGTCCTTTGAATTCTTCGCGGTCAGGTCGTCGAGTTCGTTAGTCTTGTTAATCAGCGGCGTGGTCTGTTGACGTACGTAATTCTTGCTGGCGCATCCGACCGAGGCCGCCATGCTCACTGCCAGTAGAACCGTTAACGAAGTGCGATTCATGTTAGGGAAGCTCCTTTAGTTTCTTTGAACCGGGATCCGGAATTTGTGCGATCTGATCTCGAGTTACTCGTCCTGGGTCGAACCTGGTCTTGAACGTCGGCGCCTCTGCGCCATAATTTTAAACTTCTCCACCGATCCGTGCGTTCCGTTATAGAGCACGAGCGCTGCCAATTCGAATCGCCGGGCGCCTGACTCTAACTCACTGCCGTGACAATGAGTTACACGTCCCTTGCTAGTCTATAAGATGCAAATGAGGAAACAATGGCCTCAACAGTCGAGGAAATTTTATACAGTGTCTCTGGGGTTGAGGACATTTAGGCGGGCCTATGTGGGCACAATATCGGAATAACTTCGCGCTTATTCCGACGAAATACGCGGAAGTCGTTTTCGTCTACAGTGATCACTGTATGTCGTGGGTAGAGTTCGCTCATCCGAATAAGGCATAAATCAGCTAAATCGGGGTTGCGATCCTCGTAGCGTCGTGCCAATTCTGTGAGTGCTTGCAAGTTGCGAGTCATGTCAAAGCTTAGCCTCAACATTTCATCGCGCACGAGCGATAACACGTAAGGACTCGAACCCAAGTGAAAAGCGGCCTCGGCTAGTACCGCCTCGCAAGTGATCAGTGGTTCCGTAATGCTCCTCGCAATATCTACGGCCCAAACATGGTGATGGTCTGTGTGGTTGCCAAAGGCCACGATAAAGCCGGTATCAGCGATGGCTTTCATCGGCGAGAGAAGCCCTTCCGAGACGATAAATCCGGCGGCCCATTGATCTTCCCTGCGAGGCTAAGAAATCGTTGATTTCCCTTTTCCGCCTTGGCGCTTTCAAGTTGTTGGCGGATGATTCGCCCCACCGGCAATCCCGTCCGTTGAGACATTTCTTTCAGCCAAGCCAGAAGTTCATCTGTAAGACGTATGGTCAATGTGTGACTCATATGGCATCATTGTAACACATACGTGGAGAGGAGCATCTACTAAAATAGAAACACATCCTCTGAGACATGGACCTGGCTGCGAAAATCCGCACTTTGCCTGCTTCGGCTGGAGTGTATCTATACAAGAACGCCGAAGGCGAGGTCATTTATGTGGGCAAGGCAAATAACCTCCGCAGCCGGGTCAGTTCCTATTTCCGGGAAGGCCGACTTGAGGACGCGAAAACTGACACACTGGTGCGCGAGGCAGTCGACGTTGACTACATCGTCGTCGCCAACAATAAAGAGGCGCTGGCGCTTGAGAACCACCTCATCAAGCAGAAGCAGCCTCGGTTCAATATTCTGCTGCGGGACGACAAGACTTATCCGTATGTGAAGCTGACGTTGGGCGACCGTTATCCCCGCGTCTATGTCACGCGGCGTCTGAAAAAAGATGGCAGCTCGTACTACGGCCCTTATTTCCCAGCGAATCTTGCGTATCGCATCGTGGACCTGATTCATCGCCATTTTCTGATCCCGTCGTGCAAAGTGGATCTGGGGCACTTTCATCCACGACCGTGCCTGCAGTATTACATCGGACGCTGCCTCGGGCCTTGTGTCGAGGGACTCACCACCGCCGGGGCATACCAGGAAGCGATACGCGATGTGAAACTGTTTCTCGAAGGCCGGCCCACCGACCTTTCGCATTCGTTGCGTGAGCGCATGGCACAAGCAGCCCAAGCTCAGGAGTATGAGCGGGCGGCGAAGTATCGCGATTTGATTTCGACGGTCGAGCAGTTACAGGAGAAGCAAAGGATCGCGGCAGTCGAGGGCGACGACGCCGACGTCTTCGGTTATCACTATGAAAATAACATGCTGGCCGTGAACCTGTTCCACATGCGCGGAGGTCGCGTGCTGGACCGCCGTGAGTTCTTCTGGGAAGAATTGCCGGAGTTTGAGGCCTCCGGTACAGACGTAGCTCGCTACGTCTCCCCCGAAAACATTGCAAGCAATGTTCCTACGGACGGATTTCATCCCGGCGAATTCTTTTCGGCCTTGCTGAAGCAGCTTTATATCGGACAGCCCTATGTGCCGAGGAACATCTACGTCCCCGTGGAATTCGAGGATCGCGAAACATTGGAAGAAGTGCTATCCGAGCAAATCGCGGCCGAAGGCGGGCGCGCCACACGAGTCAATATCGTCGTGCCGCAGCGCGGCGACAAACGTTCGCTCCTGGACTTGGCGGGCAACAATGCCAAACAGTCCTACGACCAGCGCTTCCGGGTTATGAAGCCGAACACGAAGGCGATTCAGGAAGCGCTACAAGACGCGTTGGGCATGCCGGAATTGCCACGCCGCATCGAGTGCTTCGATATCTCGCACATTCAGGGCGCCGAGACGGTCGCTTCGATGGTGGTCTGGGAAGATGGGCGCATGAAGAAATCCGACTATCGCAAATTTATTATTCGCAGCGTCGACGGCGTGGATGACTTCGCTTCCATGCGTGAAGTGGTTGCACGGCGCTACAAACGCTTGCAGGAAGAAAAGAAGCCAATGCCGAGCCTGGTGCTGATCGACGGCGGGCTCGGCCAATTGCACGCTGCCGGCGAGGCGCTCTCGTCGCTTGAGATCATTAATCAGCCGCTGGCTGCGATCGCCAAGCGGGAAGAAATTATCTACGTGCTCGGACAGGAAAATGAGCCGGTCGCGCTCGACCATCATTCTCCGGTGTTGCACCTGATCCAGTTGATCCGCGACGAAGCTCATCGTTTCGCCGTAACTTTCCATCGCAAGCGCCGCCAGATGCGCGATCGTTCTACCGAACTGCTGGATATCCCCGGCGTGGGTGCGCGGACGACTCGACGTTTGCTGGAACATTTCGGAAGCGTGCAGGCGGTGAAGCAGGCCGATTCGGCGGCGCTGTTTTCTGTGGTTACGCGCGCCCAGGCCGAGGCGATCCTGGAACACTTTCGGAAATGAAGATCTTAGACGCTTAGGGCGCAGACGTGTCGGAGATGTTCATGATTCTCTCAACGACCTTCGTGGGTCGGAACGAACCTGACCCCTCGCGTTAATCGGGACGAGGGCGGTTGGGATTCGGACAGCCCGGAGACGTTTGGACGACGGCAACCGAGGCAGAAGTTCTCGGCCTTCCGATTGCCCTTCTGGAGTCCATCCCTCTCATCATGCACCGTATAATGAACCCTTCACGCACGGAACCTTAAATGAAATCTCACCAGTGGCTCATCACGGTTGGACTGCTGATTCTGGCATTGGCTGCCGTAATCGGTTCGATCCTGACTCGCGATCTGGGCGCTCTGCATTCGTCCGCCACCTCAGGAACCGCAACCGAGCAAACTCCGCCGGTGGACGAGCGCCCGCTGCAGACCGCCCGCGCCCTGCTCAAACTGGCTTCAGGCGAAGATGAACGCCGGTTTGCGGAGCATGCTGAGCAACTGGCTGACAATGAGGTCGACCTGGCCTTTCACGACGCGTTGCGCGACGCCGCGAACCATCCCGTTCCGCACACGCCCCAGAACCGCGAATTCTATGAGCATGCAGGCCAGTCTGAAGCGCAGGTCAAGGCCGATCAGGACCGGGTTGACCAACTGAAGACACGGATTGGCTCCAGCGGCAGTCCTCCTCAAGGTCTGCAGGAACAACTTGACGTCGCCCAGGCCCAATTGGAACTCGATCAAGACGAGGCCGCCGACGCCAAGGAAGACCTGATCCGCTCCGGCGCCGATCCCGGCAGCTTGATTCAACGCCAGTTCGACCAGCACCAGGCCGTCGAACATGCGGCCGATGAAAAACCGGCCACGGCTGATAAGAACCCGGAGGTCAATTACCAAGCGGGCAGCCTATGGGCGCAATTCGCTGCCTGGCGAGCCTTACGCAGCAGGACACTCCCAATACAGCAAGCGCGCGCTGAAGCCAACCAGATGGCCGCCACGCTGGCCGCACAGCACGCTGCTTTGGATAAACAACTCAAGGCCGGGAAGGCCAAACAACGGGAGAACCCGCCGGTGATAAGCCAGTCGGGTGCCCAATCGAATTCCGGTCAATCGAACCCTCAGACAAATTCCAGCCAGCCAAGCTCCCTGCCCGCATCTGCGCCGAATGCGGTCACAGCTTTGCACCGCCTCTCCGATGATCAAAAGAACCTGGCTGATCTGGACAAGCGTATTCGAGACCAGCAGGAATTGGCCAACAGTTACGCCGGCTGGATCGCAGTGATTCACGATCACCAGCGCGCCGCCTTACATGGCATGATCCAGTCGGCACTCGTGATCATCCTCATCTTGATGATGGTGTATCTCACCGACAGTTGGGTCGATCGCTATCTCGCCGAGATGCGCCAGGAGCGCACCCGCCTGCACACGCTTCGTGCCGTGATTCGTTTTGCGATACAGGCTGTGGGCGTCGCGCTAATTCTTCTAGTGATCGCTGGCGCCCCGCAGCAGACAACGACTTTCCTTGGCCTGGCCACCGCCGGAATCACCGTAGCCATGAAGGATTTCATTGTCGCTTTCTTCGGCTGGTTTGTGCTGATGGGAAAGAACGGGCTCCGCGTCGGCGACTGGGTCGAGATCAACGGCGTAGCCGGCGAAGTGGTCGAGATCAATCTGCTGCGCACGGTTTTGCTCGAAACCGGCAACTGGACCGATACAGGCCATCCCACTGGCCGCAAGGTAGCCTTCGTAAACAGCTATGCCATCGAGGGACACTTCTTCAACTTCACCACCAGCGGGCAATGGATGTGGGACGACCTGCAAATTACTGTGCCCCCGAATCAGGATCCCTACCCGCTACTCGACTCAATCCAAAAGACGGTCGCAAAGGAAACTGAAAAGACTGCGAGCGCGGCCGAAGAAGAGTGGAAGAATGCCGCCAGCAATTACAAAGTGAGCTCAGTTTCAGCCGCGCCAACCGTCAACTTGCGTCCAACGTCCCTGGGCGTCGAAGTCCACGTCCGCTACATCGCGCGCGCCCAGGAGCGGTCCGCCATCCGCGCGCGTTTGAATCAGGCTCTGGTAGAGCTGCTGCATCACCGGGGCGCGAGCGAAAAAGAAAGCAAGTCAGCGGCAAAGTGACGATGTCCCGGCGGGCGCTTGCCGTGCGAGTCGCGGCTTCTGGTGGTGAACGCTGGCTTGAACTTACCAATCCCGAAAAGAAGCCGGAAGATCAGCTCTACATTCAGCCGCGCGATGAGAACGATTCGAACGGAAATGCGGAAGATACGGCTCCGAACGCGGCTCAGCTCCCGAGCCCGATAAAATTGATCTTCTCAGCCCGCTAACGCGTGCTTACGTGCCAGCGCCAACGCGCCTTTCACTGGCTCAATCACTGCCGGATTCAGCGACGCATGCGGATAAGCGGCGCGAACGCTCTCGTCAAATATCTGTCGCACCAGCGCGCCGTAGCTGAAGACCCCACCAGACACGGCCACTGATACGGATTCTTTCTTGCCAAATATTCGATCCATCACAATTCCGGCCAGCGCGGCCAGTTCTGAGCCAGCATGGGTGAGAACCGTACGAGCAATATGGTCGCCCGCTTCATTAGCGGACAGTACGGTTGGTAACAACGCAGCGAAGTCAGGACTTGAGTTGGCCATCACGACCAACTGTTCAACCAGGTTCACGCCCCAGAACTTCATGATGCGTTCTAGCAAGGGGTTTGTGCTCTCGTGTCCCGTTAGGTCATATGTACGCAAGGAAGCTACTACAGAGGCGCGCCCGATCCAGTGCCCGGAGCCTTCATCAGAAATAGCGAATCCCCAGCCGCCTGCGCGCGCCAATTTTCCGTTCGCGTTGCGCCCATAAGCAATCGAGCCCGTCCCGGCAATGACGATGATCCCCGGTCCGCCGCCAAACGCCGCTTCCATGGCGATCACCTGGTCACCCACAATGTCGATTTCGCCACCAACCAACTCCAACAATAACCGTCGCACCACGTTCGCGATCTCAGGACGCGCTCCACCCGCGATCCCCACACAAGTTTTCTTGATCTGCGACGGAATGATCTTGGCCTCAGCGCACGCCTGTCGTATGGCAGCACTCAAACTTTCCCGCGCCTGAGTTTCTCCAACCCGTACCACGTTGCTGCCACCCGATGTCCCGGTGCCGAGAACCGAATTCTCATCGCCGATAACACACGAGGTCTTGCTGCCTCCGCCGTCGATTCCAAGAAAGATGCTCACGAGCGTAGTTCTATCACAGCCGCAAGCCGTGGTGAGTCAGACTCGCGAACAGTAGTTCTTACGAGGTTGATTCCCTCCCCACAGATTGCCGGACTTAGAGACATAAAGCCCAGTACTCTTGAATGGGCTGCCGAACAATCGCGGGCGAGGGCGCCCGCGCGACACTGACTCATGGGTTTAGACAAACTTGATCTCACGATCATCGCGCTCTATCTTGTGGGGATCACTTTGTTCGGCCTGCGCTTTCGCAAGCGTCAGCGAACTTTGCGCGATTACTTCCTGGCCGATCGCAAGATTCCATGGTGGGCGATCGCGCTTTCGATTGTTGCCGCCGAGACCAGCACTCTTACCATCATCAGCATTCCCGGCCTCGCCTACGATACCAATCTCACATTTCTGCAGGTTGTCATTGGATACGTTGTGGGACGCGTTATCATCAGTTTTCTTTTGCTGCCACATTATTTCCGCGGGGATCTCTACACTGCTTACGAACTCATCGACCGCCGCTTTGGCCGGGGGCTGCGATCTCTGACCGCGGGTCTCTTCCTGGTGACGCGAGCCGCGGCTGAAGGTGTGCGCGTCTATGCCGTTTCCATCGTCGTGGCGATTGCGTTAGGCACTGGCGAAGTTGCGTCGATCGCCATTATTACCATATTGACTTTGATCTATACCTTCGAAGGTGGCCTGGCCGCAGTCATCTGGACCGACGTGGTGCAGACTGTCATTTATGTGGGCGGAACGCTCATCGGGATGTTTACTATTCTTCACTTGGTTCCTGGAGGGTGGGCCACTATTCACGGCATGGCCGAGAGCGCGGGCAAGCTGCGGATCTTCGATTTCACCCCTGACTTCTGGAAACCTTACACATTCTGGGCGGGCTTTGTGGGCGGAACCTTCCTGACCACGGCCAGTCACGGCACCGATCAACTCATCGTGCAGCGACTCCTGGCGGCGCGCAGCCAGCGTCAGTCGGTGACCGCTCTGCTCTCGAGCGGAGTCGCCATTCTGTTTCAATTTGCCCTGTTCCTGATGGTAGGCGTGATGCTGTTTGCCTACTATCACGTTCCTTCCGCCAACTTTGGGACATCTGACAGGATCTATCCCAAGTTCATTGTCAGTCAGATGCCGCATGGGATTTCCGGGCTGCTAATTGCAGCGATTCTCGCGGCGGCGATGTCGAATCTGAGCGCCGCACTCAACTCGCTGTCGTCGACTTCGATCATTGACTTTTACCTTCAGAAGAAACCGCACGCAGACGAACGCCGGCAAGTGCAGCTTTCCCGCCTGGCAACATTTTTCTGGGCGCTGGTGCTGTTTTCGCTGGCGGTGTTGTCGCAGCACAAAGTAGGGCGCGTCATCGAAGTCGGATTGCAGATTGCGTCCGTCGCATACGGTGCGTTGCTCGGCGTTTTTCTCCTGGGTGTGCTTACCCGACGCGCTAATCAGAGCGGCGCGATGACTGGCATGTTGTGCGGGCTCGTCTCCGAACTTTACATCTGGATTTGGACACGTGTGCCTTGGACTTGGTATGTCGCAATTGGAACGGTGGTTACATTCACGGTCGGGTACGCGGCGAGCTTTTGCTCTCGCGAGAAAGAGCAATACCTTAAATCACAGAGAACGTAGAGGAAGCTTTTCTTAGCGATTCGTGCGAAGGCCTCGGTGAACTCTGTGTTTTAAGCTTTTCGCTTATACTTTCCACTCGCCGAATGCCGATGGCAGAAAAAACCCGTCCCGAACTGGCTCGCGATCTCGGTGTGAGTCACGCCGGCGCGATTGTCGTTGGCACCATCATTGGCAGCGGAATTTTTCTGGTTCCGGCGGAAATGATGCAGGCGGTCGGCTCGGCCAAGCTGGTTTATCTGGCATGGCTCGTCGGTGGGCTGCTCTCATTCTTCGGTGCGCTCACTTACGCAGAACTGGGCGCGATGAAACCGCACGCCGGCGGCGAGTACGTGTACGTCCGCGACGGCTACGGTTCCCTGGCTGGATTTCTCTATGCTTGGACATGGTTTCTCATTGCCAAGCCGGCATCGATCGCGACCGTGACCACAGGGCTGGTTCGAATCCTGGAAACGTTTACGGTCTTTGCGTTCTTTTCCAAGCCTGTCATCAGCCAGCCCTTCACTGTAACTTATGGACAACTCGTTGCCGTTGCCGCTACCGTGCTGATTTCTCTGCTCAATTACGTTGGGATCAAGAGAGCCGGAGAATTTCAACTGGTTTTCACTCTCTTGAAAGTTGCGATTATTCTGGGCATCGTGGTCATCGGATTCAGCTATCGCGGCGGAAGTTGGAGCCACTTCGCCGGCGAGTTCGCCGGGGCCAAGGGTGGCCTCGCCGGGTTCATGGCGGCGCTGGTGGCGGCTTTGTGGGCTTATGACGGATGGAACGATCTCAACATGGTCGCTGGCGAAATTCGGCAACCGGAGCGCAATATTCCGATCGCCCTGATTGTGGGCGTGGCTACTGTAGGCGCGCTCTACATGCTGGTAAATGCGGCGGTGCAGTTTGTCCTGCCAGCGGGGGCGATTGCGGCTTCTCCTCGACCCGCTTCTGATGCCATCGGCTTGGTGTGGGGCACCCTTGGCGCCAGCGCGGTTTCGGCAGCCATGGCGGTTTCCATGCTGGTCACTCTGAATGGCACCATTATGAGCGGGGCGCGCGTCCCTTTTGCTGTGGCGCGCGACGGGTATTTTTTCTCCGCCTTGGCCGAGGTTCATCCTCGCTTTCATACGCCGTCGGTGGCAATCGTTGTGCAGGCGGCTCTATCTATCTTATTGCTGCTTTTCGGGGGGAGCTTCCGGCAATTTTTTTCGCTGGCAATTTTCGCGGAGTGGCTGTTTTACATGATCGCCGGAAGCACGGTGTTTATCTTCCGGCACCGCGATCCGCAGGCCGCACGGCCTTATCGGGTCTGGGGCTATCCGCTCGTCCCTACGCTGTTTGTGCTGTCTTCCGCCCTGCTTCTGTATTACACATTTACCGATAATTTTCGGAATTCCGCTCTGGGTTGCCTCGTGATTCTGGCTGGCATACCAGTGTTTTATGCTTTTGCGCGGCAACGCACAGCCGAGAAACGGTAGCTGCCCTCTTCATCGGCAAGGGACACGATAAGCATCCAGGCTCAGGTGCTTCTTCATGGAGTTAAAGTTTAGCGAGTTCGCCTCAGGGCAGAATTTGTTTGTCGGCAGAGCGTATTCAACCTCAAACACTGCTTTCCCCGCGTTAATAAAGGGCAACAGCTTGTGGCACTCGCTGTAGAAGAAACACTCTTCGTCCAGCGCCCAGTCGAACGTGGGCAGCAGGTCCGTAATCTGATCCAGATCGTTTTTCAGCCCCACCGAAAGCGAGCGGGCGTGAGCCTGGTTGGCGATGAATGTGTTGTAAGCGATCTGGTCACTGTAAGCCAGCGGAAATCCGGAGTCATTGGTATAGCCGTCAACGTTGTCCGGTTCCATGGCATCGAAGCCTTTGGCTTGGCACAGGTCCATCCGCGCCTGCATAATGGGACCGAGAATATCGATACGGCGAATGTCGAGCCATTTCTCGCCCGGCCATCCGCTGACCGGCTCGCCGAGGACAGACTTAGGGAATTTCTTGGCGTCGGGACGCCACTTTTCCCAGGTGCCCACCGAAATGTAGCAGACCACTTTCCGGCCCTTCTGGTGCAGCGAAGCGACCACATCGGCGCCATTGTCGAACATGTCAATGTCGTACATGCGCACGTTGACGGATTGCTTGACCGGAGTGGGGAGTTGCCATTGCCAACTCGTGTTCAGGGGCGGCTGCCAGATGGCCGTCCGAGACGATGCAGTTGAGGGCAGAGGACGACCATGGGGCCGGATTTCCTGGGCTCCCTCTGGCAGAGGTAACAGCAAAAGAGCAGAAATCAAGAAGGCCGATTTCCCAGTGAGTCGGGAGGATAGGTTCATAAAAGGCTCCCACAGGCGACACTATTCTCCTCTCCGCCAAATCGTGAGTCAACTAGACCCTTGCGAATCAATCGCCTCGGGCAAACCGATCACGACCGTTGGTAATCTATCGAAAGTAAGCACCTTCACCCATAATCAAGGAGTGCCAAATGAGCTTTGCCAAATATGGCGTCACTTATGAGCGCGGTAGAAGAACTCGAAAAGACTCTGACTCTCGGGCAAGCACAGCAACTGGCTGATTTCAGTACAAGCTCGCCGGCGGAGGGAGCGGCCTGCACCCAGCAGCTGCTCGATGAACTCCTCGGCCGCTTCGAAGAGGATGACTCGCCGATGTGCTTGGCACACGGCTCCACACCCGAGTTGTACGCTGATCCTGACGAGTAATCTTTCCCTGGAACAATAACCGTAAATCGCGGAACCGTGACCCATTGTTCCTGCTCGCCGAACATGCTGGCCTCGGTAGGCCGGCGCAATCTCATTCTTCAACTATCAATGGCTAGAGAAAAGACGAAGGCCGGACGCCCGGAATTTCTTCCGGTCCCGGCCTGCGCTTCCATCAACCTTGTTGAGAAATCTTGCTTGGATAAACGGGCGAGCACGCCCGTCCACCGTCGGTCTAGTTACTCGGCGTTGTGTTCGATGCCGAAGTTGTGTTCGCCACGTTCGCGTCGGTAGCGAGGCGGCTCAATCGCGGGAAGAACGGCGTAACCTCAAACGGCATCTTGTCACGCGCGGAGGTAATTGCCACCGGTGCGGACTTGGTTAACTCCACCCGGTCAGTCCAGGGATTCAGCTTCACGCGTCCCCCCATCGGCAGCGCGGCGATCTGATCCAGTTTGTTCGCATCCAGGGCTGGGCCCGTGGCTGCCAACGCTGACAGCCTCATGAGTTGCCCCTTGTCGGTGAAGCTGTTGCCTAAATGCGCAGTCAACAATGCGGAGAGTTCAGGAGCGCGCACCACAAGCTCCTTCAGGAACAACGAAGGCACGTCCAGCTTTTGCGCGTAGGGCGAGTTCTTCAGAAGGTCCATGGCCTTGGTGTCGGCGGCGGTCTCTTCGTCGGGATTGTGCCGGAAGCCGAAGTTGCTGTAGGTCGATTCATCGGAGAACAGCATGCGGTCGTTGAAGGCGAACTTGCTGCCCAGATTGTGTCCGAGAACAATGTGCGCCAATTCGTGCGAGAGCACCATGGCCAAGCTGGCTTCGTCGGGAAGCACATCGATTAAGCCACGGCTGACCACGATGGTATTGCCGACGCTGAACGTTTCCAGAGGAGAAGTAATCATGACCCGAGTCCGAACCGGACGCGGCAATTCGATATTGTTAGTCACGATCAGGTTGTTGACGACGGTCTGCAGCACTTTGTCGACTTCGCCATCCGGCGCCACTAAACCCGATTCCTGGAGGCGCTCGACTACGTTGTCCTCAGCCTGCTGCTGCCATTCACGTTGAGCTTCGAGCGGAGATGCATCCGTGGTCGACGGCGTCTCGTCCTTAACCGAGTCAACTCTTAGCGAAGTGAGTTCGTCTTCCTTCGAGCCTTTCTTCAGGTCATAGCCCCAGATGCGGCTCTGGGCCTTGAATGCCATCTTGTCCTTCGCGCCGTAGCTGAAGTCGCCTTCTTCACTGTAGATGTAAGCCGGAACCCAGTAGCCGGGGATCAGGTTCAGGCGCCAGCTATCCATGTGGAAGTACATGGCGTTTCTCGGCCGGGGTGCGTACGTACCATTCAGCCGGACGATGTTGTATTCCTGATCTTCAACCCAGATGCGGCCGAGGAAGCGGCCTTTGCCGGCATCCTTCTTGGGAGTGACGTCGAAGACGAGGCAGCGGACGTCGCCGAGGAATTCGCGGCGCACGTACTTGAAACCGTAGTGACCGCGGTCAAAGTCGTCACGATCTGCAAAAATCATCCAGGAGAAGCCCATGGGCCTGTATTCGAACTTGAACAGCTTGCTCACTCCGCCCAGAAGATTCTTCTCGAAGCTTTCGTCCTTGGAAAGGTAGTCGTGACGGTCCACGCTTTGTCCGAGGTCGAGCCGGCCCAGGAAGTAATGGTCTTCACTGGGCACCGGGCCGAGTTTCGGATCGGGCTTCAGATTCTGCAGATAGGTCTCGACCAGCGGCGTCCTTGTCTTCAGCATGTCCATCAGCGCATGTTCGCGCACGATGGCGCGCTCGACCACCTGATCCATGGTTGTGGGTGGAGGCGCTGAAGCGCTCGATGACGGCACGGCCGCCGATTGCCCCGCAGCCGGGTTAGCGGGCTGCGATGGAGCCGGTTGAGCCGTCGGCGGGTTCGCGGGTTGCGACGCGGGGCTCGCCGGCACCGCGCTCGCTTGCGCTGGGCTCGATGACGGCGATTGATCCGATGTCTGCTGCGCCATCGCGTTCAGCGTGATGAGCAGAAAAGCGGTAAGCATCAATTTCCAAGTACGCATGACTCTGGTCCTCTCTGTCTCTTGTCTCTTCAAAATCTCAATACGCTAGCTGGAAAACCACATGCACGATCGCCGTGGAATCCACGGGCGTGCCCACACGCTGAGCCGGCTTGAACCGCATCTGGCTGGCGGCAGTAATGGCCGCTTGATCGAGCCCATGACCCAAGCCGCGTACCACGCGATTCACATGCAAAGTCCCGTTCGCACTAAACAACACTTCGAGAAGAACTTCTCCCTCCAGCTTGAGCTGCCGGGCTTCCTGCGTGTAAACCGGACTGGGCTTGGAGATAATTTCCACCTGCGTGGTCGCTGGGCCGCTATCGACCTGTGCTACTTTGGCTCCGCCGTGAGAAACTTCTTGCGCTCCGAATCCCGCTGTCTGCACCGAGCCACCGTGATTTCGATTGTCGCCTTGGGCAATCCCATTTCCGAAACCTGCGCTGGCGATGGTGCCCTTCAGGCCTTTCGCTCCACCCGTTCCGTTGCCGGAGCCCTGGCCTTCGGGCAAATCAAAGGAACCCAGCTTGGCGGAGGTGAGATGGGCATTTTCCTTACCCTGACCTTTCAAGCCTTCCGGATCGCCGAATCCTCCGGTCTGCACCTTCTGTATTGGAGCGCTGATGGTGGGGGTTGCTGAACTGCCAAATGTGCCTGTGTACACCACCTTCGCCGGAAGCGCGCTGGGCGGCTGCGCTAACTCAGGCGCCTTAAACTTAGCTTCAAGCTTTGGGGCCTTCTCTTCCTCCTCTTTCTTCTTGACACGGATGTCTTTAGGGACAAAGAGTTTTGCGGCCTGGAAAGCCACCGGCGGTGACAACTTGGGAATCACCACGGGATGCCGAAGCTTCGGCTTGGGCCTGACCGGTTCCGGCCTCAAATCCGGCCTCGGAATCAGCTCTGTCGTCGTATATTTCTGCCTGAGACGGAGCGTGTCTGGAAAGAAGAATCCCGCACCCAGCAGCAGCATGATAAAAAATACCTCGATGCCGTAACTGGTCGCTAAAGTGCGCCAGTCCATTCGACGCTCTGGCAGAAGACCGAAATTAAGCTTGTCAGGCGTAGCCATCCACACTCCAAATGAGGAAACCAGCCGCGGGGAGAGTGCGCGGGTAGAGCCTTTAACTTACGGGAGACTGGGCGAGGGGTAAACGTGTCTCCGGCACGTGTACTTAGGTAACGAGGAGGGGTCCAAAGAGGGATCAGCCCAAAAACGGCAGGCCTGTGGAAAACTATGAATCGGTGGCTTGGCTTACCAGCGGACCATCTTACGCTGTTGCCACGCCCAGCAATTGTGGGTCGCGCAATGAAGGAGGGAAGCTCGAATTGTCGAACCTCCCATTCTTTAGGGCAAAGATCAGTAGCGCTATTTGTGGTTTTTGTTGGCGGCTTCGGCGGCTTCTTTGAGTTCCCGGCTGGCTTGGTCGAGCAAGTCCTTGGCTTTAGCGGCGTGGCCATCCATGTCAAACTCATTGGCCGCCTGAGCCGCTTGAATTTTGTCGAAAGCCTGGACGCAAAGCCGTTGCGCCGCCGCCAGGTTAGGATGTCTTTTCCCGCCGACGTTCTCGGCCGGCGGCTTTTGAGCGTAGCCGAGACTGCCCAACATCAAAGCGAAACCCAGTAGGATTCCTGAAAGCGCTCTCTTCCTTGGCATCTCTTAATCCTCCTCAAAAATGAATTTCTCCGTGATCTGAACCCACCAACGCATACAAAGTTGTGGATGGATGGTATTGTACGCAAATCCCGCAATTGCCGGAAAGACTAAGAAGGAAACTTTCAGTTGCCTCAGGAGGTTCGGCGCTGTTCCTGGCTGTGGTCGAACACTTTCACCTGAATCTTTTCCTGTTGCGCGCTAGTCCTGCGCCTTCCCCTTGCCCGGTAATCCCGCCGGATTCTCATGGATGCGCTCCCTGAAGCCGCCTTTCAATCCGCTGGCCAGGGACACGCTCGACTCGCCAAACCTGTCGCGCAAGCGGTCGGCGGCTGAGAGGGCTTGCTGCCACCGTTGACGGCGGCCACCTTCCAACAGATCTTCCTGCTTCGATTCAGCCTGAAATGAAGACGCATGCACTCCCAGCAAACGCACTTGTGCTCCCTTGCGCCAATTCTTGCGAAATAACGCCCGCGCTTCTTCAAAGATTTCGGTATCCAGCTGAGTGGCCGCGGCCAAACTATGAGCGCGCGTGATAGTGGTGAAATCTTTATAGCGCAGTTTGAGCTGGATGGTGCGTGCGTGTAATCGGCTTTCCCGCAAGCGGCGACCTACCATCTCGGAGAGGCGCATCAATGTGGACTCAATCTGTTCGAGGTCGGCGGTGTCTTCGTTATAGGTGTGTTCGTGGCTAATGGACTTGGCATCGGTGTCGACACCAACTTCGGTGTCGAACCATCCACCGGCGTCTTCTCCGCGTGCTTTGCCGGCGAGTGCAAGCCCCCATTTGCCAAAGTGTTCCGCGAGAAGTGCATCGTCGAAGCGGGCGAGATCGCCGACGCGATGGATGCCCAACGCCTGCAGGTTTTGTTCCGTGACTTTTCCCACGCCTGGGATATCGCGTATGTCGAGCGGCGCAAGAAACTTCGCCTCCTGCCCGGGAATTACCCAGAGGATGCCATGGGGCTTGGCTTTTGCAGAGGAGACTTTGGAAATCAAGCGTGAGCTGCCAATGCCGATCGAACAGTTCAGTTGCGTGTCGGACTTTATCCTCTGATGAAGAGCATGCGCCGCACGCAAGGGCGGGCCATGCAGGCGCGCGGTTCCGGTCATGTCGAGATAGGCTTCGTCAATCGATGCCATCTCGACCAGCGGCGAAAACGACGTCAGCACACGATAGACTTTCTCGGAACACTCGCGATAGCGCTCGGGGTGGCCATTCACAAAGATTGCATGGGGACAGAGCTTGGCCGCGGTGCGCAGCGGCATGGCCGAGTGTACGCCGAATTTGCGCGCCTCGTAGGATGCGGCCGAAACCACACCGCGCTCGTCGCGCTGGCCTCCGACGACGACAGCTTTGTCTCTGAGCGAGGGATCGAAGAGCTCTTCCACCGAGACAAAGAACGCGTCCATGTCGACGTGAAAGATAGTTTTGCTGGGCGCGGACATAGGGGAAGAATAGCGGACTCCTGGAGGGATTCTATCAGCGACGTGGAGACCGCTGCGTTGCTACTGACCGTGCCTCAGTTGAGACTGAAGGCGTAAACTTTGCCGTCGTCCGAGCCGACATAAACCACCCCGTTTGACACGGCGGGTGAGGATTCCACACCGCTGCCGGTGCTGTAGGTCCAGAGTTTCGCGCCGGTCCTAGCGTTCAGCGCGTAGACCTTGTGATCGGTCGAGCCGAAATACACCACCCCATTCGCCACGGCGGGCGAGGAAGTTCCAACTTGGCTGCCCGTGGCGTAACTCCACAACTTGGCACCGGTGCGGCTGTTCAACGCGTAGACATTATTGTCGTCCGATCCGACATAAACAACCCCGTTCGCCACAGCAGGCGAGGACTCCACAACGTACTTGCCTGTGGTGTAGCTCCACAGCAGGTCTCCAGTCTTGGCCCTGAGCGCGTACACATTCCCGTCGTCCGATCCGACATAAACAACCCCGTTCGCCACGGCAGGCGAGGAATACCCGCCGGCCGTGGCGTGGGTCCACAGTAGAGCACCGGTACTGGCGTTCAGCGCATACAAATTTGCCAAGGAAGCGACGTAGGCCACGCCATGCGACACAGTAGGCGAGGAAAACACGGAGTTACCGGTGGCGTAGCTCCACAGCAGAGCGCCGCCGCTGGCGTTTAGCGCGTATAGGTTGCCGTCCTCGGAGCCGACGTAGACCACCCCATTTGCTGCAGCAGGCGAGGAAATTATGTAGCCGCCGGTGGCGTAACTCCAGAGCTCATTGCCAGTGCTAGCGTCCACCGCGTATACGCTGCCGGAGGGCTTTCCTGAGCCGACATAGACCACGCCATTTGCTACCGCGGGCGAGGAGAGCACCGCGTCGCCAGGGGCGTAGCTCCAGAGCTCGTCGCCGATCCTAGCATTCAGCGCGTATAAGTTGCCGTCCGCCGACCCCACGTAGACTACTCCCTTCGCCACCGCAGGCGAGGAAAACACAAAATCGCCAGTCGTGTGGCTCCACTCCATCAGGAGGTTGCCAGCGTTGTTGACGTTCAGCACCCGCTCGAACGGATCCCAGCGCATCATGTCGGGCCTGTGGAACTGGTTCCAGCTATTGGGGCCGGTGCCCGGTGGCTCTTGACTTAACCCTGCGGGCACGAAACATGCACAGACAATCAAAACCAATATGCGGATGCGTTTCATAACGAAGCTTCAGAAATTGAACTTGTTCGACGGACTACCTCTCCCCGTAACCCAGGCCATTAGCCCTCAGGAACGCTAGTCACTCGCAGCTCTTCGGGCGAGTGGAGCACCATTGTACACGCGGGAGGTCGCCGCATTAATGAAATTGATGATCGTTCTGTGTCGATGGGTAAGGACCATAGAGAAAACCAGGCGTTCCAACGCGCCCGAATCCTAAAGGCCTGCAGGCACCCCACAAACACTGCTCCAGCGACGTCGACTCAGAGAGTTCTCTCATTGGTCTCGCCGCGCGTGAGAGTGTCTTCCCGGATTTTTGACAGTCCCTGCATCTCCGGGGTCCTTCGACTTCGTGGATGCTGCGCTTCGTGCCCCATCCACTGCGCTCAGGATGACTGGGTTTGGTTTTAGTCAGGACGACAATGGAATCAACGAGGGCGCTTCCAGATCGGGCCGCGGCGCGGCAGGCACTTCCAAGCCCGGCATAGGACGGCCCGCAAAGTGACGCCGGACCGGCTTGGCCATCCAGCGCGCCCAACGCCCGGACCAGGTGATGCGCGCGCTGTCCGTGGCAAGGCCGGTATCGGCATACATCATCCGGTAGATTCTGGAAATGAGCACAAATGCCAGCCGGCCCCGGCGCGACTTGATAAATTTGGCGCGCTTCCAAATGCGCCGCCAACCGTAAAAGCTATCCCACACTGCCTGGGTGCGCGACCGGATCTCTTCGCCCGACATCACGGGATGGTCCCAATATAGCTTGGGACGAAGCGCTTCCGGGATGAGCCAGCGCCGGGTGAGCGGAATTCCGGCGACAGTCGGCGGGTTATCGCCTAGCGTCTTTTCCCAGCGGTTGAAATCGACGGTGCCAGGATAGGGGCTTAGAAGTACAAACTGTGCGAAGGTGCATTCCGCGCTGATGGCGGCCGCCGCCGTCGCCGCGAAGGTTTCCGGACGGTCGCTCGGCAGGCCGAAAATGAAAGACCCGAGCACGTGCACGCCATGACGCCGGAATGTTCGAAGTTGTTCGGTCAGTTTGTCGCCCGCCAGGTTGAAATCTTTGTAGACGTCTTTCAATCCCTCCGGCGTAACCGATTCCACTCCGACCAGCGCACCCTTGATGCGCGCGGCTTTCATGGCATCGAGAAATTCCACATCCTCGGCCGCTTCCATCGTGATTTGAGTGAAGAAGACCATGTCATCGGGAAGCTTTGCCAGACGAGACATCAGTTCGAACCGCTCGGCCCGGATGGATTTCAGTTCATTCAGCCGGACAGTGTTTTTTTGCTGAGTCGCTAAAGTAAGATCGGTCAACGTAACCGGATAAAAATTATCGTCCGCCAGAGCGATAAAGCGAAAACCCAACCGGCGTAGTTGCACAATTTCCTCGATCACAACATCGGAAGCACGCTGGCGAGGCCGCTGGCCGTCAGTGCGCCAGACCGAGCAGAAAGAACAATGCTTGGGACAACCACGAACCGTTTGCACCGAGGCCCACATGTAGCGATTACGCGGAACCAGATCCCAGCGCGCGGCTACAAAGTCGCTGGCTTCGATCTGGCCTCCCACGTAGATGTGCTTGTGAAGTCCCTCGCGACAATCGGCCAGCGCTTTTCCCCAGGCGATGTCGCCATCACCTTTCACCACCGAATGGGCTCCGCCTAGTTCGAGCGCTTCGCCAGGATACAAGGTAGCGTGGATTCCGCCGAAAATTACATGCGCTCCCCGGCCGCGAGCCATTTTGCCAATCTCGTAGCCACGCAGCGCATTCGCCGTATGAATGCCAATCCCGACCGCGTCCCCGGCCTGAATCGACTCCGGACGTATCTGCGCCAGCGTTTCATCGACCAGAATCGGATCGCCAAAGCTTTTCGGAGTTGCCGCCGCCAGCACATACTGCCAGCGCGGAGTAATGACTGCGGTCCCAAATGACACACTACTCGGATTGATCAGGTGAACGTTCACGCCAGGAGCTCCTTTGAGCGACCTCGAGCAGTTGACTGCTTCGTCGCTGCAACAGTGACAAGCTCCGCGTCGTTTCATTCACTCTGAAAGGCGCGGGAGTAAGATGTGGCAGGGAGAGGGAGCGGACAGTCGGTCTACTCTCTCGGCCTGAAAGAATCCCACAAGATTAGAAATCACCGCCAAGGTGGGCTAAAACAGCGGCAATTCGCAGATTAAGACATGGATACGTTGTTGTCAAGATTCATGACAACAATGTCATGTTTGATGACCCATTTTGAATCCCCCAACCGTTGTCGGACGACCGGGGATGATTCGAGCACCAGCCTAGACCGCCGTCAGAGCCGGACTCTGAGCCGAGCGCGCCTGCCGCACCCGTTCGTAGATGCGAGCGTACTCCTTGGCCGAAGCGTTCCAGGAGAAGTCTTTATTCATCCCGTTGCGCATGAGGGTCTGCCAGGAAGACTGATCGCGGAACGCCTTCAGCGCTTCCTTGATGGTCAGCAACAGGGCTTCGCCGCTGTAGTCGGTGAACTTGAAGCCGGTGCCCTTGCCAGTGCGCGGGTCCCACGGCTCGATGGTGTCGTCCAGTCCGCCCGTGGCGCGCACGATGGGCACGGTGCCGTACTTCAGGCTGTAGATCTGATTCAATCCGCAGGGTTCGTATTTCGAAGGCATCAGGAACATGTCACTGCCGGCTTCGATCTTGTGCGCAACCGCATTGTCGTACGCGATCTTGACCGCGATTTTTTGTGGAAACTGTTTTTGCATGCGCGCGAACATCTCTTCAAAAGTCTTGTCGCCGTTGCCCAGCGTCACAATGATCATCTCCTCGCGCGCCAGACGATCCATGATCTGCGCAATCAGGTCGAAGCCTTTCTGAGCGGCAAAGCGGGAGACGATCCCGATCACCGGCAGATTGAGATTAGGGTTGGCAACCCCGAAAGTGGATAGCAGATCCTGCTTGCACTTGGCTTTGCCGGACAAATCCTGCGGCGAGTACTTGGCGACAATAAACTTGTCGGCCTGCGGACTCCATTCATCGTAATCCACGCCGTTGAGAATTCCAGTCACGGTCGCGGCCCGAGATCGCAGCACGCCTTCGAGTCCAAAGCCGAACTCCGCCGTCTGAATTTCATGGCTGTACTTTCGGCTCACGGTAGTAATGAAATCGGCGTAGACCAGCGCGCCTTTGAGGAAGTTCACCTGCCCAAAGAATTCCATCTTATCGATGGCCAACAAATCCCAGGGCAGCGTAAGCAGCGGCAACGTGTCGGGCGGAAACAGTCCCTGATATCCCATGTTATGAATGGTGAAAACAGTGCCTACCTCGCGGAAAGCGGGGTCTTCCGCGTACTGCGTCCGCAGCAGCACTGGAATAAGCGCCGATTGCCAGTCATGACAATGGAAAACATTAGGTAGACCCAGAATCTTCGAGGCCTCTAGCACCGCACGCGAGAACAGAGCAAAACGCTCGGCATTGTCGGGATAGTCCCCGGCTGACGTTCCATACAAAGCCTCACGGTCGAAATACGGAGGATAGTCCACAAAGAAAAAGTGCACCCCAGAATGGCTGCCGCCGGTCACCACCGAGCAAAATCGATAGCGGTCATCAAAAGGAACCGTAATGCTGCGGACAACGGTCTGTGCATCCGGAAGCTTGGTCTGGCGATAGCGGGGAAGATAAACGCTGACCTGATGCCCGGCGGCGACTAAAGCGCGCGGCAAAGCCCCCACCACGTCAGCCAATCCGCCGGTTTTCGAAAAAGGGACGCACTCCGAGGCAGCAAAAGCAATATGCATGAAAACGACCCTCCAGATTATGACCGGGGCTTCGGCGCAAGCTATCATAGAGAGCGCCGCTGCTGCACGCTTCTCCTGCGCCGTACACTCGCGGGAGATCCCAGTGTAGACGCGCGAAAGAAAGAGGGTCAATGTGCCAAAGGTATCTACCGCGCGTCCGACTCCCCGAACGCCCAAATTGGGTCAGCATTTTCTCGTAGACCCCTCCGCCGCAATACGCATCGCCGAGGCCTTTGGAGATCTCTCCCAAAGCACGGTCCTGGAAATCGGAGCCGGCCGCGGTGCTTTGACTTCCCTGCTCGCCCGGCGAACCCGGCGCCTCATCGCCATCGAACTCGATCGCGTCCTGGCTGCCCAGCTGCGCATGAAATTTTCTTTAGCCCAGAACGTTGAGATCATCGAAGGCGACATTTTGGCCATCGATTTCGACACTCTGTTCGGACCCAAGCCCGGCAGCACGCGTCCAGGAATGAATCACCAACCGGAACAAGTGCGGGTGGTGGGCAATCTCCCCTATTTCATCACGTCCGATATTCTGCTGCGCCTGTTCGCATATAGAAAGTACTTCGAGACCATCGTCCTGATGGTGCAGCGTGAAGTCGGCGACCGTCTGGCAGCTCGTCCGGGGACGAGTGAGTACGGCCTGCTCTCAGCCACCGCCCAGCTCTACGCCAGCGTCGAGAAATTATTCACCCTGCCCCCGAGCGCATTTTCCCCGCCGCCCAAGGTCTTCTCGACGGTTGTCCGGCTGATCATCGCTTCGCGCATAGAAGGCCTGAACGTACCCGAGACCGGCTTCATCGACTTTCTACGAAAATCATTCGGCCAGAAGCGAAAGACGCTGTGGAACAATCTAAAATCAGACTACGAACCCGCGACTCTGCGCACTGCCCTGGAAAAATCTGGAGTGAAACCGACATTGCGGGCCGAGGCATTGTCGCTAGAAAAAAGCGCCGCCTTATTTCGAGCCTTGCTGGACGGCGGAAAAGGCGATTCATCCTAGTCCGGCGGGCGCCGTAAGCAACATTCGTGACCGCAACCATTCGCCATCCCGCCGTGGCAGGACGCTTCTATCCAAGCGACCCGAACATTCTGCTTCGTGATGTGCGCTCCTATCTCTCGCCGCAAGCAACCACGAATCCGTCGCTTGGCTGCGTAGCTCCACACGCGGGATACGTTTACTCAGGACTGGTAGCCGGAACTGTGTACTCCCAATTACAGATTCCCCGGCGCATCATCATCATGTGCCCCAACCACACCGGCAAAGGACACTCCTTAGCCATCATGAGCCAAGGCGCATGGGCGACGCCCCTGGGCCATGCCCCAATCGACTCGCCTCTGGCCGCTGCCCTTAGGAAAAACTTCCCTTTGCTGACCGAAGACGCCGATGCCCATCGCCTCGAGCATGCGATCGAGGTCGAATTGCCGTTCCTCCAAGCCCGCCGACCCGCCTTCACTTTCGTGCCTATCGCCCTGGGCACAGCTCAGTTCGAGATATTGGAAAAGTTAGGCGAGGCCGTCGCCGACACCGTGCAGGCACAATCCGAAAGAATACTGATCATTGCCTCAAGCGACATGAACCACTACGAGAACGACACCATCACCCGCGTAAAAGACCACAAAGCCATCGACCGGATTCTGGCCCTCGACCCCCGTGGCCTATTCGACGTGGTGATGCGGGAAGAAATAAGCATGTGCGGCTTCGGCCCAACCGTCGCAATGTTAACCGCCAGCAAGCGCCTCGGCGCTACCTCTGCCGAGCTAGTCAAGTACGCCACATCGGGAGATGTCTCCGGCGACCGCGAAATGGTGGTCGGCTACGCGGGGGTAATCGTACGGTGAAGTAGAAATGGAATCCCACGCAATACTCACGTAGCCCCGGACGCCTCGTCCGGGGAGACGGGCAAAATCTCGGCAGGATTCGCCCAAGAGCATGGCATTCAGAAGCGGGTGAAAAATGCTCGACTGGTAACAGGACTTGGCCTTCAGCCATGCCATCAAAACCTACATTTGCTAAAGTACAAACCCCGGACGAGGCGTCCGGGGCTGCGTAGGTATCGCGTGTACCGAAGGAACCAGTTCTGGAGTCTAGTCTTCGGCGTTTGAATTCGAGATAGTCAGTTCTTCGGGTTCTTCGTAATCTCCGGCTAAGCTGAAATCGTTGTGTCCGAAGTCATCGTTCTCCCCGGGGACGCCCGATTGCTTCTCCAGCTTGCGCTGCTGCTTCTTTTCTAGTTTCTCGCGCTGCTTATCCTGACGCGAGCGCTCCTTCTGGCGTTTGTTAAAGCTTGAGCGACTTCGACCAGCCATACCCACCTCCCGGGATGATTTTGCGGGGTGCGACCATGCGATGAACTTAGTCGGCCGCTTATTGCCCGGCCGGTTCAGCATGGACGGCGGATTTCACCTTCTTAGGCACGCCCGCTGGTTTAGTTTTGGCAGCTCCGGCCTGGAGTATTAGCGCTTGAGTTCGTAACCGGCGCTGAATGTTCTGCTTCCGTTCACGATGGGCTCGGGACTTGTCTCCATTAATTAACGACATAGATATCTCCTGCCGCGCCTCGGCTTTTGAGTCTTCTCAATCGCGAAGCCGCAGGGCTGGTTGCGATATTCTTCGTGGTTAAGGGCTGAATTCAGTATACGCGATTTATCGCGATGAAGAGAACATTACGTTGGTCGGCACGTGGCAGCACGCGGCTTCATTCAGCGAGAGCGCTCAGCCATCCTGAGCGCAATTGCCGTCGGGAAGCGGCGGCGACGCAGTCGAAGGACCCCGGGCAAGCCAGTTCCAACGACAATGAATCAGGGAGTTCTCACCGAGCACCTTGGAGAATGCCATTGTGCATTTCTGGTAATCCCTTGCAGCTGAAGCGTCCGTCGCCTGCCTGGCGCAGCCACTACGCTTAGGATGACAGCGCTTTCATGACGCGGCCCGTTTCACCACACCCGGCAAGCATTCTCCCGCACCATGGCCTGCCCTTTGTGGCAACCGAACGCCTTGGCGAACTCCGACATGTTCGAGACCACATTATTGACGCGGTACTTGTCCAGCGGATGCGGATTGTTGAGCAGAATCGTTCGCATCATTTCCGGACGCAAGTTCCCGCACCAGATGTTGGCGTAAGACAGGAAGAACCGCTGCAGCGCGGTCAGGCCGTCTTCTCCCTTAGTATCGAGGCTCTGACCTTTGCCTTTGAGGTCCGCGTCCAGCGCGGATAGCGCCAGATGGATTCCGCCGTTGTCGGCGGTGTTCTCGCCCTGAGTCAAGCGGCCGTTTTGCTGTACACCGGCCTCGGGAACAAACTCGGTGTATTCGTCGGCGATACAGTCGCCGCGTTTGTCGTAGGCCTTGGCATCGTCCGCCGTCCACCAGTCGCGCAGGTTGCCGTTCTCGTCGAACTTGCGCCCTTGGTCGTCGTAGCCATGGATGGTCTCGTGCCCAATCACAGCGCCGGCAGCCGCGTAGTTGACCGAATCGTCCTTGGCGGCATCGAAGAATGGCGGTTGCAGAATGCCAGCCGGGAAATTAATCGTATTCGTTTGGGGATCTTCATAGGCGTTCACGGTTGGCGGAGTCATTCCCCACTCGGTTCGATCAAGCGGCTTGCCAATCTTCTGGAGCTGGCGGTTCAGCTCGAAGGCCGCGGCTCGCTCTACGTTCGCCAGATGATTGTCCGGGCGAATTTCCAAGGCCGAGTAGTCACGCCAGTGGTCGGGATAGCCGATCTTGTCAATCTGCGCAGCCAGCTTCACATGCGCCTGCTTCCTGGTTTCCGGGCTCATCCAATCCATGGAATCCATTTCCTGGCTCAGCGCTGCCTTGAGCGCGTTCACCATCTCTTGGACCCGCTGTTTGCTCTCAGGTGGAAACGCACGGGCTACGTAGGCCTGCCCCAGCAATTGTCCGATATCGCGATCTTCGGACTGAATGCATCTGCGCCACAAGGGCAGAATCTGCTTGGCCCCGAACAGAGTCTGAGGGCCAAAGCTGAAGTCTTCGTTCATGAAATCGTCACTCATTGCTCCTGCCAGGCCGTTCAGCAACTGCCATTTCAAATATGCCTTCCAATGCTCGAGCGGCTCGCTTTGGATTAACTGCTCGGTTCCGCGAAAGAAATCCGGCGAGGTCACGATGAAAGTACCGGTCGCCGGAGCGTGGACCAATTGCAAATAGCGGCTGAAGTCAAACGACGGGGTCAGCTTCTTGACTGCGTCCAAGCTCATTTCGTTGTCGAGGTTCTTGGGATCACGCCGCTTGACAATCTCCATTGCGGACTTCGCCATGGCGGTTTCCATCTGCAGCACCACCGCCGCATCCGTCTTTGACTGAGCCGCCGGCATGCCGGAAAGTTCCAGCATACGGGCAATATGTGCGACGTATTTAGTTCGGATCTCGACCGACTTGGCATCGTCGTTCAGGTAAAACTCCCGGCCGGGAAGCGCCATGCCGCCTTGATCAAATTGCGCGATTACGTGGGTAGTGTCGTGGTAGTCCGGCTGCGCGCTAAAGCCAAACAAAGCCGCGTAGGTCTCGGGATCGGCTGGATTCCAGGCGCCGGGAATCGAGCGATGCAGGTCGGCTACGGCTTCAACGATCTGACTCTTGCTGGACATGGCCTCAATCCGGTGTAACTGAGGCCGCAGGGTGGAGAGGGCAGTCGCATTTCTCTGTTTCTCATCGGTGCACGCGGACCAGTAATCGCCGACCTTCTGCTCAACCGGAGTACGCGTGGTCGAAGGCTTGGCAGCGACTTCGAGTACGGTCTGGTGGAGAAAAGACTCGTTCCACAACTGCAGCTTCCCGAAGGAGTCCCAGAAAACTTCATCCGGAGGCACGGGATTGTCCGCAATCCAGCGATTGCACGAGTACTGATAGAAATCGGTGCAAGGATCGACCGAAACGTCAACTTTCTTCGGGTCGAAGTGATCAAGCTGCGGAGTTGATTTGCTGGAGTCCTGCGCGGGCATGGTTTGCGCGAATCCAAGGAGGGGCAAACAGCTCAACAGAAAAACTGGCGCTAAAATCGATCGCATTTTAAGTAGCCTCTGATTCTGGTTTACTAGGACGGACAGAAAGATTACCACGCGCTTTTCAATTCTGGCACATGACCAGCAAAGAATCGAAGGGTGATCCCTAACAAGACACCACTAGACAACTTGCGCTGGAGATCAGTGGCCATCTCACTTAGCACTCAGCCCCATGCATTGTCATTCCGAGCGAAGCGAGGAATCTGGGTTTCCGCGGGGCGATGGCAAGAGCCTTGATCACGACCGATGGGCATAGCAACCATTCAGAGCACAAGCCGGCGGAGCCACTGCCATCCACCAGCATGCTATAAGACCGCTCGCCGAACAACTCAATTTTGACCAGGCTTGATGACATCGCCCTCAGGGACGAATGAGTCTCAGACGAAAAGCACAGGGCACCCCGAAAGTCACGCTCGCCTGCGGCAATAATTGGGGCAATCGTTTCCGCTATTACGTTTAGTGATGACCGCTGGAATGACTCGCAGTGGCATGCCCGGCTGGGGCGCTTGCGGCGCTAGTGCCGGTCCCATGCCACGATCCTGACCGCGCCTCGGCAGTCGATGAGGAATATCCGCGATTCCACCAACTCACACCCACGGGCGCAGTGTGAACGTTTGCTGCGGCAGATCCGTGCTGCTGGACCGTAGTTGACAGTTCGTTCAGCTTCTTGATGCCGCCACGCGGGATTCCGAGTCCCGCCGAGTTCTGGGAGATTTCCAGCCGGTTGAATGATCTTCCCAATTGCGTCGGCACCGGACCTCGGTTTACGACGACCGTTCCCTGCCCTGAATTTGACGGGGGCTGCGGCGCAACGAAGTTCGTCGGAGGACGAATGATTCGGGGCGCACTGTATCCTGCCCACGTCCCCCCGGGCTGCCATGCCCATCCGTAATTGGGCAAATAAGCCCAGGAACCGTAGTGGAAA
>Ga0210406_10001144_pt1 | contig 33589 bp, 17 predicted proteins | sample IncBWC30MmetaG_FD_155454 | JGI IMG/M metagenome (GOLD analysis project Ga0210406, IMG submission 155454) | Forest soil microbial communities from Barre Woods Harvard Forest LTER site, Petersham, Massachusetts, United States - Inc-BW-C-30-M | ecosystem: Environmental > Terrestrial > Soil >... | reverse complement strand
GGCCTGGAGATCGACAGGCTGGTTCACGTCGTCGGATGGAGCGTGGTATCGGTTGGTGAGCCAGTCCTTGAAAATTTTTTGCTCGGGCGTGCCAAGTTCGAAGCCGACGTCGACTTTGACGGCAGGAACTCCCTTCTTGATGAAGCTGTACTGATCGCTGCGGATAAAGGCGTTGCGGAGCGGTTCGGGATCGGGGATGGGCTTGAGGCCCATGGACTGTGCGATGGCCGCGGCACGGGTGCCGAGATCGGATTCCTCGATGCCTTCAATCTTGAGGATTTTCAGGGGGACGATGGGGAGAAACATGTCCACGTTGACGTCAGCGACGATGGATTTCGGCGCGACGGTGGGATGAGCGGCGAAATATTTGGAGCCGAGAAGGCCCTTTTCCTCAGCGGTGACGAGGAGGAAGAGAATCGAGCGTTGAAGTTTTTCCGGATGCGCTTTGAGGCTTGCGGCGATGTCCATGACGAGGGCGCTGCCGGAGCCATCATCCATGGCGCCGTTGTAAATGCGGTCGCCGTTGATGGGCGCGCCAATGCCGACGTGATCGATGTGCGCGGAAAGGACGACGAATTCATTTCTGAGCACGGGATCGGAGCCGCTGAGTTTGGCAACGATGTTGGAGGATTCGAGGGTTTTGGTGAGAATGACAGCGTTGGCCTTGAGCGAAGTGGCCAAGGCGAAGTGCGGAAGAGGCTTGCGGTCTTTGCCCAGGGCGGCGATTTCCGCGAAGGTGTGGCCGGAGCCGGCAAAGAGTTGCTCCGCTGAGGCCGGATTAAATGTCACGCCGAGTTGCTGGCCCGGAGTTTCATTGAACTCGGCGTCCGCGAGATCCATGGAGGGATGATTGCGGTTTATGGAAATGCGCGACCAGGGAATGTCCATGGACGCGGGATTCATGATGGTGACGGTGCCGATGGCCCCGGCGGCGCGCAACGATTTCCAACGCTCTGCGGGCGTTTGATAATGGGAGGCGAGCGCCGTAGGAATATCAGACGGCGAGCCAGCGAGATAGACGACGATTTTCTCCTTAAGGTCGAGGCCAGCGAGCTCATCGAGATTTTTCTCGGGAATTTTCAACCCGTAGCCAACAAAGACCAAGGGCGCGGAAAGCGTGACGCTGGCATGCGTGGCGCGGGTACCAATGAACGCATCATCGGCAAAGGAGAGTGTTTTCGCTTGGCCATTGGCGACAAGGGCGAGCGACGATTTGGCTTCGTCAACTTCGTATTGGTTGAAATGCACCGGCTGGTAGAAACCATTGGAGCCTGCGGGCTGGAGCCCCGCTTTCTGGAGTTGCTCGACGGCGTAGGCCTGCGCTTTGCGGAGACCTTCGCTGCCGGTGTCGCGGCCTTCGAGAGAATCGTCCGCGAGAAATTTGACGCGCGCCCACCAGGAGTTGCCGTCGAAGTGAGACGCGGGCCCAGTTTGCTGGGCGAGAGAAATAGCGCCAAGGGCAAGGAACAGGAACAGCGACAGAGTGTTGCGCATGAGATTCACCCCGTTAATGAAATGAGACGCTAGAGAATAGCAGGGACAAAGGGAAAGAGTCACGCGGGACGCGGTAGGGTAGTTCAGGCTCCCGCATCCGCGCCTCACGGCGAGGAGACGATCGGCAACTCGATGAAAGTGGCCTGGCCGGGAGCGTGATAGATGCGTTGCGTAGCTTTGCGATAGTCGCCCGGCTTGGCCCAGAAAATGTTGGGCACGAATGTCTGTGGATTGCGGTCGTACAGCGGAAACCAAGCGGACTGGATTTGGACCATGATGCGGTGGCCGGGGAGGAACACGTGATTTGCCGTGGGAAGCGCGAAGCGATAAAGGAGCGCCTTGTCGGACGCAATGGCCTTGGGCGTTTCAAAACTCTCGCGATAGCGGCCGCGGAAGATATCGGCTGAAACCATCAATTGATAGCCGCCCATGGCCGGCTGGCCAGCCACCTCGTCCGGATAGACGTCGATCAGCTTGACCACCCAGTCGGAATCCGTGCCGCTGGTGGAAGCAACCAGATTGGCAACGGGTTGCCCGCTAATCTTCACCTGTGCGCCCAGGACATCGGAGACGAACGCCACTACATCCGGGCGGCCCGACGCTTCCCGCTGGTCGTCCACCAGCCACTGAGACCAAGTCAAGCCATTGGAGTAGCCCATGGGTTGGCTAGGGCGCGCGCGGAACGGCACGGGTTTGGCGGGGTCGGAAACGTATTCGTCGAAGGCACTGTCGCTAGGCGCTGGCGCAGCGTAGCTCAATTTCAGACCAGCGTTGAGATAGAGCGGAGTGGGTCGCACTGTGCAGCCGCTTGCACAGCCTGACGGCCAGGCGGGCAGACGCCGCCACCTGTTCGTCCCCGTCTCATAAGCAGAGACGGGCGGGACATCTGCCTTGGAGGCGCCGTCCTTGAGGTATTGGTCGAGGAAAGGCCGCAAGATTTCTCGCTGGAAGTAGAGCGAAGTATCGCTGTTGAATTTCAAGGCGCCGAGCGTGCTGCCGTCATCGATCTCCTGGCCGTGATGCCAAGGCCCCATGACCAGGAAGACTTTGTCGTTGTCCGTGTCTTTCGGCTTGATCGCTTTGTAGACGGCAATCGCGCCGTAGATGTCCTCCTGATCCCAGAGGCTGTGCACTAGCATCACCGGCACTTTTAGGGGTTGAGCTGCTAACACTCGGTCCACGGCCTGATCGTGCCAAAAGGCGTCGTAACTGGGATGTTCTAGAATTTTCCGCCAGAAACCGACCTGTTCGAGGCCGTGACGACGGCCGAGCTCGCCAGCCGAGCCTGCATGCATGAACTCGTCATAATCGTCAAAGTGGCTGGACCACCATTTGGCCTTGTTGTCGCGGGTAGCTTCCTGTTCGTAGATGTAGCCCATGTTCTGTTGTCGAAAGGCGCCATAGTGGAACCAATCGTCACCCATCCAGCCATCAACCATGGGGTTCATCGGTACGGACACTTTGAGGGCCGGATGCGGATTGACGAGGGCCATCAACGGGGTGAAACCATCGTAAGAAATGCCCAGAATGCCGACCTTGCCGTTGGTTTGCGGAATGTTTTTCACCAGCCAGTCGATGGTGTCGTAGGTGTCCGTGGCGTGGTCGACCAGCGTGGGGTTCAGCGGCCCGCGCAACGGCCGGTTCATCACATAGTCGCCCTCCGAGTCGTACTTGCCACGCACATCCTGGACGACGCGGATGTAACCGCCTTCGACGATCACTTCGGTAGCGTTGTCGTAGCCGCTCAAGATCGGACCGAGGTGGGAGCTGTGCGCGTGGGAGGTGAGATCAGTGGCGTCGTAGGGTGTTCGAGTGAGGAGGATCGGCGCATTCTTGGCGCCTTTGGGGACGAGGATGACCGTGTGCAGTTTCACCGCGTCGCGCATGGGGATCATCACGTCGCGCCGGGTGTAATCGAAGCTATCGGTGACGGGCGTGATCTGGGCCGGCGTTTCGTTGGCCAAGGTGGCAGGAGTAGATGGCGCCGGAGCCTGAGCGGCAATGGGTTCGGCGAACAAAAGAACGCCCAGCAGCGGTGCGAGCAAGGTTGGAGTGCGAACGCAGTAGATCGGCTTCATCAGAGTCCCTCAGTCATGCATGGAATGAGGGGGATTATATCCCTGCATTGACTGTGCACGCCACTTTCAGGGTCTGGGCGGATGCAGAACGTGGAATCCGGAAACTAGTACGGCACCCCTGCATTTAACGGTGTTTACTGCACGGGGGAGCGAGAGTAAAATGAGGCGAACTGATTGCGTTGCGTGCCTCACACAGCCGTCGACTGAAACCCAGTTACAAAGACTTCCCTCTAGGAGCGACCAAGATGGCCACCGCTACTCTCACCAAGCCCGCAGCAAAGGGAGGCAGCTTCCTCCTTGAATCGCCGCAGCCGGGGGACGTTTTCACGCCTGCCGATCTGACGGACGATCAGAAGCTGATCGGCCAGACGGCTGAGGAATTCGTCCTCAAGGAAGTTTTCCCATTCATAAAGGAACTCGAAAACAAGAAGGCCGGGTTGATGGCCGAACTGGTGAAAAAGGGCGGCGAAGTCGGTTTGATGGGCAGCGGAGTGCCGGAGGAATTCGGCGGCGCCGGCCTCGACAAGATTTCCACCACCGTTCTCACCGAAAAACTCTCCATCTACGGCGGCTTCGCGGTGACGCACGGAGCACATGCGGGCATCGGGACACTGCCGATCGTTTATTTCGGCACGGAAGCGCAGAAGAAAAAATACTTGCCGAAGCTGGCGACGGGCGAATGGATTGGCGCCTACTGTCTCTCCGAACCGCAAGCCGGGTCCGACGCGCAGAACTCGCTGACGCGCGCGGAACTGAATAAAGAAGGCACGCACTACATTCTCAACGGGCAGAAGATGTGGATCACCAACGGCGGCTTCGCCGATGTTTACATTGTGTTTGCAAAGATTGACGGAGAAAAATTCACGGCCTTCATCGTCGAGCGCACTTTTCCAGGATTCAAGCCCGGCAACGAAGAGCACAAGATGGGCATTCACGGCAGCTCGACGACGCCAATTTTCCTGGAGAACTGCAAGGTGCCGAAAGAAAACCTGCTGCACGAAATCGGCCGCGGCCACATCGTGGCGTTCAACATTCTGAATGCCGGGCGCTTCACGCTCGGCGCCTCCTGCGTGGGCGGTTCGAAGCACGTGCTGATGACCTCTTCGAAGTATGCGAAGGAGCGCAAAGCGTTTGGAAAACAGATCGGCGACTTCGGCCTGATGAAGGAAAAGCTGGCGGAGATGGCCATTCAGATTTTCGCGGTGGAATCCATGGTCTACCGCTCCGCGGGAAACATCGAAGCGGCCATGGCCGCGGCTTCCGGCTCCGGCGACAAGATTCAGAACACCATGAAAGTTCTCGAGGAATACGCCATCGAGAGCTCCATCGCCAAGGTCTACGGCAGCGAGATGCTTGATTTCGTGGTGGACGAAGCCGTGCAGATCTTCGGCGGCTACGGATTTCACGAGGATTATCCCGTGTGCCGCGCCTATCGCGACTCGCGCATCAACCGCATCTTTGAAGGCACCAACGAAATCAACCGCATGCTCATCATTCAAATGCTGATGAAGCGCGCAATGGGCGGCCAATTGCCGCTCATTTCCGCGGCCATGAAGCTAGCCGATGAAATCCTCGCCGGGCCGTCCTTCGAGGAAGCGCCGGAAGGCGTGCTCGCCGGCGAATCCCGCGTCGTCGCCAACTCCAAGAAAATGTTTCTGCAAGCGGCCGGCGGTGCCGTCCAGAAATTCCGCGAGAAGCTGGCCGACGAGCAGGAACTGATCGGCGCGCTCTCAAACGTGGTTATGGAAATCTACGCCATGGAATCCTGCTTGCTGCGCGCGCAAAAAGCTGCCGCGGCAAAGGGTGAACCCGCGTCTCAAACGATGATCGATTCCGCGCGCGTTTTCATTAATGACGCCGCCGAACGCGTCGAGCATGAAGCCAAACGCGCCATCGCCGCCATCCACGAAGGCGACATGCTCACCACGCAAATGGCTGTCCTGAAACGTTTCGCGAAGCGCGCCCCGGTGGACACCATCGCGCTGCGCCGCCGCGTCGCCGCCGCCGTCCAGTCGCAGGACCGCTACCCGCTAGAAGGCCGCTAGCAGGTATTGCGGCCCTTCTCGTTCTTCATGCCCCCGGTTCCATGGGGGGCCTTTTCCATTTTGGAACTCCCGTCCCTAACTCTTCCCTATCCTGCGAATAACTGCCCTAGACTGAGCTTTAGAACGATTCAGCCAATTCAAGTACATGAAGGAGCCCCTTCGGATGTCCCGCAAGTTGCTGGCACTGGCGTCCGTCATCGTCGGTCTTCATATCGTCGAAGCCCTAACGCTTGGCACCTCCACGCTCGGGTCCTTTCTCGCAAACGGCCTGCAAATCTTTGCTTGCGGTTTTGCCGCGCTTATGGCTTTCGGGGCCTCCCGACGCGGGCGCGGATTGAGCCGCACCTTCTGGCTGATTTTTGGGGCGAGCATCGCGATGTGGGGCGTAGCGAACCTAGGCTGGATGTACTACGAAGTGGTGCTCCACAGCGAACCGCCCACGACCTCGGTGGTACGATTCTTATTCGGTTTGGAAAACGTGCTGATCGCGATAACCCTGTTCCTGGACCAGGACAAGGATTCTCCGCGGATCGACCCGGAATCCGCCCTTGACTTTATCCAGATCGGAATCGTTTTCTTTTTTATTTACCTCGAATATTACTACCTGCCGGCTCGCCGCCTTGACAACTACTCCGCATTCCTGCGGGAGATGCGCGTCGAGAACGTGGAAGATGCTTTGCTCACCGTCCTGGCCGCTTTCCAGGCGCTGCGCGCGCGGCAACAGCACACTCGAAAACTTTATGGCGGCCTCGCTCTCTACCTGCTGTTCTTGACGGTGTGCGCAGCGCTGGCCCAGTACTTGCAAATCGTCAAGCCAGCCCCAACTGGGACGTTGCGGGACTTGCTATGGACATTCCCATTTCTCGTTGGTGCCTTGTGGGCGGCGCAGTGGCAGCCGAGTCCTGTGGCGGAAACTGGTGCGCGATTGCGGCGGAAGACGTTCGGCGAATTGATGCTGACCAACGCCACGTTTGCGCTGGCGCCGTTGATCATACTCTGGCAGGTCTCGCAACTGGAAGCGGAGTGGCGCCTGCTTCGCTTCTCACTTCTTGGCGTCTCGATCGTGTGCTACGCCGCGCGCCTGGCAATTAGTCAATTTCATGAGGCAAAAAGTGCGAACGCCGTGGAGACGCATACGCTGGCTATGGATTCCGCCATCAATGGCTTGGCCGTTCTCGATGCCGGAGGGAAATACATTTACGTCAACCCGGCCTACGCGCGGATGATCGGGAACACAAATCGGGAAGCGATGGTGGGCAAGTCGTGGCGAGAGATTTCCGCCTCCCAGAATGCAGCACCGGTAGCGTCGGAGATTCGCGAAGCCCTGAAACAAAATGGCAAATGGTTCGGGCCGCTGACCGTGCCTCACAGCGACGGAACAGCGGTCGACATGGAAATGGCCATTACCACGCTGCCCGATGGCGGTACGATTTGCGTGAGCGGCGACATTACCGAGCGGGTAAGCGCGCAGCGTGCGCGTGCCGAAACCGAAATTAAATACCGCAAGCTCATCGAGCAAGTGGCGGCCATAAGTTACATCGCGGAAATTGGGGTCAACGGCCAGTGGTTTTACGTCAGCCCACAAATCGAAACCATGTTTGGGTACTCCGCGGAGGAATGGCTTTCGAATTCAAAAGATTGGATACGTTACATCCCCACTGACGATCACCCCATCGTTCATGCTGCGGAGGAGAACAGCGCACGCGGCGAACCCTTCCAGGCCGAATATCGCGTCACGCGGAAGGACGGGAATACCATTTGGGTGAGCGACACGGCGGTCGTGGTGCGCGGCAGTGACAGCCATCCCGTCATGGAGGGCCTGATTGTCGATATCACCGACCGGAAAATGCTCGAAAATCAATTGCTGCAGGCGCGCAAGATGGAGGCCGTGGGAAGGCTGGCGGGAGGCGTCGCGCACGATTTCAATAATCTTCTGACCATCATCAAGGGCTACGTCGAGATGGCTATGCAGCGCTGCCTGGACCGGCCGGAGCTGCACAGCGATATCCGGCGCATCGAAGATGCTGCCGATCGGGCGGTCACGCTGGTTCGCCAGTTGCTGGCCTTCAGCCGCAAGCAGGTTCTGCGGCCGAAAATCCTGGATCTCAACGCCATCGTTATGAATCTCGACCAGCTCCTCCGGCGGCTGATGAACGAAAACATCGCGATGAAGACATTTGTGTCGGAGGACGTTGGAGCCATCAAGGCTGATCCGGGTCAGATCGAACAGGTCATCATGAATCTGGTCGTGAACGCGCGTGACGCCTTGCCCGATGGCGGCCGGATCCTCATTGAAACGAGCAACGTCAATCTCGACTCTGCATATACCCGCGATCATACCGTCGTGCGTCCGGGGCCATACGTCTTGCTGGCGGTCACGGACACCGGCATCGGCATGACGGCCGACACGGCCGCCCACATTTTCGAGCCTTTTTACACCACGAAGGAAAGCGGCCGGGGAACCGGACTCGGTCTTTCGACCGTCTATGGCATCGTGAAACAGAGCGGCGGGTACATCTGGGTGTACAGCGAACTGGGAAAAGGCACCACCTTCAAGGTGTATTTACCGCGCGTCAAAGATGCCGTCCAGGTGCCGGCGTCAGCGGAGACTCCGGCATCCGCGACGCGCAGGGGCCACGAAACCATCCTGCTTGTCGAAGACGAATCCGACGTGCGCGAGCTGACGCAGATGGTTCTCTCCGAACGCGGGTACAGGGTGATCGAAGCCCCTACGCCGGAAGACGCAGAGCGCCTGGCCGGAAACAACGGCGCGGAAATCCATCTGCTATTAACGGACGTGGTGATGCCGGGAATGAGCGGACGCGAACTGGCCAGGCGTCTCACCGGGCGTTACCCCCATCTGCGAGTGCTGTATATGTCGGGCTACACTTACAATGTGATCGCGCAAGACGGGACGCTGGAGGAAGGAATTTCCTTCCTCCAAAAACCATTTACTCCCCAAGTGCTAACGCAAAAAGTCCGCGAGTCGCTGGACCGCCCCATCCCCGTGAAATAAATAGGGCGCATCACAATGGCTCTACTGTGTTCCCGCCAGGGAAACGGTCTTGCCAGTGGCCGCGGACTGTCTGGCCGCGTCGAGTATTTGCGTCACAATCACGTTTGTCTCGAGGGAAGATTGTCCCTCCGGTTTCATGCCACCCAAAAGCACCGCGCGTAGATAGGACACGGAATCTTCCTTCGTTTTCTCCAACGGCTTCGCGTCGGCCGATACCTCCTGTTTTTCGGGAAGCCGCACGCGCACCGTGTCACGCCCGACGGTGATGGCATAGCCTCTCTGCCCGTACACTTCCATATCTTTTCGGGAGAACGGCCAGTTCCAGGAAGCCTGGATAATCGCCTGGGCGTGGGGATAAGTCAGAATGATCGTCGCCTCATCATCCACGCGGGGGTAGACATCCGGCTTAATTAGCTGCGTGACGGCGGTCACCGAATCCGGCCGGCGGCCATCCATCAGCCAAGTCGCCAGGTCCGCGCCATAGCAGCCAAAATCAAAGAGCGCGCCTCCTCCGTTTAGTTTGGGATCTGTGAGCCAGGCAAGAAATTCCGGCCCGACGTTGATCTCTTTCGGGCCCTGATGACCGTCATGCACGACAATTTTTCGAATTTCTCCAATGGCGTTCTCGTGCACCAGGTCGTAAGCCGTTTGATTGCTGCTATACCAAGTCGTCTCGTAATTCACCAAGACCTGAATCTTCCCAGCGCGCGCCGCTTTCTCGATGGCGCGTGCATCTTCGAAGCTGACCGCCAGTGGCTTTTCCATCATCACCGGAACGCCATACCGTGCGCAGATCTCCACCACGCGGCGATGATCGTAGGTGTTGGTGTACGCGAGTACCGCCTGAGGATGCGTCGCCTTCAGCATTTCTTCCAGATCGGAATAGAAGAGACCTGGCGCCAGGCCATACTTCTTCGTGAATTGTGCTGTGAGTTGCTGATCGGCTTCGGCAATTCCGACGACCTGCAGGTCCGTCCTCTTCTGGAACTGGTCGAAGAATCCGAACGCGTGTCCGTGCACCAGTCCCGCCAGTACCACGCGCACCGGCGCTTCTTCCTTTTTATCCCCCGGCTTCGATTGTCCGCGGGAAACGGCGTTCGCGCTCCCCAACACGGCTATGGTCATCAGGAAAACAACAGGAAATGAGTTACGTCGCATGCTCCTCCTTCAAATCTTCAGCATTCTCTCTCCCGCGCGCGCGACAAAGGCTGAACACAGCGGAGACACGCAATCTCAAAATTGCTCTGCCCGCCACATTCTCGATCAAACGCCGCGCGTCGGATTCTACCTCAGTTGGGTCTGCGCGTAGAGAGCCGGACTCACGGAGGCACTTCGTACGTTAGTTTTGTCGAACCGGGAGGAAGGTTGCTGATTCCGTCGAAATAGCGTGGCAGGCCTGATCAATCAAAATGGGACTTAGTTGGCGCATCCAGGAGGACGATTCCAGAGCTTTTTGGACCCCTCGGTGCCAACATCCCTGAGACAACCGTAGGGCTCTTAATTAGTGAGAAGGCGAGAGCCTCTGGGCTTGTTGGACCTATCGACATCTCCGCCACCGGCCACCGTCTCAGGTGTGGCCGGATGACAGACGCAGGGCCATCTGAATGCCCACCCACAGTCCTATGCCGCAGGCCGTTAGAATGGCAATCGCTGCCACGATTTTCTTTCGTGTGCTCGTCGAAGATTCTTGTACCTGGCTTGGACTTTCAGAATAAAGCGATAGCATTTTCATCGTTCCCTCCCATTGACAGGTCGCGCGGGAGCAAAGCCTGCCCTGGGGACGGGAGCGCAGTCGTAGCGCCGAACAGCGCGATGATGAGGATTCGATTCTCGATCTCACCTCATTTGCACGCATATTCGGCGAAACGTTGACCTATTTCATTGCGAAAGAACAACAATAATGTAATTTGGCTGTAAATTCGGGCGAAACGTCCCAAGACCACCGCTCGTCCCCATGGAGGGTCTGGGTCAACAAGCCGTTTCAACTAACATGAAAAAACTCACTAATTTCCATGAACACCTGTCAGAGTGGTTGATGGGCGCCGAAAAGCGACGCCTTCTGATCGCTGCTTATAAGCGGATTCCGGGCCGTTTGACCAGACGGGCTAGTTCATGGCGTCCAAGAGTCGAGCCATCACTTGTGGAGCGGAGGTAGGCAACTTGCAAACATAGTTCTCGCAAACATAGGCCGTGGCACGATCTTTGATGCGATGGGCTCCCGCTACAAAGGGCAGCCAGCGCGCCAGTTGCTGTTGTCCGTTGCCACCGTCGGCGAGAAGAAGAATCTTGTTGGGGAGGAACCTGGTGTTGACCTGGCGGAGCAAATCACGTGTGTCTTGGGATAGCGGATCGCCGGCGATAAGTATTTGTTTTGTTTGAGCGAGTCGAAAATCGAGAGCGGAAACAAGCGCTGGCACTGCCTCGGGGTTCGACTGCAAGCGAGAAGCAAACGCTGATAGCGTTTTATAGGCCGCATCGCGCCACCCAGCGCGGTCCGTGAATTGGGCAAGGCGAAGGAGATTCATGGCGGCAGTCGAATTGGGGGAAGGTTCGGCGCCATCGTACGACTCGCGTGTAGGGCTGAGGAGCGAAGGATCAGATGTCTCCGAGTCGAAATAGCCGCCCTCTTTCGCATCTCCGAATAGCTGGTCCTGTTTTTCTTGCAGTGAAACGGCCAAAGTCAGCCAGTGGACGTCAAAACCGGCCTGGTACAGGTCCAGAAGCCCGCTGATGAGATCGGTGTAGTCGTCGAGGAAACCGTCCACGCTGGGACCGCCTGCGCGAAAGCTGCGCCAAAGCTTGCCGGTCTTCGAATCATAAAGGTGGGATTCGAGGAACTTTGCCGTGGCTTGCGCGCGTTCGAGATAGCGCGGGTCGTCGAGAGCCTGGCTGGCCCGCGCCAGAGCGGAGATCATCATGCCATTCCATGCTGTGACGATCTTATCGTCGAGAGGGGGCTGCGGGCGGCGAGCGCGCGCTTCGAATAAGGCTCTCCGTCCCGTAGTCAGGTTCCCGGCGGTTTGCGGAACGGTTAGGCTGAATTTTTTGGCCGTCTCCTCCGTCGAGTGCGCTTCATACAAAACGTTCTTACCGTTCAGTTCGCCGCGAATGTCTTGTTGCGCAGGGACGTTTCCGCCGGATTCAACTCCGTAGGCATATTCGAAGACCGCCGAATCCTGCCTGCCTAGGACGCTCTCAATTTCTCTCGTCGTCCAGGTATAAAAGACTCCCTCACCGGTTTCCGGCTTTCCAGGAGCAATTCGGCTGTCGGCATCCTTTGCGGAGGCAAAACCGCCGCGAGGCTGGCGCATCTCGCGCAGCGTGAAATCGAGAATGCCTCGCGCGGTATTCGCATACAAGTGGTCGTGCGTGATCTGGTAGGCCTCCGTGTAGACGATCGCCAGTTGTGCCTGGTCGTACAGCATCTTCTCGAAATGAGGAACGAGCCAGGTCGCACCCGTCGAATAGCGGTGAAAACCGCCGCCGAGCTGGTCGTGAATGCCGCCGCGCTCCATGGCGCGGAGCGTGCTGAGCGTCATTTCGAGCGCGTCGCGCTGGCCCGTGCGAGCGAAATAACGGAGCAAGAAACACAGCGCCACCGGCCTCGGAAATTTCGGTGCTCCTCCGAAGCCGCCGTTCGTGACGTCGTAGCTCGATGAGATCTGTTTGTATGCCTGGTCAAGAATGGCGGGTTGTAGATCGCCAGTGGCCGGAGGCTGCTCGCTGACCATCTGAATGAGTTGCTGCGCGGCGCTCCCTGCGGTCTCAGTGATTGAATCTTGTTGTGTTTTCCACGAGTCGGAGACCTTTTCTAAGAGCGCCTTGAGTTGGTCCGGAGGAAAGTAAGTGCCGCCGAAAAAAGGTTTGCGCTCGGGGGTGAGCACCACATTCAGCGGCCAGCCCGCGCTTCCCGTCGTCGCTTCGACATAGGCGATGTATAGGCGGTCAATATCGGGCCGCTCCTCGCGGTCCACTTTAATAGAAACGAAATACTGCTTCAGGATGGCGGCGATGTTGGGATCGGAATACGATTCCCGCTCCATGACGTGGCACCAATGACATGTGAAGTAGCCGATGGAAAGAAAGATGGGCTTGTTCTCTTTGCGGGCCTTTTCAAAGGCTTCGTCACCCCAGGGATACCAATCCACCGGATTGTGGGCGTGCAAGAGAAGGTAGGGACTCTTGGCGTGAATGAGCCGGTTGGTGTAGCGGTATTGCCGTGTTCCCGCGCGAGGCTCAGGTGACTGACCATTATTGGATTGGGCCGGGGCGCTGGCGGCAGTACCAGGCCCTTCGCCAGCGTTAATCGCGCCTGTGAAGGCAAGGAGTAGTGCGCCTGCGCGAAGCAGTTTGAAATGCTTGTGCTGTTTGCGCAATCCCGGGCCCCCTATTAAATGGCTATCCGCCTCAAGTTTAACAGTCGCCAGGGCTCATGGTCTAAAGAGTGATCCTTCTCCAGGCGTCGGCAAGCAGGAGTTGTGGTCCGCCTTGTGGTCTTGGAGTTCGATAGGGAGGGACACTTTTATTGCGGCTTTGCCGGAGGATCCGCGGGCGCCTCGGCCGCCGCCTTGGGCTTGGCGATCGTGGAGAGCGTGTCCACGTTGAACTTCCTGTAATCCCAATAGCGCGTCACTACGCTGGCCTTGATCCCTTTCACCAGCAGAAACCGCACTCCGACGTGCGCCTCCATGTAAGTCGGCAGCCACACCTCGTTATTCACAAACGCCTGCTCGAAAACAAAGCTGGTGCCCTTCTGCAAATTCGCCAGCAAGCCGCCGGCAATCTTCATGTCCCCGGTAAAATACGCTTCCAGCCGTGCCACGTCGTGCGCTTTCTCGTCGACCCAAACGACTCCGGCGAGTTTCTGCACAACTTTCTCGACCAGCTTGTGCGGTTTGAATTCGGGATTAGGCTCAAAATCGAAGACCAAAACGTCCTGGCCGCGGAATCGTTCGCGGCGCGGATTCACGAACTGGCACGCGCGCAGAAATATTTCGATCCCCGGCTCATCTTTTTCGTCGCTCTTCCCTTCCTCCTTGGCCTTTTCCTCTTTGGCTTCCTTCTTGACCTCGCGCTTCTGCAGCACCTCGATCCGTTTCTGCGTCTTCTCGTTTTCTTTCTTCTGTTCTTCGGCACTCAGGGGCTTGCCGTCTTTTTTCACCAGCGTCGTAACTTCCTGTCCGTTGAGATAGAAAAAAGTGTACTCGTTGGCCTCGCGCTTTTTCACCCGGCCGTCGCCCTCGAATTCCGTCTCCTCCTCGGACTGCGATCCGGCGTAGTTTTCTCGGATTTTGTCGATGGCCTTCTGGTTGTCGTCGATCTCTTTGAACAGAGCTTTCAGGTCCGGCAATTTGACTTGCGATTTGATCGGGAAATCAAATACGCGCTCGCCGACGGTTCCATTGATCACCGCCCGCGTCACGCTGATGTCGTATTTGTCGCTCCCCCGGTGCAGCTCGATCTTGTGCGGTAGCTTCACGCCATCGATAGTTCGGTAGTCGTCATACTGGATTTCTTCGTCCACACCGCCGACCGTCGCTGCTTCCTTAACGATGAGGTGAGTCCGCGAATCGAAGAAAACTTGCCGCTTCACGCCGTTGGCCGTGGTCACCTCGAGTTGCAGCGCATCCTTCCCACGCACCGGCGCGTGACCCACAAACGCCAACGCGATTTTGCTTTTCTTAGGATTGACCAGCCGCGAGTTGTAATACTGCGCTGCCGCTTCCAGTTGCATCCCTTCGGGACCCACCAGGGTGCCCAGCTCGCCGGCCGCATTCTGATGCCACGCGGACTTCCCGTTGTACGCCTCGATCAGATTCTTTTCGCCGACCAGCAATTCCGAGTAGTAGCGATTCGGCAGCTTGGAATCCACCGTGTACGTCCCCAACTTTCCGTCATCGCTCGTAAAGCTTCCTTCGAGCGTCAATGTCTGGATCTTAGCCAACGCCCTGCCGCCCCCGGCCGCTTTCACGTACTGCTCCACAATCTTCCCGGCCTCCTGCGCGCGAGCCCGATAGGCCCCGCCTGTGAGCATCAATGCGATGAATATGGTGAATAGACGTGTGCGCATAGCGTTCAAGTATAGGAACGCAATCCGGCGCAAAAAGTTTCTTGGAATTTGAGCCTAGGCGCGCAGCTCTATCCTGAGCGTGAGCGAAAGAATGCTGCGCCACGGCGTGGAGCTAGGGCTGGTGGGAAGTTTCCGAAGAGTCAAGAATGGGAAGGGGTTAGGGGAAAGGGAGTAGGGGATAGGAAAAATGCCACCACCAGCACCGGGAACCCCGAAAAAAACACAAAAGGAATCCGGAAACAAAACGCCGGGTTGCGACGTTTCTTCTATTGCATTCCCATAGGGACTGTAGCATATAGGTATGGGTATCCCATAGGAGCTACGGGAGAAAACGATGCGCGAAAGAGCGGACGTCTGGCAAGGCACGCTGGCATTGATGGTGCTGAAGACCTTGCAGGCCCTGGGGCCGCTACACGGCTACGGGATTGCGCGCCGCATCGAACAGACCAGCGGCGACCTGCTGGCGGTGAACTACGGAACGCTGTACCCCGCCCTGCTCAAGCTGGAGCAGGAGGGCTACATTTCCTCCGAGTGGGGCACCTCCGATAACAATCGCAAAGCGAAGTATTACAAGCTGACGCGCGCCGGGCGCAAGCAGTTGGAAAAAGGAGCGCGCGAGTGGGAGCAAACCACGGAAATTCTGGCGCGGTTCCTGTCTCCCGGAAAGGAATCCGCATGAGGCGTTTACGCGCGTTGTTCATACGTCTGGCCGGACTCTTTCGCAAAGACCGCCGCGAGCACGAACTCGCCGCGGAGATGGAAACCCATCTTCAAATGCACATGGAGGACAGCCTGCGTGCCGGCATGAGCGCAGATGAAGCGCGCCGACAAGCGCTCATCAAGCTCGGAGGAGTTGAACAGACCAAGGAAAATTACCGCGAGCGCCGCGGACTGCCCGTCCTGGAAAATCTCCTTCAGGACGTGCGCTACGGCGTGCGCATGCTGCGCGCGTCTCCAGGTTTCACTGCCGTCGCCATCCTCACGCTCGCCCTGGGCATCGGTGCCAACGCGGCCATCTTCAGCGTGGTCAACGCCATCCTTCTCCGACCTTTGCCCTATCCCGAACCCGAACGTCTGGTCCGGGTCTGGGAATCCGCTCCGACCAAAGGAGCCTTCAGGAATGTGGTTAACCCCCTCAATTTCCTTGACTGGCGCGACCACTCCCGCTCCTTCGAATCCATGGCCGCTATTCTGGACTTGATGACCAATCTCAGTGCCAACGGCGAGCCCGTCGCCGTGCAGGGCCTCCAGGTGTCGCCGCAATTCTTTTCCATACTCCGGGTTCCGCCGCTCCTCGGGCGCACCTTCACTTCAGAAGACGGGGTTGCCGGACACCATCAGGTGGTCATCCTCAGCTACGAACTCTGGCAGCGCCAATTCGGCGCGAATCCGCAAATCATCGGCCGGAAGATGGACGTTGACGCCGTCCCTTTTACCGTGATTGGAGTGATGCCTCGCCGTTTTTCTTTTCCGAAAACGCATTCCGAAGTTTGGACGCCCCTGCCTCTCGCTCGTACCGAGGACTGGAAGAGCGGCCGCTATCTTACCGTGGTTGCGCGCCTCAAGCCCGGCGTGACTCTTGAGCAGGCTCGAGAGGACATGCTCAGCGTCGCCAATCTTGCCGCCGAGGCCCGCCCGGATTTCAACAAAGGGTGGAGCGCCGAAGTCATGCCCATGCTCGAAGACGCCACCGAGGGCGTTCGCCGTCCGCTCTGGGTCTTGCTTGCCGCCGTCGGCTTCCTTCTGCTGATCGCTTGCGCCAATCTCGCCAACCTTCTCCTCATGCGCGGCACGGGTCGCCTGCGTGAAATGGCCGTACGCTCCGCGCTGGGCGCCGCGCGCTCCCGCATCATTCAGCAGTTATTTGTTGAAAGCCTGCTCCTCTCGCTGACCGGCACCGCCGCCGGCCTGCTCTTCGCACAGCTCGGCCTGCGCAGCCTGCTCGCGCTCATTCCTCAAAACGCGCCCCTCCCTCGCAGCGAAACCATCGTCATCGATGAGCGTGTGCTGCTCTTCACTTTCCTCGCCTCTCTCTTCACCGCTTTGATCTTTGGCTTCGTTCCCGCGCTGCGCCTCTCTCGTGTGGACCTTCAGAGCGCGCTCAAGCAAGGTTCTCTCCGCGGCGGCGTTGGCGGCCATCAAACCCTCCGCAGGTGTTTTGTCGTCGCCGAAGTGGCCCTCGCTCTGCTCCTCTCCGTCGGTGCCGGTTTGATGCTGCGCAGCTTTTCCCGGCTCATCTCTGTGGACCCCGGTTTCAGCCCCGAGCACGTCCTCACCATGCACATTTGGACCTCGCCCGCGCGCTATCATGACAACCTCAAGCGCTCGCAGTATTTTGACCGCATCCTCTCCGAAATCCGCAGCGCTCCCGGCGTCCGCGCCGCCGGCTCGACTCATTTCCTGCCGCTCACGGAAAAAATCTCCGGTTCCTGCTTTTCTCCTGCGGACCAGCCCGCTCCCACGCCTGCCGAGTCGCCCTCCGCCCAATTTCTCATCATCAGCTCAGACTATTTCCGAGCCATGGGCACTCCCATTCTGAAGGGCCGCGATTTCGATGTGCGCGACAATTTCAACTCCCAACCCGTCGCCATCGTCAACCACGCCTTCGCCGAGCGCTACTTCCCGGGGCAGGACATTTTCGCAAAGCAACTTCGCGTCTGCTGGACCATCGAAAAGCCGGTTGACATCGTCGGTGTCGCCGCTGATGCCCGCCAGGCGCAGCTTCAACAGGTTCCCACCCCCACCATCTTTCTTTCCAATTCGCAGGCGCCCATGTATTTCGCCACTCTCGTTGTCCGCGCCACCGGCAACCCGCGCCAGATCGCCCGCTCCGCCGAAGGCGCCGTTCACCGCGTCGACCCCGACCAGGCTATCTCCGACATTCAAACCATGGAAACCGTCTTCTCCGATTCGGTTTCCAGTCCGCGTTTTCAGGCAATTTTGTTGTTCGTTTTCGCGGGTCTTGCCGTTGCGCTCGCGATGATCGGCGTTTACGGCATCGTTTCCTACTCCGTCAGCCAGCGCACTAATGAAATCGGCATCCGCGTCGCCATGGGCGCTCGTTCCTCGGACATCGTTCGTCTGGTTCTACGCGAAGCGCTCGCTCTTTCTGGGATCGCTCTAGGTCTCGGCCTCGCAGGTTCCCTGGCCCTGAGCCGCGTCCTGCAAACGCTTCTCTTCGAAGTCACACCGACCGACCCGGTCACTTTCGCCTCGGTCTGTTGCCTCGTTCTCGTGGTATCCGCTCTCGCGGCGGTGTGGCCCGCGCGGCGCGCCGTGCGGGTCGATCCATTGGTGGCGCTGCGTTACGAATGATTTTTTGGAAGTTTGCAGTAAGTTTTCAGAGATTCGAATCGCGAGTGGCAGAGGGCGTTATGAGAAGGCTGCGCGGATGGCTGTTGCGGCTGGGTGGACTCTTCGGAAGAGCGCGGCGAGAGCGCGAACTCGCCGCCGAGATGGAAAGTCATCTCCAGATGCACATCGAAGACAATCTGCGCGCCGGCATGAGTTCGGAAATCGCCCGTCGGGAGGCACTGATGAAATTGGGCGGCGTCGAACAGATCAAGGAGAATTATCGCGAGCGGCGCGGGCTTCCCCTTCTTGAAACACTCTTCCAGGATTTACGCTTTGCTGCGCGCATGCTTCGGAAGAATACAGGTTTGACGTTTATCGTAGTGCTCACGCTGGCGCTGGGAATAGGGGTGAATGTTTCCGTCTTCAGCTTAATGGATTTCGTGCTGCTTCGTCCGCTGGATGTTCCCGATCCAGATCGCATGACTGTATTGACGGGTGCAGCGAGCCCGATGTTTTCGTATCCCGACTATACCGACCTGCGGGACCGCAACACTTCGTTTAAGACACTTGCGGCCAGCAATTTGACAGAGTCCAGCCTGGATTACCAAGGCGAGAGCCGCGCCGCAGCGGCGGAGACCATTTCGGCAAACTATGCAGAAGCCTTGGGAACCCGCGCCTTCCTCGGCCGATGGATTTCCGATGAGAACGAGCCCGTCGCGGTCATCAGCTACGACACCTGGCAACGTTTGTTCTCGGGCGATCCTAATGCGTTGGGCAAACAAGTACTTTCCGAGTCTCAATGGTATACGGTGATCGGCGTCGCGCCGCCGGAGTTTACAGGGTTGTTCGCGCCGCTCCGGACCGACGTTTGGGTTCCGTTGCGGATTTGGGCGAACCAGTACCCGGCAATCGCGGCTCAGATGAAAAACCGCACGCGACCGCGCATCCTGATCTTTGGGCGCCTCAAAGACGGCGTTGAGCGAACGCAGGCCGCGGCCAATCTCGGAGCTATTGTCGCGGACATTCGCGCAGAGACCGGAGGAGTAAGTGCGGCTTCGGCGCCGATCGTGGTCGAGACAGTTCGTGGCGCACCCAATCCAAACAGCCACCGCGGAGCAGTCCCCGTGTTGATTCTGTTGTTCGCGGTTGTCGGCGCGGTGTTGCTTATTGCCTGCGTCAACGTGAGCAATCTCCTGCTTGCGCGCGGTATTGCGCGCCAGCGTGAACTGTCTCTTCGGCTGACACTCGGGGCTGGCCGCGCGCGCTTGCTTCGTCAATTGCTCACCGAGACTTTCCTTCTGTCGCTCCTTGGAACTGCGGGGGGACTTCTCGTAGGACACTGGACGAATGTGTTGATGCAATCGCTGCTGCGCTCTCTGCCTGTGGATGCGCCCATCGAAGCGAGCCTCCAGATCGACTTGCGGGTTTTCTTGTTCGCTGCCGTAACGGCGTTTGTGGTTACGGTAATCTCTGGAGTGTTGCCGGCCTGGCGCGCATCCAAGGTCAACATTTCGTTGACACTCAAGGGTGAATCTCCTTCGCCATCGCGATTTCGTTTCGGCCACGCGTCCATGGTGGCGCAGGTGGCTCTCTCGCTCACTCTTCTTCTATGCGCTGGATTATTTTTGCGTTCGCTGGCACGCACGCGGACGGCCGAGCCCGGCTTTGCGGTCGAGAACCATCTTTTTGCTTCGGTGTACGTTCCCGAGCGGGAATTCACACCGGATCAGGGCCGGCAGTTGTTTGCCAGAGTCGTCGAGGACTTAAGGGCTCTTCCCGGCGTCCGCAGCACCGCTCTGGCTCAGGATTTACCGCTGTTCAGTGGAGGCACGGATTGCGTGTCCGCTGGCAACGGTGCCCCGCTCCAGGCTACCTACGGAACTATTGATTCCGGGTTCCTCGCCACAATGCACATCCGCCTGCTCGAAGGGCGCGAGTTCATTTCTCGTGACGCGCCGGCAGCGGCACACGTAGTCATCGTAAACCAAACGCTGGCACGGCAGCTTTGGCCGAACCAAAGAGCGGTCGGCGAACGGGTCCGCGTCGGCTGCGGTTCCGCGTCAACGGCGGAAGTCGTCGGCGTCGCGAGAGACACCAAGGTCGGATCGCTCACGGCGGCACCGCAACCACACTTCTACCAGCCGTTTTCACAAAACTACACAAGTTTCGTGACAATTGCTCTGGAAACTGCAGGCGACCCAGCGTTGGTGGCGCGAGCGGTTCGCCACAAGCTGCACGCAGAAAACAAAAGCATCGGCATCTACGCGGTCGAGCCGATTGCGAACCGTCTGGCCAGATCCTATTGGCAATTGCGCTGGGAGGCTTTCCTTCTTCTCGTGTTCGGCATGCTGGCGCTGCTGCTTGCTGGAATTGGCCTCTTTGGCGTGATCTCCTATCACGTAGCGCAACGTACGCAGGAAATCGGAGTGCGTTGCGCGATGGGCGCACAACAGCGCGACGTGTTGCGTTTGATCCTCGGCCAGGGCTTACGCCTCACCCTCATTGGCGTTGGGACTGGACTTGGTGTGTCGCTAGGGCTGACTCGCTTGATAGCTCGATTCCTCGCAGGGCTGAATCCTGCGGACCCGCTGACGTTCGCTGGGGCCTCCGTGCTGTGGCTCCTCGTCGCGGCTTTCGCCTGCTATCTGCCGGCTCGGCGCGCTTCTCGTGTCGATCCGATGGTGGCGCTGCGCTACGAATGATTTTAAGAGGTCTGGGCAAGTGTTCAGAGGCTGGAATCACCAATGGCAGAGGGCGCTATGAAATGGCTTCGTGGATGGTTGTTGCGGCTGGGTGGACTCTTCGGGAGGGAGCGGCGAGAGCGCGAACTCGCCGCCGAGATGGAGAGCCATCTCCAAATGCACATCGAAGACAATCTGCGCGCCGGTATGAGCGCCGCAGCGGCGCGACGAGAGGCGCTTATGAAGCTCGGCGGGATCGAGCAAACGAAAGAGATGGTTCGCGAACGCAGAGGGCTGCCGATACTGGATGTGTTGCTGCAGGATCTGCGTTTCGGCGCGCGCATGTTGCGGAAGAATCCGGGCTTCACCGCCGTCGCCGTGTTAACCCTGGCCCTCGGCATCGGCGTCAACACCGCCATCTTTACGGCCTTTGATGCGCTCGTCTTGCGCCCGCGCCCGGTAAAGGATCCCGACAGTCTGGCCGCCGTCTTTCGCACCACTCCCGGCGAAACCCATGGCTGGTTTTCCTACCCCGACTATATCTACTATCGCGACCACAGTAGTTCGTTCTCTGATCTTTCTCTGTTTGCGTTCGGCATGGCCGTCACTTCTTCCGACCTGCCTGCCACCAGTCCGGAAGCCACCCCCCGCATCGCTGGTGCCGTTGGCTTCCAGCTCCCGCAATTGCTTCACGGTGGCGCTCAACCCATCATGTGTTTTTTTGTTTCTGGTAACTACTTCCCAATGTTGGGAGCAACTCCTCTCTCAGGCCGCATCCTCCTGCCCGAAGATGATCAAGCTAATGCCCTGCCGGTTGTCCTTATGAGCGGCAATTACTGGCAGCGGCGCTTTCACTCCGACCCCAAAGTTGTGGGTTCGGTCCTCCATCTGAATGGTGTGGCCTTTACGATCGTCGGTGTTACGCCGCTCGATTACCTTGCTACTGCCTCATCTGTTCCCGATCTTTGGGCGCCCATCCCTGCAAAAATTGCGTTGGGTGTAATAACCCGGCAGGAATTAGAAAATCGCCTGGTGGCGGCCGGCTTTTCAAGTGGCCGATTGAAACAGGGCGCTTCGCTTTTCGACGCGCAAGCCGAACTCAATGTCCTCGCGGGGCAGTTGCGAACGCAGTACCCCGAAGCCGAGGGCAAGATGAGTGTGAGCGTTGTCTCCGGTCGGAATAACCTCTCTGGACTTGACTCTGAGGCATGGGCCGTCGTCGCTGCCGCCATGACGGCCGTCGCTTTGCTCCTGCTCATCGCCTGTGCGAACGTCGCAAGCCTGTTACTTGCCCGCGCTGCCGCCCGGCGCAAAGAAATTGCTGTGCGCCTGGCGCTCGGGGCGGGCCGCTGGCGCCTCGTACGCCAGTTGCTGACAGAAAGCATCATGATCGCCCTTCTCGCCGGAGCGATCGGCTTGCCTCTGGCTGGCTGGATGCTCCACCTCTTAATCGTCGAGATCGCTGCAGCTCTCCCGTCGTTCTGGGGCACCATCGCACTTCAGATCGCTCCCGACATCCGCATTTTCGCCTACACTCTCCTTGTTTCCTGCGCCGCCGGAATCGCGTTTGGCCTCGCCCCCGCTTTGCAGGCCTCGAAGTCCGACGTTAACTCTGCTCTCAAAGAAGAGGGTAGCGCCTTCGGCCGGCATTTGAGCCGCTCGCGGCTGCGCGGAATTCTCATCGCTGGACAAATGGCTGCATGCCTCGTTCTGCTCATCAGCTCCGCTCTGCTGCTCCGCGGCTCGCAGCGCGCTCTCAAGATCGATCCCGGTTTCGAGGCGTGGCGAGTGGCCTACCTGGAAATGTACAATCCGGCGAACCTTCACTACTCCCAGGCGCGCCTGCTCCAGCTCAATCGTGACCTCATTCAACGGATCGCCGGTCTTCCCGGTGTGCACTCCGTTGCACAGGCCTCGCGCGGTCCGTTTGGGGGCATCCGGTGGGTGCCTGTATCTCCCGTCAACGCCGCGCCTTCCATCCCCGGCACTAACGGAGACGAACCACCTGTCGCTGGATACAGCTTCGTGACGCCAGACTACTTTGACACGCTCAGCATTCCCCTCGTTCGCGGCCGTAACTTCGCGCTGCGGGAAGCCGAGGGAGAGTCGCCAGTCGTCGTTATCAGCGAAGCTACCGCGCGCCGCTTCTGGCCCGGCGAAGATCCCTTAGGCAAGCGCCTTAAGATCGGCTCGGAAAAGGGGACCACGTCCTTCCCCGGAGAGAAGGATCCGTTCGTGGCGAGCAGTGAAGTGATCGGCGTTGCCCGGGATGTGCGCAGCATGGACCTACGCAAAGTTGATGAAGCCTACGTGTACTTGCCGCTGTCGCAGACCCATAGGTGGACAAGCACTCTGCTCGCGCGCACCGAAGGCGACCCCACGCCTTTGCTCCCGGCGATCGGCCAAGAGGTTCGCCGCGTGGACGCCAATCTCCCCGTTATCGGCGCCCCGTTATACACGATGGTTTCCATGAATCCTTTCTTTGTGGTCTCGCGCATCGGCGGATTGCTCGCCAGCATCGTCGGCATGCTCGGACTCTTCCTGGCGTGCATGGGCGTGTATGGCATGGTCACCTACAGCGTTGCGCAGCGAACCCGTGAAATCGGCATACGCATGGCGCTGGGCGCGCAAGGAATCCAGGTGCTGCGGCAGGTGATGGACGAAGAATTCCGGCCAATTCTCGGCGGCATGGCCATCGGAGTCGTCGCCTCGGCTGGCGTCTCGCGCGCGCTTTCGGCGACGCTTTTCGGACTCAGCCCCCTGGACGCAGTTTCCTTCGCAGGCGTGTCCCTCCTGCTGATGGCGATCGCGCTGCTTGCTACTTGGCTTCCCGCGCGCCGCGCGACTGAGGTGGATCCAATAGTGGCGCTGCGCTACGAATGATTATTGTAGTGGCCGGTCTTCAGACTGGCCCGTGTCGCGAGGAACGATTATGAGGCAATTGCGTGCTTGGTTTGTGCGCCTTGGCGGATTCTTCCTCAGGAACCGCAGCGAGCGCGATCTTGTTGCGGAGATGGAGAGCCATCTCCAACTGCACATCGAAGACAATCTGCGTGCGGGCATGAGTTCGGAAATCGCACGCCGCGAGGCACTGATGAAATTGGGCGGCATTGAACAAACAAAGGAAATCTACCGCGACCGCCGCGGGCTTCCGTTACTTGAAGCACTATTCCAGGATTTGCGCTTCTCCTTTCGCATGCTGCTGAAAAATCCCGGCTTTACGGCCATTGCTGTGCTGACCTTGGTTCTCGGCATCGCCGCCACCACGGCCATCTTCAGCGTGGTCTATGGAGTTCTCCTGCGTCCCCTTCCCTACCCCAATCCCGATCAGATCCTCCAGTTGTGGGAGCTCGATGCCAAGGGACACCGGATGAACTTTCCTGAGCCGAATTTCTTGGACATGCGGAGCTCCTCGCAATCCCTCGCGGCTCTTGCAGAATGCAACGCTGGACCCTTCACCATTACCGGCGGAGCGGAACCGACCCGCACCGTTGCGGCATTAGTTTCCCGGGATTTCTTTCAGGTAATGGGCGTGTCGCCAGTTCTCGGTCGAAGTTTCAGCCCAGAAGATCAGCGCGAAGGCGCCGCGCCGGTATTGTTGGTCAGCCAAGGCTATTGGCAGCAGCACCTCGGCGGTTCGAATGAACTTTCCAAGTTCAAGCTAGTCGCGGATCATCGGGTTTTTTCCGTCATCGGTGTAATGCCGGAAGGGTTTCGCTTTCCCGATGGAGCGCACCTCTGGATTCCGCGTGAACTCTATCCTCCAGACAACCCCAGCCGTACCGCCCACAACTGGCACGTCTTCGGCCGCGTGCGCGAAGGCGTTGCACTCTCGCAAGCGCGCGCCGAATTTTCCGCCATCGCTCACCGGCTGAAGCAGCAATTCGGCCAGGAAATTGACATGAACGACGCGGTAGCGGACCGTCTAAGAGACGCGATGACCTCCAACATGCGTGCAGCTTTGCTTCTTTTGCTCGGCGCCGTTAGCTTTCTCTTGCTCGTGGCATGCGCCAATGTGGCCAATCTTCTTTTGGCGCAGGCGGCTCGACGTGATCGTGAACTGGCCATTCGCGCAGCCCTTGGAGCGGACCGCCGCCGCTTAGTTTTCCAATTTCTAATCGAGTCAGCTTCCCTTTGCACCGTCAGCGGAATCCTTGGAGTCCTCGTGGCTCGCTGGGGCGTGAATGTTCTTTTGGCATTGGCCCCGAAGAATCTTCCGCGCCTCGACTCCATCTCCGTCAACATGCCGGTGCTGTTGTTCGCTGTGGGTTTGTCGTGCGTCATGGCCACGGCCCTCGGCGCCTTCACGGCGATTCGCGCGACCTCTGGTGATATCCGTGATGCTCTCGCCGAGGGCGGCCGCGAACAGATCGGCGGTCGGCGTGCGCGGCGATTCGGTCAGACGATTGTGGCCGGTCAACTCGCAATTACCCTAGTGCTGTTGGTCGGCGCCGGACTTCTCGGCCGCAGCCTGATCCGCGTTCTTTCCGTGGAGCCCGGATTTCGCACCGAGCACGTCGTCACTATGGACCTTGCATTTGCACGGCCTGGGGATAACGATGCGGCCAAAGCGCTTCACGTAAACAAGCTCAACAGTTTATTCGAACGCCTGCGTGCCATCCCCGGTGTCGAAGCCGTGGGCGGTGCGAACGCGTTGCCGCTTGCGAGTGACTTCCTCGCCGACGGAGCTTTTCTCATACTCAATCCCCATGATGTTCCCACCCGAATGGAAGACTTCGAGCGGCTGCTTCACAATCCTTCCATCACCGGCTATGCCGACTACTTGGTGGCCAGTGAAGACTACTTTCGCGTGCTGGCCATCCCAGTTCTGCGTGGCCGATTTTTCGATAATCGAGATGTGATGAACGCGCCTCACGTCGCCGTCATCAGCGATTCTCTTGCGCGCGCTCGCTGGCCAAACGAGGACCCGCTTGGCAAGACGATTGAATTCGGCAATATGGACGGCGACTTGCGCTTGCTCACCATCGTTGGCATCGTCGGCGACGTGCGTAATCACAGCCTCGAAGCTCCTCCCAGCCCCACCGTCTATGTAAACTACCGTCAGCGCCCGCAATCATCCGATCTCTTCACCATTGTGATGCGGACCAGTTTGCCTCCAGAAGGCGTGATTCCCGCGGCGCGCGAAATTGTCCGCGGCGTCGATCCTGGCGTTCCGCCGCAGTTCCGCACGTTCGCCCAGGTTTTCAGTTCTTCGCTCGCCGCCAGGCGATTCAATCTCACTCTGGTCTTGGCGTTCGCCGGAGCGGCGTTGCTTCTCGCGGTAGCCGGCGTCTATGGAGTAATGGCTTACAGCGTTACGCGCCGCACGCGCGAAATCGGCGTTCGCATAGCACTCGGAGCTGCGCGCGGCCACGTGCTCCGCCTCGTGCTCGGTCAGGGCATGTGGACGACCGCGATCGGCGTGTCTATCGGCATGGCTGGTTCGTTCGCGCTGACTCGCACGGCGCGGTCGCTCCTGTTCGGAGTAAGCCCCACCGATGCGGTCACATTGGCCGGGGTTTCGCTGTTACTTGCTGGTGTGTCGATGCTGGCTTGCTGGATCCCCACGCGCCGCGCCATGCGCGTCGATCCAATCGTCGCCTTGCGTTACGAGTAACTCAGTTTCGAGTTTCGAGTTTCCGTCCTAAGGCTTTTTCTTTTTGAAGAGGCCGCCGAGGCTGCTGATGGCGTCGGCGGGATTTTGCCCTTGCGCCAATGTCTTGGTGGTGCCGGCGGCGGAAGTGCCCGCGCATCCAAGCTGCGACTTCAGCATGCCCGCCGCAAGACCGCCAACATCGGGAATAAATTTTGGATCGGAAGCCGTGCCGTGGATCAGGAAGGGCACGGTTGTCGTGCCACCTTTACATCCACCAGCGGCGCCCTTGACTTGGGTCAGGATGCCGCCGATACCGTCTGCGGGTCCACTGGTTGAGCCGCCCGCCGCGCTCGCAGGCGCAGCTGCCGCGGTGGCGAGGTTTGCCACCATTTTGAAATCGAGATCGTTCTTTGAGTCGATCGTGCCGAGACCGGTGAGATTGCCAAGCGGGGGAAGGACCGCCAAGAAATTGTCAGCCTTTAGACCATCGGGCGCCATGTGGAGATCGGTGGTGATTTTTTCGATGTTCAGGTCGTTGCCGGTCTTGACGCCGGTGAGCATCGAGATGGCGGACAGTTTCGAGCCGAGATCAAAGCCGACAAGCTTCGTGTTGTAAACGCCGACGGTGCCGTTGGTGACGAGTTTGTTGGTGGGACCAGTGATGTTCAGATCGGTGTTGAGCGTACCGCCCTGAAGCGAAGCACCCTTGGGAAGATTGATGCCGAGAGCGGGAAGGAAGGCTTCGAGGTCTTTTGCGGGCATGTCCTTGCCTTCGAGCTTGATGTTGACCTTGGTAGCTTCGCCAGCGGATTCGTACGTGCCGCCGAGATGAGCAGCGGCGCTGCCGATCTTCAGAGTGGAAGGTTCAAGGACGCCCGCATTTTTGACCAGACTGTATTTGGTATTGAAATCCACGGTGAGGGGAACGCCGGCCGGCGAACCACCAGCAATGAGCAGGGCTTTGGAAAGTTTGGCGGTGCCCTTCGTTTCGGCTTCGCCGCCTTTCGATTCAATCGTGCTATCGAGATCGAGAAGGCCCCCGAGTCCCAGGGAGGGATCGAGGAAACCCGTCGAGGCGAGATTCAAAGAGCTGATATTGAGCTTGGCGCTGAGCGGAGTCAGCGAAGTGTCGGCCTGATCGATGGGGCCGACGGTGCCATCGAGCTGGAACTTGCCGCCGGAAGGGAGATTGGCGGCGACAGTGACCGGAAACTTGGAGGTCATGGAAACGTCGGAGGCGGTTACGTCGACGTGGTCGTAGTTGTTGCGCTTCTGCGAATTCGTGATGCCAACGATGATACTGCCGTCCTTGAGCTCAAATTTCCCGATGGAAAGGTCTGCGGCAGAGTTTGACGAACTCGAAGATTTTGCTGCCGAGCCACCGAGCGAAGAATAGTTCCACAGGCCGGCGCCATTGTGAAGGAGCGTCACTTGCGGGGTATCAATCGTGACGCCGGTAACGTTAAGGGTCTTGGAGAAAATCAGCGGCAACATTTCAACGCCGACTTTGACGGATTTGGCGGTGAGGAAAGGAGAAGAGCTGAATTTCGGGTCGTCGCCGATGGTGATGTTGTCGGCGGAAAGCGAGCCGCTGATGAGAGAAAGACTCATATTGCCCAATTCCACTTTGCGGCCGAGCGCGGCCGAAGCTTTTTCTTCAATGGTGGGGCGGAACTGATTGACGGGAATCAAAAACGGCGCGACGAGAACGAGAACGATCAATACGCCGACGACGATGAAGACAATCTTCAATGCTTTGTTCATGACGGCCTCCGACGCAGAAGGAACGGGCGATCCCCCGGACGCAGGGAGGGGAGGATAGCACGGAGACAATATACACGACGGAGAATGGAGTCGGCTGTTCTGTTGTGGACAGGGGGATGTGAACCGTGACTGGTGACTCTTGACTGGTGATTGTGAGACTGACGGAACGGGTTCCTTCCGGCAGGGCTGGGGTCTTTGATCGAAACGTTGCGGTCGAGAGGGAGCGGGAAGAGATAGGGAGGTACGGGAAGGGGGTACACAGCGCGGAGCACCCCCCTGTTTTTTGTAAGTGTTGCATCTAAAGGATTTAGCACATTGCATTTCGCTTCCTTCGCCTCCTGTTTTCATCGCCACGCTGACGGAGGAACAAAAGTTATCCAAGAATTCTCTTCCCCTAGGCACTCCCAGCGACGTCATCCACGAAGCAACGATCAGGCTTCCGCGGGACTTGTCTGCCGTTGTGCCGCCAAATGTCAGCCGCAAGACGGAGTTTGCTGAATTTTCTGCGAACTATTCTTTTAAGGATTCCGTGCTGCATGGAACCGTTCACTTGAAGACGTTGCTACGCGAGGTTCCCGGCGAGAAACGAAGTGATTTCAGCAGCTTGGCTACTACGATCAACGACAGCGAAAGCCGCTATATCCCGGTCAACGGCAAGTTCCCCGATGGCGATAACTTCCAGGCGAACCTTATGGGCCTGGACCCTAGCACTCCCGAGGTGATGATCTCGCGTCTCGAAGAGGCTCTCGCCGACAATCCCAATAATCGAATGGGGCTTTTCATGCTTAGCCAGGCCTACACGCGGGCTGGTCGTCCCAAAGACGCCGTTGCTATCCTCGAAAAGGCTCTTGCCGATACTCCCGAAGACGCGGGAGGTCTCTATTTCGCTTTGGGACAGGCCTACTTGGCTGTCCCAGATACAGACAAGGCTATGGCCAACTACCGAAAAGCTCTCGGCGACGATCCCAAGCCAGCGCTTCTCAATTCCATCGCCTACTCTCTCTCCGAAGCCAATGTCCATCTCAAGGAAGCCCTCGAATTCTCCACTCGCGCTGTATCTTCCCTTTCCGAGCAAACAATGGACATTTCCCCGGACTCTGCCCAGCCAAGGGACTACGCTCTCATGCGCCAATTGGCTGCGAACTGGGACACATTCGGGTGGATCAAGTTCCGCCTGGGCGACTCTCCTGCTGCCGAAAAATATCTCAAAGCTTCATGGCAACTCATGCAGAGCGCGGAAATTGGAGAACATCTAGTCGAGGCTTACGAAAGGTCGGGGCAGAAGGGCAAGGCGGCCGAGGTTTGTCACCTGGCAAACCCCGCATTGGGGCACAACGCGTCCCCCGACAATAATCTGCGCGAGAAACTCACGGCACAAATGACACGTCTGCGTCCTTTCCTGAAGTCCGCATCGCCAGTAGGCTCTAATTCCTCACGGCGCAGTCTCCCCGATGCCTACGCGGCACTTACCGATATGCGCAGCATAAATATCCCTCTGCGGACCAAGCTTCGAGGCGAATCGGGGAGGGCCACCTTCGCCATCTCACTCCTCAACGGACCCAAAGTCGATGAGGTCATCTTCCTATCCGGTTCCGAAGAACTCCGCGCTGCCGTTCCCGCTCTCTCTTCCGCCAAATATTCTCTGTCTTTCCCGGATGATGTTCCAACACGCGCCCTACTCAAAGCGAATCTGAATTGTTCCGTCTACTCCAAGGACTGCTTACTCTTCATCTCCACGGTCACCGAAGCCGCCACCTCATCTGTGCCGGTCCAGTTAAACGTTGCTCCTCAATAATCCAGCGATTAACAGGGGGTAAGAGTATGACGGGCTTCTTGCGTTCTCTACCTATTGCGTGCCGCCGGTCATTTCACCTCGACTTTCATGCGCATCCAAGGATGGATGCAGCACTCAAAAAGATGTTCACCTTTCGAAAGACCCGTGATCTGGCGTTGGCTGCCCTGAAGGATTCGGGTCCTGGCCACCGCGAGGTTCGAAAAGCCGCCGGCACATTCGGGAACCGTGGCCTCTCCTGCGTTAAGATCCCCTATAAAGCCGCCACCGAAGTGCGCCACCTCGGTGAAGGTGTGAGGCTCGCCACCCTGGTCGAATACGTTAAGAATGGTTCCTTTCTTGATGTTGAGTGTGTCAGGTTCGAAGTCCCAGTTCGGGTCCGGAGTTCCAGCAGCTGCCTTTGCAAATAAGTCGGCGAACTTGGTGGATGCTCCGAGCGCGACATTCTTGCAAAAGTCCGGCCCAACCGCCGTCGGGGCATTGAAGGTGGCCGGATCGCATTCGTCCAAGGCCACCACCTGTGCGACACTTGGTGGATCTTCTTCCTGCGTCCCTCCTGCAAACATCAAACCGCCAGCGAACATCAATCCGCCAGCGAGTAAGCCGAACTTCGTTACGGTAATTTTCATCATGGGTCTCCTTCGTTCTCTTTCGGAATGCGCTCGAGAAAGCGCCTGCGGCTGGTGATGCGCATGGCCGCCGATTACTGAGTCTCGAGCGCAAAAACAGCGGCAACTGTCGCTGGGAAGGGCGAAAGAGTCAATCCTTGCCGCCCCTATTTGTCCCCAAAGTTTTCTCCATCCCTAACCTAATGAAAAGCAGGGACTTCGCAGCACGTGCGGACAAGACTCAGCAGGGCAAGAATTGTGATATGCTTCACCGAACTTCCAGAGGTTTGTATGCCCGCTCCAGCCCCGGCGGCTCGCGCGCTGCGATTCGACACTTTCGAACTGGATTTGCGTACGGGCGAACTGCACAAACGCGGCGTAAAGCTGCGTCTGCAGGGTCAACCCTTGCAAGTGCTTACGATATTGCTGCAGTCTGCTGGCAATCTTGTGACTCGCGAGGAATTAAGCAGTCAGCTCTGGCCGGCTGATACCTTTGTGGACTTCGACCACAGTCTCCACAACGCCATTGGGCGCATTCGCGAAGTTCTGGGTGATTCAGCGGAGACACCCCGGTACATCGAGACGCTGCCGCGTCGCGGATACAGATTCATTGCCCCAGTAGAGGCAGTCCAGGCGCCCCGGATTTCGGAAGCCAATGGCAACAAAACATCCGAAGGGGTGGCAGTCGCGCGACCAACCGTGCGACAAAGCAAGACCCGTGCAGCGCTGGCGGTCACGCTGTTGATTCTTGCCGCTACCGGGTCAGCTTTCTGGCTGGTGCGGGCAGTCTCGCGTCCGACAAGTGCAGTTCCCCGCTTACGTTCCATCGCGGTACTACCACTTGAGAACCTATCTGGCGATCCCTCGCAGGAATATTTCGCGGATGGTATGACGGAGGAGCTGATCACGGACCTTGCCAAGGTAAGCGCCCTGCGCGTGATCTCCCGAACTTCGGTGATGCGTTACAAAGGCACAAAGAAAGGTCTGCCGGAGATTGCAAAGGAATTGAACGTGGACGGCATAGTCGAAGGATCGGTTATGCGGTCGGGGAACCGCGTGCGAATCACGGCCCAACTGCTTCATGCACCTACAGATAAGCACCTCTGGGCGGAAGCGTATGAGCGTGATCTTGGCGATGTCCTCAGGTTACAGAATGAGGTGGCGCAGGCGATCGCGCAGCAAGTCCGGGCGCAGTTAACTCCGCAGCAGCAGGCCCGGTTCCGCTCGGCCGGTTCAGTGAATCCAGAGGCTTACGAAGCCTATCTCAGGGGCCGTTACTACCTATCAAATCAGTTCACGATGGGGCAGCCACTGAATACGGCGAAGAGCTACTTCGAAGAATCCATTCGAAAGGATCCTGACTTTGCGCTGGCGTACTCGGGGCTGGCAGATTCCTATGTCTATTTGGCGTTCTTCCGTCAGTTATCGCCAGAGGCTGCCTATAAACCTGCGAAGGAAGCCATACGCAAAGCTCTGGAACTGGACGACAGCATAGGAGAAGCCCACGATACCCTTGGCCAATTGAGTTGGCGGTTTGAGTGGAACTGGAACGCTGCCGAACCGGAGTTCAACCACGCCATTGCCCTGGCCCCGAGTTACAGTTGCGCTCATGAGGATCGCGCAGTCTATCTCAGTTTTATTGGCCGGCGCGCCGAAGCTCTAGCTGAGATCACTAGGAGCCGCGAGCTGGACCCTGGTCCCAGCTCCGGTATGGCCGAATCAGCGGCCTACTATCAGCTGCGGGATTACCAAAGTTTGGTGGAAGCAAGCCGAAGGGGGGTGGTCTCTTCTCCGAATGAATGGACTCAACACTATAATCTCGCCATCGGCTATGAAGGTACAGGAAAACTACTGGAAGCGATTTCTGAGTATCAGAAAGCGATTGAGGTGTCGAATGGCGATCACGATGCCACCGCTTCGCTGGCACACGCGTTTGCAGCGATCGGCAGAAGAGCCGAAGCGAAAAAGATCCTTCATGACCTGGAGAAAAAACCGAAGAGTGCCTATGTTTCTCCATATATGATCGCAACAATATACGCGGGACTTGGCGATAAGGACAAAGCGTTTGAGTTCTTAGAAAGAGCTTACCAGGAGAGATCTTTGGATATCTCTTGGCACATCAAAGCTGACTTACGGATCGACAATCTCCGCTCTGACCCGCGCTTTCAAGAGCTGGTGCGCCGCGTCGGCTACCCTCAATGATTGTATTCGCAAGAGTAAATCCTCCCGTCAATTGTTATTACGAAAGTCGAATTGAGTGGCGCCAGCTCTCCGCTTAAGTTGTCATCGCAAGGCTACCTATAATCTCTCAGGCATCTAACAAGCGGGCTCTAGCAACCAGCGGATTTTCAATTGGCTTTGAATGCCAACTCTAGAATTTCCTTGCCGATAGAGGAGAAAAAACCATAACCTCATGGAACCAGGGGAGCAACGACTATGAAGAGAGCGCAAAGGGGGAAAACTCGCAAAGTTCTCGTCATCGACACCGGCGGCACGAACATCAAGCTGCTGGCGACGGGGCAAAAGGAGCCGCGCAAAATTCCCTCTGGTCCGGCCATGACGGCGGGCAAAATGGTCCGCGAAGTGAAAGCGTGCGTCAGGGATTGGAAGTTCGACCGGGTGTCCTTGGGATATCCCGGTCCGATCATTAACGGACACCCACTTCGCGAGCCTCATAATTTGGGCGGCGGTTGGATGCGATTCAACTTCAGCAAGGCTTTTGCCTGTCCCGTAAAGATACTCAACGACGCGGCCATGCAGGCGCTCGGCAGTTATAAGGGCGGCCGCATGCTGTTTCTGGGACTTGGCACGGGCCTGGGGTCGGCGATGATAGTGGATGGAATGCTGCAGCCGATGGAGCTGGCACACCTCAGCTATAAAAACGGGAAAACCTACGAAGATTATCTCGGCGAGCGCGGCCTGGAACGATTGGGGAAGAAAAAATGGCGTCTGCACGTGGCGACAGTTGCAAAGAGACTGAAGGACGCTCTGGAAGCCGATTACGTCGTCCTGGGCGGGGGAAACAGCAAGAAATTGAAGAGGCTGCCTGCCGGAACCCGGCTTGGAAGCAATGAAAATGCGTTCCTCGGCGGCTTCCGCATGTGGGAGAAATAGCGAAGCAAGAAAAGAACGGGCCCGCAACTACAAGGAT
>Ga0210406_10001143_pt1 | contig 33598 bp, 51 predicted proteins | sample IncBWC30MmetaG_FD_155454 | JGI IMG/M metagenome (GOLD analysis project Ga0210406, IMG submission 155454) | Forest soil microbial communities from Barre Woods Harvard Forest LTER site, Petersham, Massachusetts, United States - Inc-BW-C-30-M | ecosystem: Environmental > Terrestrial > Soil >... | reverse complement strand
AGGCGGAAGTAGGAAATGTCCGAATCGTATGCCTTTTTCATCGGCGCATTTGCTGATAGGCATAGACTGAAGTCAGTGCACGGAGGTGCGAATATGATCTATTCTCTTCGCAATCTCTGGTCGCAAGAAGAGGGTCAGGACATCGCCGAATACGCCGTGATGTTGGCCGTCATTCTGGTACTGGTGGTTGGCACGATCCGATTGATTGGTGGGAATGCGAATAATGTCTTTTCCGCAGCCGCCAGTTCAATTGGCCAATAACGTCTGAACTACAACCCCATCGCAAGCGGGCCGGGCTCACAAAGCTCGGCCTTTTTTCGTGACGCGGACCTATCGCGCAGGTTGCCATTCGCCCCATACCTGACTGAACAAAATAGTCTAAACAATTCTGTCTAGTTATAAGTTATACATCATCCCAAATACTTGACTTACAGCTACGGCTGGCGACATAATTAACGAGTTGAAGGAAGCGGCAAAATAGCGACGAAAAAAGCGACACCAAAAGTGATGAAACTGATCGACCCAAGCAGGGGACTGGATGGAGTGTAAGGTTTGCGGTGCCCGTCACTTCGGCATCATCCGTCCATTAAGCAATGGAAATTTTTTCCGGGGAGCGTGGCAATGTAAGAATGGCTGCAAGCTGCCGAGAAAGCCGTGACCCCAATACAGGTATAATGCGCGATCTCAGGGTTAGGTTTTCTTCCAACCGGTCATCGATTTCAATTCGTCCATAATTTCCTGCAACCTCTGTTCGCGCCGCGCGCGATCGTTCATTGCATTGACATCTGGTTTAGGCATTTGCAAGTACGCTAGATTCAGCTTCTGGATTTTCGGCAATCTCTTGCCTCAGCGCCTCGACTCGTTCTCGGACACCGAATTCCACTGCATCATTATATCTGGGGCTTTTTGCAGAGCGCAGCGCGCCTGTTTCATTTCCTCACCGCCAAGCGTTTATCAATCTCAGCCATTTATAGGGTTGGTCCCGCCGCTGTAAAATAGCAAGACCTGCTAGGACGCAATCGCTAATCCCGCGACGAATTACTTAGTGGAGTAACGAATGCGCTGTAATTTCAGGACTTGCGGTCTTCGAACCCTGTGCCGTGAGAAACTTGTGATCTTCTTGACGTAGCATTGCTCATGCACGGCTTTGCCGTTTTCATCGGCGCACAAATCAACCAGTAAATCGACAGGGCTGCTGCAAAGTGCGCAGGATATTTCTGGAAGAAAGTAGCTGCCCGTAAACGCCTCCTTGCGAACTAGGATCAGCCTAGAACAGGAGCACGGCAAGAACTGAGCAATACGGACCACTTCCAGGAAGTTTCATCAAACTCATTGCTTCCTGTCTTGCTTGAGAGTGTCGCGACCTATGCGGGATATTTGCTTCTCCAATTCAGCCGATTTGGCAATGAGAGTGGCAGCCTGCTCCATCAGCTTGGCTGCCTTCTCCCGCAACTTTTCGGCTTCGCGGCAAAGTTATTCGGAGGTAGACTTCTCGGGCATTGGATTTCAGAACACCATCCGAATTGTGACTAGGCGTGGATTAAGCGAAACTTAAGAGGCCCCACAAGAATCGCACGGTTGGGCGCTGTAAAGGTAAGAACGGCTGAAAGCCGCCGTCTTCAGCGGAGCCGATGGCTGCGAAACGGCGGCTAGCCCCCTCTGCCCTCTCAGGGTGAGAGGGCGCAAGAGCGACCTCTGGCAGAACCGGGGGATGGCACATCACGTCTGACCACCATGACTCCCTACTGAAAGGTCGCCCGGTTGGGAATGCTAGCACAATTTTTGCGGTTGTTGTAGCCGCGTCCATTAAAGAATAGTGTCTTCCAAACGTGTGCAATATTGATCAGCGCCGTCTCGGCACTTATCATGACAATCGTAATGTACCCGTATGATAACGAATACTCTCCCATCGGTCGTTGATGGCCTCAAGCAAGAAGAGGCGAGACTGGAAAAGATCGCCGCACGTTTCGGAAACTCGCATTCTATTCACTACAGCAGCGTCCTGAAGATTCTCGACTCCCTCAAGCAGCACATCGAAATGCTAGAATCAGGCCGCACAAGAAACACTACCCAAACCTATTGATACCGCGATTTTCTCAACTTGGCGCGGAGACGCGTCAGAAACGAAATCTGCGATTTCTCCGAGCAACCCCGGTGGCGATACGTCGTACGAAGGATCAGCAACAGCAGCGAACAGACGACCAGCAAAAGGATTGGCACTGACCACATCGGGAACGCATGATCCATGTGGTAACCTCGTTCAACTGCTTTCAGATTCTTGTCGAGCTCTGATGGTTGGGTGCAAAAAAAAAAGCACCGAGTATAGCGGGCGGTGTAGGCGCGGCGATCTGAAGTTCCCCTCGAAGAGCAGCTTCCTGAGGCGGAAGTAGGAAATGCTCCGGATCCGTTTGTGCCTTTTTCCATCGGTGCATCCGCTGACAAGCATAGAACTCAAGCCAGTTGCACGAAGGTGCGCACGCGCTGTTGAGTTCGCGCAAAGCTTTTCATCTTGACTCCCACCTGCGCCTCCTCATAGAGTTGTTGGGCTCCTCTGGTAGCCTTGTCGCCTTGCTTCAGGCTCTCCCTTGTGCAGCAGTCCGTCAGCGTCACCAGGAGCGATATCTACCCCAGGAGAGATAGAAATGAAACCGATCGCTACCCGACTGCTTACGTTCGGAACCATATTCGCTGCCGGTCTACTATTCGTCAGCGTGCCCACCACCACGGTCAACGCGCAGGATATCCAACCTAGGCCGTTCAGCACAGTCCCGGTTAGAAGCGTTCAAGAAACATCAATTTCACCAGTCTGGCCCCCGGCGATCATCGTGGGGAAGAACGTCAACGTGACCAATGAACCCGGCCCGCAGAGCGAGACCAGTGTGGCCGTGGACCCCACAGACCCAACACACCTAATCTATAGCGTGAATGATCTCACTACTACAGCGGGAGTGTGGGAATCGACCGATGGAGGCAAGACGTTCGCTCGCACCAACTTCAGCCCCACGGCGTTCTGCTACGACACGTGGCTCGATTTCAAAACATCTGGCGATGCATTCGTCTCCTATGAGTGCGGCGGCGACGAGCGGATCGCGTATGAGAAAAAAGGCCAATCTGCCTGGACCGAGATTGTGATACCGAACTCCGGCGGCTTCCCCGACCGCGACATGGTACGCATCGATAACTCTGCGAGTAAGTTTGGAGGCAGTGTCTACGTGGGCTACGACGACAACGGTGCGGGCAATATCCCGTACGTCTTGTACTCACGTGATGGCATCAGCAACTGGCAACGCAGCCCGCAAATTTCGACAAGCGGAGTGCCAACAATTGGCGTGAACGTTGCTACCGGGCCGAATGGCGAGGTCTATGCCTGTTGGGAAGACTACAGCGGTGGCAAGATCTGGGTTGCAAAGTCGAAGACTGGTGGTGCGACGTGGGGAACGGCACATGTGGCGACAAATTATCGCATTGGTACATCTAGCTTTTTCATCTTTATTCCGCCGCAGTCAATCCGGGGGATTGTACCCATGCCCTTCTCTGCGGTAGCTCCCGCAGGCGCTGCCCATGCGGGCCGACTTTATATCAGTTATACGGACCAGGATGCGACCGGCAGCAACACTAGCATCTACGTCCGCCACTCGGATAATGGCGGCGTGACTTGGTCAAAGGCATCCAAGGTCAACGACGACCGGAACCACGCTTACCATTTCCACAATGCCATCTCGGTTGCGAAGAATGGGACCGTCGCTCTTTCCTTCTACGACACTCGTCGCGATCCGAGCAATGTGAAAACGGACCGCTTTGTTAGCCTGTCCACCGATGGCGGTACAACCTGGCAAAAGAACAAGAGAGTCACCTCAGCTCAGTCCGACGAGAGCCACGGCGATTCAAACCAGTACGGTGACTATCAGGGAAGCTATGCGGATTCAACTGGCGTTTTCCGGTTGTCCTGGACGGATTCTCGCACGGGTACACAGGCGGAGGACACATTTGGCGATAGCGCAAAACCGTAGGTAGACGGTCTAAATTCAACCGGCCTTAGGAACCCAAACCCTTGGGCCGGTACAGCCCAGACCTGAGTGATTTGCCCATCCAAGCTCGCTACTACGCTATACGTCGCTCTGGTCCATCATCTTTCTTCACAGCCTCACTCGGCTTCGCATGGAGTTGGTCCATGCGGAACAGGTAGCACATGCTGCAGTAGAACTCGTGGCAGATGTCGCATTCCTCAGAATGTAAGTCACACAGCTTAGCTCCGCAGTCGCAGCACTCAGCGTTCGCAATGCGACCACATGCGTAACCATCCGCGTCCTCTGTGCCGCGTACCATCACTATTTCGCAGTCGCTCATCCTTCCACTCCGGCATTAGCCTTAGGCTAGCAGGGATCGGGGAGAAGATAGGGCGAATGCATCAGCAGACGGTTTTCATTTCCTCACCGCCCACCGTTTATCAATCTCAGCCAAAATCATTTCCGCCCAACGTACCGCGTCCGATATGGCGCTGATGGTGGCGGGAACGCGCCGTCCCGCCTTCATACATCGCCAGCTTGCGGGCGGCGAGGATGCTCGCGGCGATTAAAAGTACGCGCTTCCGACCTTCGTCCATCCGGCCATGATATACTTTCGCTTTATATTCGCCAAGAAGGCCAAGGTGCTGAACAAATAGAACCAGTAAGCAAAGGGTATGTCTAACGTAAATACGTAGGAAAACATCGTCCCTGCGGGGAAGTTCGGGACGCAATCCGGATTAGTTCACGCAGTCTTAGCCCCGGCATCATTACGTCACAAAGCATCAGGCGAATGTGCTTGTGGCGTTTCGCGCATATACTCACCGCCTCATGACCGTCCCCTGCCATCAAAACCTCGTAGCCACGTCTCCGCAATCCTTCCGCAATCATTTCATGTAACAGCCTTTCATCCTCAACGAGGAGGATCGTTTCCATAGGTGCCTCCTAACTGTGCCTTGTGAAACGCAAAAATCAATTGCTCTGGGACCAAGGCCCTTTGCGGACGCTGCATACCCCCGAAGATGCCTGCTCATTTCAATGTGGCATTCGAGGCTCAGGCTAGGTCGTCTTCCCCCGAAGACACACCGAGCAATATGATTGCCACGGCCAAACTCAACATTTCCAGGAGCTCATGGATGCGAGCGTGCCGAGATTCAGCCAAGGCTGCCGAAATATCGGCAGTCCTAAAGTTTTCGGTGATCTGGTCGATGTGCCTGCTAGGAGGCACCATGACCGCCAATCTAGCTGTTCCTGCTGCCCAATACCTTCGCATGTCAACCGAACACCAACAATACTCGCTCGAAAACCAGTCTCTGGCGAACCAAAGTTATGCGGCGTCCCACGGTTTCGTGATTGTCCGCACTTATTCCGACGCAGCAAGGCGAGGCCTCGTACTGAAACACAGAATTGGGCTTCGTCAATTGTTGAAGGACGTGGTTGGCGCAACCCCAGAATACAGAGCCATCCTTGTCTACGACGTCAGCCGATGGGGACGTTTTCAAGACACCGACGAATCAGCTCATTACGAGTTTCTCTGCAAGTCCGCAGGTGTTCCCGTGCACTACTGCGCAGAAACGTTCACAAACGACGGTAGCTTGCCCAGCCTCATCATGAAGACGCTGAAGAGAACTATGGCGGCGGAGTTTAGCCGGGAGCTGGGCGTCAAAGTTCTCGCGGGACAGAAACGGCTTGCACGTCTCGGGTTCAAGCAAGGAGGTTTGCCGGGTTACGGCTTACGGCGCATGCTTGTCTCAGCGGATCGGGTTGCGAAACAGCCCCTGGCGCATGGAGAGCGCAAGAGCATCGCGATGGATCGAGTGATACTTGTTCCGGGCCCTGCCGACGAGGTGCAATGCGTCCGGGATATTTATCGGATGTTTGTATCCGAGAAGCTATCGGTCCACGGCATTGCTTGTGAACTCAACCGCCGAGGTGTCAGGTACAAGGGCGGCTCAGTTTGGGATTATCAAGCCGTCTACGCTATTCTCACCCATCCGAAATACACGGGATGTCACACCTTTAATCGAACATCCTGCCAACTCTGTACGCGTACCGTAAGGCTGCCCCGATCGGAGTGGATTCTCACGCCGGGAGCCTTCGAGCCAATAGTCGATGAGCCAACATACTCCGAAGCGCAGCGGGTGCTGCAAGGGCGAACGATTAACAAGTCGGACGAGGAACTGTTGGACAGCCTGAGAGCGTTGCTTGCCAAAAAAAGGCGACTATCCCTCGCCCTGATCCAGAACTCTAAAGACGTCCCATCCCCTTCTACATACCGGCATCGCTTCGGCAGCTTGCGGCGGGCTTATGAACTGATCGAATATGGCCGTCCCGATCAGTTCGGTCCCATCGACCTGCGTCGTAGGACACAGGCCTTGCGCGAGGAACTGGTCTCACGGATCGCGGCACTGTTTCCCGATCACGTGTCGATTGTTCGTCGCGGAGGAAGATGGCGAAGCCAACTGCGAGTGACTAACGGTTCAATAGTCTCCGTTCTCATCGCCCGGTCAGTTCGACCGTGGAGGAATATCCGCTGGAGAGTCAATGCCCTCCCACGCGAAAGTGGGAACGTAACGTTGCTGGCTAGGCTCACAGAAGGCAACGACTCATTCCTTGACTTTCATATTCTTCCGAACATCGACCGTCGCATCGATATTTCTCTCCGCGACCGATGGCTTGATCGCGGCAAGCCACTGAGTGACTTGCGAGCATTCCGCAAAATTATAGAGGCTACCGACTGGCTACACGCAGACGGTTAAGAATGGCGCAATCCAGAAACCCTATTGCCAGATTGTCGTGATTTGGAGCGGCAATGCTGCTAAGCTTTTGACCGTCTATGAAGCCCCTTCTCATACCGGCAGCTGAATACTTGAGAATGTCAACAGATGAGCAGAAGTTCTCCATTACGAATCAGAAGGCAGCCATTCGGAAGTACGCTGCCCAGCACGGCTTTGAAATAGTCCGATCTTACGTCGATCCGGGGAAGAGTGGACTAGTCTTCAAGTACAGGAAGGGCCTAAACGAGCTGATCCAGGATGTGAAGAGCGGCAGTGCTCCGTATCAGGCAATTCTAGTGTATGACGTGAGTCGGTGGGGCAGGTTTATCGACGCAGACGAATCAGCTTACTATGAGTTCATCTGCAAACAATCTAACGTACCAATTCACTTCTGTGCGGAATCGTTTGAGAACAATGCCACGATTACGAGCACGATCCTGAAGGCGTTAAAACGAGTCATGGCTGCCGAGTACAGCCGGGAGCTGTCGGTGAAGGTATCGGACGGATTAAAGCGCCTCAGCGCTTTAGGCTTCAGAACGACTGGAACGGCGGGTTATGGTCTAAGGCGGATGCTTGTTTCGGCAGAAGGACAGCGAAAGCAGAAGTTGCGTGACCGAGAACGAAAGAGTATTGCCAGCGACAGAGTGATACTAGTACCGGGTCCACAAAACGAAGTGAAACATGTGCGCGAGATATTCAGGATGTATGCATACGAGGGCATGGGCGTAACGGAGATTGTCCGCAGTTTGACGAGCAGAGGCATCCGATTTCCGATCAGAGGGCAAAAGTGGAACGGGTCAAACGTGAAGGGTATATTGCGCAACCCCAAGTACATAGGTATGAATGTCTGGGGGCGTACCAGCAAGTTACTGAAGGCTGAGCGAACTTATGAGGTGCCCCGAGCGTCTTGGATCGTGAAAGATGAGGCCTTCGAGCCGATTGTTGATAGATCGACATTCGACAAGGTTCAACGAATATTCGGCAAACGTCGCTCCAAACATTATCGGTACTCCGCAGAGCAATTGCTGAGCAAACTGAGACGGCTGGCCAGGCACAAAGGAAGCATAACTCAACAGTTGATCGATCAAACACCGGGAGCAACCACAACGACATATATCAGTCGCTTCGGAAGCTTGCTAAAAAGTTACCAGATGGCGGGCTATAAGCCGTCACCTCATACTATTCATGTTGCACAAGGATTGAGACGCGTAGGCAAGCTTCGACGTGAAGTCTTGAAGAGAATTAAGTCAGCTTTCCCGAAAAATATCGAGCTTGTGAAGTTGCCGGGAAGCACTCGCTGCACGTTGCTGATCGATAAGAGTATCCGGGTGGCGGTGTCCGTGTGTCGCAGCGAGAGAACGCCTCTGGGGCATCGCAGATGGGCGTTGAGGCTCATGCAACGAGAGATTGGACTTTCTTCACTCGTATGCTTGTGTAACGAACGGATGAATTCTATCGAACGTTTCTACCTGTTGCCCAGGCTTGACAAGGCCGAGACCTACAAAACCGAGTATCGCATAAAGGAAAATGATGCACTTCTTAGCCCCGAGAGGAGGCTTAGACGGTTTGATGAGCTATATCCGCTATTGAAGGCGTCGACCTCACGCCAGCCCTGACGATTGCTACACCCGGAACGATTATCTCTTGGTTTTCCAACTTGACCGGTGTCGAAATGTCGGCGGGAAAGCCGAACGGGCGGCATTCGCGGGCCGACCACCCTGTGTAAATGCCTGTTCTGCCTACTTCCAGAAATGGCAATCAAATTGAACCGAGAGCAGCATGAGCCGCTTAGAGTTTCTCAGAACTGAGCTCACGGATATCGAACACCTAGATCGGTTCTACTGGCAAACAGATAACCCTGAGCGACATGAGAAACTCGGATATCTCGTTCGACAGACCAGGCGTCGCGACATCATCGCCGAACTATTGAACTTAATGCAAGGAACTGGACAATCATTTCTGGAGTATAATTCTCGCCTTCCCCCAGGAAGAGAGAAAGAACCATGAAAAGGACGCTGTTGATAGCGGCCCTTACCCTGTTTTCCCTATTCACCTTGGGAAACACTTCATCAGATCGCAAACAGTGCTGTCACGGCTGCGGCAGTTATGCCTGCAATCACACCAACTGCGGGGACAAATGCAGCTTGGGGCCGCACTGTAGCGGGTGCTGGAAAAGCTGCGTTAGGTAAATCACACCGGGCCGAACCTTTGGAGCACGTCATTTGCTTGAGGAGGTTTGCGCTATGCTTGAAAGAATTCAATTCATCAACCATCAGAAGAAACAGATTCTGCTGGTTGACTTCTCGAATTGTCCGGCCAGCGAGGTTGAGAAGATCGCGAGAGCGGTTCCGGACTACGTGACGACCCAACCGCGTGCTTCGGTTCTGGTGCTCTCCGATTTCACTGGAGCATCCTTTGATAAAGAGGCCATTCGCACCATAAAGGAAAGCGCGGTCTTCGACAAACCCTATGTTAAGAAATCCGCACTGGTGTGCGATTTCGATCTCTCAGAGATCTTGGGGCAGAGCCTCGAAGACTACTCCCGTCGCGAGTTCCCGACTTTCAAGAGCCGCAAAGAAGCGTTGACTTGGCTCGTTGGGGAGTAGCGGAAGAACCACTCGCCGATATCAATCGGCCTGCTTCACCCTCGCCCACCTTGCCCGTTGAGCCGCCGCAATCTTCCTTCGAGCTGATGCTGACATTGTGCGCTTGGATTTCAGTGGAACTCCCTGACCCTTCGCAGATGCTCTCTTCGCCCACCGTGCTTTCTGCGCGAGACTGATCTTCCTACGGGCAGACGCCGACAAAGTTCGCCTTGGCTCCGTGTAGAAGCTTCCACCATTCAACTTACCCAGCACGGATAGAGCCGCGCCTACATGCTTCAGTTGAGTTGCTAGGTTTGTCCGCTCGGCCTTCAGCTCCGACATTATCGAGCCTAGTCCCGTTAGATTTGAACATCATTCCCCCTCGGGATGATTGCAACGAGCTATGCTCTGCCACTGGGAACTTTATTCCTAACACACCCGTAAGATCGCGTAGTCGAAAGGAAGCAAACAAATGCGTGAAAGCGTAAAGCGAACGGGCAAGGAGTTGGGATTGGCATTGCTGAACTTCGTGGTCGTGCTTGGCCTCTTGTTCGGCACGCAGGCATTGATTCGTGGCCGCGTGGACGAAACTGGGAAAACCGTACTTCTCTCCGCAGTTGTCTTCGCTGCGTATTTGGCTGGCAGAAGATGGATCGAGGGCCATCAACCGCCTGAATTGCTCGGGGAGGGTCGCGTCACCGAATTCGCCGGAGGGATTGGACTGGGGATCTCTCTGTTCTCGACGGTCATGGGCTTGCTATGGATCGTCGGTGACTACCATCCAGCCGGGCACGGGTCGGTCTCCGGTCTCGCTAAAGGGGCGGTCATCGCTTTGGTGGTGGGGATCGGTGAAGAAACCCTCGTGCGCGGCTTCGTATTCCGCATTGTGGAGATCGCAGGTGGGACGTGGATCGGCGTGCTGGTTTCGTCAGCGCTATTTGGTGCTGGACACGCGTTCAACCCAGGGCGACGGTCACCAGTTCGATTGCGATTGCGCTCGAAGCGGGTGTACTGTTAGCCGCTGCGTACATCGTGAGCGGACGACTGTGGTTTCCAATAGGACTTCACATGGGTTGGAACTTTACGGAGGGCTCGGTGTTCGGGATGTCGGTGTCCGGACTCAATACGACGCCAGGCTTATTCGCAGGAACGCTAAAGGGGCCTGTGATTTTGACGGGCGGAGCGTTTGGACCAGAAGCTTCGATATTCGCTGTGGTGGTCTGCCTCGTCGTCGCTGTGCTGCTCCTGTGGCGAAGTGTTCAACTGCAGCGCGTGAAAGCGCCGATGTGGACCTGAACCAAAATGAATTGTGCGGAGTGATCTTCGCGAGCATCACAGAGCAAACGCAACTCATCCGCAGCTAGGACAAACGGTCGAGCCCTCCGCCCCCTGCTGGTCACGATTTGCAGATCAACACCCTTCTCGCCGAACGTCATTCGATGGTGGTAGTAGGAGATAGCTTGGCATCTCGGTCGGCACCGTGTGCAGATGGGTACGAGCCACTAGTATCTAGGCCAAGGCTATATACTTGACTCTAAACTATGCGCAAACGAGGAAAAGGTGGGGGCGGTAATGCCCACCAACGTGCAATCGCGCGTAAGTCTATCCGCGTGCAACAGAATCCGGTGATTCCTGCGGCGGGAGTTGTGTCCACTATCTGGCGACAAGCCTTTTCTTGGCCTGTGGTCGGAACGGTTCTAGGCTTTATGTGGGGTGGCGGACTGACGTTCATGACATCCGACCATCCGATACTCGCCGATAGTTTCTACGTCGCGGGAACCCTATTGTTTGTCGTTAAAGTCGTCACATGGGAGGAAACGCGCCAACATAGAAATCGCGAGATCATATGGGTATCGGTGGTGGTGCTCACAGTTCTTTTGACAACCGGTGCAATGTACGGCAATCACTATCTCAATCGGGGCGCCAAGGATGTAGCATCTAAGCAAACTGACCCACCCGCGCCTAAAGAAGCCGCCAAGGGTAAAATACCGGAACAGCCTGCGCCAGAGCAACCACCACAGCCCGCACCGCAGCCACAGCACCAACCGAAGCTGTACACCGCAGATGTTGTTATGACCCTCATACTTCCATATTTCTGGGGTCTGTATCCAACCGGAACCGGAGTTACCGTCACACCTGTCGACGTGATTCTTTCTCTGAGGATCGTAAATTTGCAAAACCGCTTGGCGTCCATAATCGGATTTTTAGTAGAAGCAAAAACTCCGGCGAGGTGGATCGTCTTGCATCGAATACCGCTCAGCAATATCACTTTATACGATGGTACGTGGCCTCTTAGCAGCGTGCGAAAGCTTGAGTTTCAGCCCAGTGATATCGGCCCCGAACTTCACGTGAAAGAGTTGGCTCCTGGCCAAACGGTAAGGGGTATTGCGCTATACGATTGGGGCCGCGAGGAACACCCGACTATTCGGGCAATTCGCATTACGATTTTTGACAGCGCCCACAATAAGGACGTCATTTATCCATCTTCTGAGCAGCCGCCAACGATGAAGCCGCAGGATGCATATTCTTCACTAGAAGACTTGAGTATGGCAACAACCGGCCCCATTGTGGACCTGTCCTCTTTGCCAGTCGAGCGGTACTCGGTGCGGACGGGTGGGAAATGATAAACCTAGTTGATTCGGTGAAACATCACAACAGTAGGAACAGATGTAGCGGAACGGGTCTGCCATGCGCGGAATTGTAAAGCACCGGCGATCCGCTTCCGTTGTCCGCATGATCTGTTATCTCGCACCAAAAGCTCTTTTCCGCTATACGGTCCGCCAGGGCCGCTTCTCAAGGGGAGCTGCCGTGGGCACGCGCTTATTCCTCGCCCCAGGGAATTCGACCATTAGCTCTGGGTACCAAGCTCTCCTTCGAGAGCCGCTAGGACTTTTTTCTCGCGTCATTGCCTGGAACGTACACCACGCTGTCCGATTCGATTTGGATCTGAACAACCCTCCATTGCGATACACGGGGCGATTGCTTTGGTAAGCACTACCCGAGCGTCGTCCGGAATCCGGGAGAGGGTTGTGGCCACGAGTTGCCTGAGAGCTTCTACATCAATACCACTTTGACTGTTCATGTTCTTAAACGTAGAGCAGTCGGCTGAAAAAGCGCAAGTGCGGACTAAGTGATGGTCAATTCGCCCAGGTCCGCTGTGCCGTTGTTGTGCCACGATTTCACACCACAGTTGGTATACCCGCGCACCTGCCATTCGCCTACCGTTAAGACTGCCTTGCATCGCTCTACGTGGTACTGCTGCCATTCGTCGCTCTGTATCGTGTTGAATTTACGTTTGTAGCTGCTTTCGAACCACTTTATTATTACAATCCGCCTTTCTCCACCACCTGGGCCGAGGATAAAAGCAAAGGCGAGAGCCTACCGCCAAGTGACAGACCCCTATAATAAGGAGGTCGGGGGGACAGGCCGGGGGGCTGACCCTGGCAAACGCGTAAAGTAGTACTCGACCCACAACTTCAGACAAACTTCACCTCACCGCATCCAACTCCCGCAATTCTCTGCATCGACATTCCGCCCGCTAACCTGCTGCTAATCACGTGCGCATACGTTGTGCTGTCTCGCGTTCGTTGCCGATTGTCGCGCGGTTAGCGGCCAATTCGTTCGCGTGCAAACCTGATTCGCTCGCCTTCCATAAAACTTATTACGCTTCGCACATTCCCGTTTGCTTCTATTACTGCGCTCGAATTTTCGTTGCGTTCGTTCTGCGAAACATGTCAAGAGTTTTTTTCTGGATTGCGATTCATGAACTTGCGATATACATGGGCCACTGTTTCTCAGAGTAAATGCTAGTGTGCGCTCGTTCGCAGCTGCAATTCAAAAGTCGCGAACAGGAGAACACACATGAGCAGAAAACATTTCATCGCACTAGCTGCAGCGCTGAAGGCGGAAAAACCCGGCGCTAATTGGTGCGTTAACAAGCATGTCCAATGGGCGCTAGACGTGAAGGCTGTAGCCAATGCCTGCGCGCGGTTTAACGGCAACTTCAAGCGGGATCGGTTCCTGACCGCGTGCGGAGTGGAGGACAGCCATGTCTAACAAGACAGCGGAATACCGGATCACCTTATCGAGGCTGATTGTCAGTCCGGCTACAGTCGCGCCGCTACCAAGCATCTCGTATCCGGATCGACATCGTCGAACGGACAAACAGATCGCGGTTTCAACTCTTCACTACATGGCCGCAACGTTCATCGGTCTCGCTGTGGTCATCGGCATAGCGCTTGTCATGGGGGTGCGCTGATGAGTACTTCGATATTCGAAATGGGCGCAAGTAATCCGATGCAAGCCGGACTGGCATTTCCGGAGAGCCTGACTGACAAGTACAAGCCGAAGCGCGTCGCGGATTTCCTGATGGGATTTCCCAAGCGCGTGATGCTGTCCCTGCTCGCGAATCCGAAGCCTAGTGCCTGGTTTTTTCTGGGCGCATCTGGCTTGGGCAAAACGGAAATGGCACTTGCGGTGGCGAATGAGATGCCAGCGCAGTTGCACCACATCGCCAGCAAAGAATGCGATTTGGAACAGGTTCGCAGGCTGAAGCTGGCGTGCAATTACGTACCGCATGACATGTTCAACCCTGATCGGCGATGCAAGATGCACGTTGTGATTATCGATGAGGCGGATCAGATGAGCCCGGCTGCGCAGCTTGCGTTTTTGTCCCTGCTGGATGCTACGGGATTTCCTCCCAGCACCGTGTTCATCTTCACTGGCAACAGCACCGATGGACTAGAAGCCCGATTCATGAGTCGCGTCAAGCTGTTGCCATTCTCGAAAGAGGGCATGGCTCCGAAGATAGTCGAGCTACTGGCTTCCATCTGGCAGCAAGAGGGCGGCATGGCGGACAATGCGCCGAACTTCGCGCGGATCACGAAGGACAGCTGCAATAACGTTCGTGACGCCATCAACACGCTGGAGGTGGAATTGATGGCGATATGAAATGGCAACATCAGCCCGCCATCAAACGGTCGATTGTTGCCGTCGAATCGGCGGGCTGGTAAGTGCCAGCGTTTCACTGCGGAATTCGCCGAACTAGACACACGATTATTGGCGGGTAGTTAACCGAGACTGGGAGGGCACGATGAGAGCAGCATTGTATGGCAGGGTCAGTACGGATGGGAAGAACAGGGCCAAGCGACAGGAGACCGAGAATCAGCTTCTGCAGCTACGGGCCTTCGCGGTATCTCAGGGTTGGAGAGTTGGGCGCGAGTACGTCGATCATGTCACAGGCGGGACTGCGGATCGCGAGCAATTCCAGGAGATGTTTCGAGACGCGAGCCAGCGGCGGTTTGATGTGCTCGTCTTCTGGTCATTGGATCGCCTGAGCCGTGAAGGAGTACTCGAAACCCTGCAGCATCTCCAACGGCTCACAGGCTATGGGATCGCGTGGCGTAGTTTCACCGAGCAGTATCTCGACAGCACGGGCATCTTCCGCGATGCGGTGATCGGGATTCTCGCTGCTGTAGCCAAACAGGAAAAAGTGCGAATCAGCGAACGTACTCGGGCAGGGCTCGATAGGGCACGGCGCGAGGGCGTGATTCTGGGCAGGCCGCGAGTAGCGGTCAATCCAGCGGAGATTAGAGAACTGCGTGCCCAGGGCATGAGCTGGGGCGCGATCAGCCGTGAAACTGGATTTGCTCGCGCCACATGCCAGAAGGCGATCGCGTAGCAAAACAAAAATGCCCGAGGACAGAATGGGTTGTTCTGCCTTCGGGCTTTTGTGTCTCTGGCTTTCGCGTCATCGCCTGCCATGAGAACTCGCGTGGCGTTCGCGTTGTTATCGCTGCGTTCGAGGCGCAGTGTAACTTCCGGCTGCTTTAGAGCTGTGCTGGCTCTATTGCGGGAAGCCGGAATTGCACAGGTATCCCGCGCTGATTGCCCGCTACGCTCGAATACCGAGGCGTCGCGGACGAATGTCTACCTGAGTATGCCGACACCTCTTCGTTGCCGCACCGCCTCTACCGCGTTCTTTCGAAGCGCACCGTGGTAGAGCTTGTCTATCTCTGCATCGCTAAGGTTGTCGAGGTCGGGTTGTTGTTCTGGTTCTTGCGGCGTGACCTGGCCGAATAAAGTCGAGCGCAATGCGTCTTTCTCTGCAGCCTGACACGCTGCCCACGCTTCATCGAGCAGTCGCGCGGTCGGAATGCGGCCAGCGACGTAGTCTTGGATAAATTGTCGCCGGGCGCGAGTTGGGGAGTAGTTCGCACGGCCATGTCCCCAGCAGAAATAAACAGCTTCTTCCACCAGGCGTTTGTATTCTGGCGCAGCGATGCCATCCAGAGCCTCTTGCAGGGATGTCGAGTAGAGCCACATTTCGGAAGCGGTCTCAGGCAGCCGCATCTGCAAGTAACGCGCCACGGCACCTTCAACATCACCCGCGCTTGCCTGGAGTGCGATAGCCCGGCGCGTGTGGTCTGTCAGCGGTCGAGGCGTAGCGGGATCGACTTGAAGTTTGCCGGTTCGCGATAGAGCCTTGAACGCCGTAGCGATGTTGTCTCGATTGAATTCCAGACCACCGTCATCGAGGTACTGTCGGATTACTTCGTAGTTGTCATCATGGCGGTAGTAACTCGGATTGGCAGCCATGAACGCTTTCGCCTCGGTATTCTCGCGTTCATCTTGCAGCCGCTCCACCAATCCTGGGTCGCCAGTCTCTTTCGCGATCTGCTCCAGCGCTTCGCGATCGGGGTTCTCGGCCAGGGCTTTGAGCTGATTGCTGCCCGACACGACTACTCGATTTAGACCGTCCTTATCTTCAGCTGCGAATTCTTCCGGTGCAGGATGGTTAAGATCGGGGAAGGAACTCAGGTCGAGTTGAGAAAAGCTCGGGTCAAGGAACTTCGCGGTCTCTTCTGCGATTATTCTAGTGCGTGTTTCTTGGTTCATTTCATCTCCTAATTTGGGAAGCCTGGAATGTTGGGTAGCCGCCAACCACGCTGGCGAACCGGGGCTGGTGCTGGGGGCTGTTGTGTTGCGATGGTTTTCTGCACTTCATCGCTACGGAGCCATTCCTTGAGCGAGCATGGAGTGAGGTCCGGCTGCGAGAAGTCTGGGTTATGCTGCGGTCCGGACCAACGCTCAAAACCTGGCTCTGGAGTTGCGAAGGGATCAGGGTAGGCCATCTTCATCGTGAGACGATATGTGGCGGCCCAGCTTTGTCTACAGCCGTCGCCAGCTTGTCATCGGTGAGCGCATTCCTGCCGGGATTGCGTTTATTTAACAGCGCTAGTTCTTCTTTCCGCGACTGGCCATGTTGTCCATGTCCGGGTGTCGGGCGGCTTTCGCCCGGTGCGCCGATCTGGAAATCGGTAGGCAGAGCACGGTAGGGATCACGCTGTGCTTCGGTTAGTTCGATCTTCTCGTTGTCGTTGTTCGTGGTCATTGGTTCTCCATAGTGTCGAGCTGTTCTAAGAATTCTTTGGCGGTTGTGCGGGCGTCATCCAGCGGGGAAAAACGCGCGATCCACTCGATGGCGTCTAATGTTTTCTTGCGGACGTAGTCACTTTGAGTGCGGCGATGCAGATCGATTAAGAGTGCGATCTCTGTGACGTTCTGCCCGAATAGCCAGACGAGGTGATTGCCGAACACATCGATGATCGCCTGCGTCGACGGATCGAAGTTCAACCTAATCTCGCCGCGGTCGGAGCAAGTCAGGTTGCTATCCAGCAGGATGCGCTGGTACCAATTTTCTAACTCGCCATCGAGGTCTTGTTGGCTGTGCGGCACTCCGGCGTTGCGACCGTGGCGCGGCGATGTTGGCGCTTGTTGGTCTGCCGGAGCGACGGCGAGTTCACGCCGCGCTGCCTCACGCTCATGTTGTGGCCGACGTTCATCGTCCGCAATCGCCTGTAGTATCTGCCGCTTGTCGCCTGGGTCCCATCGTGTCATTTGTTGTTTCCTCCGTCTCTCTGACCACCGTCTCCAGCTCGCGCCCATGTCTTGCCTTCCTAACCAGCGTCTCGATCTCGCGTCTTTGCACTATCGCGAACTTTAATTTGGCCGGGGTATCGGGATCTCGTTCCAGCCGCATGAGTAGCAATAACGGCGGGCGCAGCATGGCCTTCAGCGCCTCTAACCTGAGCCGTTGTGAGTTGCGCGGGTTGACGAGGATTTTCCGGTATGTTGCGTCGGGCGAGCTGATGCTACCCATAGGCTGAGTGAAGGATCGGGAAGATGAATGTCTGGTAACTTGCTAGAGATCGCGTGTTGTGCGCGATTGGCACGGTTGGGTGAGAGTTAAAGTGATGGTTTAAGAGTTGATTACCGCGTTAAAGCCGATGCGCCAGGTAACCGGCTCCGGAAGGCCCGTAGCCCCTAACCGTTGACTGCCGTCCGGAACGGCATCATAATGACTTGCCTGTTTTGGAGGAAGCCGTGAAACGGCCTGCCAGAATACCCTCGCAACTTTCCGAGTTGCTGCATCAACGGCTTAGTGCTTACGCCCTTGCTGCGAGTGCGGCGGGAGTGGGGACGCTGGTGCTGGCGCAGCCAGCCGAAGGTAGGATTGTCTACACGCGCGCCCATCACGTGATGGTGGGCAATGGAAACAGCACCTACAAGTTGGATCTCAACCACGACGGAATGCCGGATTTCGAGCTCTTTCTCGGCAGCCATGGTTTTCATGAGCCCTTACTTGAAGTGTACGGAGTCTCGACTAACCGAAACGGTGGCAGAATTGTCGGCAGGCGTGCGGGTTCGGTCGCGTCCGCTCTTCCACCTGGACGTGAGGTCGACAAGGCTAACCTGCAGAATGCCTTTATGGCATGGCAATATTCCTATCCTGGGATTGCCGGACGTTGCTATGGGCTGTGGATTGACGCGAAGAATCGATATCTGGGATTAAAATTTGTGATCAAGGGAAAGTATCACTTCGGCTGGGCGCGGCTGAACGTCGATTGCACTTCAGGGGTTGGAGGCAGGATCACAGCAACGCTCACCGGCTACGCCTATGAAACCATTCCGAACAAGCCCATCATCGCAGGCAAGACGCACGGCGAGCATGAAGCGACCCTCGGGCGGCTGGCTCAAGGTGCATCCGGCGTAGTTTCGCGGCAGAAGTAGGAGCGAACAAATGAAGCGCAAGGTTGTCAGCTTTTCGTCGTCGATGGAACGCGCTCAACATGTATGCGCTATCTGCTTGTGCGGCGGGAGTAGGAGTGTTGGCCTTGGCTCAGCCTGCCGAGGCCAGAATTGTCTACACCAAGGCTCATCAGCGGATTCCGATTAACACTGATTACCCGCTTGATCTTAACCATGATGGAATAACCGACCTTAGCATCTATGACCGATCAACCACAACCGGCTCGGGGGTTCGCTATGATGCGCTTTGGGCGCAGCTCAGATACCGCAACTCTCTCGATGGATCCCGTCTCCGGACTCAAAACAATGGGGGACTTCCTGCTGCGCTCAAGCGCGGCCTGCTAGTCGGCCCACCATGGTACTCGGCTAGAACAGAACTTATGGCTATTGCCTCAAGCCGGGGGAGAAAGCGCGGCAATTGGCTTAGCGTAGATAATCGCTATCTCGGTATTAAGTTCCAGATCAAAGGTAAGTACCACTATGGATGGGTGCGAATGAGAGTTGAGGTCATCGGACCTAACATCATTGCCACTCTCAATGGTTACGCCTTTGAAACCATCGCCGGTAAGTCAATCAAAGCTGGTCAGACCAAAGAGGCAGACGATCAGGTCTCCGGACCCGGCCCTTCTCTGACCAATCCCATTCCTACCACACAACCCGCATCGCTCGGCGCACTGGCAGTCGGGAGCGATCTGGCGGCGGAAGGAACGCGCGCTCGACTAGCCTGCTTTTCGCCTCCGGCCCAGAACGGCTAAGCCCGATACCAAATCTGTAGCGCCGCCTTAGTCGCCGTCGATAATCCTGTGACAACGAAATCCCGCCAGAGCGTCGAGGTCTGGTCCAGAAGGATCTGGATGATGTCGAATGGTTCGGACGCGGCTGGCAGCACGATTGGGATCGCCAGCAGGATGGTGGAGGATTGAGGATCGGTCACAGTGATCGTTCCAGCGGCGATCGCAGTTCCAGTGACAGCAGGCAGCACCATAATGCGGGTGGGCTTAATGCCACGGCTGCCAACGCCAGCTAATGTGCAGCCGGAGGAGCCGCGCCAGTTGCTGTTGGTGGCGGTGGAGGTGTCGGTGTCGAGCCAGAGGGGGAGACTGTTGAATGAGTTACTCATGTGGGTTCACTTTCCGGACAGACATTACACGCGCTGTTAGTTGGCAGTTGACGGCTCCGAAATAGGCCGTGGAAGCTCGGCAAAGCGGGTTATACTGTGAGGGCTTTGGCTGTGCCTCCCCGCAGTCAGTACTTCCCCGGAGCGATATGACACGCCTCTCAACTATCTCAACTGCATTGCTGGTTCTGATCGGGTTGGCGGCAGCGATGCCCGGTGCGGAAGCGCAGCAGTTTAAGAAGCCGGTTTACTACAAGACCAGCGACAATGTCTGGGGGATGGCGACGGCTGATTTCAACCACGACGGTAAGCTCGACCTGGCATTCGCCGAGTTCTTCACGGGCAAGGTTGGCATTATGCTAGGCAACGGCAACGGTGCCTTTCAATCACCGCGCTATTTTTCGGTTCCAGGCGCGCTTCAGTTGGCGGTCGGAGATTTTAACGGCGACAACATTCTGGATTTGGCGGTGGTCGAGTATGGAGGTACCGGGCACAGTGCTCTTGGAGTTTTTCTAGGTGACGGCAAAGGCAACTTCAAGGAGTCTGCGACATACGAACTTGGGGTCGAATCCAACTCGCTCGCCGTAGCCGATTTTAATGGAGACGGCCATCTGGACGTTGCCGTTACCAATAGGCTTGGGTATGGCAAGAATGGAAAGGAGGGGAGCGTGATGGTGTTCTTCGGAAGAGGCGACGGAACGTTGCGGAAGCCGGACCTATACGAACTCGGTGGCCAGCCATACGGCATCGCCACTGGAGACTTTAACGGAGATCACCATCCCGACCTTGCGATCACACAGGACACAGGTCGCTCGATTGCTATTTTCATGAACTCTGGTCATGGAAGGTTCACTCATACAACCTACAAAGTGCACGTGGGGGCAGTCTACGTTGCCATCGCAGACTTAGACCGCAATGGCACGCCGGACCTAGCCGTGAGCGACAATGGCGGCGTCGATGTATTGTTGGGCAACGGAGACGGTACATTCGGAAACGCCACGTTGTATTCGACGTGGCCGCTGGGTCAGGTTCCGGTTGAAATCGCGATCGCCGATTTTAACGGTGACGGAAATCCTGATCTCGCTGTCGTTCTCAGCAATGGATATCCGGGCGTTTTCTACGGCAATGGCGACGGTACTTTTTGGCCTGTGATGCAAATCAAGAGCATTCTCTACTCAGGGTATGCGCTAACCGCTGGCGATTTCAACGAAGACGGCAAACCGGACCTGGCGGTCGGCGCACTATCCAGGGGCATCGGAGTATTGATTGATGCGGAGTAGCTGGGTATTACGGTTTTTGAGCGGCATGGACAGTTCTCTCGACGGCGACAAAATGGCGACTGGAAATATGAAAGCGATGTGGGCTCTGTTGCTGAGCGTGACAGTTGTCACGGCATTAGCGCCCAGCGCGGGGGCGGGGCAGTTCAGGAAGCCGGTGTACTACAAAGTGGGATTTTTCAATTGGTCAGTGGTGGCGGCCGATTTCCACCACGACGGCAACCTGGATTTGGCGGTTGGGGACTTTGATAATTCTCTTGTCTACCTTCTACGAGGCAAGGGCGATGGTTCTTTTCACACACCGACGACCTTCTCGGTTCCCGCGCCGCTTGCGATGGCTGAAGGTGACTTCGACGGCGATAATCTACCGGACCTGGCCGTCCTCGAGTACCCAGGCACCCTGGGCATCTATTTGAACCAGGGTGACGGTACGTTTCACAATTCTGCCAACTATGATTTGGGGGGAAGCGCCGCGCGGCTTGTCGTGGCTGACTTTAACGGCGATGGGCATCCTGATATCGCGGCCACCGTTGCGACTACCCAAAACAATGGAAAGGTGATGGTGTTTTTTGGCAACGGGAAAGGAAGGCTCGCTAAGGCTGGGTCATATGAGCTGCCCGGTGCCCCGGGTGGCATTGCAGCCGGGGATTTGAATGGAGATCATCATCCCGACCTGGTGGTTTCTGAATTCGTCGGAGATGCTGTGGCGATCCTGATGAACGATGGGCATGGGAAATTCGCACATACGGAAACGTATTCTGCCGAAGGTGGGGAACCAGTCGGCGTCGCAATCGCCGCTTTGAAGCGTGGTGGCTATGCGGATTTGGTTGTGAGCGTTGGCAATGGAATCGGAGTTTTTCTGGGTAATGGAGATGGCACGTTTGGAAGTGTGACCCTCTATTCAGGAAAGGTGGGAAGAGCACCGAAGGACTCAGTGATTGCAGACTTCGACGGTGATGGCAATCTGGATGTAGCAACTGTTTTCGGAAACCTCAGTTTAATCAGCCGATTCTACGGTCGAGGCGATGGCACCTTTCAGGATGCGGTCCCGACCTGGCTAAAGAAGGACGAATTCAGCAGTATGTCGTTGGTAGTCGCCGATTTCAACAAGGACGGCCTTCCTGACTTAGCGAGTGCATCGCATGATCTGGTTGTTTTGTTAAACGCACAGTAATGAGCCTCTCAATGGCGATCGCAATAAAAATGGCGACTGGAAATATGAAAATGATATGGGCTCTGGTGCTGACCGTGACACTTGTCACGGCGATCGCGCCCAGTGCAGAGGCGGGGCAGTTCAGGAAGCCTGTGTACTACAAGCTGAACGGCGATCCGTACCAGATCATTACGGCTGACTTCAACGGCGACGGGAATCTCGATCTCGCGGTCGCCGACCTCAACGGCACGGGTGTATTTCTGGGCAAGGGCAACGGCACATTTCAGTCGGCGCAGTATTTTTCTGCTCCGGGCGCTGTCGCGCTAGCAGCAGGCGATTTCAACGGTGATGGCAAGTTAGACCTGGCTGTGGTCGAGTCGGGGGGTACGGGTGACGGCGCTTTGGCCATCTTTCTGGGCGATGGCAAGGGAAACTTTCACAAATCCGTCACCTACAAATTAGGCCCTGCTTCCGGCGCGGTGGCCGTAGCCGACTTCAATGGCGACGGCAATCTCGATATTGCCGCAACCAATGCGGGCGTGAATGGAGTCGGCGGCAGCGTGATGGTGTTCTTCGGCATGGGTAACGGGAAGTTTCATGCGCCCGCAGTGTACAAGTTTAACGGGTACCTTGACGCTATCGCGACGGCGGACTTGAACGGAGACCATCACCCAGATATTGTGGCTGCGGCGGATGGGAGTAGTAATGTGACTGTGCTAATGAATGACGGTCGCGGAGGATTCAAGAGCCAGCGAACGTACAGTGCAGCGCAGGGCGCGGATGGCATAGCCATTGCCGACTTCCGCCACAACGGCATCCTTGACTTGGCGGTAAGCGGAAGCCACGCCGTGGCAGTCCTTCTGGGGAACGGAGACGGGACCTTTGGGACGGCAATCCTCTACTCGACAGACGTTGGCAATGGCGACGCGTTCGCGGTTGTCGCCGCCGACTTTCGCGGTGATGGCAAGCTTGACTTGGCCGTGGAGCGCGACAACGGCCCTTCTGCCCTCCTCTACGGCAACGGAGACGGGACCTTCCAGGCTGCGATTCCAATCAAAACAAGGGAGAATGGTGGATTTTCGCTGACCGTTGGCGACTTTAACAAGGACGGTTTCCCAGATTTGGCGATGGACGCGATCTCATTGCCACAACGGTTTGCCGGCCTTGCCATTCTGATAAACAAACAGTGGTTTCTCCAAAAAGGCCGAAGAGATCAGTAGAATGGGGGCTCATCATCCACTGTGCGGGCCGCCTTTGGCTGGCAGGTCCTTCAGCGGGCAGATCGTACATTACAGGCAGCCAGCCTTTCTTCGGCGGCGACTGTGGTCTTCTTAGTGCCAAGCTTATCCATTTTCCGGACAGACATCGCGTTTTAGGGCCTTCTGCCGAACTTCTATCTGCGCCTGGGCCTAGACTACCTACGCGACAATTACCTGGAAACTACCCTCGTTTGTCCCAGTGTTCATGCGGGTTCCAGAGATTGCCAATAAATTATCTGTTTCAGTCGGATACCTGCACGCCCGAATTCTGCACTTGAGTGAGCAATATTTGGCGTCTGCACGCTTGGCCAAGAATGAAGTACCGCATCGAGCACAGTTCCGTCCCGTCTTTCGCTTGGCCTTCCTGGGTTCTGCGGCATGCTTCTGGCTGGTGGGTAGCGCGTCGGCAACTTCATCCAACCATTGGTCGAATCCGATTTGCTCGATACGTTCGCGGTCGCATGGATTCAGGCCGTTGATGTCGGTGGCGTGGCATAGCAGTCGTTCGGTTTCGGTCATTGGGTACTTACCTGGGGTTGCTCGTGGAGTGTACTTTTATGAACGACTGACCACGTATTCTGTGATACAGAGCCTCATCTTGGTTGGCTGTTCAAAATCATGTGGTGGGTCCACGAATCTCGGTTTACGTGTGGGGTTCAGTACTGGGTTCAGTAGTCTCTTCATCAAAATCGTCACCATCTCCATAGGCGGATGAGACACTCACTCGCATCATGGCGTGTACAGTCGAGCCATCCGTAACGTCGAGTTTCTTCCAGCCTGGAACTTCGCCTCTCACAATTGCGCCAGCGTCAATCGAATCGGTTCTGAGTTCTTTCGTGATTAGCGAACCATTCTGAGCATCGTGAAAGCCCTGAGTGTAGATCTGCAATGGCCCGAGATGGAAGGTTCGTTTCACTACTACGTGTGCGCAAATATCCATTTTCGATTTCACCCCTTTGTACTCGACATTGACCTGAGTTCCCAATTCGACTTTATAGACGCCGGGTTCGTGAGGTATTTGCTCCTTGTTCCATTTCCGGTGCATGATCTTCAACGGTGTGCCAAGAGATGTGCCATCGTCGGCTTGCATTTGGATCTTGATCAAATCCTCAGGAGCGTACGGCAGTAGCATTCGACCGACACCAGAGACACTCAGAGAATACTTCTCGATGGATGTATCGTCGATGAGTAGCGGAACAGCAATGAAAGTTTTCCAGTCAACTCCCTTTGAGTCAATCAAGCACAGTGTGTCTATGTCCTTGTTCTTGGCAACGCGAATTGCTGTTGGAGTAAAACCATTGCTCGAAACCATTACGCCCTTGTTTGCTCTCACATCGTCGGCCAAACCCGCGAACTCCTCAACGCTTTTCACATCAACCGGATCAGCATAGTCCTTGCAGTCAATGACCACGAGAATCGGGAACTGTGCTACTTGCTGCTTGATGCTGATGTCGATTTCGCGCTCGATTTGTGAATCCACACCAACGATATAGTCTTTATGAGTAACAGTCGCGGTTGTGCCAGCGAAGCTCTTTTGAATCTCGTAAACGAGCTTCTCGAATCGCTTCCACTTTGCTTCCTGTGCGCTCTTTGGCGGGGCAATTTCGGCCACGTGGAAATTCTACCGGAATTCGCGTACCGGACTACAATGGGCGGCATGATTAGCACGGACTTCTTTCAGTGCGACCACTGCCACGTTGAGTGCCGGGTTGATTCTGAGTCCACGGAGTCAAGCACTGCGCAGCTCATTATTCGGCATTGCTCCGATGGAAAAGCCATCACTGTTCTTGGCACTGTGACACGGTTTCAGGAACGACGGCGGTGTGTGGGTGGATGTTCAGCGATGGATTGATGTGGCGTAGCGGGCCTCCCTAGCGACGCGCCGCCCTGGATACATGCACATCGCGCGGCTGCCAATTTCTAACGTGCGTGTTAGACCATTTGCGCTATACTTCTTCCAAGAAACCGCCACTCCCACGCGGCACGCTCTCGAAATCAGGACCCGAGTGAACAAAAATGGCGACTGGCAAGCGCTTTACAACGACGCTGTAGTTGAACTGGACCCATTACTCCTGCTGCAGAAAATCGAAGCGGCACAAAAGGCAATCGTTGATCGACTAGACGATGCAGTGCACGGTCGGGGTCCGATTGCCGACGATGAGCGGCAAGCGATCGAAGACGCTCGGCACAATCTCTACTTCCTCAAGACACATCCAGCGGCCTAACGCGAATCGTCTCTTGGGAAGCTCTAGCCTAGATTGACAGCGGGGCATGCTCAGCGAGAACTAATGGCACTCGCGTCACGATTGAGCGCTCGCTTGTTAGCTTTAGCTTGCCTTTTTTTCTTGCTGATCTACCGGCCTGTGTGTGTCCGAGATGGGCACTACGTTATCGGCATCGACGGGCAAGAATGGATACTCCGCAACCATGGATTTAAGCTGATCGACGTGTTCACGCAATGCATCGCGGAGTTCGGACATGATGGGATACAACTCTTCGGTATCGCCCACAGCGACAGCTTGAGCACACAGCTCTCGGATTCGTCTTTCCAAGGTTACATCGTAGACCACAGCACGCCCTTGGCAGAATCATTTCACGGAACTCGACTCGCTTCGATACCATACAAACCGTACGACGTGATGTCGCTTTCCGCATGGACGATGGATTAGAAATCCACCTAACCGGCGTTCAACAGCCGTCGAGAGTCGCACAGGATGTGATGAACTAGTTCGATAGGCCTAACACTTAAAGTATCGGATGAGCTTGATAGGATGAAGAGGATGGACGTTAGCGGCGCTTTGGCTTGGGGCTTGCGTATTAGGACGCGTCTGATGGTTGAGGCATTTCGCGGGCCGCTAACTTCGCGGTAAATACGTTCGCTGGTGGTTTCGCAGTGAGGTTTACGGGGCATAAAAACCCTCACAGGCGGACGAGTAGAATGATAATCTTTCAGCACAAGAGGCACGAAACCTGACAACAGGGGTGGGAATTGCGCCGGGGGCGAGGAAATTCCTGGCCATGACAAAGCAAAGGGCAGCTTGTTGTAGCTCGCCAGCGGCCATCTGTTACTGGCTCATCGTCTCTCTGGTGGCGTGGGGACTGCTAAGCCTCATAGGAATCTATTGGCGTCCTCTCCGCGCCTCGTCAGAGGCTTCGTGCCTTTTCGCGATGTCCATCGGCTGCCTCGCCAATTGGAATAGAAATCGCTCGTTCCATTGCGCCATCACCGGCCCGCTGTTTCTAGTCGGTGGCGTTGTGTTTCTACTGTCAGGCGTCGGCATGATCCACGTGAACGTGCAATGGGTCTGGCCATGCATTCTCATTGGCGTCGGTATCGCGTTTCTGCTGGAATGGCGATATGCCGAGCGTTCTGGGTGATCGCTTTGAGAAAGAAATGAGGCACCCATTGGACTGGGAATTTTCAAGGAGCGTTCACCGAGGTCTCGGGTTCGCTGAAAAGATGCGCCCCCCAAGAGGGAAAGGCGTAGGGCTTATCGCCTCCGCTCCGGCCCGCTGAAAAGATGCGGCCCGAAGCTCCGGCTCTGTCAGCTCGCGATGCTCGCTGACGACATAGCTAAAATCGCCTAAAAAGGCACACACGGGGATTGAGGATGAGAATTGTCACTGCGGGAGTGGCAGGAAGCGTCGCCGTCAAGAGCGACGCGCTTCCATCGGTTCCGCAGTAAGAAAAGTCGTGAGCGTAGCGAACGAGGGCGTAAGCCCGGCAGGTTTTAACCCAAGCCCTTCCCGTTTTTGACGGGTGACGGGTGACGGATGATGATGCCACTTCTCTATTCCCCCCTTAAAGAGCTATATACAAGATTATGCTGGAACAGCGTCACCATCCACCACCCGTCACCTCATAGAACTGGACGCAGTAGAAGTTGATCCTGGGAACCGGAAAGGCAGATGTCCTGCCAGAAAGCCCCAGTCTTCGTTTTGACGCTTTTCAGTCCGCGTTCCATCATCGATCTCGCGAATCGTCTCTCATCCATCGTGCGTTCGTTGTTGTTGGTGGCCCAATTCGTGTAAGCGGTAAACAGAACACGCGCCTGCATCTTGGCTAACGGTCGCATCGTGCACTGTGTCATCAGGAATTTGCCCACTGGGTCTTCGTCTCCGCGATAATCGTTGGTAGCGTTCTTAATGCAGTCCGGCTCCGCGAGCCCCTGTGTGAGGTAGTCCCGTAAGCCTACGACGCACCAGGCTAGTATCCCAGGCGCTTCGGCCTTCAGTTTCTCCGGGAGGCCGCGATCGATCTTGTCGTCCGCGATCCGCACTGTGAACGGTATCAGCTTGATGCGTCGCCAAATCCCGTTGTCGGTGCCCCGAATGTTTGGCCGATGATTCGTCGAGAGCCAGAGCTTGAAACTGGGCGTGAACTCGAAGTGTTCCTGGCGGAGAAATCTTGCCGTGACTTTATCTCCACCAGTGACCTGTTTCAGGAATGCCTCGGCCAGAATGTTTCCGTCATCGCTCTCGGTCGCGGTCACAAACCTTGCGCCAGCGAGCGCCGCCAGGTCGTTGCGTGGAGCGGACGGTGACTGTTGCTGCATGAAGGTCGTAAATGCGCTGGCTTTAGAGTAGTCGCCGAACACGCTGCGGATGGCTTCGATAAACGTACTCTTTCCGTTAGTGCCACTGCCGTACAGCATGAAGAATACGTGCTCGCAGGTATTGCCAGTCATCGAATAGCCGATGGCCCGCCGCAGATACGCAATCAAGTCCTGATCTCCAGCGGTAATGTCGTCGAGAAACTTCGTCCAGACTGGGCACTCGGTGTTTGGGTCATACGCGATCGGCGACAACTTGGTTATGAGCTGGGCTGGGTCGTGTGGCTTCAGTTCTCCGGTTCGCAAGTCCAGCGTGCCATTTGCGACGTTGAACAACAGGGGATCGGCATCCAGGTCCTCAACTCGCACGGCCAGGTACGTTCGCGCAAGGTAGAGCATCGCATCAATCCGCGCGCGGTGGCCCGAGTAGATCGCGTGCTTGCCATCGGACAGTCTCTGCTGGTAATTCTGGACCACCATCGCCTCAGCCAGCATTCCTTCTACGGTTTGTTGAGCTGATGCCACAACCGCTTCGGTGTCATCCCATCGCCAACGACTACCATCCCACACCAACCACCTATCCTTGGCGGTGCAATACCGGCTCGTAGCGCCGTGATCGGCGACGAAGCGCTGTGCGTTCGAAAGATCAGTATGTTGCGGGGCTAATTGAGGGTCAGGATTAGCGGGATTGTGGGTGGTCGCCATTATGTTCTCGATTTTCTCGACTTGTCGTCAGTTTGTAGGTGGTGGTTATTTTGGCGGTGCCCGGATAGCCGTTCTGAATACCGATCTCGATGCTACCGAAGAAGTTGGGTTCGATCTCTTCCAGCACACGCTTCAACTCTGTGGTGATTTGCATGGCTTACTCCCGTTCATTTTCCGGACGGACTCGCATCTCGCCGATAATCTGCGATCTCGCTGGCCCGTGTTGCAAGAACTTCACCAAGACGACTTTGACGAGTCCATGCTCGCGGACGAACTGGATTCGACCATCGACCCAGCTTGACTCCAACTCGGCTTGCTTCATGATGTGCCTCTATATAAGGGGTGGGTAACGGTCCAGAGCTTTGGCCACCTCTTGGTTGTTGCTGAAAACACAGGAAATATAGTTCACCGATTTGATCGATCGACGCGGGTGGTCTTCCCAGATACAGACCCGGCCTCATCGGTCATCCCGTGTGCATCCCCTTGGTTCAACTCAGAATTTTCTCCACCGGACGCGGACTCTGGGACCAACAGCCTGTTGGAGCCGGAGCGGGCAGTATGGTACGTCAGGTCGTAGCGGCGCTCGATCTCGCGGATGCTTTGGCCCTGTAACGCTATCTGGGCAGCTTCGATATTGCCCGGCGTCAGCAATGACTCCCTGAACCGCGATTCCGTGTTCTGCTGTACCTGTTGCTGGAAGGCCCAGCTCTTAAGTGAGTCCTTGGTTAAACTTTCGTCGGTCAGATCGCTGGCTCCGGCCACTTTTAGGGCGTCTCCGTCGAACGTCAGGTTGTCGCGGTGGCCGCGATCGCCACGGCCCACAGTTATGAACTTCCCGCGTGCCTTGCGCCTTTCAGGGTGAAAGGTGTCGCCTTCTTGCGGCTGCGGTTTAGCTGGCGTGCATTTCGAGCAGCCGTGAAGGTCTATTGGCAAACACAATACGACTTTGCCGTCTGGCCGTCGAACCCACGGCAGAAGTATTGGCTCGAAAAATCTCCTGCCGCATTTCGTGCATGTTATCCGTGCCCGGCCCCCGAATAGGTACATCTTTTCTTCCATATTCAACTGCGAAATCGGTCTCGCCTCGTACCATTCCGCGAGTTGAGCCAAAGCAAGCATCTCGTCCAGCGGCCTGCCGTATTTTTCTTCGAACATGCGGTTGAAAAAGCGATCGAATTCGGCGGTATCATGCGAAGCGTCGTCGCGGTCTCGTATCGCAGTCTGTTGTGGATCGCACTTAACCAATTCCATATTGGCCTCTATCCCGAGCGCTGGCGCTAACGCTTGGCGATCGTCTGCCAGGTTAACGCCAAGCTCGGGTTGTAGAGTTGCGTTGATGGACATCGTTTATCCAATCCTCAGGCTGTAATCGTGAATGGAGTGGTTGACCGGTTGCTCTCAACAACCACTCAAGGGTTTAGGTGAACGCCAGTTACCCGTTAGGGACCATGCGAGAGTGGCAGCGTTTTACGCTTTGGCTCCAGCTGCCGCTTTCCCTGCCTTGTCGTCTTTAATTTCTGGCAACATGAATACAATTGTCGTCTTCCTGCTCCTCGTGAGCGGTCCACAAACCCATGCGGGCTGCCCTTCCAGGACTCCTCTGCCTAATCAGTGTCGTGCGACCATCTCCAATGGCAACTCTGATTTCGGCGATAACGTAGTCCATCAACTTGGTCTTAGCTTCTTCCACATTGGTCGCCTCTAAAAAGATGCGAAGGTTGAATAGCCTCTTGATCCTGATGTAGAAGGTTTTCTTGTCGGATTGCCAGGGCACCGGCCAAGATGGCGGAGTATCGACAGATCGCCGCACCTCATCCATGCGGTCGCGCAACTCGATTATCCGGTTGCGATCAGCTTGGTAAGCTTCGGCGAAAACGGGAGCGGCCAAGTATTCGTTGATGTCATTGACTGCAGTAGATAGAATGTCTGAAATCATTTGGTTTTGTACTCCTTGTCGTGGCTTGTAGGGCCGGGTCTCTCGCGGCTGATCGCCGATTCTCTCTGCCCTGATTTCGTGCGCTTCTCACCATTGGTTGATGAACCGGATGATCTTCACATCCTTCGGCAACTTGTCGAGATCAATCTCATAGCCCGCGCTCATGCATCCTTCCCACTCCCGCAAGCCGTCCCCACGGGGAGCTTCGGCCCCGGCCTCATCTGGCCAACCCATGAGTCCGAAATAATCTCTAACTTGGTGAGGTGGATCGCGATCCAACTCGCAGTGGCAGTCATAACTTACTTTCATCCGAGAATACGTCTCATCTGGCGGGCGGAAACCAACGACGAATGTTCTCGTCTGTGACCGTATAAACTTCATGCAGTCCCGTACAGCGGCGGCGCTGTAATCACCAACTGATCCGAGAGCCACCCGGAGCATTCCCGTAACGTAATCAAGTTTTTCTTGTGCATTCATTTGTTTCATATCGTCCTTTAACGACCGCATTTCATTCTCCTGCTGGTAGAGCGAGGCAGGCGGGTCACGCCTCCTGAGTTGAGGTTGTCAGTCTTCCGTACTTCATCTGCTTGGACGGGCACTGTTCATTACCACTCCTCCGCTCGGACGTCGCCGACTAGCTTGGTCTCGTGATCGTGGCGGAGGAATGATTGAATGGCGGACATCGGGATGAGCCGACGACGACCTATCTTGCGGCTGGCCAACTGCCTAGCGTTGACCAGGTTCGTGATTGTGCGCTTGCAGACCCCTATAAGCCGGCCCGCTTCTTGCATGCTGACTGCCAGGACTTCACCATCCATGACCCCGAGTTCTCCTTTGCGCTTGACAATTCCCCATCGCAAATATATTATATCATCAGTAGGAGTATTTGTCAAGAACAAACACTCGTAACATTATCCTATGAATGAAACTAAACAAATCGCGTCTTTACTACGGGAAGTCGCCAACTTATATTCCTTCGACGATGCGACGGTGGCAAAAATCCAGGAGAAGTGGCCTGACTTCCTGCCAGAAGTGAGCAGGGTCGATCTCCCGCCCGTCGCCGGCGTGACTGCAGCTTCATGGCCCGAGCCGGTTAAACATCTTATGGCGTTCGGTCAGCTAACAAGGTTGCTGTGGTTCGGTGTGCCTGATCCCGAGGCAGCTGAGAAGACGCAACGAATTCTGTTTTTTGTCCACGATCCAGAGAAGCTGGGCATCGACTGGAAGTCGCGCAAGATTACCTACACGCCCTCCACCATCCTCCAGAAGGTTCTCTATTTCTTAATCCAACATGTTGACAGGGCGAAGCGATGCGCGAATATGGAATGTACTCGGCCATTGTTCATTGCTACGAAGCCGAATGAGCGCTACTGCTCCCAAGCCTGTTCAGACAACGCACAGCGGCTAGCCAAGATTAATTGGTGGAAAGAAAACGGAGCGGAATGGCGCAAGGCTAAGAAGTCATCGCGGAGGAAAAGGTGAAAACCAAAGCGAGAAAAGTGCGCGGGGTCTACGAGAAGGTACCAGGCTCTGGCGTCTGGTGGATTCAGTTTTTTGACAGTGAAGGGCGGCGTCGTCGCGAGAAGGCTGGCACTCGCGGGAGCGCTATTGATCTGTACCGGAAGCGAAAGCAGCAAGCGCTCGAAAAAAAGAAATTGCCGGAAAGACTTCGTGTGCGCCTGGTACGCTTCGACGAGTTAGCCAAAGATGCCGAGGCGTACTGCAAGGCTAACAACCAAGGTCAACAATTCGATGTGTATCGGATTGGAAGGTTAAAGCAAGAGTTCGGTGGTCATTCAGCTGCGGCTATCACGATTGAAAATTTCCGTAAATGGTTCGACGAGCAGGAATGGCGGGCAGGAACCTACAATCGGAACAAAACTACGCTGTCTTTGATTTATCGATTGGGCATCGAGAACGGCAAAGTGCAATCAAACCCCGCGAAACTGCTCAAGCATAAACGTGAGGACAATGGGCGCGTGCGCTTCCTGAATCAGTTCCTCCCGGCGAAGACCGACGTGGATTACCTAAAGCCGCACACGGATGAAGAGGCGCGATTGCGAGCTGTGATCGCAGCTAATTACGCATTTCACATGCCGGAGTTTGACATTGCCCTGCACACCGGTATGAGACCCAGTGAACAGTATGGTCTGGTTTGGGCAATGGTTGACCTGGTTCGCAAGTTGGTGACGATACCGACGAGCAAGAACGGGAAGCCCAGGCACATCCCGCTGAATTCGATCGCCGTGGCAGCGTTCCAAGTGCTTCAGCGCTCGCTTAAGCATGCGGACAAGACGAACGCCAATACGGCGAATACAACCGGTCTAGTTTTTGTTAACATACACGGTGAGCCTTTGCGCGGATATAAGCATTGGTTCAATCCGGCAGTGAGTGAAGCGGGTATTCGAGATTTTACGTGGTATTGTTTACGCCATAGCTTTGCCAGTCGGCTCGTGATGGCTGGCGTAGATCTGCGGACGGTTGCTGAATTAATGGGGCATAAGACGATTCAAATGACGATGCGTTATGCACACCTTGCTCCAGCCCACCGACTTGCTGCGGTCGAGCGCTTAGTTTCGCAGCCCGCAACGCTCTCCGCACCAAGTGCCACCATAAGTGCCACCGGCCCGGAGGCGGAGAATTTGGAGAGTGGGATTGACGCTAGTTAACTCCCATTTAATATGTTACATGTAGGAAATGTGGGCGCGTAGCTCAGTTGGCAGAGCAATGCCCTTTTAAGGCATGGGTCGATGGTTCGAATCCATCCGCGCTCACCATAAATCTCTCGGATTATTGGACTTGCTCCCTCAACGCTTTTTCAGTCAAGAGATTCTGACCCACACCCAACCCACAACTGGCGAACCAGCGCACCTGAACGTCGTGCATCTCGCCCGTCACCACCTGAGCGTACTTGCTCAGCATGATCTCCGGGTTAGCGTGCCGCATATTGCCTTGGGCAGTCTTCACGTCTGTTTTGTCGATGGACACCATCCAGGTAGCCATGCTGGAACGCAGAGAATGCAGCCCGAAGCGTTGCCCGTCCGCGATTGTAATTCCTGCGGTTAGCGCGGCCGGGCGCAAGTGGTCGGTGACGAATATTCCCGCGCACATCGGGATTGATCCGCTCATCTTGTACGATGGG
>Ga0210406_10001142_pt1 | contig 33613 bp, 27 predicted proteins | sample IncBWC30MmetaG_FD_155454 | JGI IMG/M metagenome (GOLD analysis project Ga0210406, IMG submission 155454) | Forest soil microbial communities from Barre Woods Harvard Forest LTER site, Petersham, Massachusetts, United States - Inc-BW-C-30-M | ecosystem: Environmental > Terrestrial > Soil >... | reverse complement strand
CGCGAATTCCTACAGCTTTCTGCCTCGACAGTTGCCGCTGCCACGCTTGTAAAAGGCGCCCCCATGTGGAGCGAAGCGACAGCACCTTCGCGCCTGCTGAAAACTTGGGTCACCTCCGACACGCAGAGATTCGCTCCGGTCGAGGCTCCGAAGTGGGCCACAGCCGCGACTCAGGACACTGAAGTCATTCGTATCGACCCGACCACCTGCTATCAACAGATTCTTGGCTTCGGAGGCGCCTTTACCGACGCCTCATGCTACTTGTTCTACCAGTTGAATCCGCAGGATCGTAAAGCGCTATTCGAAGAATTGTTTGGTCCCGACGGACTGCGCTTCTCGATGGGCCGAACGTGCATCGGGTCGAGCGACTACACGACCAGTATTTACAGCTACGACGACAGCCTCGAGCCTGACCCGCAGCTGAAGCATTTCAGTATCGAGCATGATCGCGCTTATATTTTGCCGTCTTTGCGCATGGCACGCGAGTTGAATCCGGATATTTTTCTTTTCTCGGCTCCCTGGAGCCCCCCGGCATGGATGAAGAGCCCAATCGTTCTGCTGGGCGGGTCCATGGAGAGAAAATACTTCGATTCCTATGCGGAATACTTCGTACGTTTTGTGCAGAGCTACGCGGCCGAAGGAGTCAAGATCAATGCGACCACGGTGCAGAATGAAGTCGATACCAACCAGAACAGTCTTATGCCGGCGTGCCTGTGGTCGCAGGAAGACGAATCGAGGTTTGTTGCGAATCACCTGGGTCCGGCGCTGGAGCGGGCGTCGCTCGACACAAAACTTTGGATTCTCGACCACAACTATAACTTGTGGGGCCGTGTGCTGGACCAGTTAAGCGAGCCGGGCGTAAACCGCTACGTGGACAGCGTTGCCTGGCACGCCTACAGCGGCAGCGTGGACGCGATGACGCGAGTGCACGACGCTTTTCCCAACAAGCACGCGCAATGGACGGAGGGCGGCGCCGTCATCAGCAGTCCTGACTTTGAAGTGGATTGGAGCAAGTGGTCGTCCGCCTTTAGCGGAGTGCTCAAGAATTGGGGATGCTCGATTGTTGGTTGGAATCTTGCGCTGGACGAAGACGGCAAACCGAACATGGGACCGGGGCAATCCGGAGGCATTGTCACCATTCATTCCAAAACGCAGAAGATCACGCGCTGCGGCCAGTACTGGGCCTTCGCTCATTATTCAAAGGTCATGCAGCGCGGAGCCCGCGTGCTCTCTTCCCGCGGACAAGTGGCCGATGTCGATCACGTCGCGGTCAAGAATCCCGATGGCGGCTACGTGTTAGTGCTTACCAACCACGGCGGTCTGGAGCGAGTAGTGCGCTGCGGCCTGGGATCGTATGAACTGCTGATGAAACTGCCGCGAAACTCCGTGGCCACGCTGACCTGGTAATTTCACGATTTAGTTCGGCTTCTCTTCGTCACGAATCAGAAGGCGAAAGTGTTCGACTTTCCGCTTTTGCAGTCAAGACTCCGAAAGATTGAGAGGACCCTATGATCGCAACCATCGAAAGGATGTTGAGTGATTTGGAACACGGCAGGATGACTCGCCGTCAACTTGCGGTTTCTCTTGCCGCGCTGGCGGTCGGGGCGTCCGCGGTGCCCGTCGCACTCGCGGCACCGACCCAGTTCCGGGCGGTCAGCATTAATCACGTCACCGTGAAGGTCCCCGACCTGCACCGCACCTCGCAGTTTTACCAGGAGTTCTTTGGAATGCCGATCAAGCAACAGTCGGCAAGTGTACATATCCTTGGAGTGGGGGATTCGTTTTTTGGCATCGAGCAGGGCGAAAGCAAGACCGCAACCGTCGATCACTATGATTTCGGAATAGCCGCCTTCAATGCCGATGCAGTTCGCGCCAAGCTGGCCGAGCGCAACTTGAAAGCCGACAGCAACTCCCAGGAATCCTTCAAGTTTGTCGATCCGGACGGATTCCATGTGCAGGTAAACGCGCCCGATTATGTAGGTCACGTGAGCTAATTTCGGATACGCAATAGAATCGCTGGCCGTTCGGAGATGCCGCGCGTGCATCGTCGAGAACTTCTGAAAACAGCCGCTTCGTGCCTAGGCGCCGTTGGTTTTGCCAACGCGGTTGCGAAGGTCTCCGCAACTGATATCGACTCTCCGGCGTCGGCTGGGGACAGTAAAATTTGTCTGAACCAGCTGGGATTTCTGCCCGACGGTCCCAAGGTAGCCACCATTGGCGGACGCGCGCATTCCTTCCTCATCCGCTCGATGAAGGATCATTCTGTCGCGTTTCATTCGACCTTGCGTCCTCCCACCCTGGATCATGCTTCCGGCGACACCGTGACACTTGCGGACTTCTCTGCCCTGCGTGCACCCAGCGAGTATCGCCTCGAGCTCGAGAGCGGAGTAAGCAGCGATTTGTTTCCCATTCGCCAGGATGCGTACGACCATGCCCTTCTGCTGGCCGTGCGGTCCTTCTATGGGCAACAATGCGGCCACGATGTCGATCTTGGCGGAGGATATGCGCATCCCAAGTGTCATCTGGAGGCAGCCTTCCACCCGTCCTCAGGAAAAACTGGACCGTGCCACATCTACGGCGGCTGGCACGACGCCGGGGACTATGGCCGGTACATCATCAACTCCGGCATCACCGTAGCGACAATGCTGTCGGCATGGGAGATCTACCGCAAGCCCTTTGTGGAAGCGATCACCGATTGGAACTTTAACCCCATTGGCCACGACGGCTTTATCCGGGGAGATGGCACGCCCAAACAGGGCTACCGCCGGCTGATGAATCTGCTAGCCAGTTGGAGGAAGTGAAGGGAGGGTCGAGAACAGAATCGGAATCACAGGCAGTTCCCGGTTCATGCTAATCGGTCAAGATCGGCGTCCAGCGGTTGTGACTGGGGACTTTAGGGGTTGCACTGCAAGTGAACGGATTTGAATGGAGGAAGGTTTATGAATCTGACGAATCGTCGTGACTTTCTGAAGCTGGCGGCAACGGCGAGCGCGGCCGCAGCGGCCGGGAAGGCGAAACCGCTGTACGCCGACTCCCAAGAGGTTCTGGGGACGGTACGGGCATGGAGAACGACAAGCTTTGAGAAGTTTCAACCGATTCAATCGCCGCCACAATGGGAAACATGGTCGGCCGTGTCTGCCCTTGGCATTCATCTTCAACCCGGCAGGCAGTACCAGGAGATGATTGGATTCGGAGGCGCCTTCACCGATGCCTCCTGCTATCTCCTTCATCAGATGGCACCCGATGCCCGACACGCGCTCTTGTCCAACCTTTATGGACCGAAAGGATTACGCCTGTCCGTGGGACGAACCTGCATTGGGGCGAGTGATTTCTCGACGAAGCTCTACAGCTATGACGATACCCCCGAACCTGATCCTGACTTGAAGCAGTTCAGCATTGACCATGACCGCCAGTGGATCCTTCCCACGCTGCGAGAGGCCGGGGAGATCAATCCGGACCTTTACCTGTTCTCGTGCGTTTGGAGTCCTCCCGGATGGATGAAGGCCGGTGGGTCTATGTGGGGCGGGTCAATACGCGAGCGGTGGTTCCCCTCCCTTACGCAATATTTCATCAAGTTTCTCCAGGCTTATGCCGCCGACGGAGTAAAGGTTCAGGCGATCACCGTCAATAATGAAGTGGACACGGACCAGGATGGACATTTTCCAGCCACGCTATGGGGGCAGCAATATGAAATGGGCTTCGTGAGGAAGCATTTGGGCCCCGCTTTAGAACAAGCCTCGCTGGATACGAAAATATGGATTCTCGATCACAACTATGACCTCTGGGGCCGCGTCGTGGATGAACTGAGCAACCCAGCGGTGTACAAGTACGTGGACGGTGTCGCTTGGCACTCCTACGCAGGAGCGCCGGACGCCATGACCCGCGTGCATGACATGTTTCCGGAGAAGCACATGTACTTTACGGAAGGGGGACCTCCGGCTCACCTCTTTGAGCCGGCAGAACAAATGTCGTCGAATCGCCCCGTGTTCGGGACGGACTGGACCCGATGGTCGAGTGCTTTCACGAACATGCTTCGCAACTGGGCGCGATTGATTTGCGTCTGGAACCTTCTCCTCGACGAAAACGGAAAACCTGACATCACAGTTCCCCCGCGTCCCGACAGACCGGGAGGGCTCGTTTCGATCAATTCCAAAACACAGCAACTTTCATACAGCGGAAACTACTATGCCTTTCCTCATTACTCAAAGCTAATTCAAAAAGGGGCACACATTTTCGCCTCTTCCGGCGACTTGCCGGGTATTGAGCATGTTGCGGCCAAGAACACGGATGGCAGCAATGTGCTCGTAGTTACCAACAGCAACGGCGGTGAACAGCAGGTGCAGTGTACGCTGGGAACTCGCGCGTTGAAGCTGCTGCTTCCTCCCGACTCGATCACCTCGTTTGTTTGGTAGTTGAGGTCTGTCGTTTCACGCGGATGCGGCAACTCGGAAATCCGGGGGGCGGGGGCGATCAAGGCGCACCGTCGCGTGTAAAGAGTCGAGGGTCCGCCGGTACCTAACTTGAAGACCGTGACCGTTTCGTAGCGCTGGCCGGGCTTCAATTCCGTCGAGGGGAAGCTGGGGTGATTGGGCGAATCGGGAAAGTGCTCCGTCTCCAGACAGAAAGCGGTTCGAAAACCGCAGGTTTTTCCGTGTTTGCCGGGAATGATTCCTTCCATATGGTTCGATGTGTAGAACAGCACGCCGGGCTCGGTGGTGGAAATTTCCAGGGTCCTTCCGCTTCCCGGGTCGTAGGCGATTGCCGCGACGGCAAGCTTCCCGCTTTTGTTGTCCAACACCCAATTCTGATCGTAGCCCTTGGCCAAGCGTAGTTGTTCGTGGTCCTGGTCAATCCGCTCTCCGATTCACATGCGGAGTCCGGAAATCAAAGGGAGTGCCTTTGACCGGCGGAATTTCTCCTGTGGGAATCAACGTGGAATCCGCCGGAGTGTAATGGGATGCGTTGATCTGCATCACCTGCTTCAAAATGCCTCCATTCCCCTGACCGGCGAGATTGAAATAGGAGTGGTTGGTGAGGTTCACGACTGTGGGTTTATCAGTGGTGGCGGAAGATTCGATGCGTAGGGCGCTCCCCGCAGTGTGTAACGGACCGTGAGCGCCAGGCTCCCGGGGCAATCCCTGGTCTCCATCTGCGCTCAGGTGGGTCAACTCCACGCCATTCTCGATAGGCTTTGCCTTCCACACGACTTTGTCAAAGCCCTGGCAGCGAGTGGTGCCAAACAGATTGAAGTCTGGCCGCAGTACACCAACGATCGTGTAGGCAGCGTCATCGACCGTGATCGACACGCCGGTCACGCCGGGAGACGATGCGTACCGGCGCTGCCACAACGCGTAGCTAATCACAACCACGTGGTCGCGACCGGGGCTGTCATCACCCGGCAAGAAGGTTCGGCCTGACTGAGGCTGCACTCCCAGAATCTCGAAGAATCCGGCGGAGGCTGCCGGAGCCTCGTCCGGCTTTCGTTGTCCTATTCGTTTCGCAGCGCCACCATAGGGTCAACGCGGATCGCTCGCCGCGCTGGAATGTAGGTTGCCAGTAGCGCGACACCTGCCAGCAATCCGGCGGTCCCGGCAAAAGTGATGGGATCAGAGGGTTGAACTCCGTAGAGCTGCGAAGCCAGCGCGCGGGTTGCCACAAACGAAATGGCCACGCCCAGACCGATTCCCACCATCACCAGCAGCGATCCTTGCCCGACCACCATTTCCAGTACGTCACGTGCCTGGGCGCCCAGAGCCATGCGTATGCCAATCTCGCGGGTTCTCTGGCTTACTGAGTATGCGGTCACACCATAGATGCCGACTGAAGCCAACAGCAACGCCGCAGCGCCAAACAGTCCCAGCAGTACGGTTGAAAAGCGCTGCGGTGCAATCGAGTCCGCCACTGCGTCGTCCATCGTTTGCACTGTTCCGATGGGCTGCCTGGGATCGAGAGCGATGACCAGCTTGCGCATCGTCTCAACCATCGCAACCGGATCACTTTCCGTCCTGACTACTACTTCAGTCGTATGGGTAGCCATATCGATGTACTGCGACGGAATCTGTTGAACCGAGAAGTAGTACTGCGGACCAACAGGTTCCACACCGGTCAGCCCGTAAGTTGCCACGTGGTCAACCACCCCCACAATCTGGATGGGTGGCAGCGGGTCCCGGATGATGAACTTCCCCAAGGCGCCCCCGTTGAAACACTTACGCTCCAACACTTCGTCAACCACCGTTACGAGAGGAGATCCCTGTTTGTCGGATTCGGAAAAGAGCCGGCCTTTCCGCAGCCGTATGTGCATAGTTTGGAAGTAACCCGGCCCGACTTCATTATCAACGGCCTCAAAGCCTTCTTGCTGGCTTTGGCTAGGAAGCCGGAATCCGCTTTCGCTGCTCCCGATCAGCGGCAGACTGGTCGCGTAGGATACCAACTGAACGCCCGGCACAGCCTGGGCTCGCCGCTTAAACTCATCGAAGAATTGGATGCGCTTTTCGCCTTTGTACTCCGCTGGTAAATCGACAGTGAAGGTCAACAATTTGTGCGGATCAAAAGCCGGGCTCACGCCCAGCAACTTGGAGAAGCTGCGCAACAGCAGCCCCGCCGCTATCAGCAGCACCACCGCCAACGCAAATTCTGAAACGACGAGAACATGCCGCGCTCTCTGATGTTCGCGGGCGGCGGAAGTCCGCGAACTGGTGCCCTGCAGCGCATCGCCAATCTGGTTGCTCGAGAAGCGGAGAGCGGGAAGGATGCCAAACAGGATTCCGGTCAGAATCGAAAGACCGGCAGTGAAGACCAGCACTGGGCCGTCGACCGTGATCTCGGCCAGTCGAGGCAGATTCGAGGGCTTCAGCGCCCCCAAGGCCGCAACTCCCCAGTACGCCAGCAGCACGCCCACCACACCTCCGCCTACCGCGAGCATCACGCTCTCGGTGAGCATCTGCCGCACCAACCGGCTCCGGCTCGCGCCCAGCGCAGCTCGGATCGAGATTTCCTTTTGCCTTGCTGTGGCCCGCGCCAGGGTTAGGTTGGAAACGTTTGCACAGGCGATGAGGAGAAGAAATCCAACAGCCGCCAGTATGATCGCCAGCGGACGTTGTACGTCGCCTACCACCCACTCCCGCATCGGCGTGATGGTGACGGTGTGGCCCGCGTTGGTAAGCGGGTATTGCTTTTCCAGATCTGCGGCAACGCGATTCATCTCGACCCGCGCCTGGTCTAGGGTCACGCTCTGCTTCAATCGTCCCACGACGTAAATCCCAGGATGGTTGTCGCGGGTCTTCAGATCGCCCATGAGGATTGTCAGCGGCACGTATACCTGTGCGGTGGATCCCGGCGAAAAGTTCTGTGGCAGCACGCCCACGATCGCGTAACTCTGGTTGTCCAGTAGTAGAGTCTTGCCGAGAACTCCGGCATTTAGGTCGAAGCGTTGTTTCCACAGCCCATAGCTGATCACCGCGACCGGCGGCCCTCCTGTCCGCTCGTCAGCACCGTTAAATACGCGCCCCAGCAGGGGCTGGACCCCAAGCGTTGGCCAGTACCCGGCCGAGGCCATCATGCCGCGGATGCGCTCTGGATGGCCCGCCTCAGTGAGACTGAAATCGCTATACCGTCGCGCTCCTAGCGATTCGAAGGCGTGGTTCTGCTTTTCCCAATCTTGAAAGTTTGCATACGACACCGACATTTCCATCTGCGGTGTCAGTTCGCCCATCATAAACAGGCGTCCGGAATCGCGATACGGAAGTGGCCGCAGCAGCACCGCATTTACCACGCTGAAGATTGCGCTGTTCGCGCCAATTCCAAACGCTAGGGTCAGCACCGCTACAGCGGTAAAGCCGGGAGATTTGCGTAGCATGCGAAGTCCGCAGCTCAGGTCCTGCCATACCCCTTCGAGGATCTTCACGAGAGCACCTCCGCTAAAGTGCATGCAATTTGGAGACCGGCCGAAGAATGGTTAAGTCATTGATACGGCTTGGCCGCAGGGCGAAGTCTTAGCGGCTTGCGGAACGTAGTGTCCATTCGCGGGAATGTATGTGCGGGGCCGAACACCTCCGCGATTTGATTTGCTCCACGGTTCGTGACGTCGATTCCGGCTGACGTCGCGCCGCTTCCAGGCGGAGATCCTCGATGCGCTTCCGGGGAATTTTGCCGAGTTCCTGCCTGAATAAGCGAGCGCGGTTGCGCGGGCTCATGGCCGCGCGGCGAGCAAGTTCTTCGACCGAGAGTTCGCGCCGTGGGTGGTCAGGAAGCCAGCCAAGCAGATCACCCAGCGGCCGACTCTCGCGGGTTCGAGGGTTCGACTGAACTGCGACTGTCCGCCCGGACGTCACAGAAATACAACCATAATCTGTGCGATTCGAATTGCCAGAGGTCTGTCAAGATCTTGTTCCACCAGCGCGAGGCAGCCACCCGGAAGTCGCAATCATTTTTGCCGTGCGTTCAGCTGCTCAAGCTTTTGCTTGAGCTGTTCAAGCTTCTGTCCAGCTTCGCCGAGCTTGCCTTCCGCTGTCAGCCGCTGATAGTCAGCGAGGTCTCTGGCGGCTCCGGTAATGAGCGTGTTCAAATCCGTACCAGGGTTGGCAGCGGATGTGCCGGTACTTCGTCCAGGTTCAACGGGGACAACTGCGGCGCTCAACGACGAGGTCTCGCCGCCAAATAGGGACTTCATCGCCGACTCGAAGGTTGGTCCATATGCGAGCCGGTCTTGCAACGCGAGCACTACCAGACGCAGCTCTGGCATCGGGCTTCGTTCCGCTTGCAGGTAGATCGGCTCCGCATACAGCAGTGCGCGCCCGCATGGAATCACCAGCAGAGTCCCTCGCCGCACGTGGGAGCCTTGCTGATTCCACAGCGTCAATTGGCCCGAGAGCTGTGCGTTCTGGTCGATTCGCGCTTCGATCTGCAATGGGCCGTCGACCAGCTTCGTTTTAGGAAAGTCGTAGACGACTGACGTTCCGTACTGTGCGCCATCGCTGCGCCCCGCGATCCAGCCAATCAGATTGTTCCGGTTGGCCGGGGTGAAAGGCAGAATCTCCACGAACTCAACGGCGGTTTCCCCCGGCAATTTCATCAGCACGAAGTTCGGTTCCATCCCCTGCGTCTTCTGCTCGCCGGACGCGCTCAAGCCGACTTCGGAAGCGACTGTCCACAGATCCTCGCGGTTATAGAACACCGCCGGGTCGGTCATGTGATACAGGCCGTAGACGGCGGCCTGCATCTTGAGCAGCAACTCGGGATAACGCACGTGTTTGCGCAGCACCGCCGGCATGGCCGACGCATCCTTAAACAAAGAGGGAAATATCTGGCGATACGCCTCAATGATCGGGTCCTGCGGGTCAAACACGTAGAACGTCGTGGTCCCATCGTAGGCGTCGATGACCACCTTCACGCTGTTCCGCATGTAATTGACGGGATTGCCGTTGAGAGGATAGTGGCTAGAGTACGGATAGCTGTCTGAGGTCGTAAATGCATCCATCATCCATGACAGCCGTCCGTCGTCGCCGACTACGATGTACGGATCCGATTCATAAGTAAGGAATGGCGCCAACGCCGCCGCACGATCGCGCACGTTTCGGCGCATCAACAGCCGACTCTGCGCATTGATATCATCGCTGAACGGCAGTTTTGTGAGGTCACCTTGGTCGAACGCGATAAGGATGCGGCGCAGCAATCCGCCGAGGAGAATGCCGCCGTTGCCCTCGTAGGACGTCAGGTTGTTGGTTTGACCTTGCGGATAATTGAATTCCTGTTGCCGAGTCTTCACGTATACATCGGTGTTGGTGAGCTCGCCGAAATAGATCTCGGGGCGCGTTACGACGATACTCTTCACCGTACTTTGGATGGGCATGTTACTCAGAATCAACGTGGGCAGCCCCTCCGATGTGAATCCATTCACGGGATTCATAGTGATGCCGTAGCCGTGGGTGTAGATGAGTTTTTCGTTGATCCAGTTGCGGCTGCTCTCCGGCAGTTTATCGACGCTCAGCTCGCGCGTGGCGAGCATGACCTGCCGCATGGTCCCGTCGATTTCATAGCGATCAATGTCAATGTCGGGAAAATCATAGTAGGTCCGAATTTCCTGAATCTGGCGGAGCGTATCCTGGAGTGCACGCCAGTCCCACAGGCGGATGTTTTGCAGAGTCGCCTGATTGTTCGCCGGGTCGGTCGCCTCGACTGTCGTCTCGGCGGGAAATTCGCGCTGCGAGATCCGGTCCAATCCATAGGCCTGCCTCGTCAGCTCGATGTTGTTGGCAATGTAAGGCCGCTCGCGAACCAACTCGTTCGGCTTCACAATGAAGTTGCCGACATACCAACCGATTACCTGCAGGGCGACGTAACAGACAACGGCTGGAGCGATCGACGCCGCCAGCCAGCGCACGCGCGGTGCTGATACGACGTTGATGGATGCGATGGCAGCTCCCAAAATGAGCGCCGCACAGACCACGAGCAGGCCGGGAAGCGTGACGCGCGCATCGGTATAGGTGACACCCCCAAAGATCGTATGCTCCTCGAACAATGCCTCAAACCGGCTGATATACACGCGCATTGCGAGGATCATTAAGAAGAACGCGAACGCAAAGGAAAATCCGCGCCATGGCAATGGGATGGAACTGCCCCTTTTACCAGCGAACACCCGGATGCTGCCGGTGATCAGAAGAAAGAAGATGGCAATTCCACAAGCAATGACTGCCAGCGCCAGTAGCCACCCCGTAATCAGCTGCCAGGCGGGGAGGCTGAAGAGATAAAAATGCAGCGACTTACCGAAGATCGGATCAACAGCCTCGCCGGCTGTGCGCGGCGCATACCGGTAGAGCGCGAATGTTAGCCATTCCCCCGCCATGCTAGCGCCGGTTGCAGCAGCAATCAGTAGCGTAACGACGACAGCAATCAGACGGATGATGCGTTCGACTGGCAATTTCACCGGCTGCTTGGCGATGTAAATGATGCCACCGCTCAGCAAATCAGGTTGGTACGCTCGACGCAGCGCGAGAAACCATCCGTACAGGATGAAAAATGTGGCAGCGAAACATGAGGCAAAGACTGCCCACCGAAAGCTCAGCGTCTTTCGGAACACATCTCCGTACCCGAGCGATCCGAACCAAAGGGCGTCAACGTAATACGATAGCGCCGTTCCGCCGCTAAGAATGATGAAGGCAGCGACGGCAAGAATGAGAAAAAAACGGCGGCGGCGTGACGGGCGTTCGCGCCACTCGCTGGACTCCAGCGTTAATTTATTCAGTTTTCACCAGCGCTTTCGTCTTCGATTGCAACTACCCGGGATTGTACCGCGTCTGCAATTGGGACGAGACCAACAGCTTGTCGTCTCGTGTTGCTGTGCCCAGTTCATGACCGCCGGCATCTTGGCAGCCACAATCCTGAGTTTTACGAACAATTTATGAACTTTTTATGGGAAATTTATCTCGGTTAATTTTCAATGGTGTGCGAACGGCGAAGACAACTGGCCCGCCAGTTCAGCCGGAGGCCGCAATGGTTGTGATGACAGCAATGACGGCGCTGTGCACCGTGGGCGTTGGGTTTTACGTACGATTCCTGGTTGCCTTATACAAGGAGTGCAGACACTCACGGATTTGCTATCTGGTGCTTCTGCAGTCTAACTCGGTTGAACAGGTAATTCCAGAGGCCAGGGAACTTGAGGACCTTGCAGCAACGATTCCACGAGCTGCCTGAAGCGAGATAGTCAGTGGTCGTTTCAGTGCGAAACGCCGGGCAACGGGGACACACTAATTGCAATCAGAACAGCGCCGGTCCAGCTTGGCATGTGTTGTTTATTGGAGGTCAAACATGCTGAAAAGAAATCCTTCGTTGATGGCCTCGGTAATCGCCGTGGTGTTAGCCATCGGAGCTGTAGTAGGACCTGCCTCCGCGCAAAAGATGGCAGTCCCAAAGCAGCAGCCGGATAAACTGGCACTCGGAGAGGGCCAAGTCAAGCAATTGTTGCTTCTGATGGACACCGACCAGAATGGCAAAATCTCAAAACAAGAGTGGATGAACTTCATGGAAGCCGAGTTCGACCAACTGGATAAGGATAAGCTCGGACAACTCGACGCTAAAGAACTGAGCCAGTCCAAGTTACAGGTAAGCCACCCTGTAGCGGTGGGTAAGTAACGCGGACTCCGAACTCGACCAAGGACGCTATGCCCACTCGTTGTCCTAGTCACAAATCTGCTTGCTAGCGACGGAGCTCCCGAGCTATCTTTCCGCCTCAGCTATCGGTCCCCGTCCTGGAGCGATTGCTCTTCGGAAAGACGTTTGACAATCACATCCGATGCTCGCCCCACGCCCTACGAAGCTCCGTTCGCAACGCGACATTAACCTGTGGCGAATCCCGCTGCAGCTCTCGCTCGCAGCAGTCGCGTTGTTCGCGGTCACTCTAGTTCCCGACATCCTCGACAAGTATCGCGTCATTCACATCCCGTCGTGGTTGACGATGGGCAGCATCGACGACGCGCGCGCAATCCTGTCGGCGATGATGGGCGCGGTCGCAACCGTACTCGCGCTGATTTTCTCGGTCGCGCTGCTTGTGCTGTCGATGGTCTCGACACTGTTTGGCCCGCGCCTGCTCTATCGGTTCCTGCAGGACTGGGTCACCCAGGTCACGATCGGCCTATTCATGGCCACGTTCGTGTACATCTGCCTGGTCTTCCTTGTCACGCATCAGGATCCACAGTCCTCGTTCATCCCGCAGATTTCGCTGATCACGAGTTGGGTGCTCGTCGTTCTCAGTTTCGGGTTCCTCGTCTACTACAGCCATCGGGTTGCGAGATCGATCCAGAACCCCGACATGATCGGCGCGATCGTCGACGATTTGTACGTCGCGGCTGGCAGTGCGCACTTGTCCGGCCCTGGCGAGGGAACCGGCGCGCCGCCCGACGACGATGCGATTCTGCGCCAGGCGGAGACCGGGGCGCTCGTGTCGTGCGCGAGGAGCGGCTACCTGCAGCACGTTGATCACGTTGCGCTGGTCGCAGCCGCGCGGGCGGCGGATGCACTGATCGTGCTGAGATTCCGCTCGGGCCAGTTCGTGCTCCGCGGCGAGCCGCTCGCAGCAATCGTCCCGTCGGACAAAGTCGGCGCACTCGAGGTAGCGATTGATCGTGGAGTTCATATCGGTCGTCACCGCACGCTCACGCAAGATAGCGAGTTTGGCATCGCCCAGGTGGTTGAGATCGCGATCCGCGCGCTGTCGCCCGCAGTCAACGATACCTTCACCGGCGTTGCGTGCGTCGACTGGCTCGCTGATGCGCTGCTCACGCTGGCCGAGCGTCCCCCGCTCGACGGGAACTGGTACGACACGAGCAGCCGGCTTCGGGTATGGATGCCCCCGGTGCGGCTTGAGCGACTGGCCAAGTTCGCGTTCGATCAAATCCGGCAGGCATCCACGACGACGCCCGCCGTGCTCATCCGCCAGCTCGATGCAATCCGCCGGCTGGCGCCGCGACTTCCGGACGCCTGCCGTCAAGCGCTCTCCGATCAAGCGGACGCGATCCTGGAAACCGCGAGCGCGCTGGTCGCGCTTGATCGCCGCGACCTCGATATGGCTTGGCAAAGGGCGCATGCCGCTCTCGAACCGTTGCCCCAGCCTGCGAGCGTTATCCCCGTGAGAAATCTGGCGGAGACCGATAGAGAGTTGTGAAGGTCAGCGGGCGTCCACGAAGATTCGCGACTGACAGGCACGAAACGAAGTTTGTGACAGGTTAGAACGGATCGCTTGAATGCCAAATCGCTTCCGAACCGATCGAGGCCTGTGGTTCGCCGCTTACCTACAAACCTATCTGGAGCGTGATGCGCCAGTTGAGCGCCGTATCCAGCTTGCCTGATTTTCAGCGCGTGATGATTTTGGCCGCGCACCGAACCGACAAACTCCTAAACCAAGCCGACCTTGCCCGCGACCCGGCGCTCAGTCACCCGACGACGCACCGGTACTTGAACCTGTTGGAAACTGGCTTTCTGGTTAGGCGCATCCGCCCGATGGCGACCAATCCCTCGGCCGCAATCGTCAAGGGCCCGAAGTTGTTCTGGACAGATTGTGGCCTGGGGGCCTGCCTCGCCGAGATCAAGTCGTCCGCCGACGCCACCCAACGATTGGATGCTGGTTTTTGGTTGGAACAAACCCTGTTTCAGACTGTGGACACCTGGCGTGCCCTCGATTCACCACGGCGCAAGCGGCATTTTTGGCGGGATCGTGCGGGGCACGAAGTGGATTTCATTTTGGAAGAGGCCGGCAAGTTGGTAGCGTTGGAAATTAAAGTGGGCATTCAGGTGACCACGGTGACCTGATCGGGATTCAGGCGTTCCGAGATGCCTTGAAACGCAAAGCGTCACTCGTCCGAGGAATGATGGTTCCTGAACCGCGATAACCTGCGGTCTATTGCCGCTTGCCAGTTTGGGCTGGTAAGTTCTCAGCATGAGTTCGGTCTTAGTGGTTCCCGTCCTAACTCCACACGGCCACCTCATTTTGAGGGAAGATCGCGACGCATCGGTCCTTGAGCCCGAGCTTGCGCGACGACTGCAGAATGCCTTTGCGCGCGGATCGGGCCATGGTCTTTTCCAGCTCGGAGCGAGCGAAGTCGGAGTCGCACTGTCCCCCGTCTTCTCCTATTGGCGAGAATTCGGGGCGCGATACGTGACAGCCCTGTGCACTCGGCCGGATGGTGAAACCCGCTTCACAACAACGGATAGTCCATCACCGCCCGATGCGGAACTGACTTGGCTGGCTCTCGCGGCGCCCCCGATGACTGGGGCGGAGTACCTGACGGCCACCGTTCTCCAATCTCTTTGGCAAGAACTGGATATCGCTTTTGGCCTGGAGTTATCCGAATCGAAGTGCGGTGTTCAGGAGTTCTTGAAACGTTGCAACGCCGCGTGGAACCTTGTCGGCCGCGTGCACTTCAACCTCGCAGAGAACCGCAAGGACGATGCAGCCCCATTTGCTTTTCTCGCGACTTATACCACTCGCCTGTCGGCTCACGCTAAGGCGCAACATCTTCCGCTAGGACAGGCTCTCGGCGAATATGCGGGCGCGGCCAACCGGGATCGCCTGCTGTCGCTGCTTCTCCCCGTTCAGAGAGCGTCGGAAAGCTGCGCCTGGCTGAAAGCCATGGTCGATGCGGGCGAGATCTTTCACCCCCTACGGTGGAGGCCGTCGGAGGCCATGCAGCTTCTGCGCGATGTTCCCCAACTGGAGAGTGCGGGCGTAGTGGTGCGAATGCCAGCGACCTGGCAGGCCAACCGACCTCCGCGCCCGCAGGTAACGGCTAAGGTTGGGGGTAAGTTGCTGTCGGGTCTGGGGCAGGATGCGCTGCTCGATTTTCGCATGGACGTCACGCTCGACGGCGAAACGTTGAACCCTGACGAGGTCCGCGAGTTGTTGGCTAAGTCGGATGGGCTCGCGCTGGTTCGAGGGCGTTGGGTGGAAGTTGACCGGGAGAGGTTGAGCCGAATGATGGAATATTTCGGCGAGGCCGAGCGCGTCGCTGCCGAACGTGGTTTCAGCCTTCGTGACGCGCTACGTATGATCGCTGGGGCCGATGTGAAGGCGGACGACGACTCTGCTGCCAGCCAAGCGGACTGGGGAAAGGTCGTCGCGGGTCCGTGGCTCGCGGAGACCCTGAAGGGATTGCGCAGTCCGGAGGAATTGGCTGGCATCGATCCCGGCTCCGCTCTGAATGGCACTCTGCGTCCCTATCAGCAGGTGGGCGTGCGCTGGCTTTACCTGCTTGCCAAGCTCGGTCTCGGGGCCTGCCTCGCCGACGATATGGGTTTGGGGAAGACTATTCAAATACTCTCGCTGTTGCTGGTGCTGAGACACCAACATCGCGACCAACGACAACCAAGTCTTCTGGTTGCGCCCGCTTCGCTTCTCTCCAATTGGGCATCGGAACTGGAACGGTTTGCGCCGAGTTTGAATGCGCTGATCGCCCATCCGTCAGCGCTGCCTGCGGCCGATCTTATGACCCTCGCGCCCGGGCGTTTGCAGGATGTGGATCTGGTGATTACGAGCTACGGCTCGTTGCTGCGTATTCCATGGATTGCGGAAGCCTCCTGGCGCTTGGTTGTGATCGATGAAGCGCAAGCCATCAAGAATCCGAACGCCAAACAAACTCGGATCGCCAAGAAGTTGAAGGCGCAGGCGAAGTTTGCGCTTACCGGCACGCCCGTTGAGAACCGGATTGGCGACCTCTGGTCCATCTTTGATTTCATGAATCCAGGATTGCTCGGAACGTCGAAGGAGTTCTCAAACTTCGTAAAGCGCCTGGAGGGTCGGACTCACAATCCGTACGCTCCATTGCGCGAACTGGTGCGCCCATACATTCTGCGGCGACTGAAAACCGACAAGACAGTGATCGCAGACTTGCCGGACAAAACCGAGGTTAAGGCGTTCTGCCAGCTCAGCCGCAAGCAAGCTGCGCTCTACAAACAGGCAGTGGAAGAACTAAAGGAGGCGCTCGATGGAGCCGATGGCATCCGTCGCAAAGGTCTAGTACTGTCATTCCTAATGCGGTTCAAGCAGATTTGCAACCATCCGTCACAGTGGCTGGGTGACGGCGCTTGGAGTGAAGAGGATAGTGGGAAGTGGGTACGCTTGCGCGACATCGTCGAAGTTATCGCCGCCAAACAAGAAAAGGTTCTCGTCTTCACTCAGTTTCGGGAGATGACGGCTCCGCTCGCGGCGTTTCTGGGATCGATGTTCGGGCGCGCCGGGCTGGTTCTTCACGGGGAAACCGAAGTCAAGAAGCGCAGGGATCTGGTCCGCCGGTTTCAAGAAGAGGAAGCTGTTCCTTTCTTCGTGCTTTCTCTCAAAGCGGGCGGCGCGGGCCTCAATCTGACTGCCGCATCCCATGTGGTTCACTTCGACCGCTGGTGGAATCCCGCAGTTGAGAACCAAGCCACGGATCGCGCTTTTCGCATTGGGCAGAACAAGAACGTGCTGGTGCACAAGTTCGTCTGCCGGGGAACCGTCGAGGAAAAGATCGACCAGATGATCGAATCAAAGCGACAGCTTTCCAAGGATTTGATCGAGGGCGGCGCTGACCTGCTGCTGACTGAATTGCAAGACGAAGAACTGCTAAAGTTGGTGGCGCTGGATCTCAATGCAGCACTTAAGGAAGCGTGATTCATGTACGACGATTGGGGATGGAGACCTTATGTGTCGGTGGCGGAGCGGCGGCTGCAAGCCTTGCGCGAAACGGACAAGCGCAGAAAGAAAGGACACGTCGTTTCGCCGGTGATGGTTGAAGGACGGGCGATCGTCAAGACCTTCTGGGGCAAGTCGTGGTGCGATAACCTCGAACGTTACAGTGATTTTGCCAACCGCTTGCCGCGCGGGCGGACCTACGTGCGCAATGGTTCAGTGATTGATCTTCAGATTTCGTCCGGTGAGATCAAGGCGTTGGTCAGCGGTTCGGAGATTTATGAGGTAACGGTGAAAGTCGCCCCAGTCACGAAGGCGCGCTGGCGGTCCATTTGTAAAGACTGCGCTGGCGCGATTGACTCGTTGATCGAGCTTCTGCAAGGACGCCTATCCAAGGGTGTCATGGAACGGATCTGCCTGCGGAATACTGGCCTGTTCCCATCGCCGAAAGAGATTAAGCTCTCGTGCAGTTGCCCGGACTGGGCCGAAATGTGCAAACATGTTGCGGCAGTCCTTTACGGCATTGGCGCTCGTTTAGACCGACAACCTGAACTCCTTTTCAGGCTCCATGGAGTCGACGAAAAAGAGTTGATCGCCCACGCCGACGTCGCGTTTCCGCTGGCCAAGAAGGGCCCGGTAGCAAAGGTCCTCGGCGGGGCAGACCTTTCCGAACTTTTTGGATTGGATATGGCTACGAACCCCGCCGCCGAAACGGGGCGTTCGGTCGCCGTGCCTGCCAAGGCAAAGCGCGCAAAGAAAGGCGAGCCGAAAGAGGAAAACGACGGGGCCCGCTAGGATGGCACATTCGTGAGTGAAGAGTTGGAATTTAGTCTGGCAGTGGGTCGATTCCTCGTGCAACAGGCGACAGTAAAGCTCCAGAACAACGAGCACGACGATCGTGAGGCATCAGTAGCAGCGCATCCGCTCTCACCACGATCACTAGCGGGGAGATTCTCTCATCCACAACTTCCGAATATCATTATTGCCCGTCTGCAAGAATGGAAGAGTGGCATAGTGCGTTCCTCCCGGTATGCAGACGATCTGGTTGCAGAGGCCCCTAGAGATTATGCGCAGTTTAGACGGGTAGTCGATGCCAAACTTCTTTGCCAAACTTCTTTGCCGCCAAAATAGAAACGACCGGAAAGCAGCCAATGTAAATTTCATCGTCGGGTGGACACGTATACGAGAAACCTCCATCTCCGATCGGCTCAAGCTTGTCCTCAGAAAACAGGCTCTTCGCAAGTTGCAGTGTTGCCTTCGCGATCCAGTTGGCGACCGACCCTCAACGCTTCTCCGACGTTCCCGTTTGCGTGCACAAGCATCCAGGTCTTTGCGCCCACGATTTGCTCCTCGATACGTATGACGCCGGAACTCTTGTTTGGCCCACCTGGATAAGACCGGTTTTTGCCGGGCTCCGAAGAGCTTTAGCCATGCCTCGGTGTGGGCTGATCCCAGTGATGAGCGACGATGCGCCACACCCGGGCATCATGATTGGCCGATTGGCCAGTTAAGCCCACGCTAGGGGAACAACTACCATTTGCGCGATCGCCTACGGGCCAGCCTATCGCCTCGGCGCGATGCGGCTCCGATTAACGCCCGGAATCACGTTCCGGTAGCGCACTCTTTCACGACCTCGGCAGCGGTCGGCAAAGTGAAATGAAACGTCGCGCCCCCTCCGGAGTTGGCGGTGGCCCACAAGCGACCGCCATGTGATTCCACAATCGAGCGGCTGATCGCCAGGCCCATGCCGGACCCCTGCGGTTTGGTCGTAAAGAACGCGTTAAAAATCTGATCCGCATTCTCGGAAGGCAATCCCACACCGTTGTCGCTCATGGAGATGAGCAGTTGGCCATCGTTGCCTAGTTGCGACTTAATGGTAAGCTCTCCGCCCGAGTCCTTCATGGCCTCGATGCCGTTGAGCATGAGATTCAGAAACACCTGCTGCAGTGGAACACGATCTGCACTGACTCTGGGAAGGTCGGCGGCAAGATCTGTGCGCATGGGAATTGAGTACCGGTTGGCTTCGCTGCGCAGCAGGACGAGCATCTCGCGGATGACTTCGTTCACATCGACCAACTCTCGTTCCGCTGGAGCACCCTGCTTGTAGAAGGACCTCAAGCGGTCGATGATTTCGGCCGCTCGTTTGCCGTCCCGCACGGTCCTCGTGACCGCTTTCGACGCCCGTTCGATATCCGGCTGGTCGCGCCTAAGCCACCGCAAGCAGGTGTCGGCGTTTGTGATCGCCGCGGCGATGGGCTGCCTTAGCTCGTGAGACAAGGAGGCGGCCAGCTCTCCCAACATGCTGACCCGGTTCACATGTGCGAGATCTGCCTCTAGCTGGCGCAGCCTCTCGCGCTCTTCTTCGGCACGCTTGCGCTCGGTCACATCCATGACCGTGCCTACAACTTCAGTGATTTCGCCCGACTCATTCATCACAGGGTGAGCGATAGAGTGGAGGTGCTTTATCGTTCCGTCTGGAAGCACGATTCGAAAATCTATCTCAGAAACTGCCCACTCCTTCTGCGTGGACTCCATCTTCTTTCGCCGCTCGATCTCTGGTCGATCTTCGGGGTGAACCCTTTCAAAAAAGTCCCAACTGGCCGTCATCCTCTCGGGGTCGTAGTCGTAAATGCGTAAGAGCTCTTCCGACCAGAAGAGAGCGTCGGTACGCACATTCCAAGCCCAACTGCCCGTGTGGGTCATCCTCTGCGCTTCAGCCAAGTAAGCTTCGCTCCGCCGCAGACCTTCCTGTGTCAGCTTACGTTCAATTGCAACTCCCGCGAGGTAAGTGATCTGTTCGATGGTCTCTTGATCGCGCGGACTCGGGCTGCGCGGCTCGCGATAATACATGGCGAATGTCGCGATTACTTTGCGTTGCGAAGAGAAGACCGGCGTGGACCAACAGGCCCGTAGAGAATGGGGCAACGCCGCTTCGCGGTAGTCCGCCCATAAGGGATCGGTTGCGATGTCCTCCACGATCACCTGTTCTCCGCGGTATGCGGCCGTCCCGCAGGAACCAACAGAAGGCCCGATGACACCTCCGTCGATCGCATTCGTGTAGGCCTTTGGAAGGCTGGGTGCGCCACCATGCCGCAAGCGATTGCCATCAACTAATAAGATCGACGCTAGGACGCTGCTGGCTTGTTCCTCTACGAACAGGCACAAGCTGTCAAGTATCTGAGGAAGCGAGTCCCCTTTGGCCACCATCTCAAGAATCCGCTTCTCTCCGGTGAGAAAGGCTTCTGCCCGCTTACGATCTTCGATGTCCGTCAAGATTCCGTACCACTTGAGAACGTTTCCGTGCTCATCGCGCAGCGGCACAGCCCGAACTAAAAACCAGCGATATTCGCCGTTCGCGCTCCGATGGCGTACTTCGTTTTCGAACGGTTGGCCACTTGACAGTGACGCGCGCCACTTGTTGAGATGTGTGTCAGTGTCCTCGGGGTGAATTGTAGCCTGCCAATGCGAACCTAGGGTCTGCTCGAGAGAGAGACCCGAATATTCCGTCCAGCGCCGGTTCACAAATGTCCCGGAGCCGTCAGGCAGCCGAGTGAACGCCATCGCCGGAATTGTTTCGATGACCTCACGAAGCTCCTTTTCACTCCGGCGCAGCGATTCTTCCGCTCGCTTGCTCTGGGTGATATCCGTCACCGCCCCAACGAAATCAAAGCTGCCCGATTCCACATCCATTGAGGGATGGCCCACAAAGCGAACGAACTTGACTGAGCCATCTGGCATCAGGAGTCGATGTTCAAAATCAAAAGCTTTCCGGTCCCGGGCCACATGATCGAGTGTTTCTTCGACGAAGGCTCTATCCTCGGGGTGAGTTCGTTGCAGTACGAATTCGACTGTAGGTTTGTGGGCCTGGTCCCATTCAAGAATTCGAAACGTCTCCTCTGACCAATAAATCTGCCCGCTGGAGACGTTCCAGCCGAAACTGCCGGTGTGGCTCACTCGCTGTGCTTCCGCTAAGTAGGCCTCACTGCGCCGCAAATCGGCGGTCCGTTCCGCCACCTTCATCTCGAGGTTATCGCGAGCTTGGCGGAGTTCGGCCGCCTTTGCGTCCAGCTCGTTGCGCAGTCGCGCGTCCTGAAACGCCGCTGCAGCGTGATTCGTTGCCACCGAAAGCAGTAGCTGGTCAATCTCGCTGGGAAAGTCGGCGCGACCGCATGCCGCTGCCGCCAGACCGGCTTCAGCGTTGACCCCGATGGGGATAACGACACCGCGGCATGGCTGGCCGCCTCTGCCAATGTCGGGAACAATTTCTTTACACGAAAACGCGCCCTTGACGGAGTGATCTGAGAGCCACTTGGGAAATCCACTCCAGCCGTTCCCGCGGGTCGCCTCGACTTCGGAACCTCCGTTGGGATCGCACAAACGCACAAACGCGAAGTCGAGGCCTAGCGATCCCAACAGCACATCAGCGAGGCCTGCAGCGATGGCAGGGGGCTCTCTTCCCACCCACGCCGCCGGGATGGTGGAAATCGCCACGAGATCCCTGAGCGCCGCTCGCAGCTCCAGGATCCCGGCATGGGTTTCCATGTGCATTTTCGCTATGCCGCGTTCTTGCGAAGCAAGCGTCTCTCACGTATCTCGAGCAGAAACTGGTCAGGAGGAACGAAAAACGGATTCTCCTGCAGCAGTCCCCCAATAATCACGACCGGGTGTGTCCGCATGATGTCCATTACCACATTCGACCGAAACTTCTGCAGATGGTACACACAGATCACCGGATCGTCGAACTTGGGGAGCAGGTAGTTGACGCGTGTCTCGTATTCGAGAAGGTCGTCTACGCCAGGTTTGTCAAGCAAAGCCCATTCCATGTGTGCCAGAAGTCTCGTGAGCGGGTAGCCTTCTGCATGCCCCGCCTGAAGCACTTCCTCGACCAACGCCAGCATGGCGTCCTGGTCGAATCGATCGTCGCGGAGATAGGTGTCCTGCCACAACCGCACCTGTAACTGGCCAGAAACCGTTGTCTGCTCTACATCGATGCCGGCGTCCGTGAGCCTCTTCAGATGTTCTTCCCGGAGCTCGGGGTCCACGATGTGGAGACCTTTCTCTCCTCGGTCGAGGCCGTCTTTGATATAAGAGCGAAGCACCCTGTGCTCCTCGTCGGTACTATTAAAGAAAGCGCAAATGTGACGCTTGCGGCCGAGAACGCCTCCAGCAAACTTCACGGAATGGTCACTGGTTGCCATATTTGACCTCGATTCGTTGAGCGAAGGTAAGGGGCCTGCATTGACAAAGAAATGCAGCGCGCGTGGGCAGAATGTCGAGTGTACGGGAGGTTGGCAGCGAACGCTGGGCCATGGTTCACCTCGCCTGGATTGCGCAAACGTGTCTAAATCATAGCGCGCCGCCCTTCGGCCTGACAATCTGTGGCCGAAGGCACCGCAGGCACACAATCGGTAGCCGACATTCGGAAGCGATCTGGCCCCCGACATCGTGACAGGTCCGGATTAGCAATAAGAACGTAGGGTCCACCGCACGACTGCAAGGGAAAAGCTGAGGAGCGACGAGGCGAACATTCGGTTATTGCCGACCTGATCGGCAAAGGCAAACATAGCCGCACCGTTCCGGTCCCCGCCGGAGCGAGCGGTCGACAAATGGACAGAGGCTGCCGGAATCAGCACGGGCCGAATCTTCCTTTGATTTCAGGCCACTTGCAGGGTGCTACCATTTTCCTGCTACCAATTTAGCCGGAATTTGAGTGCCAGTCGGTATTAGGCCCCACAGGAAAATTTTATGTCTGTGAGCGTCTACATCCGCGAACACGGAACCCGCTGCTACATTCCAGCCAATCCCAAGCCAACCTATCCGGCTGGCACCGCTTTCGTGTTGCGTGACGAACAGCACCGCAAGCGCAAATGGAAGACGTTGCCTCGTCACGTGCTGAATGTGAAAGCCGCAACCATCCAAGCAAAATTACTCGAAGCGAAATTGCTGCAAGGGGCAGAGCAGCCGACAGGAAGTGGACACCATTAGCGGCGCCACTCTCTATCACGTCTCAACCTCTCACGGACTAATTGGCGGGCCAACGCATTTCTATGAAGATAGACGCCACTCCGAAGAGAATTGTGTGCAATGGCAATGCCAACAAGGTCACTGTTGTAACGAGATTACACGCTTTGACCCCGGTTTAGAGTCCTCGGTTTACATCAACCGCACACTTTTCTCAACTTCGCCCGAAGATAGTGGCCACACCAGACGGCCACAACCGGCTAGCTGAATTTCGTGTCGGGTCTGTAGACTTGAGTATGAACAAGCCAGCCAAACGACGCCCCGGTCTCGTATGCGCGCGTGGCCAAATTGTGGGAGCAGGGCAAGACCGTCGCCGAGATCGCCAAGGTAATTGGTCGCTTCGACGCCAAGGGCACTGATCAGAGCCACGACCTCCGGGTAATGCTGACTCAGATGCACACTGGGTTCAAAAACGCCGATGGCAAGATCGCGAGATTGCCGCACCGCATTTCCGCCAAAGCTCTCAATCAAGCCGGCCGACGTTCAGACCCCACTCTTTTCGTAGCGGGGCGGCTATGAGACCACCCGCCATCACGTTTTCTAAGCTGGTCGATAAACTTCACGCGCACTACGGGCGTCCTGCGCCGCCCGTTTCGACCGACCCCTTGGAGCTAATCATCTGGGAGAACATTGCCTATCTGGCGAGCGATGGGCGTCGTGCCGAAGCGTTTGCCACCCTCAAACGAAGCATTGGAACACGTCCAGAGCAGATTCTCGCTGCCAAGCACTCTGCTCTGGCCGCCATCGGCGAGGCTGGCATACTCCCCGACGTGAGTGCAGAGAAACTTCTCACGATTGCCAGAATTGCCTATGAGGAATTTGGCAGCGACCTGCATTCAGTTCTCAAGAAGCCGCTACCCCAAGCGAAGAAGGCTTTGAGGAGATTTCCCGGCATCGGCGATCCGGGTACGGAAAAGATACTCCTTCTCACCCGTTCCTACCTCTTGATGGCGCTCGACTCGAATGGCTTGCGAGTGCTTTGTCGAGTGGGTTTCGCCGAGGAGCAGAAGAACTATTCAGCGACATATCGGTCGATTCAAGACGCCATACGGGAGCAACTCCCCGAGGATTACGATTCGTTGATTCGGGCGCATCAGTTGCTCCGTCAGCACGGCCAAGGACTGTGCAAGCGGTCAAAGCCACGTTGCACCGAGTGTCCTGTGAGAGGTAGCTGCAACTACGGTCGCAAGATTTGATCAGCGGTTTAGCAACGGGTGCTCGGCTGATGCGGTGTTACCCGATCTGCACCCGAATCAATCACGTTGCGAATGACGACGAAGAGTGCTCTCGTGGAACCTGTTCAGATTCAGAATCAGCTATTCTCATAGTGCCAAACAATCTTTCTCGGAAGCAGTGTGAACTGGGGTTGCGATGCGCGCTCCAGTGCAACCACACGAGCTTCCTGAATATCCTGAACCAAGGACCCTAAAGAAAAGCATCGTGATCAAAGCAGCCCCTTGACGTCTCGATATCTCGATACCGAGAGGTTCACCGCGAGGAATGCGGTCCGGATACTTTCCCAGCAGAATATTGATCGCGTCTTCTGTGGGAAGTAGAACGCTGGGTCTTCACCCGTGTAGAACCCGACAACCCAACCGTTTGGCAATTCCAGCTTCGAGCGTCGCACCGAAGGCAGCCTCGTTCCCAGAACGTATGGCTCCCTTCTCTTGTCTCACCATGAAGGGCTTGTCGACCGATACATAATTGAGCGGCGATGCTCTTGCTTAAAAAGTCTCCATTCGCCGGTCTGTATGACATCCAGGAAATGCTATGGCAAGAGAAGCAGGCATAGTGCGAAAACCGCGGGTAGATGGCCAAGCCTTAAGAGACGTCTCATTCCACCGCTCCCTATCAAATTACACAACGAGAACAGCCGAATCATAGAGTGGGGTACCATGTTGCGCCGCCAAAGGCCACTCTACAGAGGGGGCGTGATAAGGCCCCGTGCCTGCTTGGGTTTCATCTTTACTCAGATCGTGGTTGCGGGGAGTAGAGGGGCTAAGTCAATGCCTTCCATTGCATAACGCGCGAACAGGAAGTCATGGATCGAGACGACGCGATCACCATCGAACTCCAAGGCGACAAAATAAGCCGGCGACTCGAGCGAGATCTCGCGATCGTATACGAGCATCGCGGCGCGATCATCGACGACGCCCGCCGCGAAAGCCCACTGTTCGGAAGCTGCGTATCGGGCGTAATATTCGCCGACCTCAGTCTTCCCTTGCTTGCGTAGCTTGGCGACGAGGTCGAGTTTGACGTCATCGGCGAGCATCGCCCTGACCGCATCGAAGTCTCCGGACTTGAACCCTTCTACATAGACGATCAGGCGGGCGCGCGCTGCGTCCGACAGCATCGGCAGCGACATGTCCGCGGGTTCAGTGGCAAACTTGCGCAAACTGACACGCCCCCGCTGAAGTGCCGATTTCGCGGCAGCCTGGCTTACGCCAGTAATCGACGCGATCTCCTCTAACGAATGGCCCAGCACATCTTTCAAGATCACCGCACTCCGCTGCAGCGCCGGAAGGCGCATGAAAGTGCGCAGACTCGTTGTGGTGATCTCGTGGTCCGGGTCGCGAGAATCCGGAGCGGCAATCATGTCGAGCACCTCCTCATCCTGCAGCATCGGCCGGCGCGCGCGTCGACGCAGGAAATCAAGGGCGGTATTGTGAGCGATACGGAACAGCCAGGCTTCAGCGTTGCCGATGACGCCGGCATCCGGCAGGGCGGCGAGGGCCTTGATCATCGCATCCTGGACGATGTCCTCCCCATCGACTGCGGAGCCAGTCATGCGCGCGCAGTATCGATGGAGCTTTGGCTGAAGCTCGCCCAGCAGCCGTTCGAAATCATCGCGCGCATGATCAGTCATTGGGTGTCGTGTCCTCAGTATACGGTCAATGCAGACCTCACATGTCGAGGGACGTGATACCGGTATCGGCGCGAAACCCGTAAGCGACGCCTCTCGAATAGCGCGGATCGGCGACCATCTCCGCGACGCGTTCGGCGAATTCCCGCGGTTCCAGGATCGAGCCATAACGTTTCATGACATGCTCCTCGACACTTACACCCTCAATCGCCGCGTAGGTGGCCGCGACCTGATGGCCGAGTGCAGTGCCCGGCATCAGTTGGTTCGGTACGAGCACCTGAAAATGAAGCCCGAGCCCGCGCTCGTGAGATACCGTGTTCGCACTATGGGCCATGAACCAGAGCATCCGTTTGGCGCCGATGTAGCCTCCAGAAAGCCTCAGGCTCTCGGGCGGAATGAACGGCACGGCCAGCACCATCGCCGCGCCACTCGACATGACCAGAACGCGGCCACCCCGCTTCATCGGAGTCTTGAGCGCGGCCTGAATGCCGGCTAGCCCCGCTTTCACGTCGGTGTTCCAGATACTCGAAAACTCTTCCCAGCTCTGTTCGTCGATCGCCTTCAGCGGTAACCGCGCACCGGCGTTGAGGATCAGCACGTCCGGCGTCTCCTCGCTAACAATGCGGTTCATGAGCGTGGCGTCGGTTGCATCACCGGCCGTCACGGCAGCGCCGGCCCGTTCTGCCGCCGCAAGCTTCGCGCGATCCCGGGCAATCGCCGCCACGTGCGCGCCGCAAGCAGCGAGCGCCTCGACCATTGCGAGCCCGAGCCCTTGGCTGGCTCCGGTGATGACAACTCGCTTTCCATTCAAGTTTTGCATGTTCGTTTTCCTTTGCGGTGATCAGGCGTGCCGGGAGTAAACGACGTCGCCGGCGAAGCCGTCGAACGCCGCAAGGGCTGCGATCCGCGGGAAGTACGCCACCATGTCGGGGTTGGCCTGCATCGCCTCCACCGACAGCAGGTCGCGCCACTGCGAGTAGATCGCCACTCGGCGTCGATCCATGGCCGCGATGAAGCTGGTCGAGATCCAGCCATCGAGCCTGGTGACGACATTGTCAGTGTTCTCGCGCAGGAGTTTAATGAGTTTCGGTTGATCTTCAGGCTCGACGGTCAAAATATTGATGAGCGTCGTGACCTCTTTCGTCACTGCTATTGTCGCGTTCATGGTTTTCTCCGAAAATGTATTGTTCTCAGCGCTGACACCATGAAGACGATGCCGATGATAAGAACGGATCGGTCGGCAGAAAAAAAAGCGGGTGCGTGTTTCGGCGCATTGAGCACGCTCTACTCCCCATAACGCAGCAGGCTGGCGGACTTCGTCGTGCTGGCAGACGATCCTCACACCGTGGACAAGGAGAAAATAAAGACATCGAGATCGTGCGCACAGTCACAGGAGGCTCGACGGTCTACCAGAAGTGACCACCGAGAAATGGCAATTTAGGAGAACGCATAGCGAGTCGGCGCGCAACGGTACCAATCTCGGGTCTCTGGTCGTGCCGAAGAATGATTCTGCTTTCGGCAAGAAAACATTCGGCTTCATGAGTATCTGCAAGCGCTTAGATCTTCTCAATCACCGGGCACACGGTGCGCCTTGTGCTGTCACGGTCGACCAATTCCTGACGGAGGGCATCGGGAGTGCCTTGACCGGAGTGGGCGCCGGATGACACACTATTCAGTGCGACACTACTTAGTACGAAAGTAGGACACGGGTTGAGAAACGTGGGCTCGGTGTTTTTCGCTAGCGAGGATTGTCTCCTTCCCAAGCCGGGCGTCGTACAATAAACGTACAAGGGATCGAGGATTGCGGGTCTTTTGGCCGTTTGGGTCGGGCGTGGAATGAGCAACTTACGTATTATCAACACGATACGCTAGTTCAAGTCCGCCCTTCCGCACCATCATTTTCTGGCCATTTTTGCTGGCGTGGATAAGAACACCCTCGAGAGTAACGACAAAGAACATCGCCTGAAGGTTTAGGAAATTTCAAAATCATGATTTACCTGGTTACGACCATCCACATCCTGGTTTGTTTCTTCATCATCATTGTCGTTCTGCTGCAGAGTGGAAAGAGCGGCGATATCTCTGCGGCTTTTGGAGGCCAGGGCAGCCAGACGGCGTTCGGCCCTCGCGGCGCGGCCAGCGTTCTGTCCAAAGCCACCACGTGGTCGGCGGTGGCGTTCATGCTGACTTCGATCACATTGTCGGTATACGCTTCCAGGCGGAGCGGGCCGACCTCGGTATTACAGGGAGTGAAGTCCCAACCCGTCAAAACTCAACCGGCGCCTGTTCAACCACCTGCGACTCCACCTGCACAGCACAGGTAGGTCACGGACTCACCGGTCGCTTCAAATCCGTTCATCGAGACGCTGATTCCGTACGTTCCATCGCAATTTACAGATTCCCCTGTAATTGTATTTGCCACAAGGAGGATGTACCATCCAATTGAGACACTTAGGAGGAGGAACAGTATGTCGGATCGTGACGGGAGCAGCCTTATTTGGTTTCTGGCCGGGCTAGGTTTGGGAGCGGCAGCGGGAATTCTGTACGCACCTCGTTCGGGGAATGAGACCCGAGAACAGTTGCGGGCGCGTGCCGAAGAAGGCCGCGAATATGTAAAGAACCGAGCGCGTGAGGCCCGTGAGCAGGCTGCCCAGTGGGCTGACAAAGGTCGCGACGTAGTGAGCCAGCAGAAAGAACAGTTCCGCGCAGCTTATGAAGCGGGTCGGCAGGCCTATCACGAGGCCACGACAGAGACGGTTACGCCCAAGAATTCATAGCTTGGGTGATAGCTTTCCCGCAGGACTGAATTCGAGCAGAATTCGCGGAGCGAGCCTATGGAAAATCTTACCCCTCTGTTTATTGCCTTGACTGCGATTGCGATTTTGCTGCAAGCAGGCGTTCTGATTGCCATATTTGTAGTCTTGCGAAAGACCAGCACAAAAATGGAGGAGCTAGCGACGGAAGTGAAGACGAAAGTGCTTCCGACGATCGCACAAGCGGAGGCCATGCTGACGGAAGTCCGACCGAAGGTCGAAACGATCACGGAACAGGTGCAGGAATCGACCACCATAATACGCAACGAGATTGAACGAGTGGATGCGACGGTTAACGACGTTGTGGATCGCGCCCGGCTGCAGATTATTCGCGCCGACGAATTGTTCACTCGTACGCTGGATCGCGTGGAGCGGACATCGGAAATCGTCCACAAAACCGTGGTTTCTCCGGTTCGCCATGTTTCAGGATTGATGCACGGTATCAGCGCCGGATTGGAGTTTTTGTTCGCCGCTCGGGGACGCAAGAACGGAGGCAGCCGCGAGGTTCGCCAGCCAGTCCCTCAGGACGAGATGTTCATCTAAGAGCTGTTCGTGACTTGTACTGCGGATACGTTCCCCATGGGATCCTATCCGCAGTAGCGCAAAATCAGTTATCCGGTTCTGCTCCACCCGGGACAAAAAGTCGATGATCTTTTTGTCGCGGAAGGAATTCCCAAGAGCTTGGTCTACGACCGAAACGGAAAGATGGTTGCGCAGTCGATCGACATGCGCGCACCCGGACTCAGTTCGTGGAAATGCTCGCACCAGCGGGCTTGCAGTAGAGGCGTGCGATGCGATATCTAGTTCGTGCCCGTGTGAAGCCCGGTCGTGAAGGTGATTTGCTCAAAGCAATCGAGCAAGAGACGCTCGGCCGGGGATCGGTCGCGGAAGGCGAATACTTGCGCACCATGCAGGAAGCACGGCTATCTGAGGACACCGCGAGCTGGGTGGAAGTCTGTTATTGTCCCACACCGTTGCAGGAAGAAAAGCCCTACTGGGAGCAATACTTCGACCTGACTCGCGTGCAGGATGCGCACGACCGCCGCAAATGCCGCGATGTGAATGGGACCGAACCGTGGTCCTGTGGCGAGTGCGATTGTACGGCGCGGTTGGAAGAGAAACTGAAGTCGTCGGGCACGCCTTTTCTCGACGAATTGCGAAGCCAGGCCTGCTCAAGCAAGTTCCGGAAGCATTGATTCCAACTGCTTCAGGGCATCCGCTAATTCCCTTAAATTAAATACCAGCGCCCAGAACAGCAACATGCGATCGAGCGCAAAGGACGTGGTGGTGCGCTGTTCGCGGAGTCTGACCAGGTCGGCGTCGAGGTCGAGGATGGCGGCGTCGAGGTCCGCCGAGGACAACTCTTTCCCGAGATTGCGCACGGCGTCGGCCAGCAGCACGAACTGCTGCGCGGTTCGTTCCACGAGTTTCGGAAGTGAGGGTACCAACCCCGGTTGCAACTGCGCGTGCACGTAGAGAGAAGTGTCTTCTGCCATCGCCGTCAAGCGCCGTCGAACTTGATCTCCGAGGTCGACAAATGCCTGGAAAGCTCCCTGATTGAATCGGGAAAAGGCGAGCTCGCTCTTGGCTTCGTCCATCTGCTGGGTAATACCGCGACGCAGGTCATGCAGCTGGCGGTCAAGCTGACGAACCTGCTGCTCGCTGTCGATTCCCTGCAAAGCAGCAGCGGTGACCGCACGGTAGAGTGCGCCCGCGCCGTCGAGAATGCCCGCAATTTTGTGGCGCAATCCAACGCGAGCGTGAACCGGCCAGATCAGTGCGCCCACCCCGAAGGCCACGACCGCTCCGAGCATCGTGTAGAGTACGCGCAGCCATGCCATGCGCCACGGCTCCCCCTGACCGCCGAAGACGAGGATCAAGGCTGCGGTGAATCCGGCAGCAGTAAAAGCCGGATGAAGCGAAGTGAGGTAGCCAAACAAAGTTGCCAGCAGGAAAAGTGCGATGCCCGCATGCACGGAATCGTTCCCCAGCACGGGCATGAGCAGAGCCGCAGCGATCGCTCCGCAGCTCGAACCGATGGTGCGGTAGAGCGCTGCCTTCGAAGATGCGCCAAGGTTGGCTTGCGTCACGACCAGAGCGGAGAAGACCGCCCAATATCCCTGCGGAAGGTGCCATCCGGCGTAGATCGCATAGGTGATTGTGCCTGCCAGTCCGGTTTTGATTCCCTGCTTGAGAGGACCTGATTGGCGGCTCCAGAATGACAGAGGCGAAGCGGTCGTCGAACTCTCCGGGAGTGTCAGTGAACGATTTGCGGATGCCATGCGGGGAATTATATTCGGGGCGTCAGGATTGGTTTCCTTGCGTAAGCCTAACTGCGTCTCAGCAATAACCTCCAGACTGTCACACTGGGCGCTATCCCCAATGACGGGCTTGGAAAAACAACTGGATCCAGATCGGTTACCAGCGCCGCCGCGGGCTCGGCCGAATGGGGGCTAAGGCTAAGAGAACGAGTGAGCCAACCAATCTGCGCTCTTGAGTCGGGCTTTGACGGAACTGCCTTGCCACAGAGACCAAGCAGTGGCTCTCTTAGTCGCACGCCGAGCCACTTTAACCAGCCAGACTATTTATTCACTGATGGAGGCATTTCCTGAGTTCTCGGACCGCTGGTCGAGGCGTCTTGCTGATTGCGGAGGTGAATCCGCCGGTTCCTGCAACGACATGGCGGAGTTTGTGCCTTTCGTCGGATAGGACTCATAGGAGTAAAGAACAATACGAGGAGATACAGCGTGCTTTCCTGTCGTTAGAGAGGCTGAGAGAAGCTCTTTGGCAGAAGGAGACCATGGGACAAGAGATCTGGTCGGCTTAGTTTTTTGAAACCCTGCAGATTTTCGCTTCTGGTGCGACCCTATGGTAATAAAGTCTTTGAACACTAGCTTGGAGCGATGGCAAAGCAGTGCTGGAAGGAAATTCAGCGGCAACGGGCAGGTAAATCTAACCTGATGGACGTTGTTAGATCGGAAAGCCAAGGCGACTAGTTGTTTGTGCCGGGCGGTGCACCGCCTATCGAATCCAGCCGCCACCGACCACGATATTGCCATCGTAGAACACTGCGGCCTGGCCGGGGGTAATGGCCCGCTGGGGCTCGTCGAAGGTGACGAGGATTTCGTCGTCTCCGGTTTTCTCGATCAGGGCTGGCGCGGGCTCGTGGCGATGACGAATCTTCACCGTTACCCGCATCGGCTCTCGAAGGCCATCGACCGAGATCAGGTTCACGCGGCGGGCGCGCAGGGTACACGAGTAAAGATGATCTTCCCCGCCGACCATGACTTGCTTGTTCGCGCCGCTGATCTGAATCACGTAGAGCGGCGATCCCGTAGCCACGCCGAGTCCCTTACGCTGGCCCACCGTGAAATTGTGGACGCCGCCGTGCTCGCCGATGACTTCGCCGTTCGTGGTGACAAGGTCGCCAGCAGTGTCTGGCAATGCTTCGCCCTGCTCGGCGAGGTAGGCATCGATGAAGCGCTTGTAATCGCCACCCGGCACGAAGCAAATTTCCTGCGAGTCAGGCTTGTCCGCGAGCGCCAACCCGTGCTGACGCGCAAGTTCGCGGACTTCTGGCTTGGTCATCTCGCCAAGGGGGAAGATCGTGCGGCTGAGCTGCTCTTGCGTCAGGCCGAATAGGAAATAGGTCTGGTCCTTGCTTCGATCGGCAGGACGCTTGAGCAGCCAGCGGCCTCGCGTTTCGTCGAAGACCACGCGAGCGTAATGCCCGGTGGCTACGCGGTCGGCCCCAATCTGCCGGGCCACAATGAGAAGCTGGTCAAACTTCAAGTGATTGTTGCACAGGCTGCAAGGGATGGGGGTGCGTCCGGAAACATATTCCTCAACAAATGGGCGAATCACATCGCGCTCAAAACGCTCCTCGTGATTGACCACGTAGTAGGAAATGCCGATTTGCTGGGCGACGCGGCGGGCGTCGTAAACGTCGTCGAGCGAACAGCAGCGTCCCTGCACGGACTCGGGCATGCCCTCTCGTCCCGCAAGACGGCGCTGGTTCCAGAGCTGCATGGTCAAGCCGATGACATTGCGTCCGTCGGCGCGCAGCATAGCCGCAACGGTGGAAGAGTCCACACCGCCCGACATGGCAACGGCGATCGTTTCGGTATTCAGCTTTTAGCTCCTAGCCGCTAGCTTTTGGTTCAACCCTATGCTCAAGCACTTCCTAGCCTATGGGTGATGATGCAGGTACAAAAGCACCATGTGCGTGACGAAGCCGGCGGCAAACCAGACTCCAGCTTCCAATATTCTTTTAAATCTCGGCGTCATCTGCTTGGGTTATCTCGCGGTCAATTTATATTGCGCGTATCTTTAGATTTGTAGATCTGTAGATCTGTTCGTTCGAGTCTTAAAACAAACCGCTAAAAACTAAGAGCTGTTTTCCGATACACCGGCGATAGTTCCCGCAGACGGGCCACGGTTTCGGCAACCAGAGCGAGGGCAAAATCGATGTCTTCGTTTGCCGTTTGCCTGCCCAGGCTGAACCGGATGCTTGCCCGCGCCTGATCCCGGCGCAGGCCCATGGCCAGCAACACGTGCGATGGCTCAAGCGCACCCGAAGAACAGGCGGCACCGGTTGAGACTGCCAAACCCTTCAGATCGAGGGCAATCACCAAAGCTTCGCCGTCGATGTGGTCGAAGTGAATGTTCGCAGTGTTGGGCACGCGCATCACGCCACTGCCGTTCACGCCGGCTTCCTCGATCTGGGCCAGAATTCCCTGCTGCAAGCGGTCCCGCATGGCAGCCATC
>Ga0210406_10001141_pt1 | contig 33617 bp, 17 predicted proteins | sample IncBWC30MmetaG_FD_155454 | JGI IMG/M metagenome (GOLD analysis project Ga0210406, IMG submission 155454) | Forest soil microbial communities from Barre Woods Harvard Forest LTER site, Petersham, Massachusetts, United States - Inc-BW-C-30-M | ecosystem: Environmental > Terrestrial > Soil >... | reverse complement strand
AATCTTCATCATCTACCAGTATAGTCGCCCGCGCTCGGTTTCGTTTTCAGCTATGATATAAACCTGCGCTAGCCTCTGAAAGGAAGCCAGGATGGCCATCCCCGCAGGCAATTCTTTCGGCACGCGCGACAAGCTCAACGTCGGCGCGCAATCCTTTGATATTCATCGCTTCGAAAAACTCGAAAAGCACGGCATCCACACCGTCGCCAGGTTGCCGTTTTCCCTCCGCATCCTCCTCGAAAATCTTTTGCGCTGTGAAGACGGCCGCTTCGTCGGCCCCAACGATATTCGCGCCCTCGCCGGCTGGACTCCCAACGCCGCGCAAAAAGAAATCGCCTTCATGCCCGCGCGCGTTCTGCTGCAGGATTTCACCGGCGTTCCTGCCGTGGTCGATCTCGCTACCATGCGCGAAGCGGTCAAGCGCATGGGCGGCAATCCCTCGCGCATCAATCCGCTATTCCCCGCCGAGCTGGTCATCGACCATTCCGTGCAAGTCGACAAATTCGGCGACGCCAACGCCTTTGGCCTCAATGCCGAACTGGAATTCCAACGCAACGTCGAGCGCTACGCCTTTCTTCGCTGGGGTCAAACCGCCTTCAAGAATTTCAAAGTCGTTCCCCCTGATACCGGCATCTGCCACCAGGTCAATCTCGAGTACTTGGCACGCGTAGTCTGCGCCGCTCCTTTTGGAACCCGCGTCGAAGCCTATCCTGATTCCGTTGTCGGCACCGATTCGCACACCACCATGGTCAACGCGCTCGGCGTTTTTGGATGGGGCGTTGGCGGCATCGAAGCGGAAGCGGCGATGCTCGGCCAGCCTTCCTCCATGCTGATTCCCGAAGTCGTCGGTTTCCGCTTGCACGGCAAGCTTCGCGAGGGCGCCACGGCCACCGACCTCGTTCTCACCGTCACTGAAATGCTGCGCAAGAAAGGCGTGGTCGGCAAATTCGTCGAGTTCTACGGCACCGGCCTTTCCACACTAAGCGTTCCCGATCGCGCTACCATCGCCAACATGGCGCCCGAATACGGCGCAACCATGGGATTTTTCCCGGTCGATTCCGAAACGCTCGCGTATCTGCAATTCACGGGCCGCGCTCACGAACAGATCGCGCTCGTTGAAGCCTACTGCAAGGAACAATCGCTTTTCCGCACCGATTCCACGACGGATCCCATCTTCAGCGACAAGCTCGAGCTCGACCTGGGTACCGTCGAGCCTACCGTTGCCGGACCCAAGCGCCCGCAAGATCGTGTCGCGCTGCGCAACGCAAAATCTTCTTTCACCAAAGTTGTCGAAGGCACCCCGCAAAAACACATCCAAGTCCGCAACAACGGCGACTCGTTCGATCTTTCCAGCGGCGCGGTGGTCATTGCCGCCATCACCAGCTGCACCAACACTTCGAATCCATCCCTCATGCTCGGCGCGGGACTCCTCGCCAAGAAAGCGGTGGAGCGCGGCCTGCAAGTCAAACCCTGGGTGAAAACCAGCCTTGCGCCCGGCTCTAAAGTCGTCACCGACTATCTCGCCGCTGCCGGGCTCACACCGTTTCTCGAAAAGCTAAAATTTCATCTCGTCGGCTACGGCTGCACCACCTGCATCGGCAACAGCGGTCCGCTATCCGACGCCATCAGCGCGGCCATCAAGGAAAATAATCTCGTCGCCGTCGCGGTCCTCAGCGGCAATCGCAATTTCGAGGGCCGCATCCATCCTCTGGTGCGCGCAAATTATCTTGCCTCTCCTCCTCTCGTAGTCGCCTACGCGCTCGCGGGTCGCATGGACCTCGATCTCACCACCGAGCCGCTCGGCAACGACAAATCCGGCAAGCCCGTGTTCCTCAGCGACATTTGGCCCACGCCGCAAGAAATTGAATCTACCGTGCGCGCCTCGGTTTCCACCAGCATGTACACGAAGCAGTACAGCGAAGTGTACGAAGGCGACGCGCACTGGAAAGGGATGCGCGTTCCGCAGGGCGATCTCTACCAGTGGGACCCGAAGTCGACGTACATCAAATTGCCGCCCTATTTCGACAACATGCCGAAAACTCCGCCGCCGCTCGCGGATGTTCACGCCGCGCGCGTCCTCGCCGTGCTCGGCGACAGCGTCACGACCGACCACATTTCTCCGGCCGGCTCGATTCCCGTCGATTCACCCGCCGGAAAATACCTGGTCGCCAACGGCGTGAAGCCCCACGAATTCAATTCCTACGGCGCGCGCCGCGGCAATCACGAAGTCATGGTGCGCGGGACCTTCGCCAACATTCGCTTGCGGAATCAACTCGCGCCCGGCACCGAAGGCGGCTGGACTTTATATCTTCCCGGCGGCGAAAAAATGACCATCTACGAGGCCGCCGTGAAATACCGCGAAGCCGGCGTCCCGCTGGTAGTCATCGCCGGAAAGGAATACGGCTCCGGCTCCTCGCGCGATTGGGCTGCCAAAGGCGCGCGCCTGCTAGGCGTGAAAGCCGTCATCGTCGAAAGCTACGAACGCATCCACCGTAGCAACCTGATCGGCATGGGCGTGATGCCGCTCGAATTTAAAGCCGGCGAAACTCGCGAATCGCTTGGACTGACTGGCCACGAAATTGTCGACATCGAAGGCATCGCCTCGCTGGCGCCTGGGAAATCCATCACCGTCCGCGCCAAATCCGAGGACGGCAAGACAAAACAATTCTCCGTAATCGCCCGCGTCGACACTCCCGAAGAAGTTTCCTACTACCATCACGGCGGCATTTTGCAGTACGTCCTCCGCCAAATGCTCTAGCTTTCATCCCCATGCGCAGCATTTAGTTTCGGCCTTCGCGCTTTTGAGCGAGTACCAGGCCTCGCGGGGTGGGCAGCAGCACCACGGAGATTAATCCTTCCTGCTCCAGTTGCAGGGCGGCTTCGCGAACGGTCTTCATGGCGGAGCTGGCATCGTGCATCAAGATCAGACCGTGCGGATTCATTTGCGGCAAAAAATGGCGGACTTCCTGTCCGCGAATCGGCGCATCGCTGTCGCAAAATAACACGTCGATGCGTCCGTCCACTTTCATTTCCAGGCTCGATTCGTTGCGCGCGTCGATCCAATCCGCGAGCCCGGATGCGGCGAAGCGTTCTTTCGCGGCGGCAAACACTTTTGCGTCGTATTCGCAGGTGATTACGCGGCCGAAGCCATTGGATTTCAGGCCTTCGGCGATGCGCAGGGTGCTCAAGCCGGAAAACGTTCCGGTCTCCACTACCAGTTCGGGCTTGATGGTGGTGACGATCGCTTTCAGGAAATCGAGGACTTCGACTTCGGCGGTCATGGAGTCATACATGTGCCAGCGCTCCGGGTGCGGGCATTCCGGCGTGGGCTTGTGATATTCCGGCTGGAGCACGTCGCCGCGCGCGGCGATGTGCTCTACGATACGGTGCTCTTTCTTGAGCGCGTGAAAATGGCTTTTGATACGCCAAAGCAACACCGCGCCAAGAAGGATGGAAACCAAGCTGGCCGCTTGCGCGTTCGACAAACCGAAAAACGAGCGTGGATTGATGCGGATTAGTTCGATCAGAAAACGCGCAACGCCGGTGAGAATCAAATAATTGCAAAAAATCTCGCCGCGGGCTTTCGGCCCGCGCAGCGACTTTGTGCCCATGTGCCAGAGAAACGCGGCGATGGCGAGCCAAATAAAAAATTCGTAGAGCGGCGTGGGATGCACCCGCTGCGTAGTGGGCACGACGCCGTTGGGAAAACTCATGCCCCAGGGCAATGGAGTCGGCACGCCATAATCGCCGTCTCCGGAAAGCAAACAGCCAATGCGGCCGATAGCGTAACCGACGCACGCCGCCGGCGAGCAAATATCCAAAAATTCCAGCAGCGGAATTTTCGAGCGCCGCGCCAGAACAACCAACGCCACGAAGCCGCCGAGGAAACCGCCGAACCACGCAAAGCCAAAACGGCTGAACAGCAAATTCCACGGGTCGGCAAACAATTCGCCGGGGCTTTCCAGCACGTGATAGAGGCGCGCGCCAATCAGGCCGGCGATTCCCGCGATACCGATGACGAGAAAGCCTTCGTCGCGCTGTTCTTTGTATCCGGGAAGGCGCACGAGCTGCGCCCGGCGGCGATTGAAATCCGCTTGCAGAACGTAGGCGGAGACGAGCAGCGCCGTGGCCACCATGAGGCCGAAAGTGGGAATCGTAATCGGCCCAAGATGCAAAAAAGGAATCATAAATTGGACACCCGAGTATACACGGCGACGGCAGCAAGCCCGAACGCTCGGGCTTCGGCGCGGTTTGCGCTGAGATTAGCACTGTTGCCGTGTAGCGCAGGGCGGACAGCCTAAAAGGCTGCCCCACTTGGTCATGCGCGCACATCGGCGCAGGTGAGCTGCGGCGCTTGGGACCGCGTTAGTGATCGAGGAGAAGGGATTTAGCGGAGCAGGTGCAACACGTTTTGCACCTGGCTTTTTTGGGTTGACATCTTACCCAAAACGTATGCAATACTCAGGTGAGATGTCTACCCAACCATCCCGAGAACGGCTGGAGCTCTTGCAGGGCACACTCGACCTGCTGATATTGCGCACATTGATTTTTGGGGCGCAGCATGGCCAAGGAATCGCACGCGCCATCCAACAGACTTCCGAAGAAGAACTGCTGGTGGAACATGGGGCTCTCTACCCTGCCCTCCAGCGCCTCGAAGGCCGCGGCTGGATTTCCGCGAAATGGGGAACCTCATCCAATAACCGAAAAGCTCGCTTTTATTCGCTGACCGCGGCGGGCCGCAAACAGTTGGTTAAGGAGACCACCAAGTGGAAGCGGCTGTCATCAGCGATCGGACGGATTTTGGGGTCCGAAGCAACGGAGAGCTAAAGCCATGTTCAAGCGCAGACGGAAAACGAGCGACTTCAGCGCCGAAATCGAAGCGCACATACAACATGAGAGCGAGCGCTTGCGAGAGCAGGGACTGAGTGGAGAGGAGGCTCAAGCCGCCGCACGCCGCTCGTTTGGCAACGTCATGCAAGCCGAAGAGCGCTTCTACGAATCGGATCGCTGGCTCTGGTGGGATCACCTCTGGCAAGACCTTCGCTTCGGCCTGCGAATGCTGGCACGGAACCCCGGTTTCACCGTCACGGTGATCCTTACCCTTGCGCTTTCTATCGGGGCCAACACGGCAATTTTTTCGATTGTGAACGCACTGCTGCTGAAAAGTCTGCCCTACGCTCACCCGGAGCGCTTGGGGTCAATCTATGCCCGAGCTACAGGGCCTGACTCCTACGATCTGCGAAGAAACATAGACGGTGAACAATGGGAGCTGCTGCGCGACAACGTTCCGTCTCTTCTCTCCGCTGTCTCCGGCGGAAGGACCTCCGGAGTGAATCTTCAGTCGGGATCCCACGTGCAATATCTTCATGCCGGACGCATTTCGGCACATTATTTCGACGTGTTGGCGATCCATCCTGTGCTCGGGCGCAATTTCTCGGAGGACGAGGATCGTCCGCACGGCCCGAAGACCGCGATCCTAAGCTGCGCTTTGTGGCGTACGGTTTTTGACGCAAATCCCAAAGTCTTGGGACAAGCTATGTTGCTGAAAGGCGAGCCGTACACAATTATAGGTGTGCTGCCAGAGAGCGCAACCACGCCCCTAAACGCCGATCTGTATACAGCGCTCCAACCAAGCCGCGAAGGCGAGGGCGTTGGAACGAACTTTCAAGCCATCACACGGCTGCGGGATGGCGCGAGCTGGCAACAGGCGGATGCCGAGATGAATCGCGCGTGGGCGCGGAGCCAGCGCGTGCAACGTTTTGTCAAGAGCAATCCTGGCGCGCTCATCTCCTACTACTCTGTCCCGCTGCAAAAAGGCGAAACAGACACCTTGCAACCTCAGGTGCTGGCACTGATGCTGGCGGCGGGATTCATTCTGTTGATTGCCTGCGCGAATCTCGCCGGGTTGACCCTCGTGCGGATGCTGCGCCGAACAGCAGAGATAGCCACTCGCGCGGCACTGGGCGCATCCAGCTGGCAGATTCAGAGGCAACTTTGGATCGAAAACCTGCTGCTCGCTCTTTTTGGCGCAACTGCAGGTATAGGCGCGGGTTTGCTTGCGTTGCGCGGCCTGTTGCTGCTCCTGCCTGAACATTTTCTGCCGGTTGCGAACGTGCCTCTCGACGCTCGCGTCCTGAGCTTTACGCTTTTCCTCTCCTTATTGACGAGCGTGTTGTTCGGCATGCTGCCCGCCCTTACCTCCAGGAGAGTCGACCTGCGATCTTCGATTGCCGGCCGTTCCATAATAGCTGCCGGCAGCATTCGCCTCCGCCAAGGATTAATCGCCGGGGAAGTAGCGCTGACGGTGGTGCTTCTGGCGGCCGCCGGGCTGCTCATCCGTACGCTCATCCACCTGGAAACCATCCCTCCGGGTTTCAACCCAATCGGAGTGATCACCGCGAAGGCGTCTCTCGATGATGCCCGCTACTACGAGCCCGCAAATTTCCGAAAGCTCCTCAATACGAGTCTAGCCACTGTGCAGCAGATTCCCGGCGTGCAGAATGCGGCCGTCGGATTGACGCTGCCGTACGAACGTGCCTTGCTTTCCGGAGTCACGCTCAGTGAGGGCAAAGAAGCCGGACAGGAAATTACAACGAACCTGGTATACGTCACTCCGGGCTATTTCGATACTTTGCAGATTCCGGTGCTTGCCGGACGAACGTTCACCGATTCGGACGCTCCGGATGCGCAGCCGGTCGTCATCATCAACCAGGCATTCGTTCGCAAGTTCTTCCCCGGCGCAAATGCCGTGGGACGATATCTCAAAGAGGGCAACAAGATTAAGTTGATCGTGGGAGTCGTGGCCGATACCGTGATGTCCTCCGCCGCCAAATTAAACGCAGGGTCGGCGCCGCTAACGAGCGAGGAGGCCCTCTATTTCCCTGCCGCACAAATCGTGGATGGTAAATCGCTCTCCGTCGTGCATACCTGGTTTCAGCCAAGCTGGATTGTTCGCACGGCCCGACCGGTGGAAGGTTTGACCGCGCAGATGCAGAGTGCTCTGGCGAGCGCCGATCCCAACCTGCCCTTTTCGGGTTTTTACGATATGAAGGATCTAATGGCGGCAACGCTTGCGACACAAAGGATCGAGGTCGCTCTACTGACGGCCATGGCCTCACTCGCGCTATTGCTGAGCGCGGTAGGTATCTTCGCGCTGGTGGCGAACATGGTAGCGCAAAGGACGCGTGAGATCGGCATCCGCATGGCCCTGGGTTCGACGGTTCAGAAGGCGATGATCCACATCGGCCAGCCGGGAGTCGGCGCTGCGGCTCTTGGATTGGTTGCGGGGCTGATTCTTTGCGCTGCCACCCTTCGAGGCATGCGTAGCGTTCTCTACGGCGTAGAGGCATATGACGTACCGACGATCGTGGTCGTGGCGCTAACGCTCTCTATCGTGGCGTTTGCCGCGACGGTAGCGCCCGCGCTGAGAGTTGCAAGGATCGACCCGGCCAAGACACTGCGCGAAGAATAGGGGCGGCCAGGCCTCTTAGGATGGTCGGTCAACCGCAAGATGAACCAACCACGCAGTCGTAGCCGCGTGAAACCTTTTGTGCGCTCAAGGAATCTACCTTTAGTGTCCGAATCTTGGGGAATTCGATCCGGTAGATAGTTTCCGGAATCCAGTTTCAGCGAAAGAGAATGCAGCCACTCATGGTCAACGACCTTGAGCGAGCATGCCATCTTCTTTTAGACACGCTGATTGCTGCAACGCCCGCGGCTGGAAGGACCTGTAAGATGATTGATAGCGATGACTAACCGACTCTGTTTGGCGTCACCGATTCATTTCGCGGCGATTGCAATCGCCACCCTATTGATGGCGCTTCCCGCGCTTGCGCAGCAAGAACAGACGCCTGCGCAGCAACCGCCGGCCTCGCAACCACAATCTAAACCGGGAGAAGCAGGCAAGGGCGAAAAAGACAAAGACGACAAGACCAAGGACCAAACGGAGCAGACGGGCACGTCGAAGGACCGGCTTTTCTTTACCCTGCCAAACTTCCTGACGGTTGAGAATGCCGGCCAGATCCCGCCGCTAACTACCGGGCAGAAATTCAGGGTCGTGACGCGGTCCGCGTTTGATTACGTGGAGTTCCCCTGGTACGGATTCCTGGCTGGGATCAGCCAGGCGGAAAACAGTGAACCCGGTTACGGTCAAGGCGCCGCGGGTTACGGGAAGCGTTACGGAGCGGCTTTCGCCGACGGCACCATCGAGAACTTCTGGACCTCGGCGATTTTTCCCTCGGTGTTGCACCAGGATCCTCGCTTCTTCCAGTTAGGTAAGGGAGGATTCTGGCATCGCACCGGGTATGCGATAAGCCGCATATTTATCACGCGCTCGGACTCCGGCACCAGCCAGTTCAACGCATCGGAGATCGTGGGCAGCGCGATCTCCGCAGGTATTTCTACCTACAGCTACCACCCGCACGCCGACAAAACCTTATCGAATTCCTTAAGCGTATGGGGCTCGCAGATTGGGTACGACACGATCACGATCGTGGTGAAAGAGTTTTGGCCGGATATTCGCCGAAAAATTTCTCGCAAGAAGACGCCCTGACGTAATCCCATTTCCCAGGAGTCAGCCTAACGCAGCAACGATGTCCACCCTTTTGCGAAACACACTGCGCTTGTCCGTTCTGATCGTTTTCGCCGGCTTTTTCTCGCGAATCTGTGTCCCACGGCAGAATCAGGACGAAGGCATGGTTCGCGTGAACGTGAACCTTGTCCTGGTGGACGCCACCGTGAAGACGAAGGGCGGTCAAATCATGTCCGATCTGAAAAAGGAGAACTTCGAGCTTCGCGAAGATGGCGTGGCGCAAAAAGTAGAGGTCTTTAGCCGCGACGAACTGCCGCTCAACGTCGCGCTGGTATTGGATTTAAGCGATTCGATTGGTCCGTTTCTGGGACCATTGCGGGAAGCCGCCGGCACGGCCCTCGCGGCGCTGAAACCCGAAGATGAGGTAGCGCTGTTTACGTTTTCCACCGAAGCCGAATTACGCGTGCCGTTCACCAACGACAAGAGCGAGATTGCCCAGCAGATCAATGCATTCCACATAGGCGGGGCCACGAACATCAACGACGGGATCTTTGTCGCCGCCAAGTATCTGCTCAACGCGCCGCCGAAGGGCCGCCGGGTGATTATTCTAATCAGCGATGACGTTGGCACGGACGCGGGTGGACAGGGGACGAGGGACATCGTCACGGAATCGATCGCCGCGGATGCGGTCTTATATAACCTGAAGATCCCCGGATACAACCCGCCGGGAACGCTGTTCGCCGCAAGCATGATTCCCGGGCTTGTGAACATTCGCAAAGTTATGGAGCAGACGGGCGGAGAAATCTTCGACGTGCAAGATGTGGCGCACCTGGACGCGGTATTTCGCGCGCTGATACAGCGAATCAAGACGCGCTACACGCTGGGATATTACACGCAGGCCACCGGAGCCGAGGGCAAACCACATAAGCTGGATGTTCGCCTGGCGTCCTCGTTCGGAAAAAAAGGGCACGATTACGTGATCATGGCCAAAAGCGGCTACTACGTGCATTGAAGATCGCAGGGCAAGACTCGCCGAGAAGAAAAAAGCTAAACGAATCACCAACGTATATGCCCGAATCACCGGGCGCGCGGCCCAGGCCTTGGATGGTCGCATACTCACGATTTTTCGGCATGAACAGTTTAGTATTGGCGTAGCTTAGGCTAGGAGGTTCGCAATGCGGCGAGCATATTTTCTGATCCTTTTGGTTTTCGGAATGACAGCGGCCGCTTTCGGCCAGACGACTTCGTCCGATTCGCAGACGCTACGAGCTCTGCTAGCGGAGGTCCGCGAACTTCGCCAGGCCCTGCAGATTTCGCTGGGAAGAATACAAAGCGCCCAGATTCTGCTGTCTCGCTTGCAAATCCAAGAAGTGGCCGTTACGCGTGCGTCACAACACTTGGATGACGCTCGTGCGAAGCTCGCGGAAGTGCAAGTGGTTATGAAGCGCGAAGCGGCGGAAATCAAGCACTTCGAGGACGAGGCCCCAACCGCTGGAGAAGGCGCGGCGCAAGTCGAAGAGTCGCTCAAGCGCGCCAAGTCCGACCTCGAAGCCTCGACGAGCCTTGAGCAGGAACGTCAAGTGACAGAAGTCGAGGCCGAGCAGCAACTGCGAACGGAGCAGGACAAACTGAACAGTCTGGAAACGCAATTGGACGAACTGATCAGAGACATGGGCGACGCCGGTGAGCCATCCGGTCGCGTTCCGCGCTGACCGTTGGGAAGAGGGCTAGCGGCCAGGGGCTTTCGCCTGCGTCTTGGGAGATTCGGAGGATGATTTCTGAAGCGCGACCCAATCGTGGACGCGCTCCTTGAGCACGTTCATCGGCAAAGCCCCGCCATCCAGTACTTCGTCGTGGAAACCACGAATATCGAATTTGTCTCCGAGCTGATCCTTGGCGTATTGGCGCAATTCAAGAATCTGAAGTTGGCCAATTTTGTAGCCTAAGGCCTGCGCCGGCCAGGCGATGTAGCGGTCGGTCTCGGACTGCACGTTGACTTCGTCCTCCGTGGAATGGTCGTGGAAGAAGTCGACCACCTGTTGACGCGACCAATGCTTGGAGTGCAGGCCGGTGTCGACAACCAGGCGAATGGCGCGCAGCATATCGTCCTGAAGGTGGCCGTAGTAGCTGTAGGGATCCTGAAAAAAGCCCTCTTCTTTACCGAGTCGTTCCGAATACAGCGCCCAGCCTTCGGTGAAAGCGGTGAAATACTCGTTTTGCCGGAAGGGAGGCAACTCCGGCATTTCCTGACCTATGGCGATTTGCATGTGATGCCCAGGCACACCTTCGTGGTAGGCGGTCGTTTCGATATCCAGGAGAGAGCGCTTCGCAAAATCTCCGGTATTGACCATGACGTGTCCTGCACGAGAACCATCCGCAGCTCCCTGTACGTACGAAGCGGCAGCAGCATCCTTCTCGCGGAACTCTTCCACCTGCATCACTTCCACTTTGGCTTTTGGCATGCGGCTGAAAAGATTGGGGAGTTTGAGATACATCTGGTCGATGTATTTGGAGTAGAGGTCCAGAAGCTGCTTTCGGGAATGGGCGTGGAGCTTGGGGTCCGCGGTGACGGCGGCATTGAACGATTTCAGGTCTTTGTATCCGAGCTGAGCGGCCACTTCCTTCATGCGCGCTTCGATTTCCTTGACTTGCGCCAGGCCGAGCTGGTGAATCTGGTCGGGGGTGAGATCCGTCGTGGTGCTCTCTTTCACGATGTACGCATAGTAGGCGTCGCCATCCGGCAGCGACCACACGCCTGGCTCGGTGCGTCCGTGCGGGGCGTAGTCTTTGCGCACAAGTTCCGCGAAACGCGCATAGGCGGGAAGGACGCCATCGCGGATCGCGGCAATTCCCTGCTCTCGCAGACGTGTTTGCTCCGCTTCCGGAATGGATTTGGGAAAGGTCTTGAAGGGTTGAGCGAACGGAGATTCGTCTGGCTTTTGCTTTGCAATGCCGTCAGCTTGCTCACCGACCTTGTCGATAATAAAGCGGGGCGGCATCAGTTTATCGGCCATGCCCTTTTTCATCTGGATGACGGTTTGATCGAGCAAACGTGGCATCAGCCGCAGGCGCGAAATATAGTCCTGGTAATCCTTGACGTCCTGGAAGGAGAGAACCAGCACCAATTGGGGCAGAAACACCTGCAGCCCGTTCTGTTGGTCCACCGGCATTTCCCAGGGCTTGAAGCGCGCGCTCTCGAGTTGGGCTTTCAGATCGCGCACGATCAGGCGTTTGTTCAGGGCTTCCTGTTTGGGGAAACCAGTGGTGTCGATAGCTTCAAAGCGCGCAACGAACTTCTGTGACTCCTGCAAATCCTTGTCGATGGCCGCTTGCGAAAAATCATCCAGTTCGGCATTCCAGCGCTTATCCCCGAGGAAGGAGGCGTACAAAGGACTAGTGCGGAGGCGGTATTCCCATTGTTCGGCAAGGAGATCGTTCAGGGCTTTGCGGCGGGCTTCCAGGGTAGGAGCGGTCTGCGCCGCGCAGAGAGCGCCGCAGACAAGGAGAGTGAAAGCCGTCAGACAAATTCGTTTTACGAGGGGCCGCATAAGGCACCTTCCGCAAGCTCAAGTTCGACAGACTAATGACGCTGGAGCCGTAATTTCGTTTCGATCTTCGAAAACCGCCCTATAGTACACGCGTCTCGGCTGTCCGCGATACGGTGAAACGAGTTCCATTGCGTGACACAGTTGGTGAAATGGCCGTTGATCCAAAGAAATCGTTAATTCAGGGGAGCGTCAAGCTAACGCGGAGACGCGGGGTTCGCGGAGGTGCGCGGAGGAGACGAGGAGCGAAGGTGGAGAGAGGCGCCGAGGGCTAACCAGATGGCGAGGGCGAGCCATTCGGCTTGGGTGAAGTGGCCAGGGAAGGCGGGGACGAGTTTCATGACTAGGAGGAGCGCTGCGGTGAGGATGCCGAGCGAGGTGAGGGCACGAGAGCGGAGGTTGCGCTCGACCAGGAAGAAGGAGACGCAGGTCGCGAGCCAGCCGAAAGCGGAGGCCATGGAGCCGACTTCGGTGACGGGGACGAGCAGGGCGTCACCCAGAAGCAGGCCGACGATGGTGGCGGCGGCGATGCCGAGGATGGCGATCGACGGCGTCTGAAATTTTTCGTGGATGCGACCGAACGGCAGGGGAATGGTTTGGCGGCGGCCGTAGGCGAAGAGCAGGCGGCTGGAGGCGACGAAGTTTCCGTTGAAACATTGGAAGAGGCCGAAGAAGGCCATCACCAAGATGAGGCGAACCGGCCAGCGCGCGCCGAGCACCTGCTCGAAGGCAATAGCGGTGGCGAAGCGCTTGCCGATGAGGCTCTGCCAGGGCGCGATGTAACCGACGGCAAGTATGGTGAGTGCGTAAAAGGAGGCGCCGGCAAGCAATGCCAGGGCGATTGCGCGCATGTAACCGGTGCGCTTGAATGCGGGATTGGCTTCTTCGGCGCATTTGGGAGCGGACTCGAAACCAGTCAGGAAATACGGAACGATTTGCAGGGTGAGCACGATGGAGACGAGCGGAGTAGCGCGGAAGAGCGGTTGAAAATTTGCGGGAGAACCGCGCCAGGCACTGATGGCAAGCAGCAGCAGAAAGAGAAGAATGACGGTGGATGCCGTCCAGTTCTGAAAGGTGGCGCTGAGGCGAATGCCGCGGTAATTCAGGATGGCGAGGAAGACGGTCATGGCGATGCCGAGGAGAAGACGCGGCAAGAAAACGGGTTGGCCGGCGACGGTGTACAGCGCGAAGGAATTGAGGGACGGAAAAATGTAGGCGGCGACTTTTCCGATGGCTACCGCCTCCCACGGGCAAACGATGAAGTAGGCCAGCAGCATCACCCATCCGGTAAAGAAGCTGACAATCGGCGGAAAGACCTGCGCGGTGTAAGCGGCTTCGCTAGCCGCATCGGGCAGGCGCCGTACCCACTGGCCGTAGACATAGCCGACGGGCAGGAGAAGGAGCCCGCCGAGAGCGAAGCCGAGCGCGGCGCCTAGCGGGCCGCCACGGGCGAGCCAGTCGTCCATGAGTACCAGCCAGCCGACGCCGACCATGGTGCCGAAGGCCAGAGTGAAGTAGTCGGTGAGGCGGAGCTTGCGGGCTAGTGTAGTCACTTGATTGGCGGAACTTGTTTTAGTGTCGGGCGATTTTACACGCCTAAGACGTAGGTCGCCTAGTTTTGACCCCGCGTTCATCTGGCGCTAACACAGCCAGCCTACAAATTACCCTGCGCGCGCATCTCACGCGCTCGCCGGATCTGTCCCGTCCGTGTTTCGCCCATTTTATCTCGTCAGAGTTTGTCGAAATTAAGGAGAGATTCCATGCACCATTGTTTCACCAAAGCTTTGGTCGCGCTGAGCGCAGCGGCGATTACGTTGCTGCCGGCGGCTTCGGCCTTTGCCGGCGATAGCGATGACTTCCGAACCGCTACGCCAATCAAGCACATCGTGGTGATCTTTCAAGAAAACGTCTCGTTCGACCATTACTTCGGCACCTATCCGCACGCAACCAATCCTGCAGGGGAGCCGGCGTTTCGTGCCAAAGACGACACGCCCCGAGTGAACAGCCTGGAATCCGCCGGTCTCCTGACCAACAATCCAAACGTGGCAAACCCGTTTCGCATCGACCGCATCAATGCCGTGACCTGCGACGAGGACCATGGCTACGCGGATGAGGAATTCGCCTTCGATGGCGGCCTCATGGATCGTTTCATTAAGTTGAGCTGCAACGATGTTGCTAAGAATGGGATTCCCGGCATCGGGCCGAACAGCACGTTTGGGTATTTCGATGGCAACACGGTGACCGCGCTGTGGAACTACGCGCAGCATTTCGCGATGAGCGACAATTCCTTCGGCACTACCTTCGGACCATCGACTCCAGGCCTGCTCAACCTAGTAGCCGGAAATACGTTTGAAGGCACCATCATGAACGGCAAGTCGGGCAAGGGTAACATTGCCGGCGGCGGGAACGTTGGGGCCGTAATCGGTGATCCCGATCCGTTCGGGGATGTCTGCTCGGCCGCGGGCCGCGCGCAAATCAGGATGTCCGGACAAAGCATAGGAGATTTGCTAACCGCTGCGGGAATCACTTGGGGCTCCTTCATGGGCGGATTTGCGTTGAACGCCACCAATAGTGATGGCTCCACCGGCTGCGCTCGCAGTTCAACGGGACTGTCCGGGAAAACCGGGGATTACATTCCACACCATGCATTTTTCCAATATTGGGCTTCTACCCTGAATGCCAATCACACACGGCCTACTTCAGCGGCCATGATCGGTCACAATGGGGACGCCGCCAATCATGAGTACGACATTATTGACTTTTGGGCCGCCGTCAAAGCGCACAACATGCCGGCTGTGAGTTTCTTGAAAGCGCCCGCCATTCAAGATGGTCACGCAGGATACTCGAATCCGTTGGATGAACAGACGTTCGTGGTCAACACGATCAACGCCCTACAAAAGACAGGCGAGTGGCAAGAGACCGCCGTTATCGTGATGTACGACGACTCCGATGGCTGGTACGACCACGTCATGGGACCCATCGTGAACCAGTCCAACGTATCTGACGACCAGCTTCTCGGCCCAGGAAACTGCGGCACACCGAGTGCAAAACAGGTCGGAGGCGTGGATCAAAATGGCCGATGCGGATACGGTCCGCGTATGCCCTTCCTAGTCGTCTCTCCGTACGCCAAGAGGAACTATGTCGACCACCGAGTAACCGACCAATCGTCAATCATTCGGTTCGTGGAGGACAACTGGGGCGTCAGTCGCGTGGGTGGGGGCTCGACGGACGCTATTGCCGGTACCCTTAACGGCTTCTTCGACTTCGACGACCGCAGCAGCACAGGCAAGCTGTTCCTAGACCCAGCGACTGGTCAGGTTGTGGATTCGGATTCGAACTAAACTCCTTCCCGGGCTTTTTCGAAGGTCCGCCGTGCTTTGCGGCGGACCTTTTTGTTCACAGGGACAACCCGGATCACGTCTGCGCCATCCGTTCAGGCATCGGTCCTTGGTGCAGAGGAGCGATGCCAATACGCAGGATTATTGCGGCTGGAGTCGTGGTGTCGTTTGTCGGGTCGGCGGCTCTGGGCGCGCAGAGCGAGTCGCGTCGACGGAATTTGTCGGAGCCTGGGCCTGCGGTTGGGGCTACGCTGGGAGCCGGCGCGGCAATCGTTGATGAAGTCGCGTTCACTGCGCTGCGGCGAATCTCTCCCGAAGCAGTGAAAAACCAACTGCTCTCCCGGGCTGGAGACCCACTGGACCCGGCAAAAATCGAACATGATGTGCGGGTCTTGGCGCGAACGGGATGGTTCGAGACGGTGCGCGCAGAAATCCAGGCGCATGATCCTGCCGAGAGTTCCAGGAATTCCACACAATATCTGCGGCTGACGTTTTATGTGCCGGAGCTGCCTTTTTTGACGAAGGTCGAATACCGCGGATCCCGATTGCTTTCGCGCGCGCAAATCGAAAAGTTGCTGGCGGAGAAAAAGCTGACGCCTAGATTGGGCGAGCCGGAAAATCCGGTGAAGGTCGATCAGGCGGCAAAAGCGATCGAAGCTGGGCTCGCGGAGTTGGGCCATCCGCGCGGGCGCGTGCACATGACGCGACAGGAATCCGAGCAGGCGACCGTGCAGGTGTGCTTCGAAATCAGCGATGGACCGCACATTCCCGTGGCGCGGATTACTTTCGAAGGAAATCCCGCAATCCCGGAAAAATTGCTGAAGCGGCAGATGCGGCAAGTATCGCCTGGCTCCTTTCTGGCCGGCATGCGCGGGAAGGACGCGTTCACGCACGGAGCGTTTGAAGCGGACCGGGAACGATTGCTGTCGTATTACCAAAATCATGGCTATCCAGAGGCGCGGGCCGGGGCGCCGACGGTGGAGGAATATGAGGAACTCTCGCGTCGATGGTTTCCTTGGCCGCACAAAGTGAAAAGCACGCGGTTGGCGGTGGCGATCCCGATAGAAGCTGGCGCGTTCTATCGAATGGATTCGGTGACATTCAGTGCGGCTCTTGAGCAGGCAGCCGGGATTGACCAAGCCCGACAGGCTGCGCCCAGAAAGATTGCGGCGCAGGCGTACTCAGCACAGAGTGTGGAGAATTTGCGGCGCGCCTGGGAGGCGCGAGTACACGCCCATGCAAAACGGGAGAATACAGCGGCACTTCGCGGCGTGGAGGCGATTCAAACGATGGACACGGCGGCGGGTGCTGCGCGGATCAGATTCGATCTAAGTCGCGAAATTCCGTACAAGGTGCGACGACTGGAGTTTCGAGGCATTCATCGCTTTCCGGACCGCTATTTTCGCAAGCGAATTGGCGTGCGGGAGGAAGCGCCACTGGATGAGCGCGCGCTGGAGGCAGGATTGCGGCGCCTGGTGCGAACGGGTTACTTCAAACCGATCAAGAAGGACGACGTTCGGATTGCCGCGGACGATGCGGCTCACGCGATCGACGTCACGATACACATCGAAGAGCTTGGTCCACAGCGGGTTTCGCTGGTTGGTGGCCGCGGACAGTTCGGCAGCACGCTGGGCATTGCCTACTCTCTGTTCAATATTTTGGACCGCGAAGAATTGCTCACGTCGAAAATCGAAGGCGGGCCAGAGGCCTTGGAACTGGCAATCGGTTTTGCGAAGGAAGGATTTCTCGGCTCGCGGGGATCGCTGGCGCTCTCGGTGTTTAATACATTTCTGCGGCCGCGATTAGCAGGGACCGTGCGGGGTCCTTTCTTTCGACAACGAAGCGAAGGCCTGACCGCTGACTACAATTACGCGCTGACTGGTCACGACATGCTGACCGCGAACTACGGCCTTTCCTATTCGGACACCCGTTATTCTCCGGCGGCATCCAGCGAAGTGACTGGCCTGGCCGCCGGAGAGGTCGCGGCCAGGTCTTCCAGCCGATCTGTTGGATTCGGATGGACGCGCGACACCGGGAATCAGCAGGTGGTGCTGGCCGATTCGGTTTCCGGCGGATGGCTGGGCGGAAGCGAGAACCTGGTGCGTTCGAAAGCGGAGTACGGGCGCATCGTTCGCGATCCGATTTTCAAGTCACAAAATGCCTGGGCATTTCGAACGACGTTTAGCGGAGTCGGGAGTTATTCCGGCGATATGCCGCCCTCGGCGCGATGGTACGGCGGAGATGAGTTTGTGCGCGGGTTGCGGGGCGGAGAGCTAGGGCCGCAGGCGCTGGTTTCGTCGGCGTCCTCGGGAGCGGCGCGCTATTCCACAGCGCCGGCAGGCGCGAATCTTATCGGGGCGAGCAACGCCGAGTACCGGGTGCGGTTTGGCGGCGGAACGGAAGCGGCCGGCTTCTTCGATGTAGGTTCGGGATTGCTGCAGAGAAACTGGCTGGGACAATGGAAGCCCGCGACGATCGAGGCCACGAACGGGATCGTGCACGCTTCGACGGGAATAGAACTGCGCTGGACGCTGCCGGAGGTTGGCGTTCCGGTGAGAGCGTATTACGCGTGGAACGTGTTGCGACTGAATCGTTCGGTCTGGATGCCGGACGGCTCGCTGCTTCATCTGCGCAATCCATTGGGGGCTTTCGGCTGGGGGCTGGGTTCGTTGTTCTGAAAGGGCGCCGCACTATCGAAGGTAAGCCCGGCCCCAACAGGATTGCGCGGATGTTGCGGCGCGACGGTGTGCGCTACACTGCGGGCACCATGAAACCTCGCAAACTTGTCAAGGAAATGGAACGAATCGCAGCGGCGTATTGCGTTACGGACGGAAAGAAATTCCGGCTGAAGGATTTTGACCCCCGCGACACGGACGGCGTGAAATCGAAGAAGGTGGCGCAGAGCCTGCTGGAGGGCAGCGCTGTAATGCTTGCGGAGATGCAGGAGAAACTGTACGCGCAAGATTTGTGGGCGCTGCTGCTTATTTTTCAGGGCATGGACGCGGCTGGCAAGGACGGGGCCATCAAGCACGTGATGTCCGGAGTAAATCCGCAGGGATGCGACGTGTATGCGTTCAAAGCGCCGACCAACGAAGAAGTGCAACACGATTTTCTTTGGCGCGAACATAAGGTGTTGCCGAGCCGTGGAAAGATCGGGATTTTCAACCGGTCGTATTACGAGGAAGTGCTGGTGGTGCGGGTGCACCCGCATCTTCTGAAGACGGAGAAGCTGGCGGATGAACTGGTTACCAAGCATATTTGGCAAGAGCGGTATGAGGACATCAACGCGTTTGAACGGTTTTTGACGCATAACGGCGTGGTGATCCGGAAATTTTTCCTGAACGTTTCGAGAGCGGAGCAGAAGAAGCGATTTTTGGAGCGCCTGGACGATTCGAAGAAGAATTGGAAATTTTCCATGGACGACATTAAGGAGCGGAAATTCTGGGACGACTATCAGGAGGCGTATCAGGAGATGGTGCAGAACACGGCCACGAAGCGCGCGCCGTGGTATGTGGTCCCGGCGGACAACAAGTGGTACGGGCGGCTGGTGGTGGCCTCGGCGATTGTCGAGGCGCTGAACGGGTTGGACCTGGCGTTTCCAGACGTGGATAAGGAGAAAAAGAAGGAATTGGAGACGATCCGGGAGGCGCTGCTGAAAGGGAAGGATTAAGCCGGACACGAAGGGAAGTTAGGAAAAATCGGGGAGCCAGTGCACTTGGCTCCCCTATTTCCTTGCGGACGAGTTGGCGTCCGGCTAGAAGGAGTACTTGAGCCAGAATTTGACCTGACGGCCACCTTGAATCGTCAGAGATTCGTTTCCGAAGTTCGCGTTTGAGACGTTATAGATGTTCGGGAAAAACCCCGGAGCATCCGTGAAGAAATTAGGATGATTGAAGGCGTTAAAAAATTCCGTGCGGAAGGTCAACTCGTGGCGCTCGTGCAGCTTAAAGGTGCGTGCCACTGCCGTGTTATAAAACAACTGTCCGGGACCAATGAAAGTGTTGCGTCCCAAGTTGCCCAACCCACTGGCGGGAATGATGAAATGAAAAGTGCTGGCCCCCACAGGAGTGCAAGCGACGTTACTCCCCGGCGCGGAGCAAGCCTTGGCATTGCTAAGTGTGTAGAAGTTGCCCGCGGTAGTCGCTGCGAACCGCGGGCTGCCTCCCGCCACGCCGACCGAGTTGAAAGGAGCCGCAGCATTCCCTAGATCCGGCCTTTGGTTTGTGGCTTCGCCGTCGCCAACCAAATCGAATCCGTCAATGATGTTTTCGGGTGAACCACTTTGAGCCGTGAACGTGCCCGACCAGCTCCAGCCTTTCGTGGCGTAACTGAGAATGTTCATGGCTAGATTTTCCGAAGCATGAATTGTGGGAATGTCGAATACATAGGTCCCTACAAAGCGGTGCCGTCGGTCGTATGCGGAGAGTCCGCGATCTTGTCCGATATTGAAGACGTTTTGCGAAATGCGGTCAGTGTTCCCGATCCCAAACACCTCCGAGCTGTCATCGATGAGTTTCGAGTATGTGTAAGCGCCTCGAACGAGCAGCCCGTGAGAGAATTTTCGGTCCACGGATAGCTGTCCTGAATGGTAGATCGAGTCCGCGGCATTATCTCGGAGGAAGATTGAGCCAAAGTTGGGGTTCAAACGGGCGAGAGCTCCTGTAGAGCCAAAGCCTGCTCCCGGATTGAGTTCCTGGGTGGCGAAGAGGTGCTCTCCGCGGGTACCCACGTAAGCTGCCGTCAGAATGAAACCACCCGGCAGTTCGCGCTGAATGTCTAGATTCCACTGGTGCGTTAGTGGGTTGCGAATGTTCCTTGCGATGGACTCGATGAGTCCGAATGGATTCGGAGCGGGAGTCACTGCGGCCAAAAGTCCGCTTGCGTTGCCAAGTCCGCGGCCATTGTTCTCTGCTCCACCGGTGAGAGTTCCACCTGTTACGTTTGGAGAGTGACTTGCCGTGTTGTCGAGAATGTTTGTAAACAACCCGTCGTAGAAAATGCCGTAACCGCCGCGGATCACCGTCTTGTTCTGACCGAACAGCCTGTGGAGAACGTGGGGGGTATATGCGAAGCCGATCCTCGGCGCAAAATTATTCTTATCGCCCTGCTGCTTTGTGGAAGCAATGTTCAGCAGCGTAGCATTGGGCACGCCAAAGCCGAATTGCGCTGTATTAATCGAGGGGAACGGAACAATGTTGCCAACGGTGCCCCAATATTCGTAGCGCAGGCCAAGATCCACGGTCAAGTTGGACTTCACGTGCCAGGTATCTTGCACGTAGGGAGCGTAGATTCCGACAAAAGGCTGCACCTCGGAGTTGCCGAAGTTGATCGAGATTTGTCCTCCAGGGCCGGTGAAATTATCGATGAAGTTGGCAAGATCGGAGAAATTTCCGCTATCCGTAAAGCTGATCGTGCCGCGCGAGTTGAACGGTATGCCGTCGTCCACCTGCAGATAATCAATATCAGCTCCAAATTTGAAGCTATGCCGGCCCAGCGTATAGCTGAGTGCTTCCTGGAACTGATATGACTTGTGACCGCGGAACTGCGGCTCGCCAGTAGGAATACCGAGCGTGGGCAGGCTGGAAGTGCCCAGGAAAGTGATTCCTGGTGTGTTGGCCAGCGCACCCGAGGAGGCGGCGGCGGTCGGCCCGAAGTTGAAGTCAATGTTGGAGTACGAGAAACGCAGTTCGTTCACCGCTCTTGGTGAAAACGTGTGTACCCAGTTTCCGGTAAACGCCTGGGCCGGTCCCCCTTGCAGGGTGTCGAATGGCGGAAGCGTTCCAGGGTTATTGAAAAAATCGGGAGTCAGCGTGGCATCAGATCGCCGATAGCTGGCGTTCAGCGTGTCCGCAGCGGTGGCGTTCCAATCAAGCCGCACGCGCCATTCGCGAGTAAGGGCCACCTCGGCGATCCCAGAGCGCTGGAAGATGTTTTCTTGCACCGATCCGCGGTCTACACCGTTAGCTCCCGGCCCCAGCGGAACATTAATTAATCCGCTGCCGGTAGACGGGGCAACCAGTCCCGCCAGCGAATTGAGAAGGAGCTGGACGTTATTATTGGGCGGCAGAGACTGCAGCGTGGCGATTCCGCTGGCAGTGGGAATATCCAAAGTTTGTCCCTGCGCTGCCGAATAGTCACGGTCATCTTGGAACGTTCCGAAGAAAAACAACTTGTTGCGTTTTATCGGACCGCCGAAATCAAAACCAAAGGTATTCTCGTTGTCACGCGGGATACCGGTGACGCCAGCGAGAGCTTGCTCCGCGGGGATCGCCGCGAAGGAATTATTTCGATTCAACTCCCATGCTTCGCCATGAAAAAGGTTTGTCCCGGTCTTGCTGATTTCGTTGGTCACGGAGCCGCCGCCGCGCCCGTACTCTGCACTGTAAGCATTGGTCAGAATCGTGACCTCTTGCACCGCTTGCGGATTGTCGGTCTGAAAGGCTTGGCCACTGATAGAGTTATCGTTATTGTCCTGCCCGTCGATCAGGAAGTTATTGGCCCTTGGTCTCGTTCCATTGACCGAAAAGTTTACGCCATTGCTGAATCCGAATTGGTTTGTGTTGTCCTGAACGCCAGGTTGCGTAAGGACCAGCTCGATTGGATTCAGCGTCAGGATTGGAAGATTTGCGATCTCCTTGCTGGAGATTTCCGCGCCCAAGGATCCCGACTCGGTTTGCAGCTCCTGCGCGGCGGAAGCTTCGACCATAACGGTGCTGCTAACCCCGCTGATCTCGAGGGTTGCATTGGCAGTCACAAGCAGCGAACCCTTGACCAGAATGTTGTTGACGTCAACCTTATTGAAGCCGCCGGCTTCCACGGAGACGGTGTAAGTGCCTGGAAGCAAAGATTCCAGACGATACCCGCCGGCGGAGTCTGTTTTCGTCGTACGCAAGTCTCTGCCGAACTCCACGCTGGATGCTTTGACGGTTGCGTTAGGGACTGCTCCTCCTTGCTTATCGACTACTGTTCCTACAATAGTGCCGGTGCTGGTCTGTGCATGCGCGGAGGTCAACAAAATAACCATCGCGAACATCACGGTGACGATTCTTCCACCAAACTTCTTCATTGAATGCTCCTCCCAGAAAATTACTTCAAATAATCGCGTCTTAGCGATATTGAGAATTCAGTGAGGGAGAAGCAATTGTGGGGCCATCGCGCGGCGAAGGGGATGCCGAGGCTAAGTCGCTGATTTAGTGCGAATTAAAGAAATTAGCGGAAAATAAAGTAAATTGTTTATTGCTCTCAATCGATAGATATGAATCGTACATACAGAAAGCAATAAGAGGACATAGGTTTTGGCAGATGGAAAATCAGTCAGAAATAATTTTATCCCAGCTCGAGAAGTAAAAACGGCGCGAGAACCCGCGGCTCAATTGGCCGGAGGATAGTGGTAGCGCAGAGTTGGTGGCATGCGGTCGGAGCGCTGGCGCGTGTTGAATTCGAGCTGATAGCGCAGGTGTTCGGGGTCGGCTGGGTAGTCTTTGCCTTCCGGATACGGATATGGAAGCAGCGTGTGGCGCGGAAGCGGCTCTACCGTGAAGGCGTGGGCAGCGTAGAAGTCGAGATCCTTCTCGAATCCGTTGGCGTAGAAGAAATAGTCGCGGACCCAGCCGGCGGGTAGCGAGCGGAGTTTGCGCGGATCGAAATCGAGCTTCACGCCCTCGCCGGAGCTGAAGACGACGAAGCGATCGTCGGGCTTCTCCAATAGCTGACGTACATCGCCGTAGCGGGTGTAATTGCCGGCGGCGCGCGCGTACGGTCCGCTCACGCTGCGATGCGTATAAGAATAGGTGGTGTCGCTTGCAGGAGTAAGGCGAATCTCGCGCGGGTAGCCGAGGAAGTCGAGCGTCGCATCGGCTAACGGGACTTCAGCGACGCGGACCTCGGGCTGGTCTGGAGTTTGGTCGATGCGAATCGCGTCCCAATAAATTTTCAGGTTGTTGACGATGCGAATGCGGCGCGTGCCGGGCGGCAGCTTACCGGTAAGATCGGCGACCATGGTGCGTTCGAGGCCGGCGGGAAAGCCCATGTCATCGACCACGCGCACCCACTTGCCTTGCGCGTCGAGAGCCTGGACGTAGGGCGCGATTACCTTGATGCCGGCTTGATCGGCGGCGTACATGGAAGTGGCCGTGAAGTAGTCGGTGTAGCCGTCGATAATCAGGCGCAGCGGCTTGGCGGTGTCCCATGAGCCGAGGTCGAGCTCGAGCCAGTGCAATTTCGCGAAACCGGCGAAGGGAAGCTCTTCGAGGTTGGTGACGTATTTGCGGTCACGCTTGGCGATGAGCGAACGCACGTCGTTGCCGTGATCGTCCCAAGCGCCCAAGGGCGGACGCGCGTCCCGGCTAGCGATGACGCGAAATTCGGGGAACGGCGGAGCGCTGACAAATCGCTCGTTGGGATAGACATCGAGGTTTGTAGCGTGATCGATGGCCAGCAAGCGAACTTGATCGAGGTAAACGGTTTCCTCCATCGGCTCCAGGAAGCGGAAGCTGAGCAGCCCGTTGCGGGGGCGGACGCTGCGCGCGTTGACCTTCAGATATTCGTCGGGATCGGGAACGTCGCGTTCGCCGGGTGCGACCCAGTGGCCGACCACGCCGGGACCGATCATGTCCGCAATGAATTCGTACTCGCGCCCGTTCCAGGCAAATAAAACGGGGCAGGAGCTGCCGCGCCGATCGAGTTCGCCAACGGTGTGCTCCTTCCTGGCGGCGAGATTGATTTCGTCTTGCGGCACGCCGGTGGGCCACAGCAAACGCACGACTTCGACGTTTCTCTCGGCGCCAAGGCCGGCGAGGATGGCCGGAGCATTTTGTCCCAGATAGCCGGACGCGCCTTGCTCTTCCCATTTTTGATACAGCGGGCCGGCGTAGATCTCGACCTTCGTGCCGATGGCGCTCTTGTTGTCGTTAAGCGCTTTCAAATCGATGCGCATCCAATTGTGCTGATTGCCGCCTTCGTTGCGAAGCAGAAGCGGCGGCGCACCGAGTTGCGTGACGACCAAGTCGGGGACGCCATTGCCGGCGACGTCGGCTACCGCGATGGCGCGCGGCTCCGAAAGCTTGACGGCATCGAGATGAACCTGGCGCGTGACGTCGGCGAAACCGGAAGCGCCGAGATTGCGCAGCAGGCGGATTTCGCCGCCAGAGTTGGATTCGCCGACCGCGACGAGATCGAGCCAACCATCATTGTCGTAGTCGATCGCGGACATTCCCCAGCCGCGCTGCCAGCCCAAGTCGGGCAGCGCGACTCGTTCGAGGCGCTTGCCTTCCACGTTGCGCCAAAGGCTGATGCCCGGCGCGCCGGCGTGTGTGAACGCGAGGTCCATCCAGCCGTCTTTATCGAAATCGAATGCGACGACACCGACCGCGGGTGGAAGATTTTCTTTTGTGAAATCGATGGCCGGCAACGGAGAAAACTTCCCTTCGCGCGGATTCAAATAGATCGCTGCGCCCTGACTGCCGCCCGCAAAAACGAAATCAATCGCGCGATCGTTGTTGAAATCGGAAGTGACCAGGCCAGCGCCGGTTGCGTCGAGACCTAGTCCGGTTTCGGTGGAAACGTCGGTGAAGGTACTGTTGCCATTGTTGCGCCAGAGAACGTTGTGCGGCTTGGCGTCGGACGCCGGTTCACCAGGCGCCATGGTGATGTAAAGATCCAAATCGCCGTCGTGATCATAATCGACGAACGTGACGCCAACGCAGCCGGGCTCGCGGCGAATACCCACGGCTTGCGTGACGTCCGCGAACTTGCCATCGCCTTTGTTGCGCAGCAGGTGTACGCCGTCGCTGAGGCACACGGCGAGGTCGGTGTGGCCATCATTGTCGAAATCACCCGCGGCACAGCCGAGGCCGCTGCCCCTCAGCGCGAGGCCGGCTTCCTCGGTCACGTCGACGAAACGGCCGTCGCCGGCATTGTGCAGCAAGCGGCTGATGCCATCGTTCAGAGCGCTGACTAAAAACAGATCGGGCTTGCCGTCGCCATCGTAATCGAGAAAACACGCTCCGGTGCTGGGCCCAGGAAGTTTGCTACGCCCGCCTGCGGCAGCCACAACGACGGGCTGCTCCTTGTAGCTCACCGGGATCGCGGGCGGCGCCATGAAGACGCCGCTGCGCCCCAACTCGGCGAGAGAGAAGCGCCCTTGATCTCCGTAGCCCGCTCCGAACGGCGTGCCGAGGTGCTCGGTGGTGATTTTTTGAAAGCGTGCGAGGTGCTGTCGCGCGGAATCCGAATCGCCTTTGCGCTGATAGGCGCGCGCGATGCCAAATTCCGAAGAGGCGTGATACGGAAATGCGGCAATGGCCTTCTGAAATTCGGCGATGGCTTCGTCGTAGCGCTGAAGCTGCGTGTACAGGTAGCCGAGAAAATAATGAGCGTCGGCTTCGCGCGAGAGCTGCGCGACGTGCTGAAAGGCCTCGATGCCCTTTTCGGGCTCGCCAGTGTCCTTGTAAAGGAGGCCGAGGTTGTACCACGCGTAGGGATCGTTGGGCAGCAGGCGCGCAGCGTCCTCGAGAGCGGCACGAGCGGGCTCCAGCTTTTGCTGGCTGAGCAGAGCGATGCCGAGGTTCAGGCGAGCCATCGCAAATTTCGGGTCGGCCGCCAAGGCTTTCTCAAAATATTTTTGCGCTTCGGCGAATTTCTGCTGATTCATGTACGCTACGCCAAGCGTGTTGTCGCGGAATGCCTCCGCCTCATTACCTTTCGTTTCGGATTTCGGCGCAGCTTGCGGCTCGCGCGGAGCGTTGCTCGCTCGCGAGCGCAGCGACGGGATGGCAATGGTAGAGAAAATGGCGGCGCCAACTACGAACAGCAGAATTCCGAATCGGTGCGCACGTAGCATGAGATTTTTTCCCTGTACGAGTCGTCTGGGGCGCGGCGCAGACCCCGCGCTGCGAGACCGTATCGATTTTCACGGCTGACCGGGGCAGCGTCAAGCTGCGATTTCGACGCCAAATTGACGCCGCATTGAACTTCGTCGACGCCGCCCAAGCTTGACGCGTTCAAGCGACCCACATACGCTCGCTAGTTCGCAAATGAAAGCCATACATTACGCAACCATCGCGGAGATTCGCCAGAGCGTCGCGACGAAGAAGGTGTCGCCGGTGGAAGTTGTCGCGGCGCACCTGGAACGCATCGAAAAATTGCAGCCGAAGCTCAATGCCTTTGTTCATCTCGATGCGGAAGAAGCGCGCGCGCAGGCTCGGCACGCAGAAGACGCCATACGGCGCGGAGATGCGGCCGGCGGGCTGCTCGGCGTTCCCGTCACGTTGAAGAGCTGCATCGATGTGTCTGGATGGCCGTGTCCGGCGGGGTCTTTGCTGCGCAAGGATTACGTTGCTGAGGCGGACGCCACGCTGACTGCGCGACTGCGGGCGGCCGGCGCGATTCTTTTGGGCAACACGAATACGCCGGAATTTCTGATGGCGTATGAAACAGACAATTCGATTAGCGGAAAGACGAGCAATCCCTGGGACTTGTCGCGCAGCGCGGGCGGCTCGAGCGGCGGCGAAGCAGCGGCCATCGCCTCGGGATGTTCGACTGGCGGAGTGGGCAGCGATGGCGGCGGATCGGTTCGCGTGCCGGCGCACTTCTGCGGCATATGCGCCTTGAAGCCGACGCCGGGAAGAATCCCGGCGACCGGACACTTCCCCGCGGGCGTCGGCGCGTTTTCGTGGATCGGCGTCGTAGGACCGATGGCGCGAACGATTGCGGACGTGCGCGCTTTGTTTGAGGGGATGGCGGGACCGGATCCCGGAGACGCTCTGTCGGCGCCAGTGCCGTTTGCCGTGGTGAATGATGTGCAACTCGAAGGATTGCGCGTTGGCCTTCTGGAAAGCGATGCGCTGGGTAAGACGGACGCGGAAACCACGGCGGCCTTGCAAAAGGCGGCGAACGAATTGGCGTCGCAGGGATTTGTCGTCGAGCCTCTGCGGCTGCAGGGCCTGGAACGCGCACTCGAGCTGTGGTGGTTCTTCTTCGGGCCCGCGATTGCGTATCTCTTTCATCCAAGCGTCGTAGGGCACGAAGATAAACTCAGCCGCATTTTTCGCGAGTATCTGCAGCTTGCGGAGGCGCCCGTGACGCTCGACGCGTTGTTGAGCGCGTGCGAGGAGCGCGACCTGCTGCGCGCAAACATTCTGCGGCAGGTGCGCGATGTGCCCATTCTGCTCTCACCGGTTTCCACGACCACCGCCTTCCGCCACGGGGAAGGAACTTGGCGACCGGGCGCGCAGCACTGTTATCGCGACACGATGCGTTTTTCTCAGTGGCTCAACTTGACGGGGTTCCCCAGTGCGTCGGTGCCGGTGAGCGTTTCTGCGGAGGGCCTGCCGATCGGCGTGCAAGTGATCGGGCGGCCGCATGAGGAGGAGTTAGTGCTCGCGGTAGCCGAGCGGATCGAGCGGGGGCGAGGCCCCTGGCAAGCGCCGCCAGAGTAGCTGGCTGTGCCGCGCAGTCTACTGCGGAGGCTGCGCAAGTTCCGGGTTCGGTACGCGTTGGTCGCTGAGCGACTCGCGGCGTTTGCTGAGATCGGCGTTGACCTTTTTCTGCGCCGTCGCGAATTCGGCTTGCGCCTCCTCGCGGCGTCCGAGCCGCGCGAGCACCTGCCCGCGGACAAAGTGCACGCTCTGGTTGTCGGGCGCGAGACGCAGCGCCGAGTCAATCGCCGGCAGCGCTTCGCGGTATTTTTCCTGCTGCATGTAGATTTTGGCCAGACCGAAGAGCGAAGCGGCCATCTTGGGATTGCGCTTCAGCGCCTCGTGGAAGAAGCGCTCCGCTTCGTCATTGTTTCCCGCGCGTTGATAAAGCTGCGCGAGCTGCTCGTACGTATCGGGCAAGTCGGGCTCGACAGCCAGGTCCTTGCGAAATTCCGCCTCGGCTTCTTCCAGGTGCTCGAGCCGCAGCTGCGCAACTCCCAGGCTGAAGTGAACAAACGGCAAATCAGGATTCGCGTCCGCGGCGCGTTGCAGCTCGGGCACCGCCTTCTCCGGCTCTTCGCGGTTCAGATAGGCTTTGCCGAGAATCAAATGAAACTCGGGCTTGTCCCCGCCGACCTCCACAAGGCGGCTGAGCGCTTTCTCGTCCAGGTCCTTCCTATCGGCGTTGTGCGCCGCGATGCCCAGCACATAGAGGTACATGAAGTCGCCGGATTGCTGCTCCCAAAGTGGCTCGAGCGCGGTGACGGCGTCCGCATAGTGCTCGGTAAACACGTGACACAGCCCCAAGAGGTAGCGCGCCTGCTGCGAATCGGGCTGGTCGCGAACCACGGAAGCGAGCGGCGCGATCGCTCCGGCATAGTCCCCGCGCCGATATTTCACCAGCCCGATGTTCAGCCGTATGCCGGCCATCTTCGGCTCGAGCTTCTCCGCGCGCTGCAGCAGCGAAAGCGCGTGGTCCCAATCCTTGCGGCGCATAGCGATGACGCCCAGGTTGGCGTAAGCAGCTCCCGCGCGGGGATCGGCCGCCAGCACTTTGCGAAATGCCGCTTCGGCGGCGTCGAGCTCGCCGCGCCGCAGCGCAGCCTCCCCTTCCGCGAAAGTCTTTTGCAGGTCGGCGGCCGCAGTGCTGCTCGCCGTCGCGGTGCGGACTTGCAACAGGAGGGAGCGGTGAGAGGCTCCCGCCAAACCGAGGTCGGGGAGGCCCGCCGCGCGCGTGACGGCGCCGAAATTTGCAGCCAGAACAAGTACCAGAACCTTTCCCGTCATGAGGTCAGTAGTCTCCGGCAGCCTCGGCCGGAATTCAAGCGGCGGCCCCGAAATACCGCTATTTCAACAGGATTCAGCGGGCAGAGGTTCCCAAGGATATGCGCAAACTGCTTGATGCCGCGCAAAGACGCGGCCGCGGGAATATGAGAGCCTAAAATCCTGCTTGACACCGGCGCCGTTATGCCTTATTAACTCGATTTAATAAGTCCCGGTGCAATCTTGCTCAGGTCGAGTGGTGGGGGCTGTGGCCGAATGAGTGGTCTACGGCGAATCATGAACCTGGCGGGCTCGTCTTGCTTGGGGCATTTTCCCTCACATTTCCGTGATTCAAGTTTTGAAAATTTTGGAGGTACTACCGTGAAGGGACACTCGCATTTTTCTCACGCTCATAAGTCCGCGAACGTTCTCGCCAAGACCGCCTTTGCCCTCGGCCTCTTGTGCGCTCTGGTGATTGCGCTCCTCATGCCCTGCGCTTCGTATTCCCAGGACACCGGCTATATCAGCGGGACGGTAATGGACAAATCCGGCGCCGCGGTTGTGGGCGCGGAGATTACCCTAACCAACGCTGCGGGCAGCTTGACGCGCAACACTACGAGCAATGCCGATGGAGCTTACGTGATACCCGGCCTGCCGGGCGATACCTACAACCTCAACGTGAGCGCGAAGGGCTTTCAGAAATACACGGCGCAAAGGATCAAGCTGGACGTAGCGGAGAAGGCGCGCGTGGATGTGCAACTAACGGTCGGCGCCATGACCGAATTGATCACGGTCACGGGCGAAAGCGTCGCACAGGTCGAAACGGAATCCTCGGAGATCGGCGCGACGATTACCGGAAAGCAAGTCAACCAATTGGAGTTGAACGGCCGAAACTTCACGCAACTCGTGACACTGGCCCCTGGGGTGGTGAACCAGACCGGCACGGATGATGGAAAAGTGGGCGTTTACGGAAACGTTTCTTTCAGCATGAACGGTGGCCGCACCGAATACAACAACTGGGAACTCGACGGCGGCGACAACATGGATAACGGCAGCAACGCCACGCTGAACGTGTATCCCAATCTCGAAGCCATCGCGGAATTCAAAGTGCTTACGTCCAACTACGGCGCGCAGTATGGCCGCAACGGCTCCGGCACCGTGGAAGTGGAAACTAAGAGCGGTGGGAGCGCTTTCCACGGCAGCGCCTTCGAATACCTGCGCAATGAAGCTTTCAAAGCAAGATCATGGGAAGAGGGTGCTTGCGTTACCTGCGCGAAGGCACCTTATAAGAAGCACGACTTCGGCTACACCATAGGCGGTCCGGTGTATATCCCCCATCATTACAATGCCGACAAGAAGAAGACCTTTTTCTTCTTCTCCGAGGAATGGCGCCGCGAAAAGAATCCAAATTCGATCTTTCAGAACGTCCCTTCCGCTGCCGAGCGCACGGGAAACTTTAGCGATCTTTGTTCCCCAACACCAGGGGTAATCGACAGCACCAACTTTCCAGACTGCCCCGTCAATCCGGCGACTGGCACGAGGTTTGCCAACGACACCGTTACGCCCTCGGCGGTGGGCAATGCGCTTCTGACTTTAATACCTACAGCGAACGCGACTAGCAACGGCTTTCCTGCCGTCTCGAGCACCATCTCGACCCCCACGACCTGGCGCGAGGAACTGGTCCGCATTGATCACAATCTAACGGACAATCAACGTCTGACGTTCCGTTACATTCACGACTCGTGGTCAACCGTCGTGCCCAACGCATTGTGGGGCAATGGCCAGGAGAGCTTTAACAACATCAACACCGATTTCACAGGTCCTGGCACGAGTTTCGTGGCGCGCCTGAACTCCAATTTCAGTCCGACTTTACTCAATGAGTTCGTGGCTAGCTTCACGGCCGATCATATTTTCCTGACGGCCGTGGGGCCGGTAGGCTTGCCCTCTGGCTTTACCATGGGGTCAATTTTCGCCAACGGCTTCGGCGCCAAGCTTCCCGCGATCACTCTGGGCTCGAACGCGGCGTATGGCGGCGGTCAGTGGGGGAATGACTCGGGCTACTTCCCGTGGAACAATGCCAACCCAACCTACACTTATCGCGACAATGTGACAAAGACCTTCGGCAAACACATCTTTCAATTTGGCGCGTACGCCGCGTTCGCGCAAAAAAATGAGATGAACTCACCGAACGTCCAGGGCATTCTTACCTTTGATTCTGGCGATGCAGCGGTTAGCACTGGAAACGCGTTTGCCGACATGCTGGTGGGCAACATCGCGAGTTACTCGCAGTGGAGCGCCGAGAAGAAGTATTACAACCGCTACAAGATCGTCGAGCCGTATTTCCAGGACGACTGGCGCATCAACACTCACCTAACCCTCAATCTTGGTGTCAGGCTGAGCTTATTTGGCACCTATCGCGAACGATACCAGCAAGCCTTCAACTTCGACCCTAGCGCGTGGACTGCGGCTAACGCACCGGGCTTCAATGCGGATGGAACCCTCAATACCGGATCCGGTACCGGCAGTCCGCTGAACGGCTTCGAGCAATGTGGAGGGAAGGGAGGCTCTTTCGCTCTCATCCCGGGCTCGGCATTCCCGACCGTCGCCATCGGGGCGAATTCAAATGCCGGTTGCCTCAAAGGCCATCTGTTTAATCCAGCTCCGCGTATTGGGTTCGCTTGGGATCCCAAGGGCGACGGCAAGACGGCCATTCGCGGCGGCTATGGGATCTTCTACGAACATACAAATGGAAATGAAGCGAACACCGAATCGCTGGAGGGCTCCGCGCCATTGGTCATGCGCGCGACGCAATCCAATATCGCCGGAGGCGTAGGCTCGTGTGGCGCAAATGCCGGCGGGGGCTATACCTGCATCGGCGGCGGCGCCGGTGCTGTGCCGGTCTTCCCGCTTTCGTTTAATTCGATTCCCAATAAGGTGATTTGGCCTTACATGCAGCAGTGGAACCTGAGCATTCAGAAAGAGCTGCCTTCCCACATCGTACTGTCCGCGGCGTACGTAGGCAGCAAAGGTACTCATTTGACCGTCGTTAACAACCTCAACCAGATTCCGGCGATACCGGCCTCAGCGAATCCTTATACCAAGGGAGAGCCGATCGTAACCGCGGGCGACCCGAACGCTACTGGCCTGCCGGTAAACACCGTGTGTCCTGCCTCTAACTTGACTGGAGGGTCGGTGAACGGTGCCGCGGTTTCGGGGCAGGTGGCGCTAAATCTCGCGGTTGCTTGCGGGACCGTCAATAGCGTCGACGCCGTGCGCTCCATATTCCCGGGGAACAGCAACATCACATCGCTACGCGACGAAGCGAACTCCATCTATCACGCACTGCAAGTGTCAGCTACCCGCTCACTCGGCGACCTGACGATGAGTATCGCTTATTCCTATAGTCATTCCATTGACGATTCTTCGGACCGCTCTGATAACACAATCCTGAACGCTATCGACGTCGCCGCTAATCGGGCCAGCTCTAATTTTGATCAGCGGCAAAACCTGTCGGTCAGCTATGTCTACGCCTTGCCGTTTTTCCGTGGCAGCGGCCTGACTCACAATGTCCTCGGGGGCTGGCAGGTCTCCGGTATCACGGTAGCTCAAAGCGGGCAACCCTTTACGGTGACCAACGGTCTGGGAAGCTTTGGAGACAATGCCGGCGTCGGGAATGGCGTCGCCACCGCTGCGTCTCACCCCGACTTGTTGAGCAATCCCAAGGCTGGGTTTACCTCTAACCAAGATCCAACTGTGCGTGGACCGCTCTTTTATAATCCTAATGCCTTTGCAGCCCCCACTGGACTCACTTTCGGCAATGTCGGCCGCAACACTCTTACATTGCCAGGACGCCTGAACTTCGACTTCGGCCTCTTTAAGCGTTTCGCCATCAACGAGAGGGCTGGGTTCGAGTTCCGTGCGGAAACATTCAACCTCTTCAACCATACCCAGTATGGTGGCAATGGCAATAGCGGCATCAACGCAGCGTTCTTACCGGGCAGTGACTTCATGCACTTGAACGCCGCTCACGATCCACGCCGCATGCAGCTTGGCCTGCGTTTCTACTTCTAACGACCACCACTCCGAAAAGGCGGCGTCCGTCACGGCGGACGCCGCTTTTTGTGATTCGCCAGCGCTCAGTGGATTGAATTGGCCGTGTTCGCAGCTCTTGAACTGCAACTTTTTGCCTGCCAACATTCCGCGAAAGGAGTACAATGCGCGCCATGAATCGACGAACTTTTATCGGAACTTCCATCGCCGCTGCCGTAGCCGCCTCGCGTCCTGCGTGGCCAGCCGAAACTCATCCCATCGAACGCGTCGGATTGCAGCTTTACACCGTGCGCGATCTCATGAAAAAGGATTTCGAGGGCACCATCGCCAAGGTCGCGCAGATCGGCTACAAAGAAGTGGAATTCGCCGGCTACTACGACAGGTCACCGCAAGACGTTCGCGCCATTTTGGAAAAGGATGGCCTGACCTCCCCATCAACGCATGTCGGCTACGACATCGTCGAAAAGAAGTGGAG
>Ga0210406_10001140_pt1 | contig 33658 bp, 27 predicted proteins | sample IncBWC30MmetaG_FD_155454 | JGI IMG/M metagenome (GOLD analysis project Ga0210406, IMG submission 155454) | Forest soil microbial communities from Barre Woods Harvard Forest LTER site, Petersham, Massachusetts, United States - Inc-BW-C-30-M | ecosystem: Environmental > Terrestrial > Soil >... | reverse complement strand
GCATGGGCCAGATCGTGCGTAACTTCATTTTTAGCTGCGCCAGTGTGTCCACTTAGCAGCAGCATACTGCAAATCACAGCCTATGCCAGTTACAACCTAGATACTTTATTTATTTACAACGCCTAAGGTTTGAGGGGAGCGGCGCGTTGCTGACAAGTCCAAGAGGAGTGTCGACGACTTGGCTGTTGGCGTTCAGAGACCCTTGACCAAGGGTGGGAGTGTACGTATAGTTCGCGCTAGTCTGCGTGACGTTCTCATATGTCGAGACTCCCTGAGCGGTGGTTACCTTTTGTCCCCCAGGATTAGCGTAGACGTAATAGCTTGCTTGGTAAATGTACCCGTAGGTGCTTGGTCCGCTGTAGATTGATAAGGGAATCACCGAATCACCCGCGAGGCTGCATACGCCGAGGGTCTCTCGGTTCTGCGAAGCGCTAACCTCGGCAAAATAGGAGCCAAACCCGCCCGCACCATTGCGTCGCAGGCCGAGCTGAGCGAGGGCGCGGTACCAAGTGGCTTTGTATTTCGAGGGACGTTTAACCGTGATTTCGGATGGCGGTGAATTATCATCCAGTTTCTTTGGCAGCACCTTGATACCTCCTTCTTGCCAGCGGAGCAAGGAGTGCGCGAGGTCGTCCTGAGGTTCCGCTCGGTCTTTCTGCACCAGGAGAGCTTGCCGAATTCCATGCGCCACCAAGAAGTTCGCGGACGGAAAGTCCTGCGGAAAAACCATCCACCGAGTTATCGAACATGCCCTTTTCAGCCGACCTCGTTCCTGAAAGGCGAGTGGAGTCGAGCAGGAATGCCGGTGCGGCGTGCGCCGCAAGTATCCTACGGGGCGGAAGGTCACGGCAGAAGAATGAATCAAGTCAATCTCTATCCTGAAAAATTCCATGGCGAATGGAACTATGTCATGAAGCCGCATCGCGTCCGAACTGTCATAATTACGCTACCTTTGCTTGTTTACGGCTCCTTAGGGACAGTAAGGATGGGCTCGTCATTGTTCTGATTTCGCTGAAGGTTCTGCGACATTCGCTGATTTGCTGTCGCGAGTTCCTAGCCCGATTACCATGGCCATGTCTTTCGGATAGACCACATCGCGTCCTCGTGCCAGGAAATGATAATAGATCGACATCGCGGCTCCATACGATCCGAAACCGGCCGACACCACGCGGGAATGTGCAGCGATCCCCACAACCATTCCTACCAACTTAAACCCCGATGCGCCGCTCGCCGCTCCGCCTCCGGCTTCGCCCACACTCTGTCCCCCCTGTCCGGCATCGCGATCGGGAGACGCCTGCGAGGCCGCCAGCATTACCTGAATCCCCGTTATCAGATATCGTGTGCGCGGAGTTGTAACCTCCGCTCCACCTTCATTGTCCAGCTTCAGGTGTTGGCCCTTGGCCACAGCAACGCCTTCCAAGTTCGTCTCAACCTTTTGTTCGATTCCATTCGGGGCCGCAACCTCGCGAAATAGAATTCGCAACTTCCCATTGCGGCCCAATCGACGCGCCGGAGAAACTTGGATCACGGAGCCTTTGATTACGCTGCCCTCCGGCAAAATAAGATGATTCGACGCCAGCAGCGGCTCGGTGATCACCGCTTCCACCGGGTCTCCCGTCTTCGCTGTCGCTGAGCTTAATCCTGTCGCCAGCCGCGCATGCACGACGCTGCCCGTCGGTGGTGGCGCTCCGATATCGCGCATCGCTCCAGGCTTCACCGCTTCCGTCCCAAAATTTAAGGGCTGCAACAAGTTCGCATTGAAACTTGTGCCCGCGTCTAGGTATTGGGGATGCACCGGCAACTGCGCTAGGACGATCCTCTTAACCTTGTGCATCTTTCCCGGTTCGTGGATCCTGTTTTGCAAGTCGCTCCACTGCTGATGTATGGCTTGCCGCGTCGCACTAACTTTGTTCGACGCCGCCTCCTGCACTTTGTTCTTTTTCTTTGCCGCCTCACTCGCAGAGACGAACCGCAGCACTCCATCCGGAGCAGGAGACGCGACCGTATGCATAGCCACGGTTTGTCCATCGGCCATCATCAATTCGTCGAACTGCACATGCACCTTACGCGCTGGTGAAAAATTCCCGTTGGCCGCCTGCATTGTTCGGGTCATCTTCGCTACCGGATCGATCGCCGCCACTTTCCCGTTCACCAGGGTCCCAACCGGAATCAGCAACTTGTCGAACGCATACACCGGCTCCGTCGTCCTGCCATGAATTGTCTGACCCACGGTGCGAATCCTTACCTCCGAGTCCAGCGCCACCTTGATCGGAGTGCCCGCCTCAACACTCATCGGCATCATTATCGGGGCGGCGTCCACGCTTTCCGGCTCCTTCTGCGAGGCAGCCCTACCCTCGTTTTGCTCGGTCGCCGCTGGCCGCGGCTTCAGCGTCTGCGCGACATTCACCCCACCCAACCCCATGATCAACGCCGTTAGTGCGAATACAGTTCGTCGCATGGCAAAAACTCCAGATTGAGCTTCGCGTAAGGCGAGTCGCCATTTAAGGCTGCGAGAACCGCAGGGCCAAGGTTGCCAATGCCAGATGCCCCCGGAGAAACGAAGAAAACTGTATCTGCTAGGAAGCACCCAACCCGGAAAATGGTTGCAACTCCGCAAAGTCCGTCGAAGAAAGCCTACCCCTAGAGCGGGCGGAATGCTGGAAATAGCCGCTCGATGAACAAATTGTCATCTTCCGGAAAAGCTCCGGTAATGTTTCGGTCGTATCGTGAAGTTGGTCTTTGTGTCTCAACAGTCGCGTGGAATTCGGTTTGAGCATGCCCGCGTTCGAGATGGATAGTCGTAGGTACTGCCTTTTCGTCTTTTTGTTGGGAGCAATCGTGCCAGGGATCTCGGCGTTTTCTCAGGAATTGCCAGACGCTCCGTCAGCTGTCCGGAGTGCAAGTTTTCCTGCTCCGGAACGCTCGTCTGCCGGGTCCAATCCAGCCGAACCGCCGGATACGGGGCCCGGGGGAACAAGGAATGGCAAGTTTCTCAGCCGATGGGCCAAGCGCGGGCTCCGCGATCAGGCCGGTATTTACACCGCCCCGTTTCATCGCTCCGAACTGAAGTGGGTGGTTGGGCTGCCGGCTGTGACTCTAGGACTGATCGCGATCGACAAGCATGCTTCGGGCGGGCTCGCGAGAAACGGCACAACTGCGAGCAGCGATATTTCCAATGTTGGCCTGTTCGCCACGGCGGGAGCGGTTGGTGTACTACTGATTGAGGGAGAAACCGGAGGCAATTCTCATGCTCGCGAAACTGGCGTGTTGGGAGCCGAAGCCATGGCTAACAGCGGTCTGGTGTACGCTGCGTTGCAGCTGATCACGGAACGTCAACGTCCTCTGCAAGGGATGGGGCGAGGAAATTTCTTCCAGACCAGCGGCTTGGATAATTCGTTTCCTTCCGGCCATGCGATCATCACGTGGACAGCTGCGAGCACAATCGCGCACGAATACCCAAAACCGTGGGTAGAGTGGCTCACTTACGGAACCGCGACGGCTGTTTCAGTCACACGATTCACCAGCCTGCAGCACTTTCCCTCCGATGTTGTAGTGGGAAGCACCCTTGGCTATTTGATCGGACGGCATATTTTCCACGAGCATTGTAAGGCGGGTCTCAGCCCGATCTGCAAAAAGCAGTAAAGAGAGACGATTTCGCCGGTAAAAAGCGTGAGGTGAATGATGCTGAGGAATTGGCCGTGCAAGCAACTTGGTACTTTGCTTTGGTCCCTTGCCGTTTGTGTGCTTGTTCAAGTCGCTGCCCCTCTGACCGCTCAGACATCAACCGGAGTCGTTCGAGGTACTGTCGGCGACGAATCCGGTAAAGCGGTTCGAAATGCCTCGGTCACGGCGACCAGCATAGATACCGGACAGAAACAAACGGCGAACACAGGGTCTGATGGTACCTACAAACTGGAGTTGCCTGCAGGCGACTACCGACTGACGTTTGAAGCCACGGGCTTTACGACGTTTGAGATTTCTTCAGCAACGGTCAGCGCGACCGTGCCAGTAGTTTTGGATGGCAAACTGGAGAAAGGCGAGCAAGTCAATGGCCAAGCAACGCCAACCCAACAGGAAAACCTACCGAATGCGCCGTCGAGTAGTACGACAGCTCCCTCGCTTTCAGATCTAGGCCTTACTCCGGAGCAGACTCAGGGAAACGCTCGTGAGCAAGCCTTGCTGGATAAACGAACACACATGCTAAAGATTCATCAGCGGATGGGTTTGATCACAACCATTCCATTAATCGCCACCGTCGCCATATCCTTCAATGCCGGAGGCAAGAGCACGAGCTCGGCCTCCCGTGACCTGCATGCCGCCCTGGGTGGCCTGACGGGAGATTTGTATGGCATCACAGCGTACTATGCAATCCGTGCCCCCAGGGTCCCCGGAACCAAAAAGCGCGGTCCGATAAAATTTCACGAGGCCATGGCTTGGATCCACGGCCCGGGAATGATATTGACGCCGATCTTGGGCATTATGGCTTTCGATGAAAAAAACAAGGGCGAAAAGGTTCATGGCATCGCGTCGGCGCACAACCCAGTGGCCATTGTCACGGCTGGGGCGTTTGGCGCCGCTCTGCTCTCGGTTTCGGTGAAGTTCTAAACACACTTTATGAATAGCAAAATGCTGATCGTGGTTTTGCTGGCGAGTCTACCCGTCTTGGCTGCAGCTGACAGCCAATGGGTTCTCCAACAAAGCACTCTCACGTACCATGTGTCCCATCCACTGCACCCGTCTGAGGGTGTGAGCCATGGGGCGAAGGGCAAGGGTGTGTGTCACGCGGGCCAATGCGAATTCCTGATTGCTGTACCCGTCAAGTCGTTTGACTCCGGGGACAGCAACCGCGACCTCCACATGATTCAGGTCACGCGCGGCGCGGAGTTTCCGCTGGTCACCGTGCGAACTCGCTTGCCTGAATCCGATGCCGCGGCGTCGACCATCAACGCCGACCTTGAGATTCAATTCGCTGGCCAGACTGCCCATTACAAACAGGTCCCTTTCAAAGTGGAAAAACAGGGCGGCGAGACGCATATCACCGGGACCATTCCGGCCACGCTCACCGATTTCAAGATCGATCCACCGTCGCTTTTGACAATGCCCGTCAAGAACGACATTCCCGTGCGCGTAGACCTGACCTGGCGTCCGCAGTGAATGGTGGATTTTCTGGCTTAAGTAAGTTTCCAGGGCGCTGTTTCCTGCATCCCATCTGGAGGTGTAAAGTCTTGGACGGGCGGGAATCTCCGATGCGATTGTTGGTGGTAGAAGACGACATTTCCATTCAGCAGTTCCTCCGGCGGGCGCTAACGGAAGCTGGATACCAGGTCGATGCGGCGAGTACGGCAAAAGCTGGCGAATCCATGGCCCTGGAAGGTATTCACGATGCTTTCATCATCGACCTTGGCCTTCCCGATCTGGATGGATTGGACTTAATTGCGCGTTGCCGTGCCCAGGGGAATGCTGCGCCGGTTTTAATCTTGTCTGCCCGGCGTTCTGTCGACGAACGTGTTCGCGGACTGGAGCAGGGCGGAGACGACTACCTCACGAAACCGTTTGCCCTCCCCGAACTGCTGGCAAGATTGAGAAATCTCATACGCAGGTCCGGGATTTCACAGACTGAATCGGTGCGCCTGCAAGCTGCTGACTTACAGCTCGATCTGGTACGCCGGGAAGCACGACGGGGCGATCATTTGCTGCAACTGACCCCGCAGGAATTTTCTCTGCTGGAATATCTTTGCCGCAATGAAGGCAGGGTTGTGACCCGGACCATGATCCTGGATCATGTCTGGAAGATGAGGATTGACCCCGCTACCAACGTAGTGGATGTGCATATCTACCGCCTTCGCAGCAAAGTGGATCATGCCACCCCGCGACCCCTGATTCATACGATTCGTGGGGTTGGCTACGTTCTCAAACATGCCTAGAAATCTGCGGACCACCGCCGCCTGGCGCATTTCGATCTGGACAACTCTGGCGTTTGCGCTGGGAACCGCTGGGGCGTTTTCCATCGTTTATTTCCTCGTCGCTCAAGGTCTTAGGGAGCGGAGCGACACTTGGCTTAGCGGCGAAGCTGAAGTCCTAGCCCAAGTCTCGGCGGATACTCCGAGCGATCACTTATACCAGCAGATCGTTCGAGAGGTGGCGGAGCTCGCCACGCAGGAAGTACCGGATGAGCGCAACGCCCGCGGCGAGCGGCTAAATTCCGTTTTCTTTTTGGCTACGGACCCCGACCACACGGAGAGTCCGTTGTGGGTTGGGCCGGGCTCAAAGGATGCTTTCGTTCAGGCGATTCAACAGACAAAGCTGGCTCCGGGGCCTCCGCAATCCCTAACCGTCGAAGGGTATCGCCAAACGTTTCGAGTCGTTGTGAAGGCGCAAAACGGGAGAACTGTTTATCTCGGTCTATCGGATCATGGCGCCCGGCATGTGCTGCACACCTTAGCTCTTCGCTTTCTGATGGTCTGGGGCGGCATGTTCCTGCTCGGGTTTGTCATCTCCTACTGGAGCGCGCGTCGTACGCTGCATCGTGTCGAACGAATCACGGAAACCGTCGCGCGAATTGGCACTGAGGGGCTAGAGGAACGTTTACCTGAACCTGTGAATTTGGATGAAATTTCGCGATTGGCGAAGACTTTTAATCACATGCTGGATCGTCTGCAGTCTTCGGTGAATCAGCTGCGAACAGTTACTGGCAGTGTCGCGCACGACCTCAAGAGCCCGGTGACATTGATTCGAGGAACGCTGGAATCGGCATTATGTAATGAAGGAAATGACAAGTGGCGTGACTCGGTTGGGGAGGCGATCGAACACCTGGATGGGCTCTTGCAGTTGCTGAACACCACCTTGGACCTCGCAGAGGCAGAGGCCGGTGCCCTTCACATCGATCGCGGTCCGGTCGACTTCTCGGATGTCGTGAGACAGCTGGTTGACATTTATCAACCGGCGATGGCCGAGCACCATCATGAGGTAACCGCTGACCTCGAAGAGCATGTGGTCGTCGATGCTGACGTGACCCTCCTGAATCGTGCGATAAGCAACTTGCTGGAGAACGAATTGACTCACTTGCCGGCCGGATGCCGAGTCGATATCAGGCTCCGCTCACATCAAGGATCGGCATCGCTGGTAATTGAAGACAATGGTCCGGGATTCCCTCTGGATATCGGCCGGCAGGGTTTCAAGCGATTCGTAAAGGGCAAGCATTCTCCCGGTCACGGTCTCGGGCTGGCGTTCGTGGACGCAGTCGCCCAGGCGCACGGCGGCGGCGCACAGGTCTCCGATCGTCCGGGAGGCGGCTCTGTTATAACCTTGTCGCTACCCATTAGCGTGCTGCAAGCGGCATAAGCGACGTTTCTTTGGCGGTTCGCGGTGCCCTGGATCATGCACTCACTTCGCCGGTGACATCGGCTACCGCGACAGGCTCGTAGGCATCTTTCCCGTCCGGATTCTTTGGTCGCGCTCGGCGGCCGAAGAAGACTTCTCTCGCCAGTTTAAGAATGGTTCGGCGGTTTTGTGCGACCACCTTGAGCCATGCGATCTTCCCCATCATGGGAAAATATATCCCCCGGAAGCACAGATGCGCGAGGAAGATGTTGATGCGATGACCAAGAGGCTGGTCCGTAAGCGCGTCGACCGCTTGGGCCAGTGCTTCCGGGCTGTAGGCTTGCTCCCAACCATATTTCACTTCGGCATGAGCTTCTTCAATGGTCATCTTGAGCGGCTTGTGAGCCATCGCAAAGGGGATGAACTCCTGCCAGTGCTTGGGGCGCGTGAGCCGGCCCGAGGTTTCCAGGCGCTTATAGAGCGGGGTTGCGGGCAAGGGCGTGAGCAGACCGAAAATGGGCAGGCCCGGAGGCCAAGTTCGGACTTGCGTCAGAGTGCGCTCGGCCACGCCCGTAGTGTCGTTGTCCATACCGAAGATAAATGATGTGATCGCGTACACATTGCGTTGCGCCAGGCGGTCGAGCACGGCGGCATACTCACCCGGTTTGTTGAATCCCTTGTTAACGTCTTTGAGATTGGCCGGGTCGATGGATTCCATGCCGATGAAGATCCACTTGCCACCGGAAGCGGCGATCAAGTCGACCAGCTCTTCGTCGCGCAACAGATTGGCGCTGATCTGCGCCACCCAGTGAACCTGGGCTTTGGCAGCGATGATGTCGCGCAGCAATGATTTGGTTCGCTTAACATTGATGGCGAAATTATCGTCGATAAAAAAGACCGCCATCTGGCCTCTCTCTTTATGAGCGCGAGCTTTTAAGAGGAGCAGTTCATTGACGACGCTTTCGTTGGTCCGAAAGCGAATGGAATCGCCGAAAAATCCGGTGACGGTGCAAAACTCGCAGCCGTAGGGGCATCCTCGTCCGGACTCGACGGGGACGATGCGAAAGGTTCCCCAACCTTCACCAACTTTACGGAGGAGTGGGGCAGCGGACTTAGGGACAAGGTTGAACTGATCAAGATCGATTGAGTCCCAAGGAATCACTGGGTACTGCTGCAGCGAAGGCTTGCGCTGTTTTCCCATGCCGTCGATTGGGGCATATTTCTCCTTAAGCTGACCCCTAACAGCATCGTTCACAATTTGCGGCCAGGTTTCGTCGGCTTCTCCAAGGGCGACAGCATCGGCGTGGCGTGGGCCGCCGTCGCGACCGAGGGACTCGTCGGCCAGTTCGGTAACGTGAGGACCACCCATGACGACCGGAACCCCGGTGGCGCGAATGGCATCGGCAATGCGATACGCCTTCGCGATCATTCGGGTCATGGCGCCGATGCCGACCAGTCCGATATTTTCATCTCGAACGTACTGTGCGATCTGAAGCTCGTCCATCGGCCGAGCGTTGCCGTCGATCAACAGCACCTCATGGCCAGGAGGCGTCAGGGATTTGAGTAAGAACATCCAGAGGTGCGGCATGAAGTTGCGGGTCACGCCGTTGTCGGGGTTGTAGAGCAGAATTCTCATGACAGTTCCTTACTTGAATCGTCTTTAGGATTCACCGCGCGGGCCGTCACGAGCGATGCCGATCTGTTGACTGTCTCTTAAACGCGATTCCCTGTTCTTGAACTCAAAGACCTTCTCTCGTCCTCGTAGGCACCAAAAACTGTGACTCCGTCTGCGTTTCTCGCGCCGCTGGTTTCTTCGTGATCTTTGGAATCAAACCCCGCCCTGATCTGGGGACATCGCCCGGCAGACTCGGCGGCATGCAGTAACGCTCGCATTCTTGTCTCCCCGATGTCCTGGAGCGCGCAGCCCCCGGAGAACGGAGCAAGAACGGACATGACAAAAACAAGCGCTCGAATGCTTCAAGGCGCAGGATGCTCCCGATTGCGTAACCGGCCTCCGGCGTGCGTCCAAAGCTGCAACTGACGGGATCACTCGGTGATTCTGCAACCGCCGAGTGGTTCTTACGAGGTGCCAACATGCGAATGCGTTCTGAATAATCGTCCGCCGAGCCCAGGATTGCGCCCCATCCCGAAATACGGAGCTTCCCTCAAGGCAGTCGCCCAAGCCGCCGACCAAACATTCCTCAGCCTTTGTCGGATCGGCCGTCAGCAAGAACGCAAGCCAATCAATGCCAGCCATATTTTCTGTGAACACTGTGCAAAGCTCGCTGCTTGTTGCCTACGCCCGCGTTCTGTCGGTAGAGATCGGACTTGTTCGTCGCACGGTCCTTTGTCCTCTCTCCTCATCATTCGCCCCTTTGCATCGGCCAACCGTGTCAGTCTCAGGCGCTCAGTGCCTGAACAATTTTCTGCGCACGTCGGGCCAGAATTCTTTGGTCACGTTGAAAAAGGTATCAAGGGCAATTTGTTGTCCCCACTTGTCGGCGGTATTTCCAAATGATCGATCCGAGGCCGGGTAATAGAAATTGGATATTCCTGCCGCTACCGCATTTCCCGCCAGTTCCGAGGTGTTGAAATGGTTGAGGCCATCATCGCCCCGAGTGATAAATTCCCGGCTGATGCCGTATCCAGTTCGCTTCCAAAACCCACCCGCGCCTTTCACGAAATAACGAGGGTCTTGGTGGAGGGCGACCGGAAACAGCCCCTCGGTCATGATGTTGCCAATTGCTTGATCTGCGAAGGCTCCTCCGTAGTATTTGCCAAACCCTTGCGCTCCAGTGCCGAAAGATGTGTACTGACGCTCCGCCATCGAGATGCCGGCAAAGATGCCAGCCACTAGAAATGCCGAGGGATCGAAAGAATCGTCCAACGAAACTTTCATCTTTTGGCGAGGCGTCAACGGCTTGATCTCTTCCGAGTTTTCGTCCGAGCGATAGTTTGGAATGATCCACAAAATGTGATTCTTGCTCGGTTCATGCGGTTGGTCGCGCCGTTTAAGGTTTGAAGGCTTCGCTTGAGTTTGCGTTGCGCTTGGTGCATCCGGCAACGTTGACGTTTCCTGACCAACAGCCATCGCCCCAGCGAACAAGAAATTAGCAGAGATCAATACCCGGCAACCCATTGGAACGAATGAACGCGCCAACAACCTCGGCATACTATGGTTGATGCAAGTTGGCGTGTCCGATGGGGAAAGATGAACAATTTGTCATGTGTTCGCCACGCACAGTTCATTATGTAGCTGATAATCTTCCTCATGAGCCGTTGTGACTCCGATCGAATGATGAGTCGCCGACACCTCGCGATCACGCTTCTGCTCCTGGCCTTGATCTTGGTTGCAACTCTCGTCCGTGCTCAAGACAACTACGAAATCCAGGTGTACGGATCTGATCTGGTCGATCCCGGACACACCATGGTTGAACTCCATAGCAATCTCACCATCGATGGTTCGAAGACAAGAGTGGATGGGGTTAACCCTACCAATCATGCCGAGCATGAAACGGTGGAGATCACTCACGGCTTCAATGACTGGTTTGAGTGTGGCTTTTACATCTTCACTTCCATTACTGAGGGCCAGAGCTGGCAATGGGTCGGAGATCACATCAGGCCGCGATTTGCCGTGCCGAAGAAATGGCGCTGGCCCGTGAACGTGAGTCTCTCGGATGAAATCGGCTACCAGAGGCGGCAATATTCTGTGGACACCTGGACCTGGGAAATTCGTCCCATCGTGGACCAAAAGGTCGGACGCTGGTATTGGTCGGTGAACCCCACGCTCGACCGATCTTTCCACGGCGAGAGCGTGAACCAGGGCGTGGTATTCTCGCCGAACTTCAAGTTCAGTTACGATTTCACACCGAAAGTTGCGGGAGGTCTTGAATACTACGGATCGGTCGGCCCAGTGACGGGGTTCGATGCCATCTCACAACAGCAACATCAGGTTTTACCCGCAATTGATTTGAATATCGCTCCGCAGTGGGAAATTAATTTCGGACTCGGGGTGGGCCTTACGGGCTCGACCGACCACCTGATTGCGAAGATGATTCTGGGTTATCGCTTTAATTTCTGATCCAGGAAACGACCGGAGCGAGCAAGCGATACCACTGATAAAAGTTATCGTAATCGGTTTCATTCTGGCCATTGCGATTTCAGTGGGGTGTGTCTTGCTTTTTTTCTGCCGGCCTGGCTCCAGTAGCAACGGCCGATCCGCCGATGCCGTTTGAAAAGGAGCTGGCCAATATGGCATTGGACGCGCATATCGAGAAGCAAAACATTCCTCCACCTTCTGTGCCCGCCGACGAAAACCGATTTTCTTGCCGTTGCGACCGTATACAAGCTGCACTGTGCATTCTGTCACGGACTTCCGGGGCAGCCGCCCATGGATTATGCGATAACGATGTTACGAAAACCGCCACAATTATTTCGTGGCAAAGGGGTGACAGGGGACCTGGCATCGGAGACTTACGGGAAGTCTTACCGGGATCGGCAAGAAAACACCCCCGTTAGAAATCTCTACCCCTTCCCTGTAGACCGTCTGTCAGTTTTGACAGATAAGCGATGCCCGCGTGGGTGGCCAAGATTCCCTACTGGAATGAAATTACAAGTCTGATGGGTCGGGCGGCTTCAGAGCATTTGCGGGCGGCTTGGGAGCATTTGCGAGCAGCTTCAACTCTAATCCCTTGAGCGTACCCAGCGAGTACGCTGCCGATTCGCGCTCTTGCAGATCGGTGTCGAAATTCAGCAATTCGAGAAGGCGTACGGTGACGATGTGTTTGACGTCTTTGATTCTTTCTGCAAATTCCTCGAGTGGTATTTCTACCAACCCAGCTTCGGACAGGACTCTCCAAATATGCTGGTCCTCGGTTTCCTCGTCGGATCGACTCACGGCTCCAAACCTCGTTCCATTGACACGATCTGAGGCTCCTACTGCCGCTCAGGTTGTCATCGCTCTGTATCTTGCACTTTGCGCCCTGCCTGCTTGAACCTCAGGTAGGTGTAGGCCAGATACTGGTTCAGCTCTGCCCAGAAAGGCTGATCGCGTTTGTGAGGATCCATTCCGGCCGCGGCCATCGAAAGGAGTCGCTCCTCACACTCCTCTCGCTCACGGTCAGTGACCTCATTCATTTTGCGCCAGACCTTAGGCTGGGGACAGCCCGAGATCCTGTGCTCTGGTATCACCCGTCCGTCTTCTAGAACGAAATCTCGCCAGACCAAACCCCAATGCACTTCATTAAGAATACCTAACTCGGGCCCGGTGGAAGATTTGAAGGAAATGACCTCGCCTTCTTCAGGAGGCCAGTTCGCTTCACTGCGGAGTTGCTTCGCCGTGGACTGCATGGTTCAGATACCGGGGGGAAATAGGTTTAGTTGCCTTCTTCGTGATTGGGCTTGCGGCTGACGATGCGGCTTCCCTTTGTGCTTGGTCTCGGCCAATCGCCGCGAGATAAGACCCGGTCCACCGCCTGTTCTACCCTCAACATAAAGCCCGCGTCAGGATCCCACACAGCCGTCGCAGCTGATGCAAAACCGAGAGTATTCGCATTCGTCGCTGCCTCAAGCTTCGGCACCAGTTGCTGCTGCTGCTTCAAATAGCCAATCCAGACAAGAGTCACCGCGTTGTACGCCGTGCTCTTCAGTAGGCTGATCATCGCGGCTTGAGCGCTGCCATACCGCATCACAACACTAACCAAGATTAGCTCAGTGCTGGCAAAGACTCCGAATCCCAGCGCTATGCCGAATACCTGTTGCCGCCAGCAATTTCTGAGAAAACGGCAAAGAAACATCAAGAGCAGGAAGAGCCCAACCTGCATCAGGCGTACGCTGCGATCAAAGGCAAGGACCGTCGCCACGATCCTGTCTCCACCCCCCTCGCCACCGGACAATGCACTTAAGGCAGCAAGGATTAAGAGCAGCCCACACGACCATCGGAATATGGTCGTTCCCAAAATCTGAATACCTCCATAATCTTTAAAGAGACTGTGCAATATTTCATCCATCACCGCGACTGTAAAGATTACGCTGACGGCGTTTCCAGTCCAGTAGGCGTCGAAGTAGCTCTCGGGAAAATACCTGTACGTGACAAACAAACATACCGACTTGAGAGTCTGAAACAGAATGTAGGAAAAGAATCGGGGAAACACGCTGTAGAAGTTGCGCCGAACCATGAAGATCAGAAGGGTGATCTGCAATAGCGGACCTGCGAGCCAGTTCACATTCATTAACCAGTTCATCGCATTAAGGTCCCTGACGCTCCGAAAGCATACCTATCCCTCGACCGCGCTGCAACATCTATTTTGGGGCGGCCGGATGCTCGATTCTATGAATTCACTCTCCGCTACTTATTGGCAGTGTTTGCCGCGGCACAGTGGCATCGGGTCGCTGCCATCAGCAACTATCACAGTTTGTTCGGCTCGAATAGCGGAATCACCCGACCGCGAGTTGATCGTCGAGATTGCGCTATACAACCCAGCCAGGGCCAAAGAGATCAGCAGGATTTCCAGCATCTTGTTCATTGGGGGAGGTACTCCTTTGCGCATACTTCTACGCGTGGCGAAGTATATGCCGAATCGAGGCTTTGTGAGCAAGCAGGCCTGTGGATAATTGTCGTTTCAGGGTGGCGCGGTGCGCCATCGGCCGGACGGCCTGTTCCGCTCGCCCGTTCGTGGCCTTCAGGCCGGACAGTTCAAGCAGGTGGAAAGAGGGTCGCGTTCCCGCAGAAGATGATTGGCCAAGCGTCGATTCCGCAAGGAGCGGTAACGACGTTTGCAAGCTCCGATCGGGCCAGGCTTCCGTTCGTCCGCGGGCCCACGGCTACGCCGTGGTCGCGGTTCAGCAGCCACGGAGGTTTTTAGGAAACCTGCGCGGGTCGAGGATCTGTGGACTTCGAAACCACCCACGACTGTGGGCGGTACAACCTCCGTCCTTGCAGCGGCTGACGTCTCGGGTCGAAACCATTGGAATTCGAGCGGACCGACAATTCTGGTCACTGCGATAGCGTTGAGCTGCCCACGGCGCCACCCTAGTCCAGTTAGTCTAGTAGGGATATGGGTAAATATAGCTCGGTGTAGGATCGTCGTAGGCCCACCATGGGCTGTACCAGTAGGATGGCCAATCCCAAAAAGGACTCCAGCCGAGTCCCCAACCTAAACCATAGCCAAAACCCCAGCCACAGCCCCAGCACCCTCCCCAGCCAAAACCGCGACCAGGAAAAAACCCACGTCCGCCGAAATGTCCGCCGCGCCAGGAAGAACCGGCGAAGCCAGGACCTCGGGCGAACGAGGCGCCAACTGTAGATCGCCCACCTGACATCGCGCTCGATCCACCAGCGCTATGGGCGCTTCCGAAGGAGTGCCACTGGCCGTCAGCAATCGCGTGGTGAACCGAGCCCATGCCTCGACCTTCCGATGTCCAGGCTCTTCCTGCGCCGGCACCGCGTCCCGATGACGAACCTGCGCCTGTCCTTCCATAGCCGCCGCGGCCGTACATAGACCCTGCTCGCCCACCACCGCCATAGGCGTACCCTCCACCATGATAGCCGCCGCCATAGGAACCAGCGTGGAATCCGTGGCTACCTCCGCCGTGGAAGCCTCCACCTCCTCCTCCGCCGCCGTGGAAACCTCCGCCTCCTCCGCCGCCGTGGAAACCTCCACTTCCTCCGCCGTGACCGCCGCCATGTTGGGCAAGAGCGGGTGCGGGCGCAATAGCGAGGAAGAGCGTTGCGATTCCTGCGAGAAGAGCTTTCCGCAAGGTGGAATGCTTCATTTCCGTTCCCTCCACCCCAAACAGCGGTTCCGTGCCCGGGAGGGCGAACCGCAACTCCAGATCCTACCCTATTTGGATTCCCCTTCCAAATTCAGAGTTGTCCAACTGAACAAGAAACCAGTTCTGCGGAATTGCGTAGATACCGGTGGCGGACGCATCAAAAAAGGAGATCGATCTCGCTTATTTCCCACGGTCCGCTTCATCCCCTTGGCGCCAAAGCCGCAGGATCAGCCACAAGCAAACCCCACCCGTGGCTGCCCCCAACACCAAAATCCAATGCCGCTTCACCACCCCGCCGAAGAGCTCCACCATCTGCGGACCAAACCAAAGCACCAGCAGCGACAGTATAAGGAACCGCAGAAAGCGTCCCAGAAAAATCGCCACCAGGAAGTCGCGAAACCGCATTTCAAAGACTGCCGCCGCCAGCACAAAAATCTTGAACGGCGTCGGCGGCGGCAACGTCCCGGGAAACATCAGAGCCCAGAACTCGTGCCGCTCGAACGAACCGTGGATCTTCAGAAAGCGCTCTTCCGAAATCCGCTTGCGCAGCACTTTCTCCCCACCCAAATACCCCACGATGTACAGCGGAATGCTGCCCAGAGCCGAACCCAGCGAGGCCATCGCGATATAGAGTAAAAGCCGCCGCCGATCCTGATACACGTAGGTGGCGACCACAAAATCCACCGGCATCCCGAGCAGCGCGCTGTCGGCAAACGCAATCACAAAAGGCCCCCAGATCCCGAGCACCTTCATCAGCCCCAGGATCCACGCCGTATACCGTGCCAGGATGTGTCCAATGCGCTTCAAGAGAAGCAGCAAGTGTACGTGATTGAATTGCCTGGGGACAGCCGCCATCCGCTGTCCAAGCTACAATTTTTTCGGTCGCGGCAGCCGCTGCACAAGAGCCCGCGGATCTCCGCCCTGCTATCATCGCTACCTTCGGAGCCAACATGCGCAAGCGGATTCTGTCTCTCGGCCTGCTCCTGCTCTCAACTTTCGTCGCCGCGCAACAATATGACCTGGTGATTGAAGGCGGCCGCGTCGTCGACCCCGAGACCGCATTCGATGCCGTCCGCAACATCGGCATCCGCGACGGCAAAATCGCCCGCATCTCCGCCACTCCGCTCAGCGGAGGCCGCGTCATCCACGCCACCGGCCTCGTCGTCGCCCCCGGCTTCATCGACCTTCACCAGCATGCCCAGGATCTTGCCAGCCAGCGCGTCAAAGCCTTCGACGGCGTAACCGCCGCTCTAGAAATGGAGATCGGCGCCCCCGACGTCACCCCGTTCCTGAATTCCAAGCAAGGACACTCGCTCATCCACTACGGCAGCACCGCCAGCTACGTAGCCGCGCGCGCCCTGATTTTCGGCGCGCCCTTGGCGGCCGGAACTATTCTGCCGAAAAGCGGGCCCGCCACCGACCAACCGGCCACGCCCGAGCAGATCGAGCGCATTCAGCAACGTCTGCGCGACCAACTCGATGCCGGCGCCCTCGGCGTCGGGATGGGTATTGAATACGCTCCCGGCGCTTCCCGTCTCGAAGTCATCGACATGTTCCGCGTGGCTGCCGAGCGCAAGCTGCCGGTCTATACGCACATGCGCAGCGCCGGCCGCGTCGATCCTGGCTCCGCCATTCAGTCCGCGGAGGAAGTCATCGGCGCCGCCGCTATCACCGGCGCATCTCTCCACATCGTTCACGTGAACAGCACCTGCCTGCGCGACTCGCTGGAGTGCATTTCGATGATCGAAGGTGCGCGCGCCCGTGGCCTCGATGTCACTACCGAAGCCTATCCCTACATCGCCGGCATGACGGCCATCAACTCCGCCGTTTTCAATCCCGGATGGCGCGAAAAACAGGGCATCGACTACAGCAATCTGGTCCTTCCCGACACTGGCGAGCACCTCACCAAAGAGCGCTTCGACGAACTCCACAGCTCCAGCAAGCCACAATGGGTGCTAATCTTCGCCAATACCCAGGAAATCGTCGACGCCGTAATCCCCAACCCGCTGATTATGATCGCCAGCGACGGGCTCGAAGGCCATCCGCGCAACGCCGGCACCTTCTCGCGCGTTCTCGCCCAATACGTGCGTGAGAAAAAGACGCTTACTTTGCTAGAAGCCCTCCGCAAAATGACGCTCATGCCGGCGCAAATGCTGGAGCGTTCCACTCCCGCCGCGCGCCACAAGGGACGCGTGCAGGAAGGCGCCGACGCCGACATCGTCGTCTTCGACCCGCAAACTATCGCCGACCGCTCCACCTTCGCCAAGCCCATGGAACCCAGCGTCGGCGTGCACTATCTCCTGGTGGCAGGAACGCCGGTAATCGCGGAAGGGACTCTCGTCCCCGATGTCTTCCCCGGTCAAGCCCTGATAGGCCCGGGAAGGAGGCATGCAGGAAGCAATCGTTGAAGGGATCGTGCGGGAATCGTATGCACTAACGATGCTTGTGTCGGGAGAGCCGCCCCGGCTGTCCGGGTCGCGACGTTTCTGTCGCCGCCTCGGGCTGCAATGAGCGTGTCTAAGGTCGTCCGACCGGCGGTTGGAACGTTGGAACAAAGTGCGAACTTGCGATTAAGGCGCCTGTGGGGGAGGATCCTACGCAGGGTCGGAATCGTGAATGCGGTGAATTACAATACATCCATTAAGCCTGAGTCGCAGTTTTACAAGATAAAGATAAAAGATAGAGGATACGGACGACGGAGTCTCGCCGAAGTGTTCGTTAGGTTCGCGCTCTTGTGCGAGATCCGTTGCGCCACGGTCCGTGCGCTTTGATCTCAACCGTGATGAGCTTCAGGTACTTGCGGACATTCGCCCTAGCTGCGATGTTTCTCCGGCTGCTGCTGGGGGTAAGCAGTGGGCAAAACTCCACTCTGATCAGTCTTGATCAAGCCATTGATCTGGCCTTGGCCCACAACCATTCCATTATCGCCACGCGAACCCTGATCCTTCAGAATCAAGCCCAGGAGATTACCGCGAACCTGCGCCCCAATCCGACCTTCGGGGCTGATACTCAGTTCATTCCATTTTTCAGTCCGCAGGACTTTTCCGGTGATAATCTCAACCAGACGCAGCAGTTCGATCTTGGAATCGGGTACCTCTTTGAACGCGGTCACAAGCGTCAACGGCGGCTGCAAGCGGCGCGCGATCAGACAGCCGTCACGCGCGCCCAAGTCAGCGACGCGGAACGTACGCTGGCTTTCAACGTCGGTCAGCAGTTCGTAAGCGTTTTACTGGCGGAATCCACTCTTCAGTTCGCGCTTCAAGACCTGAATGGCTTCCAGCAGACGGTCGATATCAGCGAAGCACAACTCAAGGCGGGCTACATCGGTGAAGGCGATTATCTGAAGATTAAATTGCAGCTTCTGCAGTTTCAGACCGACGTTTCCTCGGCCCGCCTGGCGAAGGTGCAGGCGCTTGTCGGGTTGCGTGAATTCCTGGGCTACAACGCGGTGCCGGCAAATTTCGACGTGATTGGCGATCTCTCGTACCAGCCGCTTAAGGCCAACCTGGAAGATTTGCAGACGAAGGCGCTGCGCCAGCGCCCCGACTTCCATGCCGCGGAACTGGGGATAACCGCGGCACAGAGCCAAATTCGTTTGGCCAAAGCGAACGCCAAGGTGGATGTGAATGGCACCTACGATTTTACGCATGTTTCCGGTGAGAACACTGCTTCGATCTTTGTGAATTTTGAGTTGCCGATCTTCAACCGCAATCAGGGAGAAATCGCGCGTACCGGATATGCGCTCACGCAGGCTCAGCAACAGCAGCAAGCGGCCAGCGATACGGTTCTCTCGGATGTTGTTAATGCATACGAGGCTGTGAGGAGCAATGCGGAAGTGGTGCAACTCTACACTTCTGGGTATCTCAAGCAGGCGCAGGATTCGCGGGATATCAGCGAGTATGCGTACAAACGCGGTGCCGCCAGCCTGTTGGATTTTCTCGACGCCGAGCGCAGCTACCGTTCGATTCAGTTGGCCTATCGCCAGGCGCTTGCCTCTTATATGACCGCTCTGGAGCAACTGAGGGAAGCGGTGGGAACCAGGAACCTGCCATGAACATCTGCCCGACAGGTTGGCACCGATTGCTTGCACTGACTGCAGTGTCGGTGATCGTGCTGGTGCTAGCCTCCTGCGAAGGGTCGGGTTCGAAGGCAACCGCTAACTATGGCAGCGCCAGCAACTCAAGCAATCCTGAGTTGTTTACCATTCCGCGGGACCAAGTGTCCCACGTGCAGGTGCTGACGGTACAGCCCACCACTCTGACTCGATCTTTGCGGCTGACAGGAGCTGTGGCTTACAACAGTTTTCGCACTACGCCGGTCATCACGCAGGTGAGCGGACCGGTCAGCCGAGTCGTTGTGGTTCCAGGGCAGAACGTACGCCCGGGCGAACCGATGTTGTACGTCGCCAGTCCAGATTATTCGCAGCTCCGCACCAACTATCTGAAGGCCAAGGCTGCATACGCATTGGCACAAAAGGCCTCGGTCCGGGCCCAGGACCTCTACGAACATCACGCGATTGCCGAGCAGAACTTGGAGCAGGCGCAGGCGGCCGAAGTGCAGGCGAGCGGCGACCTGGTGGCCGCGCAGGCGGCGTTAAAGGTGATGGGAGTCACTGATCCCGACGCGCTGGTACAGGGTCCGCCCTCTTTTGAGGTTCCGTTAAGAGCGCCGGTTCGCGGTCTGGTCGTCGAGCAGGATGTGTCTGCCGGACAACTCATTCAACCCGGCGCGACCCAATGTTTCATGATTTCCGACATCAGCACCGTCTGGGTGCTGGTCAATATCTACCAGAAGGACATGCCCTACGTGCGTGTAGGAGACCACGTCACCATTCAGACGGACACGTATCCCGAAATATTCCGCGGGCGGATTTCCTACGTGGCTGCCTCCCTGGATCCGAGCACACGGACCCTTCAAGCTCGCGTCGAGACGAACAATCCCGGCGAGAAACTGAAGAAAGATATGTACGTGGTTGCAACCCTAAACGCCGGCACGATCCCAAATGCGATTGCGCTCCCGGATGCTGCCGTACTGCGGGATAGCGAGAATCAGCCTTTTGTCTATGCCGCGGCGTCCGCCAACCAGTTTGGCCGACGCTCGGTGACGCTCGGAGAGAGTTTGAATGGAGAAACGGAAATTACCAGCGGCTTGAAAGTTGGCGATCGCGTTATCGGAGATGGCAGTTTGTTCCTGCAGTTCGCGAACTCCCTGCAGCGCTGACCAGGTCGCGCAGGCTTTGCGGAACGTTTCAACGACTCTAGAAATGGTATTCACCACATCTGAATGATCCACCGAATTGTCCAATCGGCGCTCCGTCAGAGGTTTTTAGTACTGATGCTGACCGCTTTTATCACGGTCGGGGGAATCCTATCTTTTGAGCGGATGCCGGTCGACGCCTATCCTGACCTCGCGCCTCCACAGGTCGAAATCATCACCCAATGGCCCGACCATGCCGCCGAAGAAGTCGAACGGTTGGTCACGCTTCCACTTGAGCTCGAGATGAACGGAGTTCCTCACATGGTCGTGATGCGTTCCATCTCGCTCTACGGTTTGTCCGATGTAATCCTCACCTTCGAAGAAAGCACGGACAGCTATTTTGCGCGGCAAATCGTTTTTGAGCGGCTCGCTCAGGCCACGCTGCCCACGGGGGTAACTCCGAGCCTGGCGCCTCTTTTCAGCCCCAGCGGCCTGGTGTATCGCTATGTGCTGGAGAGTCCCGACCGGACGCCACAGGAGTTAAAGACGATTGAGGATTGGGTGGTGCAACGCGCCTTTCGATCGGTTCACGGCGTGGCTGACGATTCTGGCTTCGGCGGAACCGTGATGCAATATCAGGTACTGCTCGACCCGGCGCGCATCTACGGCTATCACCTGACCATTCCTCAAGTCACGGCGGCCTTGGCGGCCAACAATTCGAATGCTGGCGGCGGTTTTTATTCCCAGGGAGGGCAGTTCTACTACGTTCGTGGAATCGGGCTCGTGCGCAACACTGATGACATCGGAAACATCGTGGTTGGTGCCAACAAGGGTGTGCCCATCCGAGTGCACGACGTGGGAGAGGTAACGATTGGCCACGCACCGCGCCTGGGCGAATTCGGCTTCCAGAAAAATGACGACGCGGTCGAGGGCGTCATTCTCATGCTGCGTGGGGAGCAGACCCAGAACGTCCTCCAAGGAGTCGAAGCAAAGACAGAGGAACTGAACCACCAGATTCTGCCGCCGGACGTCAAGATTCATCCTTACTACGACCGCAGTGAATTGGTCGACCTGACCACGGACACGGTGGAGGCGAACCTGCTTCGCGGCATGGTGCTGGTTTTGGTCGTACTGATTTTCTTCCTGGTCAGCTTCCGCGCCGCCGTCATTGTTGCCCTCACCATTCCGCTGTCGCTTTTGTTTGCCTTCATCGTGCTCCACGCGCACGACGTTGCCGCGAATTTGCTCTCCATCGGCGCCATTGATTTCGGAATTGTCATCGACGGCACAGTGGTGATGATTGAAAATATTTACCGCGAGCTGGCACTGCGGGAGGGACAGCAATACAACCTAAACGAAGTCATTCTTGCCGCAGCAAAAGATGTGGATCGTCCCATCTTCTATTCGGTGGCTGTCATCCTCGCCGGTTATTTGCCGATTTACGCGCTGAGTGGACCTTCGGGCAAGCTGTTCCACCCCATGGCTGAGACCATGTCCTTTGCCTTGGTGGGCGCGCTGATCTTGACGCTGACGCTGATTCCTGTGCTCGCCTCCTACTGGTTCAAGAGCGGCGTGCGCGAGAAACAGAATCGCGCATTTGAATGGATGAAGCGGAAATACGCAGTCCAATTGGACTGGGTCCTCGACCGGCCCAAAACCACCCTCATGATCGCGGCCCTGATCTTTGGGGCAACCCTGCTGCTGGTGCCATTCATCGGCGGCGAGTTCATGCCTCACCTCGATGAAGGGGCGCTCTGGGTACGGGCTACGATGCCGTATACCATTTCCTTCGAGGAGGCCAGCGGCATCGCCCCTCAAATTCGCGACATTCTGATGTCTTACCCGCAGGTCACGGTGGTGGGTTCAGAATTAGGACGGCCCGACGACGGCACTGATCCCACCGGCTTTTTTAACTGCGAATTCTACGTCGGCCTGAAGCCCTACAAGGACAAAGTATGGGCCGGTGAGATCAGCGAGAAAAAACAGCTTATCGAATCGATCAATAAGAAACTCACCGCTTTCCCCGGAATTATTTTTAACTATACCCAGCCCGCCGAGGATGCTGTGGATGAAGCGCTGACCGGCCTCAAGAGTTCTCTGGCGGTCAAAGTATATGGCGAGGATCTGAACGTACTTCAGGACAGAGCAATACGGATCAAGAACACACTCTCCGGTGTGACCGGCTTCACCGACCTCACCGTGGTGCGCGAACTTGGCCAGCCCAGCCTGCTGGTTGATGTGGATCGGAACAAGATTGCACGATATGGAATCAACGTGGCAGACGTAGAAGCTGTGATTTCGGCGGCAGTCGGTGGTCAGGCGGTGACGCAGGTCATTCAAGGAGAGAAGCTGTTCGATCTGGTTGTCCGCATGCAGCCCCAATTTCGGAGCAGCGCACATGAAATCGGTAATCTGTTAGTGGGTACGCCAGACGGGCAGCAGATCCCGCTCACCCAACTCGCCAATATTACTCAGGGAAACGGTGCGTCCTTTATCTATCGTGAAAATAACTCTCGCTACATCGGCGTGCAGTACAGCGTCGAGGGGAGGGATTTGGAGCGCGCGGTGCGAGACGGCCAGGCCGCTGTTAAAAAAGTCGTGACACTGCCGCCGGGTTACCGCATGGAATGGGGCGGCGAATACAGCCAGTTTCTCGAAGCCAGGTCGCAGATGTATCTTATCGGTCCACTTGCCGTGGTGCTGATTTTCATGATCTTGTTCGCGCTCTACGGAAATTTCAAATTTCCTGTAACCATTGCTCTGGGCGTAATCATGACCGAACCTGTGGGCGCACTGGTTGCACTGAAACTCACTCACACTCCCTTCAGCGTTTCCTCAGTCTTGGGCCTTCTGGCGTTGCTCGGGGTTTCCGTGGAAACTGCCGTCATTCTCGTCTCCTACATCAACAAATTGCGCCAGGAGGGAATGGGCATTCGCGCGGCTACGCGAGAAGCTTCGCTGCTTCGGCTCCGCCCCATTATGATGACGGCCTTGGTTGCCTGCCTGGGATTGCTGCCGGCCGCCCTTTCCACCGGCATTGGATCAGATACTCAAAGGCCGTTCGCCATCGTCATCGTGGCCGGCCTCATTTCCCGCCTCTTCATCGGATTCTTCGTCAATCCTGTGTTGTACGAGCTGGTTGCCCGCGACGGCGATGTGCTGCAGGTCTAGACGAAAAATGCAGGTGCAGGCCGGATCGGACTCGTCTAACCGGCACGATCGGACATTTTGCGGCTGGTTGCTCTTGTGGGTTGACAGTGCTGTCAACGGGAAAGTCGCGAAAGCTCTCGTACTGGAACCGTTGGATTCGATAAGCAAATCGCCAAACGAAAATGGCGCAGGCACTCGCGCATCCCTCTGATTCCCACTCCTGTGCCGTGGGACTGAATCTCAGCGAGTCCTTCCGGCGACATCCCCCTTCCTTGGTCTTCAACCGTTACGGGGACGGTTTTTTCTTCTCGCTCGATGCGAATCAGTGCGGTTTTGCTTTCCCGGGTGACGATGGATATTCGTCGAACTCGCTTGCCCAAGTTGGAATATTCGGGGACCTTCAGGTCAATCGCTAAAGCTAAACTGCTGCGCTCCGCGAGGGCGTGCGGGTACCATCTCAGTGCTGGTGAAATCCCACTCTCGTCCAGCGTCGAGCGATGTAGAAGGTAGGAGGTGGTCCGTATTTCTTGTGTCAAATGTTGGACCAACTCTTCGGCGTTCTGCACGTCTTTGGCAAACTGAGCAGGATCTTTCTTTGCGTCTTCGCTGATTCGTGCTACGTCCGTGCTTAGTGCGGCCAATATCTCCCCCGCGCTATCGGGCAGTTCCGGTGCTATCTGTCGCCCATCCACATCCTGAGACTCCAGGAGTCGCCCCGAAAGCTCACGCAGTTCCGCGTTCCTTTTCTCAAGTTCGTTCCGGGGAAAAACGGTTAGCGCATCGCGAGGACGCGGAAACGTTCCTGCATTGGCGGGTGAGAAGGATCGAGTCGGAACGGAAGCCGGCGGGCACGCGCGCTAGTTCGGACGACTCGTGGCCGAGTCGCAGTTTGAGTTGTGGATGGGAGATGCGGCCGCGATCCGCACGACGCGAGTACGCAAGCAGAAGAGGGATCGCCAGGACGCGCAACTGATCTATGATCCTACGCTTGCTGCTGGAGGATCGTTTCCCGGCAGATCTGGGTGCCGAGCTGGGAGAATCGGGATCTGCGACATCTGCTGTGGCACCGGCACCGCAGGGTGCAGGCGCGTACCCGGATCATGAACCGACATCCATTCGGGAACGCAGACGGCGCATTCGGACCACCAGCTCGTCGGAATGAAAACGATTTTTGTTTTCCTCCAGATAGAGTAAAGCTGAGACCCGCAAAACTGCATCTCCGAATTGGCAGCGTCCCTAGACGCCACCTCGCGGTTAGGTACTGCATACTGGGAGGGTACTAATACGGAACACTCTACTTCCAAAGCGGGACAATCCCTGGTTCATTTCTTACACTATAAGCATGCTGGCCCTCTCAGAGGTTCCAACACCCTATAGTTACCCATGTCGGTAAGTACGGCACCGCCATACCCGGAATACGGAGATCGTTGCCCGCGACTGCTACAAGCGAAACGATCATTGAACCCATTTTCCGGGAGTGTCTGGTATCTCGATTCCTTTTACGGTTCAAATCGGAAATTCTGGGCTAGACACAGAGCGCAGTGACAACGAAGCTTCTAGAACTCTGCGGAGGTGGAAGGTGATTTTTGCGAGGTGCGCTGCGGTGGTGCTCACGGCGTTCGGGCTGGCGGCTGGCTTTAACGCATCGGCATTCGGGCAGGGCTTTGCAAGGCCGGATGGTTCGGTCCCCGTGCCGATGGATTGGAGCTCAAAGCGTGTTCTCTTCCCCGCGGGCTTCACCCCGGAGCAGGCGGAGCAGATGTGGAACGAGCCGCGAGCCTATGCACAGTGGCTTCTGCATGGGAATGCGCCGGAAGACTCGGGCCTGGTGCGCAAGCGGCCAGCGCCGCGAAGGCGGTCGAGGCGGTCAAGGGGCGCCATGAAAAAGGACTGGGCCGTTTCTCTGGGCGATGGCGGCGTCGCTCAAGGCATGTTGCCCGCCAAGTTCTCCTTCAACGTGAACGCGACGCCGAGCTGCAGCGCCGATTTCGTAGTATTCCCCGTCAACGCGTCGACCGGGAACACGCGCGCCAATGTTGTCGGCACCTTCAGCGCCGAACCGGCGGCTGCGAAGACTACGTCCATCACCGCAACTCCGGCGGGTGGAATCGCGGTCACTCTGACCTTGACCTCGTCGGCCATTTCGAACACAGGACTAAACTTCCAGGTGTCCAGCACGGTTGCCACCAATGCGTCCAATCTTGCGGCGGCAATCAATCGTAATCTCAGTAGTACCGCTCTCGACCGTGTCGTGGCGGTTGCGTCGGGAAATACAGTTGCCGTATACGCGCTCACACCAGGAACCCGGGTGACGCTGACTGACGCAAACACGCTGGCCAACTTCAGCTGGGGTACCGTTACTGCCGGGGCGAATGGTTCCCAAGCCAACATCGTCGCCTTCAACCATCTTTACAGCGGGTCGGGAACATCGCTGTGTAATCTCACGAATCCGGAGTTCATCTTTTCTTACGCCTCCGGCGTCGGGCCGGTCGCCACCTCGCCCAGCCTCTCGCTCAGTGGCACAGAAGTCTCCTACGTGGAGAACGACCCGAACCTCGGAGCAATCCTGCATGTGCTAGCGTTCGGCAGCGGCAGCACCGAGTATGGAAGCAACGCCAGCTGCGCCAACAACAATAACGGTGGGGCCACGTTGCCGAGCTGCGCCACCGATCCGGTGATCCCAGGAAGCACTTCGGGAAGCACCGCCGCGGACTTGATGCTTCCTCTGGGTTTGGTTGCCGCCAACGCAGCCACCGGGGTGGCCGGAGCGGCGGATAGCTTCTCATCCCCGTTCACCGACTACGCCAACGACACCACCTACGTCGGCGATAACAATGGCTACCTGTATTCGATCACTCGGACGTTTAACGGGACGCCAGCGTATGCGGGAGGAAACTTTCCCGTCCACGTAAGCGCCACCCCTACGTCCCCTGCCCCAACTAGTGTGACGGCAACCGCCGCCATAGTGACTGTCATCGTAGCCAACTCGTTCAGAATCGGAGAGTTGGTCACTATCGCGGGCGTAACTCCCAACGCTGCTCATTGCAGCGCCGCCGACGTCAGTGTCATCAATGGACTACAGACCGTGGTTACGGCGAGCGCAACGCAGTTCACCTTCGATGCTGCGATACCCACCGCGACTAGTGGTGCCGGGTGCACGGTCACCGGCGCAACGGTTACCCCCGGATCCAACTACCTCTCGTCCCCGGTGGTCGATGTGGGTGGCACCGGCAACATTTTTGTCAGCGATAGCAGCTCCAACTTGTACGAATTGACGTCGGCCGGAGCCACTGCGGCAACCGCGCTATCGCTCGGCATAAATGGAGCCACGAACTTCAGTACCGTCAACGGTGGCATTCGCGACGGCGCCATCATTGACTCGACTAACGGGGTGGGTTATGTCGTAATGGCCTGCAGCCCAAACAGCGTCGGCGAGGCCGATCAGACCACCGCGGGTAACAGCGGTCTTATCCAATTTAAATTCACAAGCAGCACGCTGACGTCAGTTGCGGTCGCGGGTCTCGACACGGGTGCCAATCAAAGCTGTACGACCCCTGGCTTTCCGACGTACGCCCCCACCCCGGACGAACGCTACTTTGTCCTGGGAATCGGCAGTGCCACCGCGGCCAACAATGGCGAGATGATCGCCGACGCCTCCGGCACCGGCGGTCAACAGCTGAAAGCATTCCAGTTCGTTAGTTCCACCCTGCAAACAACGCCAGACATGGGAGACAAGCCTCAAATTGGGAGCGGCGCTTCGGTCATCTCGCCGCTCACCGAGTTCTTCAACAGTCAGCTATTCACCGTGACGGGGGTTACGGCAACTACAACTGTAGTGACGGTCACGGCGAACAACGCACTCGCCGCCAACGACCTGATCACCCTCTCCGGCGTAACTCCCAACGCTAATTGCAGCGCCACCGACGTCAGTGCCATCAATGGCGGACTACAGACCGTGGTTACGGCGAGCACAACCCAGTTCACCTTCGACGCTACCATACCCACCGCAACTACTGGCGCCGGATGCACTGTTACCGGCGCAACTGCCACGGGTGGACCGGACTACCTGTTCTTCGGAGTGAATGCAAATCCAAGTGCAGTGTATACTCTCCTTCTGCCTAACTCGCTTCTAGTTACCCCCGCAGGCGCACCGCCTATCACTGTGGCGACAAACACCGCCGATGTAGCTGGCGGGACAAGCGGCATGATCGTGGACAACGATTCCACCGCCGGGCAGGCGTCAAGCATCTACTTCGGTACGCTGGCGACGTCAACCAGCATTTGCGGAACCACTGCTGCATATTGCGCGGTCAAGCTAACGCAGGCCGCTTTGAAGTAGTTCGCCACCCCTCCTCTAGCGAATTAGTTTGCAGAAGGCTGGCCTATTGTAAGGAGGCCATAGATAGGACTCTTGATTATTAGGAGTTTAAGAAGCGACCTTCTGACCTGGCCCCCACTTTCGTTCACCTGAAAATACGGCGAACTTCTTTTGTCCCGTCTCCGGTTTGAGCCGGATTGGGGGAGCGCGAGGGGCAAGGGACGGCGTTTGTGACTCCCTTTTAACATCCCGCTCCTCGGAATCAACTTACAAGCGTGTCAGATCATAGAATTGTTCACAGTTGCACAGATTTTGAAATAAAGTAGCCGGCCCTCCATTTTGGGAAGGAGTGAATGCGGCAACAGAGATGGGGCTCAGTCCCAGTGGCACCCGCAGCAAGTAAAGTCATCTACCAGGTGTGCGCGAACTTCTTGCGGATTTCAGTGTCCTAGCCGTAAGTGCAGGCGGGCTATCGGGAGAAACGCCATGATCGGCAAAGAGAAATCCCTGGTTCCACGATCGACTTTCTCTCCTCACGCGGGCCAAGTCGATCCCCGATTCATCTATTCTCCGAGGGTGCTTGTCCGGTGCTTACGCAGAAATTCCTGAATTCGGGCTGGATCGCGGAACGCTTCCGTGCCGCCACAGTCGGTAGTAGAAAGCGCTCCGCACAGGTTTCCATAGGTAAGACAGCTCGTGATATTCGCTCCGCTCAGAAATTGATGGAGGAAACCGGCGTCGAAGCTATCTCCGGCTCCAATCGGATCGATAACCGCCACGGGAACAGCCGGTGCGCTGAATCGCCGCCCGTCCTGGATAGCAACGGCTCCGCTGGCGCCCATTTTCACCACGACGGTTTGCACTTTCTTTGCCAGCCGGGAGAGCGCGGTTTCTAAATCGCCGGAGTGGGAAATCTTCATCGCTTCGCGCTCGTTCGGCAGCAGGATATCTACGTGCGGAAGGATCTCTTCAAGACCGCCGTCCCAGCGGTCATCTGGATCGTCGTTGGTGTCGAGCGAGGTGGTCAGGCCGGCTGACTTCATCCGCCGGAAGAGTTCCGGTACATCCGCCAGGAGTCCGCTCTGCAGAAACAGCGACGACATATGAAAGTGACGAGAGGATGCAAGATAGGGGAGGTCGAGATCTTTAAAGCGCAACTCGGCGATCGTCCCCGGAAATGTGAGGATGTGGCGCTGAGTTTCGTGGGGCAAAATCAGGGTTACGCCGGACTTCACGCCATGCACGACAGAGGTGAGATCCACGCCTCGCTCGCGCAAGCGCTCGATGGCGAGAGCTCCGAAACAATCGTCGCCAAATTTCGTGAGAAATCCGACGCGACTGCCCAGGGAAGCGAGGTTATGGGCCAAGATGGCCGAGGAGCTGCCCAGCGTGATCGCGAACCCGCTGGCCAGGAGTTCGCGTTCGGTTGGCATCTGCTGGGGAAGACCATAGAGGATCAGGTCCAGATTGATTTCCCCGGCGATTGTGATATCGAGCTTGGGCATTATTCGTTTCTTTGCGATTCTCCCGCACGAAGTGCTAGCGGTGTTTTCGATTGCCCTCGAGTTCGACGACGCGATTGGATTTCCCTCTGTTCACACCAGAGTGATTGCTACTCCCGCGTCTTTCAGGGCTTGTAAATCTGACTTGGGAATCTGCTTGTCCGTGATTACTTCATGGACCATATCGATCGGCATAATGTTGCACAAGCTGCGACGGCCGAACTTGCTCGAATCGCAAACTGCTATCGTTCTACGGGAAATTTCGACCATTGCCCGGTTCACTTCGGACTCCAATAAGTTCGGAGTGAAGAGACCCGATTTGGTGTCGAAGCCATCGACGCCCAGAAATAATATGTCGGCGCTAAGTTGACGCAGAGCGCGCTCGGCCAGCGGACCAACCAGGGAAAACGAGTTCTTGCGCAGCATTCCTCCGGTCAAAAGCAACTCGATGTGCGTGCCCGCAAGCTCTGCCGCAATGTTGATTGCGTTCGTGATTACGGTGAGCTTTGACTTCTCTTTTAGCGCCCGGGCGATCGCGGTTGTCGTTGTCCCGGAATCCAGCACCACAGACTGGCCGTCCTGGACCAGACGGGCTGCGGCCAGGGCAATCTGCATCTTCTGCCTGCGGTGCAGCTTCTCCTTCTCGCGCAACGTCGGATCGAGCAGCGTCCCGGCTGGCAAAGGCAGCGCACCGCCGTGAGTACGCTGGATGACCCCTTGTCCATCCAGGAACTCGAGATCCTTGCGGATTGTGATCTGAGAAGTGCGGAAGTGTCGAGCCAACTCCTTGACCAGCACCCGTCCATCCCGATGAAGAATTTCAAGAACTTCACGGCGGCGTTCTTCATTGAGCAGGCCATTCGCAGACATGGTGTTTTTTCCGACTTGCGGGTGAATCGTATTTTAGGATGCTATATTACGAACGATTACTTTTACTTTCGTTTGATAGCACTTGTCAATCCGATGTTGTGCGCCGGCGGGGTTGCCGTTCGTGGGCGGAAAATGCAAAATCGAAAACATCGAACTACTCATGGGGAACTCAATTATGGCCGCCCGTAAGCGCGGGACAGCGCTCATTGTAATGACACTCGTTATCACTTCATTATTATTCTTAGCGGCTTGCTCAAGAATTTCCCCAGCGCCGCAAGAGTTTTCTGGGAAGAGCGCGTCGTCCAAACTCGACGCTTCTCAACCTGCTTACGCCATCCGCACGGAGATAAGGGGCGGCTCGGTAGTTCTGACAACCAGCGCCGCCGAATTTCAAGTGGGTCCGGATGGATATATCCAGGCATTTTTGTTGAAGGATGGAAACAAGCTTTCTCTCGACGAACCCAACGTTGGCGCTCCTGCGGGCAGCAATTTCGTTAGCGTGGCCGGCAAGAATGTGAATTTCACACTTGACCTTGAGCACGCCAAGGTGACCGAGGCTGTCGGCAAGATGGGATCTGGAAAGCGAATCGAGATCTCCGCCCGTCCGCTTGGAGCCATGGGCAAGGAATTGCAGGCTGTCTTAAGCCTCGAGGTTTACGATAATTTTCCCAACATTCTGCTGACTAGCGCCGAATACAAGAACACGGGCGTGCGGGACTTCGTCATTGACAAAAGCGTGAATCAGCGACGCCGGTTCGATGCGCGGTTGTCCGATCCGAAAGCGCATCCCTGGGAATTGTGGTCATTTCACGGTGCCAGCTACGAGTGGGGAAAAGACGATGTGTTCAAACTTAAGCCGGCTTTCTTCCAACCGAACGTCATGGGAGAAATGGTGAAAGGCGGCTATGGGGGCGGGATTCCGGTGGTCGCTTTCTGGACGCGGCAGGTAGGCGAAGCGCTGGGGCATGTTGAGACGATTCCGATTCCCGCATCGATTCCCGCAAGAGTGGCGGCGGATGGACGCGTGCATGCCGAGGTGGACTATCCCGCAAATGTCGCGCTAAAGCCAGGTGAGACCTACTCGACTCCTCGGAGTTTTCTGTCAGTCTTCGCAGGAGACTTCTTTGAGCCGCTGCGAATTTGGTCCAGCGTTCTGCAAAAAGAGGGCTGGGAACTTCCTAAACCTTCGAGTGAAGCCTACAACGTGAGTTGGTGCGGATGGGGATACGAAGCCGACGTTACTCCGGCGCAAATGCTGGGCACGATTCCGAAACTGAAGGAACTCGGAATCAAGTGGGTGACGCTCGATGACCGTTGGTTCGACGTTTATGGCGACTGGAATCCTCGCAGGGATACGTTTCCCGGGGATTCCATCAAGAAGATGGTGAACGAGTTCCACAGCGAAGGCATGCTGGTGCAGTTGTGGTGGCTTCCGCTTGCGGTCGAAGATGGGGAGGGAAAGTACGAATCGCACAAATATTCGGTTGCAAAGATTGCACGGGAGCATCCGGAGTGGCTAGTTCTGGACAAGAATGGCCGGCACGCTCATATGACTCGCGGCCTCGCGGTGCTGTGTCCGGCGGTACCGGAGGTGCGTGCATACTACAAGCAACTGACCGAAGAATTCATTCGCGATTGGGGATTCGACGGAAGCAAACTGGATAATATCTACAGCATCCCGCAATGCTATAACCCGGCGCACCATCACAAGTCACCGCAGGATTCGGTGAATGCAATGGCCGACATCTACAAGGAAATTTTCCAGACAACGCGCGCGCTAAAGCCGCAGAGCGTTACGCAAAGCTGCCCTTGCGGTACTCCGCCATCGCTCGCCTGGCTGCCGTTCATGGATCAGGCGGTTACAGCCGATCCGGTGGGGGCGGTGCAAGTGCGGCGACGGATCAAGATGTATAAGGCCCTGCTCGGCCCTGAATCAGCCGTCTACGGCGATCACGTCGAACTTTCTGCGATGAGCAAAGTCGGCAACGATTGGAGAGAACAGGGCGACGATTTCGCGTCCACGATGGGAACTGGAGGCGTCGTGGGGACGAAGTTCGTCTGGCCCGATCCCGGCCCCAAGTTTAAAGATGTTAATCTGACCTCGACGAAAGAAGAACGCTGGAAGAAATGGATCGGTTTGTATAACCAGAAAATGCTTTCCCGGGGCGAATTCAAAGACCTCTACGTGACCGGCTATGATTTGCCCGAGGGATATGTCATCGCGAAAGACGGAAAGATGTATTACGCATTCTTCACGGAGGCGAGGTGGCAGGGCGAAATCGAGCTGCGCGGATTGAAGCCCGGAAAATATCGGGTCAGCAACTACGTCGATGGAGAGGATCTGGGCACACTAAATGCGACGTCCAATGGCGTGGCGAAGCTGACAGCCGAGTTCAAAGATCACCTTCTGCTGGAGGTTAGTTCGCAGCCGTAATCATCGCGAAGCCATTGCCAGGGACTTCTTTGAATCACAAGGAGGCGGCATGAATCGAGACAGGCCCCGTAATGCACAGAGCGTGGCAGTCGGTTCTTCGTTCCTGTCAGCGGAATCTATCTGGCGTGATATTCGATTTGCTGTGCGATCGCTGCGGAAAGCTCCAGGATTCACGGTCGTCGCGATTCTGGTGGTGGCGGTCGGGATCGGTGCGAATACAGCCGTCTTCTCTGTCATTAATACAGTTTTGCTCAAGCCACTCACGTATCCCGATCCGCCATCGCTGGTGCATCTGATGAACACCGGCGATCAAGGTTCCTTCCCTGGCGCGAACGTGCCCAAGTTCAATATCTGGCGGCAGCAGACGGGGATTTTTCAGCAGGTCGCGGCTTACGACAGCGGCGGCGCCGGATTGAACCTGACCGGTAACGATCAGCCGGAGCAGGTACAAGGCGTACACGTAACCGCTGACTATTTTCCGCTTCTTGGCGCACCTGTGATCGCGGGTCGGACTTTCACGGCGGCGGAAGACCGCCCCCACGGCGGAAATGTGGTTGTGCTGAGTTACGGTCTGTGGAAGCGGCGATTTGGCGGAGATCGCGGCATCGTCGGCAAAAACATTCAGCTCAACGGACAGCCATACGAGGTTGTGGGCGTGATCGGCCGCGCCTTTGTTACGGACAATCCGGCTGATCTCTGGCTGCCATTCCAGTTTGAACTCAGTTCGACCGACCAGGCGCACTACTTCGCCGTGATTGCGCGCTTGAAGCCGGGCGTGTCTGAGCCGATGGCCAACGCGCAGTTGAAGCTGGCCGCCGATCAATATAGGGCAACCTACCCGGGCACGCTGGGGCCGAACAATAGCTTCGGCGTGGTGTTGTTGCAGGAATTGATGGTCCGCGATACGCGGTCATCCCTTTACGTGCTGCTGGGCGCCGTCGGACTTGTGTTGTTGATTGCCTGTGCCAACGTTGCCAATCTGCTGCTGATTCGCGCCACCGCTCGTAAGCGGGAGCTCGCAACGCGCTCTGCGCTTGGCGCCGGACGCTGGCACATCATTCGCCAGCTGCTTACCGAGAGTCTGCTTGTATCGCT